>Ga0070714_100002713_pt1 | contig 13050 bp, 13 predicted proteins | sample LARL83metaG_FD_65450 | JGI IMG/M metagenome (GOLD analysis project Ga0070714, IMG submission 65450) | Corn, switchgrass and miscanthus rhizosphere microbial communities from Kellogg Biological Station, Michigan, USA - LAR L8-3 metaG | ecosystem: Host-associated > Plants > Roots > Rhizosphere ... | reverse complement strand
CAACGCCGAATTCGACGACCACAACCAACGGCACGTCGACGACGACCACCACCAATAACGGAACGACTACGACCACGACGCCCGGAACGCCGGTAACGAAGACGAATCCGACCGCGCCGGGTACGACGACAACGCAAACGCCGGCAGTGAACGGCGTTCCGCCGAACTGCACCAACACTACGACCCCGATGCAGAACGCGCCGTCTACCGCGCCGATGACCGGCACGACGGAGATGAACGCGCTGACCAACAACCCGAACGGTCCCGCCTGGCTCGCGAAGTTCAATCGTCCGAACGTTCGCTCGCAGAATTATCTGGGAACCAGTTCGCACAGTCACGGGATGATGATGCGCATGAACACCAAGATGCGCTGCCACTACGTCATGGAGAACGGTAAGCGCATGAAGGTCTGCAAATAAGAGCGGATTTCGCCTAACGCGCGGAGAGCCCGGCTACGCCGGGCTCTCTTTTTTGCGTTCCAAGAACGTGTCGACTTCCTGCACGAACCGCTCGAACGCGGTCCGATGCAAATTGTGGCCCTGGTCCTCGAAGACGCGCATGGCCACGTTGGGTCCGCCGCGTTCGCGCACGAATTTCAAATCCTCGATGGGCACGATGCTCTCATCCACCGCGGCCATTGCCAGGAGCAGCGGTTTGGGATACGACTCGAGATCGCCGCGCAGATCCCACGCCTCAGGCGGATTCTCGTCGCGCAGCCGCTCGATCGGCGCGATCGTCATGTTGCGTACGGCGTGCTTTTTGCGCTCGACGTCGATGTCGCCCCAGCCCAGTTCTCGGACTTCTTTCTCGACCTGCGCATCACGCGCCGCACCTTTGAGCGCGAAGAGCGCCCGCAAATCCGCGAGAAATTCGTCGTACCACACGTTGCCCGCTTGGCGAATCATCGGATCGACCGCGACCACGCGGTTCACGTCGAAACGCCGGCCGCCCAGAATCGCAACCGCGCCGCCCCACGAATGACCGAGCAGCACGTCGACGGGATCGGGAATCGTTTCCATGACGTTGTAGAGATCGAGCAGGCACCGGTGCAGCGTCATCGGTCCCGGCACGGATGCGGAATCGCCGTGTCCGCGCTGATCGTACGCGTAGATACGGTACCGATCGGCATAATGCAGCGCGAGGCGCTCCCACGATTTGCGCGAGCTCGTCATGCCGTGTATGCACAGCATCGCCGGTCCGCGTTCACCCCAGCGCTCGAGCGTCGTCTGCGCGCCGTCATCCAATGCGACGCGTTCTTCCGTATGAATCACGTGCTGATATACGGCACCGTTGAGTCTGCTTCTTGCGCCGCCTTTTGGGTATAGTACCCCGAGCGTGAAGCTTTATGAGGCGCGGGGTACGGCACATCTTCCGATGTTGGACGATCTCACCACTGCGCTGCTGGAATCGCTCGACCTGACGGACCGCCTGAACGCGGCCCTGCGTTTTTTTGTGCCCTCCCTCGCCGACGCCGCATCCATCGCGCTGGAAGGTCATCCCCCCGACGTCCGGATGCTCTCGAAGGGGCGCGAGGACACAACGAGTGCCCCCTTGACGCTCCCGCTAGCGGGAGGAGGCGGCCGAATCGGCTTCCTGCAGCTGCATCTGAACGCGGCCGGCGCGGCATTGCCCGGTGAAACGCTTGCCGCATTCGCGGCGCGCATCGGAGTCGCCGTACACCACTCGATGTCGTTCGAACGCGAGCGGTGCGCCTCGTTGGCGTTCCAGCACGCCGCCCTAACAACGCGTTTGCCGCGAACGCCCGGCTACCGCTTGGATGCTGTCTACGCCGCCGGGCGCGCCGAGGCGCTCATCGGCGGCGACTGGTACGACGCCTTTGTCTTGCCTGACGGACGCTTGATAGTGAGCATCGGCGATGTGGTGGGCTCGGGTTTGCGAGCGGCAGTCGCGATGGTGAACGTGCGGCAGAGCCTGCGCACGGTCGCGCAGATTCATCCCGATCCCGCGCTGATGCTCGAGGCTGCGAACCGCACGCTCATCGAAGAGTTTCCGGACCGCTTCGTCACCACATTCGTCGCACTGATCGATCCAATCACGCGGAACTGCTCGTACGCGAACGCCGGTCATCCGCCCCCTTTCCTCCGGCTTCCGGACGGCAGCGTCGTGCAATTGCCGACGGACGGAATTCCGCTCGGCGTGCAAGGCTTTAGCGCCCATGTGCGGGTCGGCCATATGATGTTGGGGCAAGGCGGCATTTTGGTGCTCTATACCGACGGCGTGACCGAAATCGACCGCCGTCCGCTGGACGGTGAGGCGCATTTGCGCGAAGCCGTCGCGCTGTTGCATCGCAGCGATGAAACTCCCGCCGCAACGCTGTACGCTCGGCTGCTCGGCAACGGCGCACGCGACGACGTCGCGATACTCACGGTCACGGTGGAGGAGAGCGTCGACGTCCCCCGTTGGCGCTTCGATCCGCGCTGGCCCGACGTTGCGCGCCGCGCCCGTGTCGAGATGTCCGAGCGCCTTGCGCAGGAAGGGCTGAATGATGCGCAACTGCTCGTCTTCGAAATCGTCTACGCCGAAATCGTCGCCAACTTGATTCACTATGCAGGCGGTACGGCGGAGTTCCTGCTGCAGTGCCATTCCGACAGCTGCGTCCTGCACGTGCTCGACAAAGGACCCGGATACCAATACGCGCCGCGTCTTCCGAACGACTTGTTCAGCGAAGGCGGACGCGGATTGTACTTGATATCCCGCCTTGCGGACGGCTTCAGCGTTGAACGCCGACCCGGCGGCGGGAGCCATGCCCGCATTACACTCGCCAAAGGAAAGGACCGTTGAAATGACCGTTGCCCCCGAGATCATCCCTGCGAACGAGAGCGAACGCCTCGCGGCCGTCAGGCGCTATCAGATCCTCGACACGCCGGCGGACGGGACGTTCGATCGCATCACCGCGCTCGCGGCGGATCTGTTCGACGTTCCAATCGCGCTCGTGACGATCGTCGACGAAGATCGCATTTGGTTCAAGTCGCGCTCGGGGCTGGAAGGCGTGGAGGAGATCCCGCGCGATCCCGGGCTGTGCGCCTCGGCGATTTTAGAGGACAAACCGTACGTGGTCGAAGAGGCGCGGCGCGATCCGCGCACCCTTGCAAACCCGCTCGTACGCGGACAATTTGGACTGCAGTTTTACGCCGCGTCGGCGTTGCGCACCAGCGACGGTTATCGGCTGGGCACCTTGTGCATCATCGATCGCGAGCCGCGCATGTTCTCTCCCAAGCAAGCTGATACGCTGGAGAAGCTCTCACAAATCGTGATGGATGAAATGGAGCTGCGCCTCTCTGCGATCCGCGCGGTTGCCGCAGCGAAGGGGGCGTAGCGCTCAGACCGACGCGGTCTCCATTTCCGAAACGGCGCGATCGAATAATTTTAAGGCGAGCGTGCCGTGGGTGACGGCGGCGGACGCGCGTAGCGCCGCTGCGACGAATATGGCTTCGGCGAGCTCTTCACGCGTCGCGCCGGCGCGCTTGGCTTGCGCGGTGTGCACCTCCATACAGTAGGGGCATTGCGTGGTCGCCGCGATGGCGACCGCCATGAGCTCGCGATACTTGGGCGGTATCGCACCGTTCTTGCGTTCGAGCGCGTTGTTCAGTCCGAGAAAACCCTCGAACTCGGGGCGCGCGAGCCTTGCCAGATCCGACAATTGCGCCAGATCCGTGTGCTCGTGATAATCACCCATGGCTGGCCTCCCGGCCGCTAGTGCGACGTTTTGATGATCGGCGCCTTGGAGTTCTCCGCGACGCTGAACGTTAAGGGCTTCTTGGCGGGCTTGTAACCGTTCTTACTAAGAATGAACGCCATGATGCTGACGTACTGATCGTGCGAAAGGCTTGCGGGTTCGTTCAACGGCATGTTGGTCGTCATGTAGGTGAAGATGTCGCCCACGTTGGCGCCGACTTTTTTGCTTAGCGTATTGAACGTGGGGCCGGTCAGCGCAGGACCGGCTCCGCCTTCGAGGTGCTCGCCGTGACATGTCGCGCATGACTGGGCAAACTGCGCCTGCCCCTTCGTCATTTGGGAGGACGTAAAGGAAACGTTCGTTGCGCCGGTCGCGGCAAGCGCGAGTACTGCGAGCGGAGTGAGTAGCCAGAGGGATATGCTCGGCCGCAAAGTGCTAGCTCCTTGTCAGCTGACGGTGCAGTTCGTCGAGGTCTTCGAGTTTGTTCAACGTAACGGCGTCCGCGATCGTCTCATCCGTGCAGCCGCACGCTTTGCGCATGTCCCCGGCCAACTGATCGTTATGCTTGTAGGCACGAACGGCTTCGTTGTGCTTGCGGATGCGCTCCGGATCGATTTGGCCGCCGTTCTGCTCGATTACCCAGCGCTCGAACTGCATGTACGTCGGCTTGTTCGCGCGGACGTATTCCATCGTCTTGCCGCGATCGAGATTCATCGCGGTCAGCGTCATCTGGTCGAATCCGGGCCCGCACTCGTCATAGCCTTCCGGCAGTTGGCCGGAAGCGGCGAGCATGAGTTTGGACCAAAGACGCGGCAGATGAATGGCGCCGAGCGGGCCCGCCGTATCGGAAGTCACGAGCGGAACGATCTTGACGCGCGTGCCTTGCGTGGTGCCGGTGGTCGTCATGGTTGCTCTCCTCTACGCGTTTTACGCGCTCGCTAGTTGGTCGGCTGCATGCCGTGACTTGAAGGTCAACTCGGAAACCCCGGATTTGTCCAGGCCGCCGAGGCCGAGCGCTTTCATGCGCTCGTACTGGTGATACGTCGCCTCCGCAAGAGGCAGCGTCAGATCGGTATCGCGCGCAAGCGAGAGCGCAATGCCCGAGTCCTTTGCCGCGTGCTCGGCGGAGAAATAACATTCGTGATCGCGGTTCTGCATGTCCGCGCCGTCGGTTTCGAGTACGCGTGAATTGGCGCCGGTCTGACTGAACACTTCGCGGATCACATCGAGATTGAGGCCGAGCGCATCGGCCAGGCCCAGCCCCTCGGCAAGGCCCGCGGTGTTGATGTTCATGACCATATTGACGAGCGCTTTGACTTGCGCCGCGGTTCCCGCCTCGCCGATGTAGCGCAGATTCGAACTCATGTGCTCGAGCATCGGACGCACGCGCTCGAACGCTTCGCGCCGGCCGCCGCACATCAGATACAGGGAGCCGTGCCGCGCCTGCGGGATGGAACTCGCCATGCAGGCCTCGACCGAGTGCGCGCCGCGTTCTTCCGCCAACGTCTGCACGTCCACGTGCACCTTCGGCGTGACCGTCGCCGCGTTGACGAAGTATTTGCCGCTGCAATTTGCAAGCAGGGAATCGCCGTCGGTTCGAAAGACGCCGTACATCGCGGCGTCGTCCGTCACCACGGTGATGATGACGTCGCTCAGCTGCGTCACGCGCGCGAGCTGCGTGCACACCTGCCCGCCGGTGTCGTCCGCGGTCTCCTGCGCGGCTTGCGGACGAACGTCGTAGAGCGCGGAGATCGTATAGCCCACGTCTTTGAGGTGCCGGGCGATGTTCGAGCCCATGCGCCCCGTGCCGACGATGCCAATCCGATCGCCGTTACTCATAGCTCCCCTCCGCCTTGAAGAACCGGACGCCGTACGAGCGCAGGATTCCGTCCAGTTGCGATTGATGCGCCGCGATGACGCGGTTGAGCTGATCGCGCAGCGCCGTATCCTTCGAGCGCACGCCCATCGCCATTGGGAACGAGTATTGCTCGGGCGCTCCCTGCGAGCGCGTATTCGGCACCGTTACGATCGCGAGATCGGGATGATCGTGCAGATAGTAGCCTATTGCGGGTTCCCATGTGATGCCCACGTTGATGCGGTTGCTGTCCACCGCGTCCAGCAGCACGTCCGGCGATTGGTCGGGATGATCGGCAACCTCGAAAGGAAGCGCTCGCGGCGTGAGCGCCCGCGACTGCAGGCCTCCCTCCGCGGGCGTATCCGCTTCGTACCCGATGCGCACCCGGCGCAGGACCGGCGAATCCATCGACGTCAGGTCGTAGCCTTTATCGCGTTTGTACACGAAGACGTACGACGAGATGTAATACGGACGCGTGGTAGCAAGGCCGTCTATTCCGTACGGCACGTCCATCACGGCGTCGCAGCGTTTTGCATCGAGCGTGTTATGGAGAAAATCGCCGAAACCGCCCTCGCTTCGCGTGGATTCCCACGTGTAGACGAGCTTGCGGCCCAGGTCCCGCGCGACGGCCGCGGCGATCTTGTTTTCGAACCCCTGGCCGGCGCTGTTGGAGAACGGCAGATAGTTCGGATCTGCGCAGACTCGCAGCAGCGCCGCGGCCATAATGAGTATGTGTAGCATTACAGCGAGAATACCACCAAATCGCCGCCGAGTGTCGTGTACTTGCCGAGATCTTGCGCGGCGTTAACCGCGCCGAGTCCCGCGGTCGGGTTGGTAAGCCCGGCGGCTAAACCAATCCCGGCCCATCCGCCGACGCCCGACAGAATCGCGACGTACTGCTTGCCGTTATGCATGTAGGTAATCGGATTGGCGATGATGCCCGAGGGCATCTTCTGCTTCCACAGCAGCGCGCCGGTCTTCGTGTCGATCGCTTTGAAATAGCCGTCCATCGTTCCGTAGAACGCCAGACCGCTCTTGGTCGTCACGACGCCGCTCCACGCGGGGAAGCGCTCTTTATCGCTCCACACGATGCGGCCGCTGTTCGGATCCCACGCGATAACCGCGCCGCGGTTTCCGCCCGGTCCCGGATACATCTTCACGATTGCGCCGACGAACGGGAAGCCGGATTTATATTTCACGGCAAACGCCTTATAGTCCATGCAATTGTGATTGGTCGGAACGATGAAGTAGCCGGTCGCGGGATCGAACGCGGCAGGCTGCTGATCCTTGCTGCCCATTGCAGCCGGACAGATGCCGCCCACGTTCTTGCCGGCGACGGTCATGTAGCGGGACATCACGTGCGGACGGCCCGTCTTGAGATCGACGCTCGACGCCCAGTTCACGGACGGGTCGAACTTGTTGGCGAGCAGCAATTTGCCGTTGCGCCGATCGAGTTCGTACGCGAAGCCGTTACGGTCGAAGTGCACCAGTGCCGGAACTTGCTGGCCGTGCACTTTGATGTCGGCGAGAATCATCTCGTTGATGCCGTCGTAGTCCCATGCGTCGTGCGGCGTCATCTGATACGCCCACACGGCCTGTCCGGTCTCCGGACGGCGCGCGAAAATGGTCATCGACCATTTGTTGTCGCCGGGGCGCTGCGTGGGATTCCACGTGCCGGGGTTGCCCGTCCCGTAATATACGAGATTCAATTTCGGATCGTACGAGTACCAGCCCCAGGTCGTTCCTCCGCCGACTTTCCACTGATCGCCTTGCCACGTCGATACACCGGCATTGTGCGGACCGTGGAATTGCGATTGCGTGAGCGTGTCGGAATCCGGACCCTCGCTGTACGCGCGCCAGACTCGTTTGCCGCTGCTCAAGTTGTACGCGGTGAGATAGCCGCGCACGCCGAATTCGCCGCCGGATACGCCGACGAGCGCTACGTTTTTGACGATGAGCGGTGCGGACGTAACCGTTTGTCCGGCCTCCGGATCGGCATTCTTGACTTTCCATAGAACGCCGCCGTTCGACGCGTTGAGCGCGTAGATCGTGCCGTCCAGTGCGGCCATGACGATCTTGCCGTTGTCATACGCGACGCCGCGGTTAACCAGATCGCAGCACGCGACCGAGGTCGCAAACTCGTCCTGCTTGGGCGTGAACGTCCATTTGATCGTGTTGTCGTTCAAGTTGATCGCGTAGACGTGATTCGGATAAGCGCTCTGGTAATACATCATGTTGCCGATCACCAGCGGTTGGCCTTCATGGCCGCGCGTGGCGCCGGTCGACATCATCCAGGCAACTTTGAGATCTTTGACGTTGTCAGTGGTTATCTGATCGAGTTCGCTGTGCCGCTGGTTCGCATAATCCCCTGCGGGCATCACCCAATCCGAGGAATTTTGCGACATGTCGGCCAGTGAAACTTGCTGCTGGGCGCCCGCTTGCTGATGAACAAGCAATGCGGAGCCTCCGGCCGCGAATACCACTGCGATAATAAGTGAGAAAAGGCGAATCTTCATTAGCGCATTCTCCTGATGCCGGTTCTCTAAGCGTACGTCGCTTCATCGCGCTGCAACAAGTCGGCCGGGGTGATGATCATCATTTTGGATGATGTAAGTTTTTTTATGTTATAATGTCGTCGTTATGGCGCTACCCGTTGGCGTCGGCATCGTTGCCGATCGCAAATTAACGGCTGCGGCACTCTCGGAGATTATCGAGAGCGATAAAGATCTGTTGCTCATCGGTACCGCGTCCGGCGGTTCGGATGGATACGATCTTCTCAAGAATCGCGCACTTCGAGTAGTTCTTGTGAATTTGAGCCTCACGGAGCACCATGGCATGCCCGCCAGCGGCGTCGTTTTCATACGCGACGCCAAAGCGCTGCGGCCGGACCTGGGCGTCGTCTCGCTCAAGCGCCGCGTCGACGAGCACCAGCTGCGTGCGGCGCTCGACGCGGGAGCCGATGCGTGCTGCTTGGCCACGACGCCCGGCGAGCGGCTCTGCAAGGCAATCAAGGTCGTTGCGGACGGCGCAACGTGGCTCGATGCCGAAATTTCCAAAGCCCTTTTCCACCACCCCATACAGCAAGTCGAGAGCGGAACGTCCAAACTGCATCTGTCACCGCGCGAACACGACGTCTTACAATTGATCGTGGAAGGTTACAGCAACGACGAAATCGCCGCGCTCCTCAAGCGCTCCGCTCCCACCGTGCGCACGCATTTGGCGCATCTCTACCGGAAACTGGGGGTGAGCGACCGGGTCTCGGCCGCCGTACGGGCGTTACGTCACGGATTAGTGTGATGCAATGCTGCTCGCCGCGCTCGTTCTGGCAGCGATAAGCCAGACTCCGACTCCCAGTCCCAGCCCGAGTCCCTCGCCGCTGCCGGTCATCACGACCGTGCGCGTCGCGACCGGTTCGCCGCAAACGCTTCACACGCTGCCCGTTGCCGCCTCGATGCTCGATCGCGGCGCGATCGCGGCGTCGAGCTCGTACACGGCTGACGCGCTGCTGCGCACGCTTCCCGGATTCGATCGCACGCGCAGCAACAGTCTGTTCACGAATTACGGACAGCTGCGCGTCTCGTTCGCCGGCGCGGGAAACGACCGCGGCCTGGTGCTTGCCGACGGAATACCGGCGCAAGACGGATTCGGCGGACAAGTCGATTGGGCGGCATATCCGGCAAGCATCGTGCAGCGCGCGGAACTCTTGCTGGGCGCGGGCTCCGCGCTCTACGGCGCGGGCGCCGTCGGCGGCGTGCTCGACCTGCAAACCTTCGCGCCGCCGGCCGGTCCGGTTCTGCCCACGGGCTCGCTTTCGTTCTCCGCCGGCAACAACGCGTACAACGAAGAGTGGATGAACGCCGCCGCAGCGGTGGCGCAGCGTATAACGGTATCCGTCGGTATGCAGCAGCAGCGGCTCCAGTACTTCGCGCTGCCGCCGTCGGCACAGAGTCCGAACAGCGGCATCTCGCAGGCGGATGCGAGCATGTCCGCGCTTCGCGTACGCTACGCGGCCGGACGCAACGATACCATCGAAATCGGGCAGCGCGGCGCGTGGGACGATCAGAATGAAGGGCGGCCGAACTACACGTTTACGCGCCGCCAGGGCCAGACGGATCTGCGCTACACGCACAGCGGCTCGCAGAGCGTCGTGCAGGCGGCGCTCTATTCGCGCAACACGTTCCTGGTCAACGTCGCCGACCAGTTCCCCGCCAAACCCGGCGTCCTTCGCTACACGCAGTACGTGCCGACGAACGAGAGCGGCGCGTCGCTGCGCTGGATTATGGGCGGCGGCCCGTCGACCTTCGAGGTGCTCGCCGATGCGCGTCACGTCGGCGGCCAGAGCCGTCAGTTCGGCAGCGGAGCGGTGCTGCAAAACGCCGGCAGCGGGCTGCAGAGCCTGGGCGGCATCGCCGTGCAGCAGACCTGGTCCGATCCGCGATTCGAGTTCGTAGCCGGCGCGCGCTTCGACACGGTGCGCTCGTACGGAGAGCAGCTCGTCAGCGTTTCAAAGGTCGTGACCACCGTCACGACTCCGCCGGATCGCAGGGACGAGGCGATCTCGCCGCGCATCGCGCTGCGTTACAATCTCACGCCCTCGCTTGCCGTGCGAGCATCCGACGGTGCCGGGCTGCGCGCCCCGTTCCTGAACGAGCTCGTGCGCGGCTTCTTCATTGGAAGCACGGCGTTCCAGCCGAACCCGGATCTCATTCCCGAGCGCAGCAACACCATGTCGGCCGGCATCGATCTGCTCGGCGGGCGCACGCACGTCTCGCTGGATGCTTTCGACACCACCGTGAGCGACGCGATCATGTTCCGCACGATCGATGCAACCCACCAACTGCGCAGCAACGTCGCGCGCACGCACACGAACGCGTACGTGCTCAGCTTCACGCAGTCGTTCGGGCCGTGCTCGCGTCTGACGGCATGGATGAGCACGCAAAATCCGCGCGTTGAAAACGGGCCGCAAGAAATCATCGGCAAGGTGCTGCAGTACGTTCCGCAGCAGTCCGCTTCGGTCGACTACGCCGGGCGGATCGGTAACGTCGGCGCCGGCGTCTCGGTCTCATACGTTGGCCAAACATACGCTGACGATCTCAACACGCAGCCGCTCGGAACCGCGGTGCTGCTTGGTGCGCGTGCGCGCATACCCATTGCCGGAGGCGCGGCGGTCGACGTGCGCGCGGACAATCTGACGAACGCTCGCTACCTCTCGAGCATCGATCGTTACGGTCCGCCTGCGCTCATCTCCGTCGGCGTGACGCTGCCCGTCGGGCGCAGCGGCGCGCCTGCGAACGCTTGCTTGCCGTAAGCATGCGAGCGCGGGAACAATGCGCATACACGATGCGTTGTATTCCCGTGAGGAGGGACCAAGCTTCCATGTTCATCAAACGCGCACTCGCAGGTACCACGCTGGCGGCAATGCTGGCACTGCTCGTTCCGGCGGCCCCAGCACTGGCCGACGGCGCCGCGAGCACCCGCAACATTATTCTGGGCATCGGCGCCGCGACGTATCTGGTCATTCAGCACAATCGTAAGGTGCACGAGAAATACGCGGAGTACGATCGCCGGCAAGCCGAACTGCAGTCGGAGAACAATGACGCGTGGGCGGCGTACCGCAGCGAGAAGAACGCTTACAGCAACGCGCTCGCGGAGGTCGTCGACCTCAAACGCGAGGTTGCCTACCAGCACAACGTCGTGCAGCAGCTGCGGCACCAGGTAGCGATGGAGAATCGCAGCCGCGGTCAGAGCCGCTCGTTCCAGACGGCATACAAGCCGCCCTCGCATGCCAAAGCCTCGACCTCGCGCCGCGCCGCATCGAGCAACGACGTCGCAATGGTCTCATACGGCTGGGGGCAGATCTAGCGATGCGTAATGTTGCTGCGCTGGTGTCGTGCGGGAGCTTCGCACTAGCGCTCGCCGCTTGCGGTGGCGGGGGCGGAACGGGCCAGGCCCAAAGCCTCGCGGACACCACCACCAAAGCGGTGTACAATGACGACCTGAGCGGCGTCACCGCGCATTTCGACGATCAGTTGAAAGGACAGGTGACGCGCACGCAGGTCGGCATTCTCTCGGATCAAATGCACAAGCAGGGCGACTATCGGGGACTGAGCTTTTTGAGCAACGATCCCAACAAGAACGAATACACGTATCGAGCGAACTTCTCGAATGGCTCGATGAACGTGGTCCTGCGTCTGGATGAAAACGGAGAGATCGCGGCTTACCGCGTACTGGCACCAGCCTCGACGCAATAGACAATGCGCGCGCGCGGGATTGTCCTCGCCTGCATCTTCAGTCTTCTCGGAGCGCACGCTGTTCTTGCTGCGGAGCCCACGACCGGAACGGTCGTGGGTTCTGTTTTTGATGCGCGCGGTTCGCCCGTTGCAAACGCTCGCGTCGCGGCCGTATCGCCGTCCGGGCGCTACGCCGCGGCGAGCGACGCGCGCGGGCGCTTCGCGCTGCTCGGGATGATTCCCGACACCTACGCGATCTCGGTTGCGGCCGGCGGGTTCGAACCGCAGACGTCGGGCGGCGTGGTAGTCCTCGCGGGTCAACTGCAGCACCTGGACTTTCATCTCGTATCCCAGCTCAAAACTATCGCCAGCACCCGCGCCCGCAACCGCGCATTTGCGACCGGCAGCACTTCCGACGTTTTTACGGTTGCCGGCACGGCGCTGAGCCCGCCCGTCACCTCGTCGGGCCTCGCCAACTACACCGCGGGAACCGTGCAGGCTGCGATCGCATCGGTTCCCGGCATTATCATGGATCCGTTTGCCAACGCGGTCGTACGCGGCGGCAAGGTGGACGACGCGGTCTTCGATTTCGATTCGGTGCCGGTACCGCAGGGGCTCATCGCCGAACCCGGCGGCAACGTTGCCGGCGCACAGCTCCCGACGACTGGAATTGCGAGCACGACCGTTACGCTCGCGGGCTATGAAACGCAAGGCGATAACGCGCTCGGCGGCGTCATCGATCAGATTCCCGCGGTCGGAACCTATCCGGGATCCGCAACGCTCGAATTCGCGAACGGCATCGCGGGGAGCAGGATGCAGTTCGCCAACCTGCAGCTGCTCGGTGCGACGCCGGATCAGCGCTGGCGTTACGCGCTCGCAACCAGCGCGGGGAGCGAGTCGTTTTCCTACGGCGACGGCCACAGCTTCTATCCCGCGGAGGCCGCGACGTACGGGCTGGGCCTGGAGAGCCGCGCGCAGTCCGCGATCGAAGCAAACGTGCATTATCGCCCGGCGCCGCGCGACGATTTCTCGCTGCTCGCCTTTGCCGGGCAATCGACGTACAACCAATACGCAACGCCCTATGCCGGGGAGACGATGGGCGCGTTCGACGGTGCGACGATCGCGTATCCCGGCGAAACAGATCCGAACGCAGCGGTCACCTTTCCATCGGGCATTCGCGGATCGTTCGGCATCGTGAAAGCCGCGTGGCTTCGCACCGGGAATCGTTCGCTCTCGCGCGTGCAGCTCTATCAGTCGCGCTTCGCGGC
>Ga0070714_100002712_pt1 | contig 13051 bp, 15 predicted proteins | sample LARL83metaG_FD_65450 | JGI IMG/M metagenome (GOLD analysis project Ga0070714, IMG submission 65450) | Corn, switchgrass and miscanthus rhizosphere microbial communities from Kellogg Biological Station, Michigan, USA - LAR L8-3 metaG | ecosystem: Host-associated > Plants > Roots > Rhizosphere ... | reverse complement strand
TCGACGATTAAGATACGCGGCTTCCCACGGGGTGTAGCTCAGCCTGGTAGAGCGCTACGTTCGGGACGTAGAAGTCGCAGGTTCGAATCCTGTCACCCCGACCAAGAAAAGCAACGACTTGGGCCACCTTCATCGGGTGGCCTTTTTCGTGGGCCTGGCGCCGGCGAACCAGGCCTGTCGTCGGCCTCGTCGAAGCCGGCCATGCAACAGGCCGTCACGAAGATGGCGCCGCCTCCGCGGTCGGCGGCGATGGACCGGGCGCCGGCCTCTCCGCCGATTTCCCGCTGCGCCCGTAGAGCCGCGCGCCGATCACCATTTCCTCCAGCCACCTGCGCAGGATGGTGGCGTAGCTGTTGCGGCTGCGCGGATCGGACAGCGCGTGATCGGCCTGCGCAATCGTGCGGAAAGTCAGCGAGAGCGCATGGATGCAGGCTTGCCGATAGTTGTCCAGCACCTCGCGCGGCACGATGCGGTCCTGTCCGGATTCCACCAGCAGCACGTCGCCGCGGAAGGCGGCGCAGGCGCCCAGTGCGCGGTTCTCGCTGGCGGCGATGGTTTGCCGGCGATAGTGCGCCAGCGATTGCTCGAGGCGCAGTTGCTGCTTCGGCATCCGCCATTCGGTGTCCTTGTAGAGCGCGGGCGCGCGCAGGGCCAGCCAGGCCACCGGTCGCAGCTCGGTCAACAGCGTCGCCAGGTAGCCGCCATAGCTGCTGCCCACCACCGCGATGGCGGCAGGATCGACCTGCGGATGCGCGGCCAGGAAATCGTAGGCGGCCACGAGATCGGCGAGATTGTCCTCGCGGGTCACCGTTTCACGGCGCGACTCGGTCGCCTGGTGGCCGGACAGGTCGAAGGTCAGGCACACGCAGTGCAACGACGCCAGATCCTTGGCCAGCTCGCGATACTGCAGCTGCCCACCACCCCAGCCGTGCACAAGGAGAACGCCCGGCATCCGCGCCGCAGGCGAAACCAGCGTGCCCGCGATACGGCCGCCGTGGATCGTGATGTGGACCGCGTTGTCATGCAGCTGCATCGTGAATCACCTGCGCGTACTTGAGCATGGGGCCGTTGCGCGGATCCTCGCCGTGGTACAGCACGATCGCACCCGGCGGCGCGGTGGCATCGCGGCCATAGCGCTCGACCGTCACGGCGTGCACGGTTCGGCGTTGCGGTTGCCGCAACAGGACCGCGGCCGCCTCGATTTCCGCCGGGCTGGCGCCGCCGAGCCGCCAGGACTGTTCGAGCACTCCCGAGCGCCATTGCCCCTGCGCATCCCTGCCCTGCGCCACGTCGTAGTTCGCGCGCGACAGCAGGATGCCCGGAAAACAGCGCAACGCCGCCTCGTGATACGTCATGGCCTGCCTGATCGCCAGCCGCGTGTTCGCGTCCGGCGCGAGCTTGTCGAGCGCGTCGAATCCGCCCCGCACGCACCACAGTTCCGAGCCGCCGTAGACGGGTTCGCCGCGATTGTCGAGCGTGCCCGACTGGTGGCCGTAATAGCTGATGCCGAGGCCGCCCACGCGCAGCTGGCCCACGCTGAGCGTGGTGACTTCGGAAAGGTTCTGTTCCAGCACGAGACCTTCCTGCGCCAGCCGTTCCTCGCTCAGTCCAGTCACCAACGCGGCGAATTGCGCGGCGTCCTCGACCACCTGCTGGCCCTGTCCGCCCACACCGTCGGGCCGCTTCACGCGTATGGAGCCTTGAGCCAGCAACGCCTTGGCGGCGCGCTCCAGATCGCTCGGGTCGAACACGGAAAAACCTTCCAGCACGGCCCCGTCCACCGCCGTCGAAAACGCCTCGCACCAACCCGCTGGCGCCGCGGACCGAGGCGAAACCAGCCCGTGGGTGACGACCTTGGTTCCCACGTGCGCATGCGGAACCACGCCGCCGAACAAGTCATCGACGCTGCCGATTCCACATGTCGATGCGATATCGCAGGAGATCGTCTGGTAGGGCACGAAATAGGTCTGTCCGGGCAGGTGGCTCGCCGATTCCACCCATTCGCCGCCGAAGCTCCATCGCATGATGTCGGCCACGCGCCTGGCGATGTGCAGATGGGTGGCGCGTTCATGCTCCGCAGCCTGCGAGGCGCGGTCGGGCATGTACCGCACCGTTCGCGGCGGGTTCGGTTGCATGGTCGCTGCTTCCACAGGCGCATGCTCGGTCATGGTCCGTGGAGCGCATGCGAAATGCCGTGCTGTCGACCCGCCGCATGGAACCTGGCGGTTCCTCGATGAGGTCGATCGCCGCCACCGTCGAGGCTCGCAGGTGGGCGTGCGGTTGCCCGCTTGGTTCGCGCCGCACGCCACGCCTGCGAGCCTCCCTGCTCCGCGACGCCTGCCGGGTTTGCCAGGACAGGCGATGCCTAGGCGCTGGCTCGCGTCTCGTTCTTGAACTGCTCCAGCAGTTGCGTCTTCCGTGCCTCCAGCTTTTCGCCCAGTTCCTTCAGCTTGGCGGCGTCCATCAACTGCTTCGCACGCTTGAACATGCTCTTCTCTTCTTCGTCCGCGTGATGCTCGACCAGCTCCTTGAGCACCTTGGCGCGACCGGAAAATTTCTCGCTCTCGGCTGGCGTATCGAGCAGGTCCGGCAAGACCAGGTCGCCGGCTGCGCGGTGCTCCTCGATGGCTTCGAAATACATCATCGCGTCGTCGGATTTGTCGCCGGCGGCCTTGAACGCCGGATAGAAGATTTCTTCCTCGATCGTGGTGTGGGCTTTCAGCTGGTTCGCTATTTCCGAAAGCAGGTCGGTCCGTTTCCTGGTCGCCCGCGTCGTTGTCTCGGCAAGCTCGCTGAGCAGTTCGCGCACGGCCTGATGATCCTGGGTGAGCAGCTTGATGGCATCCATGGAGGCATCCTGGTGAATGGGGGAGCGCAAGGCTCTGCCAGCACGGATCAATGCGGCGTCAAGTTTCCGCGCGTTTCGTATCCACGCGTCGCCGTCTTTCGCGCATGCGTCTGGCATGTTCGAGCCAGCAGCAGCACGAAGGCAGCTGCGCATCCGCGCCGCGGCCATCCCGCGCGACACCATAAGCGCACATCTCTCCTGCTTGTCATTCGCGCGAAAGCGGGGAGAGCTTTACAACAGCCGAAGGCTGGTCATCCAACACCTTTCACCGCTGCATGGGACACGACGGCAGGCACGCCGCGTTCGCGGCAATTTCATCGGCGCCGGTCCAGCGTGGCGCTCCCCTGCTTCGCTGGAAGACCATCCTGATGGCCACACGCCGCAGGCCGCTGAAGATCGATCGGCACACGGCTCTGCTGATCGTGGACATGATCAACGACTTCGACTTCGAAGGCGGCGTGGACTTGCTGCGCAACACGCAGCGCATCGTGGCGCCGCTGAAGGCACTGCGCGCGCGCATGGCCGCGATGGGCTGCCCGGTGGTGTTCTGCAACGACAACTTCGGGCAATGGCGATCGGACTTCCGGCAAGTGGTGAAGCACTGCTGCGCCAGCGACGCGCGAGGCCATGCGATCTGCCGCGCCATGCGGCCGGCGAAGGACGACTACTTCGTGCTGAAGCCACGCCATTCCGCGTTCTACGCCACGCCGCTGGAGGCCCTGCTCGACGACGTGAAGGCCGGCAGCCTGGTGGTGACCGGCATCGCCGGCGACGGTTGCGTGCTGTCCACCGCCAGCGATGCGCACATCCGCAAGCACGAGGTCATGGTGCCGCGCGACTGCATGGCCAGCATCAGCGGCGAGCGCAACGACAACGCGATCGCCTACCTGGGCGAGTCGCTGCGGCTGGACACGCGGCCGTCGACCGACATCGCCTCCTGACCGCGCGGCTCAGGGCGTCAGCACGACCTTTCGGCAGTCGTCCTCCTTGCGCTCGAACATCTCGTAGCCGCGGGCGGCGTCGGCGAGTTCCATGCGGTGGCTGATGATCATGTCCGGCTGCAACTGGCCATCCTCGATGCATTCCAGCAGGCGCGGCAGGTACTTCTGCACGTGGGTCTGTCCCATCGCGAAGGCGAACCCCTTGTCGAACGCGTCGCCGATCATGAAGGCATGCACGTACCCGGCGTAGACGCCGGGGATGCTGACGGTGCCGCCGCGACGGGCGCCACGCCGTGCACAGCCGGCGCGGCCAACCGGACTGAGCCGCAGCGCCGCCTCCCTCACCCGGCCATCGGTCGCCTGTCACGAAATGATGATGGCTCGTGGCCTAACTTGGCGCGCTGATGCTGCGGCCTTGCATGAGGCCTGCCGCCAACCATATGCCGCATCCGCGTCGCGGCGTCGCCGACCTGCAACGCCAAGCGCTGCATCGCCGACTGCAGCCGGCAGGATCCGTTACCCGCATGAACCCGATTGCGCAAGAACAGCTCCACCGCATGCACGCCTACTGGCGCGCGGCGAACTACCTCACGGTGGGACAGATCTACCTGCGCGACAACCCGCTGCTGGAGGAGCCGCTGCGCGAGGAGCACATCAAGCAGCGTCTGCTCGGCCACTGGGGCACCACGGCGGGGCTCAACTTCATCTACGTGCACCTGAACCGGATCATCCGCGAATTCGACCTCGACATGATCTACGTGATCGGCCCGGGCCACGGTGGCCCCGGCATCGTGGCGCACACGTACCTGGAAGGTTCGTACACGGAAATCTATCCGCACATCGAGCGCAACCGCGACGGCATGCGCCAGCTGTTCCGGCAGTTCTCGTGGCCGTACGGCATCCCCAGCCACGTGGCGCCGGAAACGCCCGGCTCCATCCATGAAGGCGGCGAGCTCGGCTATTCGCTGTCACATGCGTACGGCGCCGCGTTTGACAACCCCGACCTGGTGGTGGCCTGCATCGTGGGCGACGGCGAGGCGGAAACCGGCGCCGCCGCCACTGGCTGGCATTCGAACAAGTTCCTCAATCCGGTGCGCGATGGCGCGGTGCTGCCCATCCTGCACCTCAACGGCTACAAGATCGCCAACCCCACGCTGCTCGCGCGCATCCCCGAGCGGGAATTGCTGCAGCTGTTCCGCGGCTACGGCTACGAACCGATCGTGGTCGCCGGTGACGAGCCCGAGCCCATGCACATCGCGTTCGCCGCCGCGCTCGATCGCGCGATCCGCAGCATCCGCCGGATCCAGCGCAAGGCCCGGCAAGCGCCGGCGTCCACCGCCTCGCGGCCGCGCTGGCCGATGCTGATACTGCGCTCGCCCAAGGGCTGGACTGGCCCGAAGGAGCTGGACGGCAAACCGGTGGAAGGCACCTGGCGCGCGCACCAGGTACCGCTGCCGCATCCTGAACGGCCCGAGCAGTTGCAGATGCTGGAACAGTGGCTGCGCAGCTACCGGCCGCAGGAGCTGTTCGATGGCGAGGGGCGCTTCCGCGAGGAATTCGCCGCGCTCGCGCCCACCGGCCAGCGCCGCATGGGCGCGAACCCGCATGCCAACGGCGGCGTCCTGCTGAAGCCGCTGGTGCTGCCGGACATGCGCCAGCATGCCGTGCGGCTGGACGGCCACGGCACGGCCCGCGCCGAATCCACGCGCGTGCTGGGACAGTGGCTGCGCGAGGTGATGGCGCTGAACCTGCGGCACGCCAACTTCCGCCTGTTCGGCCCGGACGAGACCGCCTCCAACCGGCTCGACGCGGTGTACGAAGCCAGCGTCAAGACCTGGCTGGACCGCACCGTCGCCTGCGACACCGACCTCAGCCCGGACGGCCGCGTGATGGAAGTGCTCAGCGAACACCAGTGCGAAGGATGGCTGGAAGGCTATCTGCTGACCGGCCGGCACGGCCTGTTCAACTGCTACGAGGCGTTCATCCACATCATCGACTCGATGTTCAACCAGCACGCGAAATGGCTGAAGGTCACCCGGAAAATGCCGTGGCGTGCGCCGATCGCCTCGCTCAACTACCTGCTCAGTTCGCTGGTCTGGCGCCAGGACCACAACGGCTTCTCGCACCAGGACCCGGGCTTCATCGACCACGTCGCCAACAAGAAGTCCGAGGTGGTGCGCATCTACCTGCCGCCGGACGCGAACTGCCTGCTGTCGGTCGCCGACCACTGCCTGCGCAGCCGCCACTACGTCAACCTGATCGTGGCCGGCAAGCAGCCCGAATGGCAGTGGCTGGACATCGACGCGGCGATCGCCCACTGCACCGCCGGCGCCGGCATCTGGGAATGGGCCGGCAGCGGCGGCGACGATCCGGAGGTGGTCATGGCCTGCGCCGGCGATGCGCCCACCGTCGAAGCCCTGGCCGCGGTGATGCTGCTGCGCGGCTACGCGCCGGACCTGCGCGTGCGCGTGGTCAACGTGGTCGACCTGATGGCGCTGGAGCCGCCGGACGAACATCCGCACGGCATGGGCGACGACGAGTTCGACCGGTTGTTCACCCGCGACAAGCCGATCATCTTCGCCTATCACGGCTACCCCGGCCTGCTGCACAAGCTCACCTACCGCCGCCACAACCACGACAACCTGCACGTGCGCGGCTACCGCGAGGAAGGCACCACCACCACGCCGTTCGACATGATGGTGCTGAACAACCTGGACCGCTTCCAGCTCGCGCTCGACGCGATCCTGCGCGTGCCGCGGCTGGCCGGCCAGCACGAGGCCGCGCGCCAGCGCTACTGGTCGGACATCGAGCGGCACCGGCTGTACGTCAGCGAGAACGGCGTCGACCTTCCCGATATCCGCGGCTGGCAATGGCAGCCCGCGCACGCCGGAGCAGCCCGTGCACGCGCCTGACCGCAACGTGGGCATCCTCGCGCTCAACGCGGGCTCGTCCTCGCTGAAGTTCGGCATCTACACCGTCGACGGCGCCGAGCCGGTGGAGCGTTTGTCGGGCAGCGTGGAGAGCGACGGCGACCGCCACGTGTTCCTGCTGGATTCGGCGCAGGGACATCCGCTGCGTCGCTCGGTGCGCGCCGCGTCGCCGGTGCAGGCGATCTTCCTGCTGGGCGAGGCGCGCGAGTGGCCGCCCGCGGTCATCGGGCACCGCATCGTGCACGGCGGCACGGCGCTGCGCCAGCACACGCGGGTGGACGACAGCGTGCTGCGCCAGCTCGACGCGGCCAGCGTGTTCGCGCCGCTGCACGTGCCGCCCGCGCTGAAGCTGGTGGTCGATTCGATGGCCACGTTTCCGCAGGCCACCCAGATCGCCTGCCTGGACACGGCGTTCCACAACGGCTTGCCGGACCTGGCGCGCGTGCTTCCGCTGCCCGCTGCCATCCGCAACGAAGGCGTGGAGCGCGTGGGTTTCCATGGGCTTTCGTGCGAATCGGTGGTGCACCAGCTGGGCCAGGATTGCCCGTCGCGGATGGTCATCGCCCACCTCGGCAGCGGCTGCAGCGTCACCGCCGTGCGCGACGGCCATTCGGTGGACACCTCGATGGGCCTCACGCCCGCCGGTGGCGTGATGATGGCCACCCGCCCCGGCGACATCGATCCGGGCGTCCTGCTGTATCTGCTGCGCGACGGCCGCTACAGCACCGCCATGCTGGAAGACATGTTCGAACGGCATGCCGGGCTCAGCGGCGTATCCGGCGGCAGCGCCGATGCACGCGAGCTGCTGGCGAAATCGCCGACCGAGCCGATGGCTGCGCTGGCGCTGCAGCAATTCACCCGCTCGGTGGCCAAGCACATCGCCGGCATGATCGTGACGCTGGGGCGCATCGACCTGCTGGTATTCACCGGCGGCATCGGCGAGCACGCGCTGACGCTGCGCGCCGATATCCTGCATCACCTCGCGCCGCTGGTATCCGACCTTGCGGTGCGCGTGGTGCCCGCACGCGAGAACGACTGCATCGCACGGCATGCGTGGAAGCTGGCGCGGCATTGATGCCGGCCGGTGCGGGCGCTCTTCATCGCTGCACGACGGCCCGTGCGTTAGCGTCGCGCGCAACTCGGCATCCGGGACGCCTCATGGCCAGGTCGCGTATCGGCATCTCCGGCTGGCGCTACGCGCCGTGGCGGGGCAAGTTCTATCCGAAGGACCTGCCGCAGCGGCTGGAGCTGCATTACGCGTCGCGCCAGCTCGACACCATCGAGATCAACGGCTCGTTCTACTCGCTGCAGCGGCCCGAAAGCTGGCGCCGCTGGTATCGGGATACGCCGCGCGGCTTCGTGTTCGCGGTGAAGGCACCCCGTTTCATCACCCATGTGCGCCGCCTGCGCGAGATGGAGAAGCCGCTGGCCAATTTCCTCGCCTCCGGCGTGCTTGAGCTGCGCGAGAAGCTGGGGCCGATCCTGTGGCAGTTCCCGCCGAACCTGAAATACGACGACGACCTGTTCGACACCTTCCTTTCGATGTTGCCGCGGGACAGCGGGAAAGCCGCGGCGATGGCGCGCGCCCATGACAGCCACATCAGGCACGTCGGCGAGCTGACGACGGATCGCACGCGCCGGCTTCGCCACGCCATCGAAGTGCGCCACGAAAGCTTCGTCGATCCGGACTTCATCAAGCTGTTGCGCAGGCACCGGGCCGCGCTGGTGATCTCCGATGCGGCGACCCGCTGGCCAAAGCTGCAGGACGTGACCGCCGGCTTCGTCTACCTGCGGCTGCATGGCGACAGGGAGCTCTACGCGAGCGGCTACAGCGACTCTGCGCTGGACGACTGGGCGGCACGCATCCGCAGCTGGATGCGCGGCCGACAACCGCGCAACCTCGACCTGCGCGCCAGCCGCGAACCGCCGCGCCCGCTCGCATCGCGCGACGTCTACTGCTATTTCGACAACGACGCCAAGGTGAAGGCACCGTTCGACGCGCTCAAGCTGCGCGCCCGGCTGGAGCGGTGACGCGCTGCAGATCGCCATGGCACGGCTCGCGTTGCAACATTCGCAGAACCCGCAGATGCGCGCCTTGTCCGAGCGGATCATGCGCGACCACACGCGGATGAACGCGGAACTGGTGAAGATATCCGAGCGCCGTCATGCCGAGCGCGCTTCGCCGCCGGTGATGGTCAAGGGGAATCGAGCAGATGCAGGCGCACCCGGGTCGGCTGCATGACCTTGCAACGCAAGGAAGTCGGCACGCTGCGCGAGCACCTCGAACTGGCGAACGAGCTGTTGGGCGGCGGCAAGCCACGCTCATGAGCGGCTGTGCCCGCCGCGCGGCGGCCGCGCGGCGCGGGCCGGCCCGCAAAGCCGTGCTCAGCGCACGGTGAAGCGCTCGCCGTACTTGTCGGCGTGGGCGATCAGGTACGCGTTGAAAAAGTCCTGGTCGGTCTGGCTGCTGTCGATGCGCGCCGCCAGTTCGGCATCCATCAGCCCGCGGATGTCGCGCATGTCGTAGACCTGTCCCTCGTAGCTGATCGTGTGATCTCCGGCGAACTGCGCACCGGTCGGCTCGGGGTCCGGCATCTTGGCGGGAATGAACGGCGATACCGGATCGCTGGCCGGGAAGGTCTCCTCCAGCGCCTCGTCCTGGTTCTCGCTTTCCCTTTCCTTGCGCTGCTGTCGCTTCTCCGCGGTTTCCGGCGCGGCGGGCGGGCACGGGTAGTCGGGATGATCGAGGTCTTTGCGGTCGTGGTTTGGCATGAGCTTCTCTCGCGTGAGGCGTGGATATCCACGCTGGTCCAGCGTTCGCGCCGCCGTCTGCAGCTGCGAAAGGCGAGCCTTTCACGGCCGCCGTGAAACCACCGTATGGATTTCGCACGCATCGTGGAGGCCGCGCATACGCGAAACTCACCGGGCCTTGATACCGCCTGCTCCATCGTCCGACTCCCTACAGGAGATGGCAGCGCATGCACGCATCGGGCAACCCCCGTCCGCCAGCGACGGCGCCGGCTGTTCGCGGTCCGGCGAAGATCTTCGACCGCGATTATTTCGAGCGACTTTACGAACGCGACGCCGACCCGTGGCGCTACCGCAGCAGCCTCTACGAAGAGCGCAAGCATGCCGCCACCGTCGCCAGCCTCGCGCGGCCGCGCTATGCCAAGGCGCTCGATCTGGGCTGTTCGATCGGCGTGCTCAGCCAGCGCCTGGCCGCGATCTGCGACGAGGTCGTCGCGGTCGACACCAGCATGCGGGCATTGACCACGGCGCGCGAATCGTGCCGGTCCAACATCATCTTCAAGCAGGCGCACCTCCCCGGCGGCGACTGGGGCGAGGGCTTCGACCTGATCGTGCTGTCGGAAATCCTCTGCTACCTGCAGAAGCCGGCGATCGCGGTGCTCGCCCGGCGCATCGAACAGGCCGCCTTGCCTGGCGCGGAATGCATCGCGGTGCACGGCATCGGCTACAACGGCTGCTCGCTGTCCGGCGATGCCGTCAGCGAATCGTTCCGCGAGGCGCTGCCCGGTACATCGCTGGCGAGCTTCAGGACCCGGCACTACCGCCTCGACCATTGGAGCATCGTCCCACGCGCAACGCTGGCACTGGGCAAGGCCGCCGGGCTGTGCGTCGAGCCGGCATCGGCGTTCGACAGCGGGGCGTTCGACAGCAGGCCGACCTGCGGATTGAACTCATGATCCGGCGTAGGCTCCCCAGGGAGCACGCCATCAAAAAATCCGTGACCGTGCTGTTGATCGACGAGGACATCATCGTGCTCGACCTGACCCGCCAGGTGCTCGAGCAGTGCGGCGGCTACCGGGTGCTGCCCGCGCACGGCTTCGCCGCCGCCGACGCCCTGCTCGCCGATGGCCGCAAGATCGACGTGCTGATCGCCGACATGCGCGCCTCGCTGTCCGACGACGTGTACCACCGCGCGGTGGAGCGTTGCCCCGCGATAGCCACCGTGCTGGTTTTCGACGCCGTGCGGGGGCGGCCGCGCCGGGCACCGCCGCGAACCGAGCTGCTTTCCATGCCGTACGGCATCCAGGAATTGCTGGATGCGGTGAACCGCGCGCTGGCTGCCGTGGCCGGCCTGCGCACGAGCACCGCCGCCGGGCGATAGCTGGCGGTCGCCGCACGAACAGCCACGGCGCGCGGCATCGGCAGCGCAACATGAAAGCCGCCCCGGTCATGGCCAGGGGCGAACGGTCGAAACGTCAGACGAGCGATCAGGACATCAATCGTTCTTGTGGCTCTGCTCGCCCGCTTTCACGTGTTGCTCGTGGCTGCCGCCGCGCTGCGAGCTGCCGCTGGACGACTTGTCCGAAGACGATCCGCCGTGGCTCTGCTGACCCGCCTTGACATGCTGCTCGTGGCTGCCGCCGCGCTGGCTGCCGCTGCCCTGATTGCCGGATTTGCTGCTGTTGGCCATTTCATTGCTCCCGTGCGCGTTGAGGGAAAAAAGTGCCGGTCGGCTGCGCTGACCGACCGGGCGCGCAGTGTCGGCTCGCGATCGAAAAACCGGGGTATCGGCGCCATGAAGGCCGCGTGGATGTTCATGAAGCGCGCAGCGTTCGTGCACGGCCGCGCGCACGGTGGCGAAGCGATGGTTTCACCCGGCGTGGCCGTTGCCTGTCGCACAGTGGGCTCGAAAAGAACGGGCCGCGTCGGCACTCCGTCCGTCTAAGCGGCCAGCGCTCACGCAGCGAGGATCGAGCATGTCCAAATCCGGCTCGCGCACCGTCGTCCATGCCGCGCTTGCCGGCAACCTGATGATCGCCATCGCCAAGTTCGTCGCCGCCGCGTTCTCGGGCAGTTCGGCCATGCTCAGCGAAGGCGTGCATTCGCTGGTCGATACCGTCAACGAACTGCTGCTGCTCTACGGCCTGCGCCGCGCGGGCATGCCGCCGGACCGCACCCACCCGTTCGGCCACGGCCGCGAGCTGTATTTCTGGAGTTTCATCGTCGCCCTGCTGGTGCTCGCGATGGGTGCGGGCGTGTCGTTCTACGAGGGCGTGATGCACATACGCCAGCCCGAGCCGATCGAACAGCCGCCGGTGAACTACCTGGTACTGGCCGTCTCGTTCGTTTTCGAAGGCGGCTCATGGTGGGTGGCGCTGCGCGAGTTCCGCGCGCGCAAGGGCCGCCTGGGTTATTTCGAAGCGTTCCGGCTGAGCAAGGATCCCACCACGTTCACCGTGCTGCTGGAAGACAGCGCCGCCCTGCTTGGCCTGCTGGTGGCGCTGGCCGGCCTGGCCGGTGCGCAGCTGCTGGGCATGCCCGAGCTCGATGGCGTGGCTTCGATCGGCATCGCAGCTGTGCTCGCGGTATCGGCGAGCCTGCTGGCGCGCGAAACCAAGGGCTTGCTGATCGGCGAAACCGCGCACCCGGTGGTGAGCGATGCGATCCTGGCGATCGCCGCGGCCGATGACGGCGTGCGCTGCGCCAATGGCGTGCTGACCGTGCAGATGGGGCCGAGCCAGGTGGTGGCGGCGCTGAGCGCGGAGTTCGAGGACGCGCTGACCACGCCGCAGATCGAGGCCTGCATCAACCGCATCGAGAAGCAGGCCAAGATGGCGCATCCGGAAATCATCTCGCTGTTCGTCAAGCCGCAGACCGCGGAGACCTGGCGCGCCCGGCGCAAGCGGCTTGCCACCGATGCGAAGGCGCTGCATCCGTGATGGCTGGCGGCAAGACGGCCATGCCGCCATCGTCACGCTGCCTGGCGGCAAGCAGCGCTAGCCTTGCCCGCCGATGGCAACTGACGGGAGCAGCCGATGAACCTCATCCAGGAACTCTCCATGCCGTGGTGGCAGTTCGTGGTGCGCGGCATCGCGGTCTATCTCGCCCTGCTGTGCATGATGCGACTGAGCGGCAAGCGCTCGTTCGGCGAGATGTCGGCGTTCGACCTGATCGTGCTGATGCTGGTGGGCGGGACGCTGCGCACCTCCATCATCGGCTCGGACCATTCCTTCCTCGGCGGGCTGATCGCCGTGGCCAGCATCCTGGTGGCCGACCGGGCGCTGGGATGGATCTGTTCGCGCAGCGCCCGGGTCAACCGGATCGTCGAAGGCCACCCGTCCGTGCTGGTCAGCAACGGCTCGCGCGTGGCCGGCGCGTTGCGCCGATGCAACCTGCCGGAAGCGGCGTTCGAGCGGGCGCTGCATGCCCACGGCCTGGAGAACGAGACGGCGGTCATCACCGCGCGACTGGAGCCGAACGGCAAGATCACCGTCATCAAGAGGCATTCGTGAATGGCGCAACTGGGGCTGTTCGGTAGCGGTCCGCAACAGCTGCTGGACGATGCCAGTGGGCGTATCGTGCTG
>Ga0070714_100002711_pt1 | contig 13051 bp, 11 predicted proteins | sample LARL83metaG_FD_65450 | JGI IMG/M metagenome (GOLD analysis project Ga0070714, IMG submission 65450) | Corn, switchgrass and miscanthus rhizosphere microbial communities from Kellogg Biological Station, Michigan, USA - LAR L8-3 metaG | ecosystem: Host-associated > Plants > Roots > Rhizosphere ... | reverse complement strand
TCCCCTTTGGCTGCCGGAGGCGCCGAGTAGCGCTTCGCCGTAAAAGGATACTGGCTTTTCTCATCTCGCCCGTCCCGCCGATACCTGCCTTCGAGGACACCGTCGTGAAACTTGGCTTCCAGGCTGGAGGCATGGTCATCCCATCGCAGCATCAGGGAGCCGTTCTCGACCCGCCCGCTAGTCGACGTGATGCGTTCATCGCCGTTGAAGAACGAGCCCTTGACGTTCGCTCCTTCGCCCGACACCTCGAAGCGGAACGGGATGTCCAAGCCAGAGACCTGGACGGTTGCGTCCCAGCGGCCCGCCAAAGATTGCGCCACGGCAACTGGGGCGATGGCGATAAGCATTGCGACGGAGAACTTGGCGATCATACAGCGGAGCATATCACTCTTTTCGAACGTGCGCCAGCAATCCCGATCTAGATCGAGGGGTTCCCGTGCCCGAAGGCTCTACCAGGCTGATGATCGCCAGCGGCCTGTTCCTGATCTCCATCTGTGTCAAAATGGCTACTTCTGCCCAGTAAAACGCTCCTGCAGTATGCGATCCCCTATTGGCGCCGGCTGGTGCTGGTATTGGCGCTCAGCCTGGTCAGCACCGGGCTGTCGCTCGTCATCCCTTATCTCTCGAAGGATCTGTTCGACCGCGCGCTACTGGGCCGCGATTTTCAACGGCTGCTGATCATCGTCGCGATCTTCACCGGCATTACTCTAGTGAGTTTTCTGTTGAATGTGATAACCGGGCTTCGATACACGCGCACGTCGGCCGAGATCCTGTTCGACATGCGGCTATCGCTCTATCGGCATCTCCAGCGTCTGTCACCGCGCTTCTATGCCCGAACGCGTCTGGGCGAAATCGTCAGCCGGATAAATAATGACATCGCTGAGATCCAGCGAGTGGCGGCGGAGACCGCGCTGGCGTGGATCGGCAATGTGCTGTTCTTGATTGGAACTGTGGTGGCGATGCTCCTGCTGGACCCTCGCCTGTTTCTTCTTACCATCGCGCTGTTGCCCGTAAGCCTTTGGGCTCTCGTTCATTTCCGCAAGAAGCTGGAGTCCAAAGTCGCCGACGTGCGCCAGACCAGCGCCAATATCGGCAGTTTCCTGATCGAAACGCTGCAAGGCGTCAAGCTGGTGGTGACTTCTAACGCGCAGCAGCGCGAGGAGGCGCGTTTCCGGCAAAAGAACGATAGCTTTATCAGCGCGCTGATGTCGATGCAGCGGCTGAGTTATTTTTCGGGCGGGCTGCCCGGGCTTATTCTTTCGGCCAGCACGGCGCTCGTCTTTCTCTACGGCGGCCGGCAAGTGATTCTGGGCCCGGCTCATGGGGGAATCACTCCCGGAACTTTCATTGCCTTCACAACCTACGCCATGCGTCTATTTCCCCCCATTCAAGCGCTGATGGGACTCTATACCAACCTCGCGACGGCGCGTGTTTCCCTCGGGCGAGTGGGCCAGATCTTCGATACGATGCCCGAAGTAATGGAGGCTCCCGACGCCCGTCCCCTGCCCCGCGTACGCGGCGATGTGGATTTCGAAGAAGTCACCTTATCCTTCGATCGAAGCGGACCAGTGCTCGATGGCATCTCGTTTTCTGTGCGCGCGGGTGAGACGCTGGCGATTGTCGGATCGAGTGGCAGCGGCAAATCAACCATCGCTGATCTCCTGCTGCGCCTGCTGGAACCCGACAACGGCGTGGTTCGCCTGGATGGCTACGATCTCCGCGGCGTCAAACTAGCTGACTTGCGCCGCCAGGTGGTGCTAGTTGAACAGGAGCCCTTCGTCTTTCACACCAGCATTGCCGAGAATCTCCGCTATTCGCGGCCCGACGCTTCGCAGAGCGATCTGGAAGAGGCCGCCCGCGCCGCCGGCATCGACGCCTTCATCCGCAACCTCCCGCAGCAATACGAGACGCAGGTGGGCGAGCGCGGCATGGCTCTCTCGGCCGGGGAACGGCAGCGCATCGCCCTGGCGCGCGCGTTCCTGGCTGATCCAGCCGTGCTGGTGCTGGACGAACCGACTGCGTCGCTCGATCCTGTTTCCGAACGGCAAGTGGTCGCCGGTTACGAAGCGATCATGCGCGGTCGCACCACCATCCTCATATCTCACCGGTTGGAACTGGCCAGCCAGGCCGACCGCGTAGTGGTCCTGGATGGAGCCAAAATCGTAGAGTGCGGCACGCCGGATGATCTGCGTGCCAGTCAAGGCAGTTTCGCGAAGCTCTTCAATACTGCAGTCGCCTCATGAACCGGGGGGTTCGAATCGCTGTCATCGACAGCGGCGTCCATGCCGATCATCCGCATGTAAATGGTGTGGCAGGCGGTGTCGCAATCACACCGGATGGCCGCGAGGAGAACAATTTCGTCGACCGGCTGGGTCACGGCACCGCGGTAACTGCGGTGATTCGCGAAAAGGCTCCCGATGCGGCGATCTTCGCGGTGAAGATTTTTCACGACTCGCTCGCGACGCGAATCCAACCACTGCTTCGCGCCATCGATTGGTCGGTTGAGAATGGCATGCACCTGATCAATCTGAGCCTCGGTACGAGCAACCAGGAGCATGAGCCAGTGCTGCTGGCTGCCGTGGAGAGCGCGCGAGCGAAAGGCATTCTACTTGTAGCTGCATTCGAGGATAGCGGAGTGCGCTGGCTGCCTGGCGCGCTTCCGGGCGCAGTTCCCGTGACGCTCGATTGGGACTGCCCCCGCGATCAGTATCGAACCTCGACGCTCGCCAATGGCCGCACCTTGTATCACGCTTCCGGCTATCCTCGACCTATTCCCAACCTTCCCCCAGAGCGCAACCTCAAAGGCATCAGCTTCGCGGTGGCAAACGTAACCGGGTTGCTGGCACGAGAGCTCTTGGGCGTCACAATGAAATAGGCGGCGCTAGCCGACGTCTACGGAATATACATGCGCACTGCTATCGCACTGACAACATTACTGGCAGTGGAATGCCTTGCCCAGGTTTCTTCCAGCGTCTCTTTGAGCAATGGCGTTCAGCTCACCATCGCATGCAGTTCTAATCCGGACAGATTGAAAATAGAGCTCGAGCCAGCCTCCGGCAACAGCTTCTACCGCATTTTCCGGGACGAAAACAACCTGGCGGTTTTCGTTTATGAACTGCTCGTAGAACGCGCCCCGGACGGCGATCATTTTCGCGTAAACGCTAAGCCGGCAGGCGACGATTTCGCCGCCAGGTTTCCGAATGCGGATGGAGGCAAGCCCGCGCCCACGCTGGCTGAGCCGCGCGAATCGCCGCTACTGGCGTCCGGTGACCGGTTCACCATCGAGATCCCATTTATTCCCGGCCTGGCCGAAAATCTCAGTGATGTGGTCCAAATCCGGCTGAACCAGCGCGGCAGTCAGGCTCCGCAGCCGGATTCGCAAGCGGCTGCTCTGCTCCGGTTTGTGGGACTCAAGGTTCAGATCAACGACCAGCTCGTCTCGCCAGACGGCCCCGGCGCAAACGTCGCTGGACGCTACGTGATGTTTTACATTCCCGGCCATGGCGGTTATTTCCTATCCACTGTGCCTGTCGAGAATCGGCCATTCGTGAAGATCGGCATCGTCGACCGCACGCACCTCCACTTTACGCTTGATAACGACACCTACGATTGCGATTCGGATGCGCCGATTCTTGCGCGGGCCGATCGCGGCGAGATCTGGATATTTCACGATCCAAACTTCAAACCCTCCGGCAACTGGACCACCAGCAATCCGAGTACTAATCGCGATGAATTTTTCGCCGCCGCTTCCGACTCGCCGAAGTGGTGGCTACCTTAGCCTCGTCCTGATATGCTACGCCATGTGCTACGCCCTAAACCGTACGCGACACGTTGGCACATGGCGCGACACACTGGCTGACCCTAGGAATCTCCCGGCTTTTATCTCACTGATCTAGTTGAGGTATTCCTTTGGAAACCGAACTGCCTGAGAAGGACCGCGTATGGGTACTACTTCTTTGAAACAGTACAGCCCTAAGGGGATGCGAGGATTTGAAAACACTGGTCGGTTGGCCGGGGCTCGAAATCGAATAAGGCAGCGTGGCAACACGATGCTGGAGTTGGCCCTCATTCTGACGCCCATGTTCGCGCTGCTCCTTTCTATCGTTGAATTGTCGTTGCCCATTTTCAAAAAGAGTACGTTCCAGGCCGCGGTACGGGAGGGCGTCCGTTACGGCATCACCTATCAGACCACCTACAACGGGACCAGCTACGCCTCGCAAACTGCCGCCATCAAAGCCGTGGTACAAACCAATGCCATGGGCTTCCTGGCCGGCGCCACAGGCCTGGGTCAAATCAACGTCAAGTACTATTTGCCGGTAAGTCCGTTTACCGAGGTTACCGGCACCGGCTCGGCCAACGCAGACGGGAACATCATTGAGGTCTCGATACAAGGCTATACGCACTCCTGGATCGCGCCGGTCGCCTGGAGTTATGGCTCGACTACCAATTTTCAGGTCACAGGTACGCCACTCACTATTGCTGCCTCTTCGGCGGACCGGTTGGAAAGCTTGCCTGTTGGCTCAGCCAGGCCCACGTCCTAACGGAGAACCTATGCGCCAAATCAAGAAACGCAACCTGAAAGAACAGGGCCACAGTATTCTCGAGTTTGCACTGATCGCCATGCCGACAGTAACTATGCTGCTGGGCGTCGTCGTGGTAGGTATCGATTTAGGGCGAGCCGATCAAGTGACGGAGATCTGTCGCGACGCCGATGCGATGTATGTCCGCGGCATAGATTTCTCACAGAGCGGCAACCAGCAGGAGTTGGTCCGGCTGGGTCAGAATATGAATCTGCAAATCAGCGCAGGCGATGGCCTGGTCACGTTTTCGAAAGTGCTATTCATCCCCGATGCCTCCTGTGGGTCTCCGGTGGACCCGAACTGCACCGTCGGCAAGAACGTTTTGATGCAACGCATCGTTTTTGGGAATACCTCACTGCAAAGCACGCATTTTCCGACTGCCGGAACCGTTTCTCAGGACGCAGAAGGAAATGTCGCGAACTACGCCACAGACGCGAATGCAGTGATCACCAATTTTGCGACGAACGGTTTTCAACTCAAGCCCAACGAAGTGTCCTACGTCTCCGAGACTTACTTTCGTACTTTGGACGTAAGCATGGCTGGGATCCTGAGCAGTCCAGGCATCTACGCACAAGCATTTTTTTAAACGGGGAGTTTGTAAATGGCTATTTATCACACCAGCAATCGGAAACGTGAACGAGGCTTCGTGACGCTCATTTGGACGTGTATGATGCTGTTTATCATCATGCCCGTGGTGGGACTGGCGATTGACGCAGGCGTGATGTACGTCATCAAGAGTAAACTGCAAACGGCCGTGGACGGAGCGGCGCTTGGAGCTGCGCGCAGCCTTAGCCGTGGAATAGACATTCCTTCGCAGCAGACTTCGGCAACGGACACCGCCAAGCGCTATTTTCACGCCAACTTTCCGAATAATTGGATGGGAGTCACCCCGGTTAACGATCCCACCGTGACCTGGCCGGCCGCGCCACCCGCTACCGCGATTATCAATGTGCAAGGGGACGTGAACGCTCCCACCTGGTTTATGCGAATCATTGGAGTGAGCTCGCTACACTTCAAGGTAGTTGGACAAGCCACCCGCCGGAATGTGAACCTCATGCTCGTGGTTGACCGATCCACTTCCTTGAGCGACACCGGCTCCTGCCCCACTCTGGCCGCCGACTCGCAATTGTTTGTCCAATCGTTCTCAAATAACCGGGATCGGATGGGCTTGGTGACTTTTGGCACCTACTACAACGTGGACTTCGCGCCGAATTTTAACTTCCAAAGCAGCATGACTACCATGCTGGGCAATCTGCAATGCAGTGGCTTTACCAATTCCGCGGCTGCCTTCTCGACCGCGTATCAAACCCTGAAGGGTCTGGCCGATCAAAATGCGCTAAATGTGGTCGTGCTGTTTACAGACGGCCAACCCAATACGATTACCTTGGGGCCGGCTTATGGCACCGGAACGGCTGCTCCCATGCCGATTAAAGGTACGTGTGTACTCAATAATGCCCTTATACCGGGCTACTCGGGCGTGGTATCTGGAGACACGGGCTATGCAGTAACCGGTGGAATCTATCAGGCTACCAACGCAACCTACCCTGCGCCTACACCTTTTCCAGCCGACCTTTCGTTGATCGGGAACGCCCAGAATTGGAGGGCGGGCTGCACGTTTAAGACTTATAACGCCGGCTACGGGCCGGGAGTTATGGCCGGCACCTCCACCTCGTTTGCCAACGATATCAGCTATCTGCCGTCGACCGATTCCTTTGGAAATCAACTCGACACCGACCTGCTAGGCGGCGCGGGTTTTCCCGCTGCCACGACCCACTCCGGCGGCCACATCGTAGCCAATGACCGGACAACGATCGAGAATGCCGGCATCAATGCGCTGGACAACGCCGCGCAGAACGCCCGCATCGATGCGGCGGCCAGCAACCTGCCATTCATTGTCTACACCATCGGGTTGGGTAACGCACCTGGCGGCGTTAACGATGTCTTGCTGCAGAGAATATCCAACGATCCGCATTCGGCCACGCATCAATCGGCGTATACCGATGGCTTGTATATGTTCTCTCCCGACACGGCGCATTTGAGCTCTGCCTTCGCGACCATCGCGTCCGATATACTCCGCATTTCGAAGTAGGCACCTTAGTTCTAAGTAGCGCGTGAGTACCACAAATTAGGGACTTTCTCCTCCATTTGTCCAGGACGATTCACCACGGTGTACTAGTGTGTCCGCTCAATAGACCCAGGACTTGGGGCGCGACAAACTGGCTCATTGGCGACAACGTGACGTGCCTGATCTGCCGGTTCTAACTCGTAAATTTTTGAATCGGTTGTATTTCGCATTTGGTTTCTCAGATGCATATTAACGGCTCCGAGCACCGGACAAACACATGAAACTCTTCTCTTGCACAATTCTCCTGGCCGTTGCAGGTACTCTTGCTTTTGCGGGTCCTAAGGTTTCGCGGGACATGCCCACCACAACGCCGAGTGGCACCGTGGACGTGATCATTCAGTTCAAACAGCCCCCCACCAAGGACCAACTCAAGCAACTTGGACCCTACGGCCAGGTAAAAAAACAATTCACTTCAATCAATGCTATTCACATGACGCTGCCGGTATCGGTGATCAATTCGATCTCCGGCCAGTCATGGATCTCTTACATCACGCCCAATCGGCCAGCCAAGAGCACTCTGGATATCGTCACCCAAACCGTGAACGCGCCCATGGCCTGGTCATCCGGATTGGACGGCAGCGGTATCGGGGTTGCAGTCCTCGATAGCGGTGTCGCCTCCAAGCGCGATCTGATGACCACCAATGGCACCGCCTCCCGCATCGTCTATAGCGAAAGCTTCGTAGCGGGTACGGACGCCTCCGATCAGTATGGACACGGAACGCACGTCGCCGGCATCGTGGCATCGAATGGGTCCGCCTCGAGTGGTCCTAATTTCAAGCGCGATTTCAAGGGTGTTGCTCCCAACTCCAGCATCATCAATCTCAAAGTGCTGGATGCCAATGGTCAGGGCAACATCAGCGACGTTATCACCGCCATCGATCGAGCCATCCAACTGAAGAACACCTACAATATCCGAATCCTGAACCTTTCTCTAGGGACACCGGTCTACGAGAGCTACACTCTCGACCCGCTGTGCCAGGAAGTAGAAGCTGCGTGGAAAGCGGGCTTGGTCGTCGTGGTAGCCGCGGGTAACTATGGCCGCAGCGCCACCATGGGCGTCAATGGTTACGGCACCATCGGCTCTCCTGGAAACGATCCTTACGTGATTACGGTAGGCGCGACGAAAACCAACGGCACGCCCTGGCGCTTTGACGACACAGTGGCTAGCTACAGTTCCAAGGGCCCCACGGCCTTTGATCATATCGTCAAGCCTGATCTGGTGGCTCCCGGGAACAACGTGGTGTCTCTGATGGCGCCGAATTGCACTATCGCTACGCAATTCCCCAGCACGCTGGTTCAAAACTCCTACTATCAAGTCAACGCCGCGCCCGGTAACTCGACCGAGTACTTCCGGTTAAGCGGTACCAGCATGGCCACTCCGGTTGTAGCCGGTACAGCCGCTCTCATGCTTCAGAAACAGCCTGCTCTGACGCCCGACCAAGTAAAGGCTCGGCTGATGAAGACTGCGACCAAAATCTTCCCGCTCTTCAGCACGAATTTTGATGAAAGAAATCATTTTTCGTTTAACATCCAGTCCGATATTTTCGCGGTTGGCGCCGGCTACCTCGATGCCAACGCAGCACTGAACAGCACTGAATTGGCTACCCTACCCGCCCTTTCTCCGACTGTTTCGTACAATGCGGTCACCAAGCACGTCTACATCGCCAACCAAGCTCTGACCTGGGGCGATGCCCTCGTCTGGGGCGACGCGATGGTCTGGGGCGACAGCGTCTTCGTCAACGGAACGGCGCTGATTTGGGGCGACGCGATGACATGGGGTGACGCTACTACCACTGGTTTCGCCTTGATCTGGGGCGATAGTATCACAGCCTCCTCGGCTATAGTCGCCATGGACGCGGATGATGGAGATCAGGATCCGACCTCGTAGTCCGGAACTTGATCCACACATATATAGGAGAACGCTAATGACTAATACAGCGAAATTCTATGCCATCACCGTCGCAGTGGCCGGACTTGCCCTGAGCACAACGTTCATCGCCGCGGGCTGGGCCTTCCCGGAGACCCCGCGCTTCCTGATCCTGTTGGCGCTGACCTCGGTCGCCGCCATATTGAAAGTGAAATTGCCCACGATTGAGGGCTCCATGTCGGTGCTCTTCGTCTTCCTGCTCATTGGTGTCGCCACCATGAGCCTGGCGCAAACCCTGGTCCTGAGTTCTATCGCGACCCTTCTGCAATGCATCTGGAAGCCCAAGCGTCGCCTCCAGCCGCTGCAGGTGGTGTTCAACGTAGCAGCCGTTAACCTCAGCACCATCGCCGCCTACTATGTCGCCAGCTTGCCGGGCCAGAGTATGGATAACCCGGTCAGCCTGGTTCTCAGCGGTTGTACCTTCTTCGTCGTGAATGCCGCTCTGGTTTCAACAGTAATCTCGTTGGCCCAGAACGAGGCGTTGGACAAAGTCTTACAACAGGCGTATCTGTGGTCGTTCCCGTACTACCTGATCGGCGCAGCGATCGCAGGTGCAGTCAGTTCCTCCACTCACCAGGTGGGATGGAAGATTTCCCTGTTCATCCTGCCGCTCATGTATCTGGTGTATCGGTATTACCGAATCTGCCTGGCGAACCGGTCACGGTTGGTACCGGCCACCCAGTAGATGCAAGTTCGCAACCCCGCGTAGTAAATGCCTCAGGTGGGTCGATCTCCAATTGACCCACCACCAGCCTCCTCCCAAAAGCCTCAGCGTCCGCTCCCAACTACACCGGTACCTCAGCGCCCTCATTGCAGATGGCCAGGATGTCCCCGGCCAAGCGGGTCCATTCGTCCAGGTCCGTCGGCTTGGCCCGGTATAACCGAATTCCGAGCTCACGCACTTCCTTTTCCTCGGTGGGGCTGGCAAAACTCGTGAGCGCAACTACGTGAATGTGCGCGAGTGTAGGCTCATCCCGCATTGCTTTAAGCACCGACGCCCCGTCATGCTTGGGTAGATGCAGATCCAAGACGATCGCGCAAGGAGTCGGGTCACGAGCAAGGATCCGTTGCTGATCGATAAACTGGAGCGCCTCGCCGCCGTCCCGAAGGACCTCGAGTTGATACGCGGCTTGATGCTCATCTAGCGCGTGGCGAAGCAGGAAGACATCCGCCTGATTGTCTTCCACAACCAGGATTCTTGCTGGACTTCCAGTGGGCTTCAACATGATACGTTACTTAGACGCCCTGCGATGGGTACCGTTACAAACCGGTGTTAAAAGTGCTGATGAATCAAGACTTACTGACGCTCTGGCGTAACGGGCGAATTTGCGTTTCCGGTAACCTGGATAACGTAATTGAGCCCGGCGCGATTGCCGTCCAGGGAGATCGCGTCGCATGGATCGGCAAAGATGCTGACCTTCCGCTGGAATTCGTTAACGCCTCCGAACGCACTCATGATCTGGAGCGGCGCTGGATCACTCCCGGCCTTATCGATTGCCATACCCACTTGGTCTACGGAGGATGCCGGGCGGACGAGTTCAAGCTGCGCTTGTCGGGCGCAAGCTACGAACAGATCGCGAGGGCCGGCGGCGGGATTAACTCTACGGTGCGCGCCACCCGGTTGGCCGACGAAGACTCCCTGCTTCACCAATCAACGCGGCGTCTTCAGGCCCTGTTGGCCGAAGGAGTAACGGCAGTCGAAGTGAAATCCGGCTACGGGCTGAACCTGGAAGACGAACGCAAAATACTGAAGGTCGCGCGACGTCTCGGCGAAACTTTCCCAGTCACGGTCTATAAGACATTTCTCGGGGCGCATGCCGTCCCTCCAGAGTACGCGAGCCGCGCCGACGACTACATTAGTTCGGTCTGCGATGAAATTCTTCCTGCATTGCACGATGACGGCCTGGTGGACGCGGTGGACGTTTTCTGCGAGAACATCGCCTTCACGATCGCTCAGGTTGAACGAGTGTTCGAGCGCGCTCAGCAGCTTGGTTTGCCGGTCAAGATCCACGCCGAGCAGTTGACTAATTTGGGCGGTGCTCGTCTGGCAGCGCGCTATCATGCCCTCTCGGCCGACCATCTTGAGCATCTCGACGAAGCCGGAGTGCTCGCCATGAAGGACGCCGGCGTCGTTGCGGTTTTGCTGCCAGGTGCGTCTTATTTTCTCCGCGAAAAGAAGCACCCGCCCATTGATCTGCTCCGCCGCCACAACGTGCCGATAGCGATTGCGTCGGACTCCAACCCCGGGACGTCTCCCCTGACATCCATCCTGCTCACGATGAATATGGCCTGCATTGTATTCCGTCTGACTCCGGCCGAGGCACTGGCCGGGGTAACGCGGCACGCCGCCCAGGCGCTCGGCAAGGGTGATACTCACGGAATGCTGGCGCCCGGCCGCTACGCCGACTTCTGTATTTGGGACATCGAATCGATTTCGGAACTCGCCTACTGGATCGGATTCAATCCGCTTCATCTGGCAGTGCGGCACGGCGCGGTCACGCAAGCTTCTGTATGACTGGTACCATACGAAGCAATATGCTCTCGAAATTGTTGGCCCCTCTCCTTTTCTGCGTGTCATTGCCCGCCGAAACGGTTCAATTGATTCCGCAAACCTATTACCGGACGTTCGCCCATACCAATCCGGTCCTCAAGCGAATTCGGCCCGGTGACGTGGTGATCACTAAGACACTCGATTCGGGCGGCCAGGATTACAAAAGCGAGCATCGTTCCGAGCCAAGCAACCCGCTCACCGGACCATTTTTCATCGAAGGCGCCGAGCCAGGTGACTCGGTGGTTGTTACTCTTCGCCGGGTCCGATTGAATCGCAATTGGGGATATTCGGCGTACCGCCTGGGCTTGTATTCCCTGATGCCCGACTACGTGGAATCCATATACTCCAACCATTACAAAAAGGATTTGGTCCGCAAGGGCAGCGATACTCAAGTGCCATGGGACATTGATATCAATCGCAAGACGGTCCGGCTGCGCGAACCGGCCAGCAGCCGCGTGAAGCTCCAATTTCCGGCGCGTCCGATGCTGGGATGTATCGGTGTCGCTGCCCCTGGCGATTTTGCCCCGACCTCGGCGCCTTCCGGATCCTACGGCGGCAATCTCGATTACAACGAAGTAGCGGAAGGAGCCAAAGTCATCTTGCCCGTTTATCATCCGGGCGCGCTCTTGTTCCTGGGAGATGGCCACGCGATTATGGCCGATGGCGAACCCACCGGCACTGGGGTCGAGACGTCCATGGACGTTGAGTTCACCGTGGACATTAAGAAGAATGCCAAGCTCACCGGGCCTCGTTTGGAAACATCGGATTACCTGATCAGCGTGGGCGCGCAGCCGGAATTCGCAAGCTCGCTCAACCGCGCGCTGCAGCTCGCCACCACCGACATGGCGCACTGGTTGATCGACGATTACGGACTGGAGCCGTGGGCGGCGCATCTCCTGATCGGCTCGGTAGGTAAGTACGACGTTGTCACCGTGCAAGGGACGATGGCGCTGAGGGTCCCGAAGCAATACCTGCCGGCGCGGTGAGAATTCGGAAACTTTCGGTGGTCTGGCTAATCTATTTGGCTGTATGAGCACTGTAGCAACCGTCAATGCAGCCGCCAGCGGGACCTTCGCCATCGGAGGCGATTTACCCATTCATAGACTTGGCTTCGGAGCTATGCGGATTACCGGAGACGGAATCTGGGGAGATCCCAAGGACCCGAATGAAGCGCGGCGCGTACTAAAGCGCGCCATCGACCTGGGCGTCACCTTTATCGACACAGCGGACTCTTACGGTCCGGCGGTGAGTGAACCGCTGATCGGCAGCACGTTGTCGCCTTACCCAAAAGGTCTGGTGATCGCCACTAAGGGCGGCCTGACCCGACAAGGACCGGACCGTTGGGCGCCGGTCGGACGTCCCGAATATCTGCGGCAACAACTGGAGATGAGCCTGCGGTATCTGCGCCTTGATCGAATCGATTTGTATCAGCTCCATCGAATCGATCCGAGAGTTCCCGTGGAGGAAAGCCTGGGCGCTCTCAAAGATGCGCAGAAGGAAGGCAAGATCCGGCACATCGGCCTCTCGGAAGTCTCGGTAGCCGAAATCGAGAGAGCACAGAAAACCGTCCCGATCGTCAGCGTCCAGAACCTCTACAACCTTCTCGATCGCCAGCATGAGCCCGTGCTCGAATACTGCCAGAAGCACAAAATCGCCTTCATTCCCTGGTTCCCGGTAGGCGCGGGTAAACTTGCACAGCCCGGTGGCCCGCTCGATCAGGTGGCGCGGCGTCACGGCGCGTCGGTGGCTCAATTGTCGATCGCCTGGCTGCTGCATCACTCTCCGGTAATGTTGCCCATCCCGGGGACATCGCGCGTCGCGCACTTGGAAGAAATCATCGGGTCGGCGGGCTTGCACCTGGATGACGC
>Ga0070714_100002709_pt1 | contig 13054 bp, 10 predicted proteins | sample LARL83metaG_FD_65450 | JGI IMG/M metagenome (GOLD analysis project Ga0070714, IMG submission 65450) | Corn, switchgrass and miscanthus rhizosphere microbial communities from Kellogg Biological Station, Michigan, USA - LAR L8-3 metaG | ecosystem: Host-associated > Plants > Roots > Rhizosphere ... | reverse complement strand
ACTCGACCGAAGGCTTCGCTGCGCTTGGCGCCGCCGGTTGGGACGATCTCGTGCAGGCAATGCCGCGTCCATCTCCGTTTCTCCTCCATGGCTGGCTGTTGGCGTGGTGGCGTCACGAAGGCCATGGCGCCGAGCTCGCGGTGCACGTTGCACGTCGCGGGGAACGCCTCGTAGGGGCGGTTCCGTTCTGTGTCAGACGCCGCTTCGGCATACGCGTCACCGGTTTTCTCGGAGGGGTTCACTCGGCGCTCGCAGACATGCTCGTCGCCGAGGGCGAGCCATCGGAAACCGTCACGGCTCTCGCTGCTCGCGCGGCGGCAACCAAGCACGACCTTGCGGACCTCTTCGGGCTTTCTGCCGGAAGTCGGCTCGCTCGATCGCTTGCTCCCCGGCTCCGCACGATCCAGCGGGTTGAGGCGCCGGTGCTCGACTTGTCGCCGGGCTGGGACGCGGTTTATCGCGCGAAGACGGATGCGAAGAAGCGGAATCTCCACAAGCGGCGCCGACGTCAGCTTTCGGAGCTCGGCGCGTTGGACGTGATACGCGCGCGTACTCCTGACGAGCTCGACACGGCCATCGTGGAGGCGTTTCGCCTCCACGAGGCCCGCTGGTCGGGACGTCCCGACGGCTCTGGGTTCGCGACGGCAACGGGACGGCGCTTCAACCTCGAAGCCTTGCGTGCCCTGGCGGCGCACGACATTCCACGCATCGTCTTGCTGCGGCTCGACGGACGTGCGATCGCCTTCCACTACTTCCTCGTCTACCAGCAAACGATGTACACATATCGACTGGCTTTCGATCCCGAGTTCGCCCGGTTCTCACCGGGCCTCGTGAACACGCTCGACGCGCTCGAATGGGCGGCCGCAGAAGGCGTGAACCGGGTCGAATATCTGGGTGGAGATGAGCGGTACAAAGTCGAGCTCTCCGATCGTCTAGAGCCGTTGGCGCAAGGTCTCGGGCTCGCTCGCACGCCGAAGGGATGGGCTTTCGTGGTGCTGCGACTCGGCATGATCGTCACGCGCCGCCGCCTGAAACGCTCGCCGGCGTTACGGCGGTTCTACGTTGAGGCGCTCGCGCCGGCTCGCCGCTTGCTCACCCGTGCGCAGCGTCCCGGCTAAGGCCGGCCGATGCTGCTGCGTGTTGTCGTCGAGATCGGCTGTCCGTTGCGCCAGTCGACTTCGAGCTGGTAGCGGGAGTTCCTGAGTGCAGGCAGGAACGCGACGACACGCTGTGTTCGCGTGTCGACAACGTCGCCGGAGTCGCCCACGAAAAGGAAGCGGCCGTCGGCACTCTCTTGCAGCCAGCCATCGCGCGCGCAGTCTTGGCCGCACGGTGTCTCGTCGCCCGTCATCGGGCTCGACAGCTTTACGTTGGCCACCGACACGGGGGAGCCGGTAGGCACGTGGGAGACGTCGAACTCGTGCACGTAGCTGTTCGGTGCGTCGATCACCCAAAGCAGGCGGTTGTTCGGTGAAAGCGCGATGCCGTGGCTGGGTGCAGACGGCGCAAAGGTCGAAGGATCGTAGGAGAAGCCCGAAATCGGAACCGTGTCCAGGACAGCACCGGTTGCGATGCTGCTCACCTGAAAGCCGAGAAAGCCCGTCGCCGTCGTATAGGCGAACCGCTCGTGGCCGTCGATCGTAAACGGCCTTACGCCCGATCGAAGCGGACCGATGCGTTGCACAATGCGATTCGTCTTCGTATCCGCGACGACAAGGTACATGCCGTTGCGCGGGCCGAGATACACCTTGCGACCGCTTGGACCTACGATGGTGTTGTGCGGGCTGAGTCCGGCGTGGATCTCATCGATGACACGCCCGCTGAGCGCCTGTACGACGTACCACGAGTCCCCGGTCGAAAGCTCCCCCGTTGGAAGATAGAGCGTTCGTCCGTCGGGTGTGATCGCCGGGCTGTCGACCCCGGTCGGGAACGCTCGCTCCCACGCAATCCTCATTCTGCGCAGATCGAGCCTCAGGAGTGAGCCCGTTCCTGTTTCTCCACCGCGTCCGCCGACCGTGATGAAGAGCGCGTTGGTCTGCGGGCTCACCACGACTCCGCGTATCGGATGCGCCTCGGGAATACTCACGCGTTCGACAAGCCGGAACCCGCGGTCGATGTCGTACACGTCCATCTCGCGATCGGGAAACACGTATTCGAAGTGACGGGTTCCTCGCGACGTCGTGCTCAGCGCGCGCGGCGTAGTCGACGCGGACGTCAGTAGCTGGGGAGCCTCGAGGCCCCGAATCGCGGGAGGGAGGAAGGGAGGCGTAGGAGTGGCGGCGTCCGGACCCGTCAGCGCGACCACACTGCCGGTCGCGACTGCTGCGCATACCGCAGCGGCGAGGAAGAGCGACAGGGATCTCGTCGCCGGCGGCCTACGCATATTCTCCAGCACTATGCCTGCGACGGACGGGAGCAAACTCGCCCTGACTGCACTCGAGACCGCCGTACGCGGGGGCAGCGTTCCGCGCGAGATGGCTCTTCGCCTTGACCTGTTGCGCAGCCTCGGCGCGAGGGCGGCCTGGCAACGGCGGCAGGCGCAGCGCGAGCTCGCGACGCTCGGAGATGAGCCGTGGAATGCCGTGTACCTGCGCATCTGGAGCGAGGCGGCTGCCGCGTTGGACGCCTCGGTGCAGAACCTCGGGTACGGATTCCTCGAGCTTCGCCGCGGCTCATCGGCCACTCGAGTCTGGCGCCAGTACACCGAGCTCGACGGCCCAGTCGCTCTCCGGCTCGCGCTCGACCGGCGTGTCGTCTCGGCGCTACTTCGGCAAGCCGACATTCCCACGCCCGATTCCATGGAGCTCGATCCCCTCAACCCGGATGCTGGGACTCCGTTTCTCGCCGGCGGGCCGTGCGTCGTGAAGCCCGCCTCTGGAACCGGTGTGGGCTCCGGGGTCACGAGCGGCGTCACAAGCCGCACTCAGCTACGGCGGGCTCTGCTACGGGCGGCGCAGTACGGCGGGGCCGTGCTCGAACGGCAGATCCCCGGCACGGTCTACCGACTGCTCTACCTCGACGGCCAGCTGCTCGACGTCGTGCGCAAGTTGCCGCCCACCGTGGTCGGGGACGGCCGCTCGACGATCGCGTCTTTGGTCGACGCCGAGAACCGCCACCGCATCAACGCCCGAGGTTCGGCGGGCCTGGCGCTACTCAAGCTCGATCACGATGCGCTGTTCACGCTCCGGGCCGCGGGTCTTGGCCCTCGCAGCGTCCCGGCGTCCGGCGTCCGCGTAACGGTTAAGTCCGTCACCAACCAGAATCGGAACGAAGACAGCGAGACAGTGCCCAGGAGCGCGATCGACGATCGTCTGGTCGCTGAGTGCGCAGCCGCCGTCGAGGCCGTTGGCCTTCGTCTCTCGGGTGTCGACATCGTTACGAGGGATCTTGGCGCTCCCCTCCGCGATTCCGGCGGAGCGGTGATCGATGTCAACGGAATGCCAGGTCTGAATCATCACTACCACGTCGCCGAACCGACCCACGCCGTGCCTGTTGCCGTCACGATCTTGGAAGCGCTCCTCCGTGGCTGACGTCGCCGGCACCGTTCACACTCGCGACTATCTGCGTTCAATCGGAGTCCCCGACCTTGCTCCCGCGACCAGTCCTTTCGACCCCGGCTACGACCCGGTAACCCTCGAAAGCCATCTCGAGCAGAGCGGTCATCTGATCTCGCTGCTGAAGATCTCAATGGCGTGTTGGCTGATTGCCGACGAGCGCGCGAGTCGGCGCAAGTTCGAAGCTGCGCGGCAACATGGCGTCGCGACGACGACGGGAGGCGGACCGTTCGAGGTCGCCGTCGCGCAAGGAAGGCTGGCCGAATATCTCGATCTCGTCGCCGACATGGGTGCGACGCGGATCGAATGTGGCGAGGGGTTCACCGATATGCCGCTGGCACCCGAAGACGTTGTCGCGCGCGCGCATCAGCGCGGACTCGAGGTGCAATTCGAGCTTGGCAAGAAGCACGACGGCGGGTTCACGGAGGAGACGGTCGGCGAGCTTATCGAGCAGGGCCGACGTTGGCTGGACGCGGGAGCGGTGCAGCTCGTCGTCGAGGCGCGCGAGTCCGCTCAGGGGGTGGGGTTGTTCAGCGATGCCGGTGTTCTCAACGGTGCATTTGCCGATCGGTTCGCGGACGCGTTCGGGCTCGAAACCGTGATCTTCGAAGCGCCGAACAAGCCGAGCCAGTTCGCCTTGCTCGACCATTTCGGACAGAACGTTCACCTCTGCAATGTTCGGATCGAGGAGTTGCTTCGAGTCGAGATCTACCGTCGGGGCCTGCACTCCGACGCCTTCGGCCGCGAGAATCTCCGGCCCGCACGACCTGAATAACCATGGCGCAGCGCTCGGTCGTGATCGACTTCCTGCCGGAGCGCGCGGCCGTGCACCGCGGCGACCGCGCGATCGTCGCGATCGACGTCATCCGCGCGACGACGACCGCCGTCACAGCAGTCGCGCTAGGACGCCGTTGTTTTCCAGCAGCAACGATCGAGGCGGCTGCGGAGCTCGCCGCGAAACTCGATCATCCACTGCTCGTCGGCGAGATTGGCGGTCAGATTCCGGACGGGTTCGACATCTCGAACAGCCCCACGCAACTCGAGCAACTCGCAGACGTCTCGCGACCGATAGTTCTGCTCTCGACATCGGGCACGCTCTTGCTCGCGGAGAGTCGCGGCGCCGAGGCGGTCTATGCAGGATGCCTACGCAACGTGCAGGCGCAGGCGTCGCGGCTCGCGCGCGCTCACGATCGAATCGCGCTGATCGGTGCCGGGTCGCGAGGCGAGTTTCGTGAAGAAGATCAACTATGTTGCGCGTGGATAGGAGATCTGCTTGTTGAGGCCGGGTATGAACCCGCGGATGAGTACACCGCCGAGCTCATCGAGCGCTGGCGCGGGGCCGACGCAAGCGTCATCGAAATGAGCAACAGCGTCACCTACCTGAAAAACACCGGCCAGCTCGCCGACCTCGAATTCATCCTCGCGCACATCGACGATCTGGACGCCGTGTTCGAACTAGACGCGGAGGAGATCGTCAGCATCGGCGCCTATCGATGAGCCGGTGCGACCGCCAGACATCTGTGCCCGCCGTCGTGCTCCAGCTCTATCACGGGGGCCTTGCCGTGGCTCGCTCGCTTGGCCGCCTCGGCGTCGAGGTTCACGGCGTCACGGCTAATCGCCGACGCCCTGGGGCCAGATCCCGCTACTTCCGCGAGGTCCACGCGTGGGACATCGATGCGGCGGCGCCGCACGAGACCATCGACTGGCTGGTCGACCTCGGTACGAAAATCACCGGTCGTCCGTTGCTGATCCCGACGGAAGATGTCGGCGCGATGCTGGTCGCCGATCACGTCGACACACTCGGCGAAGTCTTTCGCTTTCCGGAGCAGCCCCCCGGTCTCGCACGAAGGCTCTCGAACAAGGCAGATATGCAGCAGATCTGCGCGGAGCACGCCATCCCGACACCTCTGGCAATTGCGCCTCGCACGCGTGCCGACGTCGAGCGATTCCTGGCCGCCACTACGTTTCCCGTTGTTGTCAAAGGACTGGAGACGAGCCGTCTTCAGCAGGACGCCGCCGCCCGCGTGCTCGTCGTCCGGACAGAGCAGGGACTTTGGCGCCTCTGGGAAGACATGACGGCAGCAGGCGAGCCGAACATCCTCTTACAGGAATACATACCGGGTGGACCGGATTCCGTCTGGATGTTCAACGGCTACTTCGACCAAGCGTCGGACTGCTTGATTGGGATCACGGGGCAGAAGCTGCGGCAATACCCGCCTTACACCGGCTTCACGAGTCTCGGCATTTGTCGAGACAACGAGACCGTACGAGATATGACGCGAACGTTCATGAAGCGACTGGGGTATCGCGGTGTTCTCGACCTCGGCTACCGCTACGACTCCCGGGACGGTATCTACAAGCTGCTAGACGTCAACCCCCGTGTCGGCTCCACGTTCCGGTTGTTTGTATCGAGTAATGGGCTCGACGTGGTGCAAGCGATGTACTTCGACCTCACCGATCAGGAGGCACACGCAGGCGCTCCTATTCCGGGACGCAAATGGTTGATTGAAAATCTCGACCTCGCTTCGAGCTTCACGTATTTCCGCAACGGAGAGCTGCGGCCAGTGGCCTGGCTGCACTCCTTCAGAGGAGTGAAGGAAACCGCCTGGTTCGCGCGCGACGATCCTGCACCGTTCGCGGCAATGGTGTGCGATTCGCTCTTGGGTGCGATCAGGGCTTTCCGCCTATGACGGTCAGCGCGCCGCTGCTTTCTCGAGTTCTGCGCGGTAGAGCTCGAGATGTGCAGCATGGAAATGGCGAAGGTCGAATTGCTCAACGGCGCGCGCTCGCCCGGCGGCTCCGAGGCGTAGCCGCGTTTCGCAGTCACCGAGAAGGCGCTCGAGCGCGTGGCCGAGCGCCGTTTCGTCCCCCGCTGCGACGAGCAACCCGGTGACACCGTGCTGCACGACCTCGGGTATGCCGCCCACGGCGCTGGCGACTACCGGTAGCCCCACCGCCATCGCCTCGAGCACCGTCATCGGCAGTCCTTCCGAGTGGCTCCACAGGACGAAGATGTCGCTGTCGGCGAGTTGTGCAAGCACGTCGTCGCGTTCTCCGAGTAGTTGGACGTAGCCGGCAGCTCCTGCCTCATCAATGCTCGCCTCGATCTCGACGCGGTCTGGCCCATCGCCGATGATTGTCGCGCGAAACGGGGCGTTGATCCGCCCGAGCGTTCTGACGAGCCCTGGGAAGTCCTTCGGCTCTTTCAGACGCCCCACACTGATGACGCGCGGGGGGTCGCCGTCGAGAGCCGCGTGCGGCGCCGCCGCAGTGTCGACAGCGTTTCGAATCACGACGGTCCTGTTGCGACCGCACGTATGCGCGACGACTCCCACATCTCGAGTTCGTTCCGAAACGCAGATGAAGCTCGTGGTGAGCGGCCGCACGAGCCGGTCCAGCCAGAGGTAAAGCGCCGAGGCGGCACCGTGGTACTGCGCGAATGCCCACCCGTGCACGGTGAAGACGCGCACCGGCACTCCGGCGACTCGTGCTGCGATGCGTCCGAGGATTCCGGCCTTGGAGCTGTTCGCGTGCACAACGCTCGGGCGCTCGCGCCGGCAGAGTTGGACGAGCTCGATCAGCCCGCGTAGATCTCGCCAGAGCGAAACGGGGCGGCGCACATAGTGGAGCGGCACGTAGCGCGCGCCGGCGGCTTCGACCGCCTCGCGCAGCGGTCCCGGTCCCCAGGCGGCAACTACGACGTCGTACTCCGCGACGAGCGCGGGGACGAGCTGGGCGATGTAGGTCTGCGCGCCGCCCACCTCGGCCAACGTCACGAGCAGCAGGATGCGCGGACGCGCGGGCATCGCCGCGCGAACTACTGCAGGCGGCTGAGCTCGGCCGCGTCAGCGGAGCGCTTGTCCTCGATCACGTCCGCGAGGATTTCGTCCAGGCTTCGTTCCGGCTTCCAGCCGACCGCCGCGCCGACCTTGGCGATTGACGGGATCCGATGCAGCATGTCCTCGATCCCCTGCCCGTAGACCTGATCGAAGGGCACGAATTCGAGCTCCGAGGAGCTGCCGAGGGCTTGTCTGATCCGGTCCGCGAGATCGATGATGCGGATCCCGTTCGGGGAACCGACGTTGTAGATCTCGCCGGAGGTTTTCGGCGAGTCCATGAGTGCCACGAGCGCGCGAACAGTGTCGTCGACGTGGCAGAAGCAGCGCGTCTGCTCGCCGTCTCCGAAGATCTCGATCGGCGCGTTCACGAGAGCGCGCTCGACGAAGCGCGGGATCACCATTCCGTACTCGCCGCTCTGCCGCGGGCCGACGGTGTTGAAGAGCCGAACAATGACGCAGTCGAGGTCGCGCTCCTGGTGGTGCGCAAGCGCGAGGAACTCGTCCATGGCCTTCGAGTCCGCATACGCCCACCGGCGTTGGGTCGTCGGTCCGTACATCCGGCGAGCGTCCTCTTCGAGCTCGACCTCTTCTCGATGGTCGCCGTAGACCTCAGAGGTTGAAGCCACGAGTACGCGCTTTCCGAACCGGTTGCAGTACTCGAGCACTGTCTCGGTGCCCTGGACGTTCGTGACGAGCGTGCGAACCGGCTGCTCGACGATCAGCCTGACTCCGACCGCGGCCGCCAAGTGGTACACGACGTCGCTGCGATGCACGAGCTCGTTCACGACCGACTGCGACAGGACGGAGTCGACGACGAGGTGGAAGTCGCGCCGGTCCTGGAGATGCTCGACATTCGCGAGCGAGCCGGTCGACAGGTCGTCGAGCGCCCAGACCTCGCACCCGTCCTCGAGGAGTCTGTCACAGAGATGCGACCCGATGAAGCCGGCGCCGCCGGTCACGAGAGCCTTCACAAGCGGACCCTAGCGCGACGCTGTTAAGAGTGCCTTGCGGATCGCCGGCTCGAGTGGATCCAAGGCCCGCGCACGTCTCAGATAGACCAAGCTCTCTGCGCGTCGCCCCACGCTCCGATAGGCGAGCCCAAGCTGGAAGAGCACGGCGACCGACTGCGGTTCGACCCGAAGCGCGGCGCGTAGCGCTTGCACTCGTTCGGTACCGGTCGCAGCGAGGCGCCAGGCCGCCCAGTACGGCTCGAGCGAGAGCGGATCGAGCCGGCGTGCGTAGGACAGGTCAGCCGCCGGTGCGGGCGTCGAGTACGCGGCGAGCACGTAGCGATGCGCGAGCCAAGGAGGAGTGAAGGCGAAGATCGCGGCCGCGCTGCACGCGATAGCGGTTGTGATCGCCGCGGAGCGAGGTAACCGGCCCGTTCCCTCACCTGCACAGCCGATGCCGAGGAACAGGAAGAGCGGAATGCCGACGACCGGCACCGTCCAGATCCAATCAACGGCAGCGTGGGCCAGGAAGTACGTCGTTGCTCCGAAAGCTGCTAGTGCGTGAGGTTGCGACAGTCGACGGGCAACCAGCGCGAGCGGCGCTCCGACCCCCACGAGCAGAAGCAGCAGGCCGGGTACGCCCAGTTCGGAGAGCGCGTCGAGGTAGAGCGAGTGGGCGCGCAGCGGCGTCTCCTGGCTGCGCCGATGCTCGAGATACGCTGAGTAGAACCCGCGCCCGCCGACTCCGCGCAGCGGGTGGGTAGCCGCCTCGTCGAGTGCGACGCGCCAGAAGTCGTACCGGTTCGAGCCGAGCGATGTCAGGTGCGTCGATCCGGCTTGGGCAGGGTGCCGGTGCTTGAAGGACGCCCACGTCCTGGACGCCCACGTGCCCGGGGCAGGGACGGTTGCAAAGAAGACGATCATGGCTGAGGCGACGCCCGCCACGACCAGCGCAAGCACCGCGCGTCCGATCAGCCGCCGGCGGTCGGCATCGATCTCGAGTCGCCGGTCGGCGACGGCGTACGCGACGCCGATGACCACCGAGATGGCGGCCGCGGCGAGGGCCGTCCAGCCCGCCCGGTGGGCGACTGAGACGGCGGTCGAGCGGTAGGGCGCTGTCAGCGGGACGATGGCGGCCGCGGGAGCAGCGGTGACGAGCACAGTGGCGGCAAGGAGCCGTAGACGGCCGGGAGCGAGGCCAAAGAGGAGCAGGGCGGAGATGGCCAGCCCGAAGATCGTGCCCTTGCTCTGGGCGGCCACCGCAAGTGCCAGGAAGAGGCTGCCTGCACCCGCGGCCACAGCCCTGGTCACGATCTGTGACTCACGCCGCGCCGTGACGACGACTGCGGGCCAGAACCCGATCACGAAGAGGGCGGAGCAGGCATTCACGTAGGAGACGGGGAAGTCGAGCCGGCCTCCGAACAGCAGGGTCGACGGTCTCGCGGCGAGCGCCAGCTTGAACGCTGTGAGGCCGCCGAGGATGCCCAGCGTCGCGACGACGAGACGCACGGCGTGGTGCCGCGCTGAAGCACCCCCCAAGCTGAGCACGGGCACCAGCAGCGTCAGCAGATACAGGGCCGTCAAAAGCGCTTCGTCACGGGCTCCGGCCGGGCTTGGCGACCAGGCCGTCGAGACTGCGTTCCAGGCGGCGAGGAGCAGGAGGGCCGCGCCTCCAAACAGGACGAGAGCAGGTGGCCGGGCCCCTGCCCCTGAGGCGGCGACCATCGTGAGCAGGAGCGCGGCGAGGATCGCGAGCGGGAGCCAGTCCGGGGCGGCGATCGACCCCTCCTGCCGCCAGGTCACGACTGCGGTCGCGGCCGCCAGCGCAGCTACTGGCAGTTGTTGAGCGGTGGCCGGCGCGGCCACCGCTGAAAAAAGCTGCCGGGATATGTTCACAGCCGTATCTGTTCGCGGCATCTAAGCGTTGTACGCGCGTCGGTAGGAGCGAGCATCTGCGGAAGGGGAAAGAACTATGCGTCGGGGACGAATCACAATCGGGGGCGTTGTACTCCTGTCGGTACTTGCGTTAGGCGCGTCGGCAGCGTATGCGGCCGCCGGAGGTCCGGCGACCCATCAGGGCTACCCGTCTGCCGTCACACCTTCGGCGACAGGCAGCGGAACCGGTAAGGCCGGCGCAGGTGTGGCCGGCGTGGCCGGGGCGGCCTCGCCCGCGCAGGGCGGTGGAACGCTGCCGTTTACGGGCCTGCAGCTGGCCCTTGTCGTGCTCGTCGGTCTGTCCCTCGTCGGCGGTGGGATCGTCCTGCGGACGTCAGGGCGGCGCCGGTCGAGCGGCTCGTAGAGCCGCACGTACTCGTCGGGAACGGACAGTAAGCGGGCGAAAGGGAGCGGATGGCTGCGGCGCCGGTCACAGAGTCGTCACTCGACGGCTTAGCGATCGCGGAGGCGGCGCCTCCGCGAGCGGCTGATCGCCAGGTCTCGTACGAGACCACCCTGATCATCGCTCGAGTAGGGCGCGTCGCCGTGATCTGGCTTCCGATCTGGGCGTTTTGCGTAGCTCGGTTTTCGACTTCTCTGACGGCGTTGCTCGGTTCGGTCGTGTTCCTGCTGATCTGGAAGGTGGCGCTCCGGCGGGCATATGCGGACACGAGCATTACCGTCTGGAACATCGGCGCGGGCGTGCCGGCCGTCGCTGGAGCGTTGACCGGCGCATTGCTCGCGGCTGCGGTCTCGTTCTCGGTCCCTCAACTCCGTCTCAGCGTCGTCGATCTCCTCGAGCTCACGGTCGCCGTGCTCATCGGATCTGCGGTTTGGGAGAGCACGGTTGCGAGCAGCCTCGCCGCGCGGCGACGTGTCCTCTTGGTCGGAACCGCCGGCGGGGGCACCGACTTGCTCGAGGACGTCTCGCTTGCGCCCCGGCTCCCCTTCGAGATGATCGGAGTGGTCGACCGCGACCGGGGGGCCGACCAGATCGCCGGTGTCCCGATGCTCGGAACGGTCGACGACCTTGCCGACATCGTCGTCCAGGAGGGGCCGCAGATCGTCGTGCTCGCTGACGACCCCTGCCGGGTCGCCGCCTTCGAGAAGCTTGTCCGCGTCGGTCACCTCGGCTTCACCGTCATAGGCCTGCCCGAGTTCTACGAGTACGCGTTCGGCCGGCTTCCCATGCGCAGCCTCACACCACAGTGGTTCATGAGCATCCTCCATCTCTACCGCCGGCCATACTCGAGCCTCGCCAAGCGGCTATTCGACGTCGCCGTTGCTTCGACGGTGTTGATGGTGGTCGCGCCGCTCATGCCCGTACTCGCATTGTTCGTTCGCCGCACGCCCGGCCCCGTGATCTTCCGGCAGGTGCGACTCGGCGAAGGTGGCAAGCCGTTCACGATCTACAAGTTCCGCACGATGACCATGGACGCCGAGTGTCACGGAGCGGTGTGGGCCACCGAGGGAGATCCTCGGGTGACCGAGATCGGTCGCTTCATGCGCAAGACGCGTCTTGACGAGCTGCCGCAGTTGTGGAACGTCCTGAAGGGCGACATGTCCTTCGTCGGTCCGCGGCCCGAGCGGCCCGAGTTCGTGGTCGAGCTGGAATCGGCCGTGCCGTTCTGGTCGCGTCGGCATCTGGTCAAGCCGGGGATCACGGGCTGGGCCCAAGTGCGCTGTGGCTACACCGCAGACGCCACGGGAACGGGCGACAAACTCTCGTACGACCTCTGGTATCTCCGCCACCGGAGCCTCGTCGTCGACATCGCGATCTGTGCGAAGACGTTCTCCATATTGCTTTGCGGTTCTGGCGCGCGCTGATCCTGTGGGAACGACCACCGGCTTGTCGATAATGATTGCGTGCGGTCCTTTCCCGTTCGCTCGCTTCGCCCCTGGCTACTCGTTCTCACGCTGACCGCCGCAGGTACCGCTGCGGCCGCCGGCTATGGGCTTACCGCTCCGAAGCGCTACCGCGCGACGGCCGAGCTGCTCGTTGCGCCGGTCGCGCCGGGCGACCCGACCTTCGCTGGGATGAACGTTCTGCGTGACACCGGTGGCAAGCAGACCGCGGCGGCCGACGTGGCCGCGCTCCTGCGCGCGCCGCAGGTCGCGGATGCCGTCGCGGCGCAGCTCGCACTGAGGCGGTCGCGCTCGTCACTGCAGAACGCGCTGCATTCGCACGTGGTCGGCTCGAGCGACGTCGTCGCCGTGACCGCCGAGGACTCGAGCCCGAAATCGGCGGCGCAGCTCGCAAACACGTTTGCGAGCGCGCTGATCACGCAGCGGAGCGCGACCTTCCAGAGCGATCTCGCCGCCGCGATCCGGCGCGACGAGCAGTTCCTCGCCTCGAGCCCCGGTGCAGCCGGCGGTGCCGCCGTGACGCAGCGCCTGACGACCCTCCGCGGCCTCGAGGGCAAGCCGGATCCGACGATCAGCATCGCCGCCCAGGCGGCGCCGCCGACCTCGGCGTACTCGCCGAAGCTCGCGCGGCTGATCGCGATCGGCGCCGGGCTCGGCGCGGCGCTCGGCATCGTGATCGCCGGCATCCTGCTCGCCACGCGCCGCGTTCGCCGCGTCGGAGCCGCCGCGTACGATCGAGCCGTGGACTCACCCGCGGCGATCGAGCTCGCCGACCGGCTCGAGGCGCGCCTCGCCGCGCGGGAGGCTGCGCTCGCGGCACGGGAACGCGACCTGCAGGCTGCGCTCGAGGAGCTGCGCAATGCGCAGGCAGTCGAGCAGGCAGCGAACGACGAGGATCTCGCGCGCCGCG
>Ga0070714_100002707_pt1 | contig 13058 bp, 13 predicted proteins | sample LARL83metaG_FD_65450 | JGI IMG/M metagenome (GOLD analysis project Ga0070714, IMG submission 65450) | Corn, switchgrass and miscanthus rhizosphere microbial communities from Kellogg Biological Station, Michigan, USA - LAR L8-3 metaG | ecosystem: Host-associated > Plants > Roots > Rhizosphere ... | reverse complement strand
CGATGCACCGACTCAATGAAGCGGACGGTTCCGTCCGAGTGCATGACGATCGAGTGCGTGCGCGCGTTGTTCCCGAAGAACCGCACGCCCCGCGTCAGATCGCCGTCGGTGATGCCGGTGGCGCAGAACACGAGGTGCCGGCCTTTCACGAGATCGTCGATCGAAAGCACGCGATTGATGTCGCCGATGCCCATCGCTTTGGCTCGCTCGATCTCGCCGTTGTTGCGCGGCTCCAGCTTGCCCATGAACTGCCCGCCCAAACATTTGAGGGCCGCGGCGGCGAGCACGCCTTCGGGTGCTCCGCCCGTTCCCATGGCAACGTGGATACCGGTGCCTTGCACTGCGGTCGCGATGCACGCGTCGACGTCCCCGTCCGAGATCAACTTGATGCGCGCGCCCGATTCGCGCACTTGTTTGATGAGGTCGGCGTGGCGCGGACGATCCAAAATCACGACGGTGACTTCGTTGATCGGCTTTTCGAGCGCGTTCGCAACGGCTTCGAGGTTCTCACGCACGGGCGCATCGATGTGCACGTACGGCGCCGCTTTGGGGCCGACGGCGAGTTTCTTCATATACGTATCGGGCGCGTTGAGCAGTCCTCCGCGCTCGGAGATCGCCATCACGGCGATCGAATTGGGCAGGCCGTTGGCGACCAGGTTCGTTCCTTCTACCGGATCGACCGCGATGTCGACCTCGAATCCGCCCAGCCCGAGCTCTTCGCCGATGAAGAGCATCGGCGCTTCGTCCCGTTCGCCCTCGCCGATGACGATGCGCCCCGAGATCTCCATGGCATTGAGCGCCTCGCGCATGCGCTCGACGGCCGCCCCGTCCGCGATGTCGCGCTCGCCGCGGCCCATCCAGCGGGAGGCTGCCAGCGCGGCGTTTTCGGTTACCTTGACGAAATCGAGCGTATCAACGGGAGTCGTTTGCGTGCGTGAAATCATCGTCGCCATGGTGCTAGCACCTACAAGGTATCACGAACGATTCCTTTAACTTGGGTTTCTCGTGTCCGCGCCATCCGCCCAGGTAGAAGAGTCCCGTCCCGCCCCGCGCATCCACATCGCGCTGGGTGAGACGCTTCTGGCCGCCGGTTGGGGTCCGCTATCGGCGGTCATCGCCGCCGGGCTGACGCTCGGCTTCTTCGCATGGGCCGGACTTGTGCTTCCAACGCAGCGGCCGACGCTCGTTCAGGCGGGCTTGCCCGTCTTCCTCATTGCGGGCGCGGTGTTCTCCGTATGGGCCTGGATTACATACGCGAGATACTTCTCCGCGCGCACCGGCGTGCTGTTCCAGCGTTCGCTGCAATACGACGCGCTCGCATGGCTGCCGTTCATTCTGCTTTGGCTCGCCTTCGTGCTGCCGCTCTGGTTCACGCACGGCGGCGTACGGCTCTTCGTCTATTGCTTCGCACTCTTCTGCATCGGGAAGTGGGCGGTTGCGGCGCGCTTCAATCAGACGGTGCGCGAAGTAACGGTCGATTTCATCGTCAGCCGGTTCGCGATCATCGTCGTCGCGGAACTCGCGGCGGTCATCATCGGACAACGCCCGGGCGAGCATTACCAGGAGTCCCGCAATCTGCTCTTGGCGGTATGGGGCCGCTGGGACGCGGTGCACTATATCGACATCGCGACCATCGGCTACCACGGCACGGACATGGCGTTCTTCCCGCTCTATCCGCTGCTCATCGCGGGCCTGGGCTCGGCAATCGGCAATCACCTGGTCGCCGGCCTCATCATCTCCAACGTCGCGCTCTTCTTCGCCCTGCTCTTCCTCTATAAGCTCGTCGAGCACGATTTCGACCGCGGCGTCGCGCGCCGCGCGATCTTTTACATCTCGATTTTTCCGACCGCGGTGTTCTTCTCCGCGGTCTACACCGAATCGCTGTTCCTGATGCTCACCGTGGCCTCGTTCTATTACATGCGCGAGCGCCGTTTCTGGCTTGCCGGAATCATCGGCTTCTTCGCCGCGATGACTCGCGTCGAGGGCATCCTGCTGGTCGTGCCCTTCATCATCGAATGGGCGAGCGCGAACTGGAAACAGTCCAGGCGCGCGTTCATCGATGTGCTTCCAATCGTCTTTATTCCAATCGGCATTGCCCTGTACATGGGCTATCTGTGGGTACTCAACGGCGATCCGCTCTACTTCTCGCACGTGCAGATTCATTGGAACCGCCATCTGGCGGCGCCGTGGACCTCACTGATGACGACGTGGCACAAGATCACGCATTCGACCAACGGGCAAAACATCGCGAACCAGGCCATCGAGCTCACCTTCACCGCGCTGATGATCGGCGTGCTGCTGGGCGGATGGCGCAAACTCAAGCCGTCGTACATCGCCTACATGGCGCTCTCGATTCTGGTGCCGATGTCGACCTCGAGCCTGATGAGCATGCAGCGCTTCGCGCTCGTGCTTTTCCCCATGTTCGCGATTCTCGCGCTCTGGGGTAAGCGGCCGTCCGTGAACAACGTCATCGTCGCCTTGTTCTTACCGCTGCTCGGATTGTTTACGGTACTCTTCGCCGATTGGTATTGGGTTGGATAATTGAATAACATCACGCAGCGCCGGGGCCTCCGGCAGTTCGTCAAGTTCGGTATCGTCGGAGCCTCGGGGCTCGTCGTGAACTTCGTCATCTCGCACGGCATTCAGAAAGGCGCGCCCGGCTTTCCGTGGGCCGGCGACTTTGCCATCGGCTATCTGGCCGGCGGTATTTCGAACTGGTACCTCAATCGCGTCTGGACATTCAGATCGAGCGCGAACGCCGCGGTGGAGAGCGTGCAGTTCATCTTCGTCTCCGGCATCTCGCTGCTGGTCGGCGAAATCTTTTATTGGTGGCGCCCGTTCGGGAACCACTTCTCCTACACGTGGGCTGCCGCCACCGCATCTGGCATCTTCGTCAACTTCTTCCTGAACAAGTATTGGACGTTCAGGAACGCGTGAACCCGGCGAAGCGCCGCCTGATGTGGCGCATAGCGCTGGCCGCGATTCTGCTGCTCGGCCTGGCGCTGCGCCTCAAAGGCATCCATAACCCGATCCTGGATCATCCGGGATGGCGTCAAGGCGACACAGCGTCGATTGCAAAGAACTTTGCGACGCTGCAGTACAACGTGCTCTATCCGCAGACGAATTATAACGGCCCGCCGCCGAACTACGTCGAACTCGAACTGCAGATCGTGCCGATAATCGCCGCGACGCTGTACAAGATCGCCGGAGTGCACGAAGTCATCGGCAGGCTCGTCACCATGGCGTTCAGCCTGGGAACGGTAGCGATTCTTGCGTTCTTCGGCCGCTGGCTCTTCGCAAGCGAACTGGCGGGACTGTTTGCCGCGCTGCTCTACGCGATCATGCCCGGCAGCGTCTATTACGGGCGCACGTTCACGCCGGATGCAACCATGGTGTTTTTCCTCACGGCAGCACTCTACGCGATCTCGCGCATGCTGGTCGAGGAAGAGCGCTGGTCCGCGCGCACGGCGGCATCGGCTACGGCGCTGCTCGCGCTTGCATTTTTGGCAAAACCGGTCTCGCTTTGCGCGCTCGTTCCCATAGCCGCGCTCATTTTCGAGCGCGCGAGGTCCGGGCGGACGTTCCGCTGGGGGGCGGTGGCAGCGCTCGCCGTCATTCCGCTCGCACTGCTCTACGGTTACGATCGCGCCGTATCCTCGCATGCCGAGTGGCACTGGGCATCGGGCATCACGCAGCTCCACGTCATTCCGGCGCTGCACGCATCGCTCACCAGCGCCGCCGCACTGCATGTAAAACTCACGCAGTTTCGTGACGTGCTGGCCATGCTCGCGCACACGATGATCGGCCCGGTTATCACGGCCCTAGCGATCCTCGGCCTCTTCTTCATGCCGGCCGCGGTCCGCACGCGCACGCTGCTCTGGGGCTGGCTCATCGGCGGCCTTGCCTATACGTACGTCGTGGTGACGGTGGAGCGCGTCGACTATTACATGTTTCTGCTGCTGCCGCTGGCGGCGCTCACGGCTGCGGGATTTCTCGATCGCCTCACGTCCGCGGTACAGCGCAGCAGCATCGACAGATCGCTCAAATACGCCGCCGCGGCGGTCGGCCTGCTCGCCATCGGCGCCGTTGTCTATCAGAACCGCCAGATCGTGCGCCCGTACTACTCGTACAGCAAAGCGGTGTACCGCAATGCCGTCGAGCTCAATGCAACGCTCGCGCCGAATGCGCTGATCGTCATGGCGCACTACGATCCGTCGGTGCTGTACTACATCGGGCGGTACGGCTGGGAAGAGGACCCGTATCTCTGGACGCCGTTCGACGAGCAGAGCGCGATTCGTAAAGGGGCGCGCTACTTCATCGCCATCGAGAAGAACCGTTTCTACCGAAACGTCGAGCTCTGCGCGTGGATGCAGCGTTTCCCGGTGATCAACGCGAACGCGCAGTGGCCCGTCTACATTACCGATCCCGCAAAGGTCAAAGCCGGCGCCGAATCCCAATGGCGCGCATTCCGCAACGCCGAAAAAGCCGGCAGAGCCCGCGAGTGGCTAAGCGCCCACGGCATGTGTTCGCCCTGATGACGTTACGATGCACGCTCGACCAACTGGTAGAGCGTGGCATCTTCCACGTCCATCCTGTGCCTCAGCGCTTCCGATAGCGCGCGGTATTCCACTGCGAATTCGTACGCCGAGGACTCAATTTCACCCGGCCGGCCCCACTTCGCGTAAAACGCCTCGAACTGCTCCGCTAGACGCCCCATACGGGTGTGAAATTCGCTGGCCGTTCTTCGTACATCCGGGTCGTCGTGCGTCATCAGGCGCGGATAGAGCGCCTTGTCTTCGAGCGCCAAGTGGACGTTGAGAACCGTTGCGAGCCGCTCGAGTCCGGACCGGCAAGCGCCGGCGTCGAGCGGGACGAGAAATTGCGAAGTGCCGGCAAGCAGGGTGCGAATCTGGTGGTGCTGCCGGCGGTACACGTCAGTGCGCATGGCCCTTTTCTCCTAGACCAGGTACCGCACCCGTACAGTAGCTATCGTCAAAACGTTTGCAAGATTTACTTTACGCCGCACGCGCACCGGCGAGCGAGTCGTGAACCTGCAAGAGTTTGGTTAATCCGGTGATGCGAAACAGGCGCGCAAGCCTCGGGTTCGCGGCGACGATCTTCACGATCCCCATTCGCCCGCCCTCGCGAAGGCGTTTCTTGAGCGCATCAAATGAACCGAGCGCTCCGCCGTCTATAAACCGCACGTCCGAGAGGTCGACGATTGCGACGTCGGCGTCGATGTCATCCAGGAGTGCCTGCGTCGCAGCCGGCGCGCCGCGTCCACGATCGCACGCCCGGCTCGCAGCGCGTCCCTCCCGGCTACGGCAATGGCAACAGCGAGCCGCTGGAGCCGGCGGCTTGTGTTGCCTGTTCGGTTCCGGGAACGCCGGATTCGACCAGCTGACGGTAGGCGACTAAGCGATTCGTATTTTTCGCGACATCGAGCTGGAGTTCGTACGACTCTTGAATCGCCTTGGTGAGCGCTTGCGTGTCGTAGGTGTAGTTGAAGCGCTTGATGTTCTTGAGAATAGCCTTGGTCTGCTCGTTGAGCGCGCGGTACGCCGTTTGAATCTGCAGTCCGGCGCCTTCGTACGTCGGATAGTTCGCGATGACGATCTCGCGCTTGAGCCGGGCGTCCTGGAGTTGCGAGCGCAGCGCCTGCAGGCGCACGTTCTGCGGATCGTACTTCTGGGCGGCGATGATCGTTGCCATCGCGTCGTCGAAGTCGCCCTTGCGGAAGTCGACCTCCGCGATGTCGGCCGAGACGCGGGCGAAGCCGGCACGGGCGCGATCGTCTTGCGGGCTCACGCGCAGGGCGAGGCGATATGCAGTTTCAGCGTCGTGCAGGCTGCCGTTCTGCAGCGCCACGTCGCCTTGGTTGACGCGAGTATTCACGATCCAATGCTCGACGGTGCCCGCGCAGCCGGTCGTCAGCAGCAGCGGAAGAGCGAAAAGCAGAGCGCGTAAACGAGTGACGTACGTTTTCATTGATGGATGTGCGTAAAGAAGTGGGCTACGATTTCAATGAGTTTCGCCGCGGGCCAGAGGATGACTTGCGAGATGAGCGTCCCGATTATAGCGGTAACGGCGAGCCAGAAGACCATGGAGCGCACGTGCTCGGTCGGACGCTTGCCCTGCACGGCCTCATCCATGATAAGGGAGGCCGTCGGGTCGACGAAGAGCGTGAATGCTATGGTGCCGATGCCGTTAATAATGCCGGAGAGGCTGAGGGCCGTTCGCGCAGCCGATATGTCGAGCAGGCTCGCATAGTACGAAGAGACGACGCCAATCGAGTAGACGGCATAGATCACGACGTTGAAGATCAGCATCCGCTTGGGGAGCACGCTCGGCGAGAACGAACGCAGCCGCTCGGAGCTCGGCATCCGGTACGAAAAGATGATGTCGCGAACTACCGCCGGATCGGCGAGGCGAAAGAGCGAGTGCGGAATAGAGCCGCGCCGTTCGAACGAACGCACGCCACGCTGGAAGAGATAGATAAACCACGGCAACATCACCGAGAACGCGAACATGCCCACGGTGCCCGCGAAGACAATGAGCCGCAACTGCCACAGCACCGTGCCCTGAAGCGCGCCGAGCGATGCGAGGTCGTGAGCGACATAAAATCCGCGCGCCCGCTCGGCAGCGTGATCGGTCAGCGGTCCGAGCGTGATGCTCGAGAACAGATTCGCAAGCCGCCCGAACGTCATGAACAGGTTGAAGAGCGATATCGACGTAGCGATGCGCGAGGTAACAACGCCGGCAAGGCGAGCGGCGTACGCGCCAATCGTCACGCCCTGCACCACGAACGTAATGGCCATGGCGCCGATCAGTTCCCACGACCAGAAGGGGGCGCCTAAGACGTTCGAAGCAGAACTATGCAGCGCTTCTATTCCATTCGACGGAGGCTTCGTCGACCGGGCCGAGCACGCACAACCCCATGTTGTCCTCCGCGAGCAGTTCCTGTGCGAGCGTTTGGATCTCCGAGGCCGTCACCGCTTCGACGCGCTGCTCGATCTCTTCCGTCGTCAGCTGGCGCCCGAGCGAGAACTCGCTGCGCCCCAGACGAATCATACGGCTCGACGTGCTCTCGAGCGATAGCGTCAAGCTGCCCTTGATGTGTTCCTTGGCCAGGCGCAGCTCCGTCTCGCTGACCGGGCGCTCGCGCAGCTGGGCGAACTGATCGCAGACGACGGAAACGCACTCCGGCACGTTTTGCGGCGAGGTGCCCGCGTACACCGCAAAGAGCCCCGCGCCGCGGTACGCCGCCTGGAACGAGTACACCGTGTACACCAGGCCGCGCTTCTCGCGGATCTCTTGAAAGAGCCGGCTGGACATGCCGCCGCCCAGAATCGTATCCATCACCGAAAGCACGTAGCGGCGATCGTCGCACACGGAGAGGCCGCGCGTGCCCAGCACGACGTAGGCTTGTTCGCTGTCCTTGTGCCGGAAGAGCGTGTTCGGCGTGGTTTGCGGCGTTTCGGGAATCGGTAAGTCGCAGGCTCCGCTGAAACCGGCGAACGCTTTCTCGAAGAGCTCGACGATTTGATCGTGGTCGACGTTGCCGGCTGCGGCAACTACGACGGAGTTCGGCGCATAGTGCTTGCGCATGTGCGCGCGCAGATCGTCAGGCGTGAGTTTGTTCACGGTATCTGCAAAGCCGATCGTGGGCGAACCCAAATCGCTGCCGTGCCACATCGTCTGAATGAAAAGATCGTGGATGAGCTCGTCCGGCGAGTCTTCGTACATCTTGATCTCTTCGAGGACGACTTTCTGCTCTTTCGAAAGCTCCTGCGGATCGAAGTTGGAGTGCAGGAACATGTCGGTGAGCACGTCCACGGCGAGCGGGACGTGCTGGTCCATCACCTTGGCGTAGTAGCAGGTCGTCTCTTTATCGGTAAAAGCGTTCAGATTGCCGCCGACGCCGTCCATTTCTTCGGCGATCTGGCGCGCGGTGCGGCGCTCCGTGCCTTTGAAGAGCATGTGCTCGACCAAATGCGAAATGCCGCGGCGCTCCGCTTCTTCTGCGGCGGAGCCGACGTCGGCCCAGATTCCGAGCGAGGCGGACCGAAAGGCGGGCATCGATTCGGTGACGACGCGCACGCCGTTGGCAAGGACGCTCTTACGATACATGCTATAGATTGCTCCCTGAGGGCGCCGAAACTGTGTTAAGAGATCTGCGTGCCCAGTCCTGGTCCCAGAAGACGCCGTCCCCTTGGCGCATACGTCGAAGCAGCGCGTCGGTGCGTTCTCCGCGGCGCACGCTCACGGTGAATACCAGGCGATACGTGGGCTTCGCCAAGTCGCCCGCAACGACGACGCCTTTGCCGACGTTGAGCGGAACGCTCGTCCAGACGTCGACCTCTTCCACCGGGGTGATGGCGAACGTACGGCTGACGAGATCGGCGACCTCGCCCATGAACTGCTCGCGCGAGAGCGCGTGGTGGAAATGCATGCCCGAGAGATGCAGGCCTGCGATATCGTGGCCCGGGATGCCGTCCGCATACACGTTGAGCACCTGGGCCGGCCACTGCGTAGAGAACAGCGCCTGCCCGATTTTGACGGCTATGGGTTTGCGATTGCCGGCGGCGCGCGCGTACGCGTCCGTACGATCCACGCCCGGCTTCGCCGTCGGGAACAGCACCTGCGCTATCAGAATCAGCGCGCTAATAGCTTTGAGCAAAGTACGCGTTGACTTTCGCGGGCTCGCCGCAGGCGACGCAGACCGCACCCGGCGTTTGCAGCGGGCGCGTGTTGCGCGTGGTTGCGCTGGTGGCGGCTTTGACTTCCGCTTCGCACTCGGGACGACCGCACCACGGAATATCGATCATGCCGGCGCGCGTGCGGCATTTCTCGAAAAACTCGTCGCGGTCCGTGACCGAAAACGTGTGCGATTCCAAAAACGCCTTGGCTTGCTCGTACATCGAAACGTGCACTTCATCGAGCAGTTCGCGCAGCCGCGCCCCGAGCTGGTCGAACGGGACGCTCACTTTCGCGCCGTCCTCGCCTTTCTGTTTGTCGCGGCGTACGACCATGGCGGTGCTGCTCTCCAAGTCGCGCGGACCGATTTCAATGCGGAGCGGAACGCCGCGCATCTCCCACTCGGCGTACTTCCAGCCCGGCGTCTGATCGCGATCGTCGACGCGCACGCGGTAGCCTTGCGCGCGAAGCGCGTTCGCGAGCTCTTTCGCTTTCTCGACCGCAGCGGTACTCTCACCTCGAACGATCGGCACGAAGACCGCTTCGATCGGTGCCATCCTCGGCGGAATACGCAGCCCGCGATCGTCGCCGTGGACCATGATCATCGCGCCGAGCATGCGCCACGACATGCCCCATGACGTGGTGTAGACGTGCTTGATCTGCTGGTCGGAATCGACGAACGTGATGTCGTAGGCTTTGCTGAAGTTCTGCCCGAGATCGTGCGAGGTAGCCGACTGCAGCGCTTTACCGTCCGGCATGAGCGCTTCGATCGAGTACGTCTCAACCGCACCGGGAAAACGTTCGCTCGCGCTCTTCACGCCGGCGTACACGGGAACGGCGGCGACGTTCTCCGCGAAATCCGTGTAGACGTCGAGCATCCGTTCGGTTTCCTCGCGCGCTTCCTTGGCCGAAGCATGCGCGGTGTGGCCTTCCTGCCAGAGAAACTCCATCGTGCGCAGGAACGGCCGCGTCGCCTTCTCCCAACGCAGCACGTTGGCCCATTGGTTGATCAGCACGGGGAGATCGCGGTGCGACTGAATCCATTTCGCGTACATGACGCCGATGATGACTTCCGAAGTCGGACGAATCGCAAGGCGCTCTTCGAGCTTTTCCTTGCCGCCTTCGGTAACCCACGCCACTTCCGGCGCGAAGCCCTCGACGTGCTCCGCTTCCTTTGTAAGCAAGCTCTCCGGAATGAGCAGCGGGAAGTAGGCGTTCTCGTGTCCCGTCGCCTTGAAACGCTCATCGAGATGCTTCTGCAGGTTCTCCCACAGCCCGAAGCCATACGGTCGCAGCACCACGCAGCCGCGGACGGGCGCGTATGAAACGAGCTCGGCCTTCAGGCAGACGGCGGTGTACCAAGCGGAAAGATCCGCCGCTTTCGGCGGGATCTCTTTGACGAGCGGTTCTTGCTGAACGTCTTCGGACATGACCGGCCCCGATTCGGAAGAACGCGCAGCGGCGCCTGCTTAAGGTCGCTATCCTCACTCTGTCGAAGGGAGCTGCATGGCCAAGGTTCCGCGCATCTACACGCGGGCCGGCGACGACGGCTCTACGGGCCTCGTCGGCGGCGCGCGCGTCAAAAAAACTTCGCCGCGCATCGAGTCGTACGGTACGATCGACGAGCTCTCGAGTCACATCGGCGTGGCCAGGGCGGCGATGCGTGCGTTCGCGGACGACGAACGGATGAGGCGTCTGGATGCGTGGCTCGCATGGACGCAGGACGGACTCTTCAACCTTGGCTCCGAGCTCGCGACGCCCGCGGACAAACGCTGGGAGGGCATGCCGCTCGCGTCCGCCGGCGATATCGCCGCGCTCGAGCGGGCTATCGACGAAGCGCAAGAGCAGCTCGAACCGCTGCGCAACTTCATTCACCCCGGCGGAAGCCTGCCGGGCGCGCACCTGCACGTCGCACGAACCGTGTGCCGCCGCGCCGAGCGCCTCATCGTCGCGCTGCGTGAAGACGAGCCCGAGATCTCGGCCGACTGCGTGAAATACGTGAACCGGCTCTCGGATGCGCTATTCGTGTGGGCGCGGTATGCGAATCACGCGCTCGGAGTGTCCGAGCACATCTGGAGCGCTAAGACGCCGGCTCCGCCACCGCATTGACGATGATGCCGGCGCGTATGCCGTAACGCAGCAGTGCCGCAACCGTGATCGCGTCGTTGATCTTGCCCGATGCGGCTGCCGCGATCGCGACTTCCTGGGGAATGCGCACGAGCTCGATGCTCTCGACGTCCTCGGCTTGCGACTCCACGTGCTCGATGCCGTGCGCTAAAAACAGCTCGACGGCGTAGTTCATGAGCGAGGGGATCTCGTACAAGCGGCCGAGTTCCGACCAGTGTGCGGCGACGACGCCGAGTTCTTCGCGCGTTTCGCGCTGCGCGCACTCCAGGCTCGTCTCCCCGGGCTCCGCACCGCCTTTGACGATCTCCAGTACTTCGGCTTGCGCGCCGAAGCGCGGCTGGCGCGTGAACAGCAAATCGCCGCCGTCGGCCACGACCACCGCGGAGCACGGAGGCGAGAGAATCAGCGCGTGTTCGCCCTCGACGCCGCTGGGATGAACGATTTCGTGCACCTCGACGGCCAGAAACGGATTGCGATAGACCTCGCGCGATGAGAGCCGCTGATACGTCTTCATGGCCCGTACTTCTTCATCGTGCGAGCGGGGGGACCCCGCGGGCCCCGTCCAGAACGCGGGGCGGGATGTCGCTAGCCGCACGCCTGTTCGCCACCACCAACGTCGATAAGCTGCGCGCGCTCTCCCAGCAGAGGATTCTGCGGCGGGCGCTGACCGGCAAGGACCTCATCGCCATTGGCCTCGGGACGATGATCGGCGGCGGTATCTTCACGACCATCGGACCCGGCATCCTGATGGCCGGCCCGGCAATCATCATCTCGTACCTCATCGCCGGTTTGGCCTCGCTCTTTGCGGCGCTCTCGTACGCCGAGCTCGGATCGATGGTGCCCATAGCCGGCTCCGCGTACACGTATGCGTACGCGACGATGGGCAAGATGATCGCCTGGATCATCGGCTTTGCGCTGATCTTCGAATACGGCATCAGCGCCGCGCCCGTAGCGCAGCAGTTCTCCGGGGCGATTCAAGCCGTGCTCAAAGATTTCGGGGTGACCGTGCCCGCATGGGCGCAAACCTCGCATCTGGCGATCTCGGGTCCGTGGTGGATCCCGACGAGTTGGGATTTCGCGCACTCGCACTACGACCTCATCGGCGCGGCGTTCGTGCTGCTGCTTTCAGTCGTTCTGTCGCTCGGCATTCGCGAGACCGCGACGACGAACAACATCTTCGTCGTGCTGAAGATCGGCGCGCTGATCGTCTTCATCATCTTCGGTGTCTCGCTCTTCCATCCGGCGTATCTGCACGACTTTGCGCCGAAGGGCTGGGGACATCTGAGCCCGTTCTCGGGCGGCGGCGGCGTCGGTATCATTCCGGGCGCCGCGCTCGTGTTCTTCAGCTACATCGGTTTCGACACCGCAACGACCACCGCTGAAGAAACGAAGAATCCCGCACGCGACGTCCCGATGGGCGTCATCGGCGCGCTCGCAATCGGCACGGTGCTGTATTGCGCAACCGCCATCGTGCTCGTAGGCGCGGTGCCGTGGCAGCACGTCGACCAAAACGCGGCTTTGCAAGCTGCGCTCGCGCCGCTGCACAACTGGTTTGCGAACATCGCGATTACGCTCGGCGTCCTGGCGGGTACCACGTCGGTTGCGCTCGCATCGCTGCTCGGCCAAACGCGCATATTCTACGTGATGGCACGCGATAAGATGCTGCCGCCGTTCGTGGCGAAAGTGCATCCGAAGTTCAAGACGCCGGTACTGATGACCATGATCACCGGCGTTGCCGTCGCCGTTCTCACGCTCATCGTGCCGCTCAACAACCTCTTGAACCTCGTGAACATCGGAACGCTGCTCGCCTTCATGGTCGTCTGCGCGGGCGTTATCTATCTGCGCTACCGCCGCCCCGATATTCCGCGTTCGTTCCGCTCGCCGTTCGTGCCGGTCTTTCCGGCGCTGGGCATCCTGTTCTCCGGTTTCCTCGCCGTGTTCGGCCTCTCGACGACGACGTGGATCTGGTTTGTCGGCGCCCTCATCGTCGGACTGATCTTCTTCTTCGCCTACGGCTTCCGCAAGTCGAACCCCGAGGAGATTCAGCCGGTCATAGAACCCGAGGGCCTGCAGGAGTATGCATAGTGCTTCAACGTTCGAGTGCAGCGCGATCCCAACCGGCCAGCGTCGCACCGGCGTCGTAGGTCGATCGAAAGAACGCGAGCACGCCGGCGTCCGGATCGCTTGACGATCGAACTGCTTCGTACGGAAGGACGAACTCCTTGAGCTGCGCA
>Ga0070714_100002706_pt1 | contig 13058 bp, 7 predicted proteins | sample LARL83metaG_FD_65450 | JGI IMG/M metagenome (GOLD analysis project Ga0070714, IMG submission 65450) | Corn, switchgrass and miscanthus rhizosphere microbial communities from Kellogg Biological Station, Michigan, USA - LAR L8-3 metaG | ecosystem: Host-associated > Plants > Roots > Rhizosphere ... | reverse complement strand
CCTGTACGCGAAGCGCGACGAGACCTTCGGCAACGCGGGAGAGATGCGTAACCTCGCCCAGGAACTCGAGACCAACTGGGCCAAGCGGGTGCGGGCCGAGATCAGCGAGCCGGTCCGCGCGGACGACCTGCCCGCCAGCTACCGGGAATTCGGATGAGCCCGGACCAGCCGGGCCAGGTCACGGCCGTGGATCAGGTATGCCCGGTGTGCCAATGGCCGGACGGGAACGCCACCGTATGCGGCGAGTGCGGCTGGCAGCTGCTCGGCGACTACGCGCTCGGCCCGGCGACCTGGTTCGACCGGCGCGAGTTCGACGCCAGGCTGGCGGACCGCCGGCGCGCCCACGACCTGCGCGCGGCCGTCCGGGCGGCAGGCGGCAGCGGGGAGCGCGACCAGGACCGGCTGGAGCGGCTGGCCGGGCTGGCCCGGCACGGGCCACCGCCGCCTGAGCAGGTCGACCAGGCGCGGGCCGACGTGGACACGGCGGAGCCACCCGTCGCCCTCGGCCGGCCGGGGGTGGGCTTCGCGCTTACCCGCCTGGTGTCGGGGCAGACCGAGGCGATCGCGTTCGTCGAGATTGGCCCCGACGCGATCTCCGTGCAGACGCTGGTCGCCGGGCCCCTGGGTGCACCGGTCCCGCTCGCCGGCGACAGCCTCCCGTGGACGGCCATACTGCCGCTGCTGCCCGACGACGAGGATCTGCGCTACCTGCGGATGGCCGGCGGCATCGGCGAGCCGTCCGATGGCGGCGGATCTGACGGTAGCGGCGGGCCTGACGGCGGCGGTCCCGACCTGAGCACGGCCACGCCCGCTACCCTCCTCGCGGTGGTCGACGAGGCCGTCGTCCCCGTGCTGAGCAGGCTGATGGCGGCCGCTGCGGCCGGCCGAGCCGACGTGAGCGGCAGCCAGCCACGGCACCGGCTGGACACGGTGCTTGTACGCCGTCCGCTGCGCTGGCCGGTGCTCGACGCGGCGCTCAGGCAGGCGCGTGCGGTCCTGCGCCCGGTCGGCGAGATGGTCGTCGCGGGCAGTGCGGGCGGGCTCGCCGGCGTCGTCGCGGACGTGGCCAGCCAGGCGCCGCTGCGTTACGGCTACGACCTCGTCCTGGTCCACGTGGACCAGGACAGCCGCGCGGTGGAGATCAAGCCGCACCAGCTCTTCCCGGCCGGCGCCGCGGTCAGGACCGGTGCCGAGACCACCGTGCCCGTCGAAGTGGCCGCGGTGCCCGGTCACGCGGAGGAGTGGCTAGCCTTGCCGATCGTGGCCGCGTGCGGCCGGGCCAGGAATCTCAGGGACCCCGCCATCCTCGGCGAGAACCGGCCGCTCGTCACGATGGCCGCCATGGATGGCGCGGCCACCGGCACGACCACGCTCAGGGTCAGCCTGCTCGGCCCCGGCCAGCTGGCCGTGCGCGCCACTCCGCGCCTGCTGCCCGAGGGCCGGGTACGCGCCGCCTGGCCCGCGATGATCAGCGAGCTGCCCGAGCGCCTGCCGCCGAAGAACCGGGCCGCCGAGGGCGGGCTCGACCTCGTGCTGCTGGTGGAACTCGGCGGCGACCACCAGACCGTGGCCGCCCGGGTACGCCTGGCCCGCGCCGTGGTCGAGGCGTTCCGCCGCGCGCCGACCGTCAGGATCGCACTGGCCGGCTACCGGGACCACTTCGGCCGGCACCGCCTGGACGCCATCAACGACCCGGACCAGGAAGCCGAAGCCCTGGTCGTCGGCTGCGGGCTGACCGCGCCTGGCCGGGCGCAGACGCTGTTCCGTGAGGCGGCCAGGTGGAAGGAAGTCCCGATCGGGGACAACAACGCGGCCCCCATCGAGGACGCGCTCGAGATGATCGCCGGATCCGCCTGGGGCTGGCGGCAGCAGGCCAGGCACGTGCTCCTCGTGGTCGGTGCCCGGCCGCCGCACCCCCACAAGGAAGGGCCCTACGGTGACACGCCGCTGCCCTGCCCGCACGGCTTCTCGTGGCGGAACTCGCTCGGCCGGCTGCGTCAGGAGCAGGGGGTCGAATGCTTCGCGGTCCTGGACCGCCCGCGGACGTCAAGCTACGCCGATCAGGCCTGGAAGAGGCTCGGCGTGCAGGGAGTCCAGCTGGCCGGGAGCGTCACGGCCGGGCAGCTGGCCCGGCTGGTGGGGACGACGCCGCAGGCCGCCGTAGCCAAGGTGCGCCTGGCGATGTACGCCGGCCCGGAGTCGGACCAATGAGGTGAAGGGAAGAGGGGAGGAGGCTGGCCGATGAGCGAGTCTAGGGAGCCGAGGGCGGAGCGGCCGCCCAGCCGCGACGAGCACCATATCCCGGCGTTGTACGGCGGTCGCAGCGACGAGCCCGGTGCGGCGGAGGAGCCGTACGCCGGAGCTCAGGACGACACCGATGAGGCAGCGGACGAGGAGGAGGCAGGCGGCACGCCGCGGCTGTTCTTCAACCGGGCGGGCGGGACGCCCTCCGGCTTCGGGCCGGCCCCCTACCCGAGCCCAGGTTCCCATCCCGGCGTGGGCACCGGGGCCAACGGCCACGCGGATAACGTGCACCCGGGCAACGCCTACGCGGGCGCCGGGGCGAGTTCATCCACGGCGGAGCGGGAGGCAAGCCAGCCGTCATCCGCGGCCGAACGGTCGTTCCAGGACTCGGCGCAGGATTTCCGGTCCGATCACGACGGGCCGGAACAGGAAGCCATCCGGCGGATGGAGCGGAACGCGGTCAAGATCGGCCTGTGGGGTTCGCCAGGAAGCGGCAAGACCACCTTCCTGGCCGCGCTGCGCCACGCGGCTATCGAGATGAACAGCCAGTCGGGCCAGTGGGGCATATACCCGCTCAACAAGCTGTCGAGCCGGCTCCTCGTCGACTTCACGCACGACATGAACCAGGGAAACTTCCCCGAGGCCACCCTGCCCGGCGTCACCACCGAGCTGAAATGGCTATTCGTCGGCGACCTCACCAAGTCGCGGTTCGGCCGGGGACTCAAGCGGTTCAGGCCCGGCAAGCTCGAGAGCCGGTTCGTCCTCGACCTGATCGACGTTTCCGGTAAGGCGTTCGGCTACCGGCCGGGCGAGGCCTTCGTGCCGGAGAGCGTGGCCCAGCAGGCACTCAGGCATCTCTCCGGCGCGCGCGGCCTGATCTACCTGTTTGACCCCATCGGAGAGCGGGACGAGAGGAACTCGCTCGACTACGTGAACCGGACGGTCATCGAGCTGAAGGAAATGTACGCCAGGGCCGAGCGGGCCGAGCCGCACCTGCCGCATCACCTCTCGGTGTGCATCACGAAGTTCGACCACCCGGATGTGTTCAAGGAGGCCCGGCGGAACGGGTTCGTGAACTTCGGCCCCGACGGCACGCCGCGGGTGCTCGATGAGCACGCGGAGGCATTCTTCGACATGCTCTGCACGGGCAAGTTCTGGAGCAATCGGTACGAACAGGGCGACCGGTCAGCCCGGTTTGTCAGGAACGAGCTCAGGAACGCGTTCGATCCCAGGAAGATCGAGTATTTCGTCACGTCCTCCATCGGCTTCTGGAAGCCGCTGGGCTGGTCCGGCGGGACGTCGGAGTTCAACCCCGACGATTTCTCCAACTACCGGCGAGTGGGAGGCGACAGGGCGAGCATCAGGGGCGCGATCAGCCCGATCAACGTGCTTGAGCCGCTGATCCGGCTGCAGCAGCGCCTCGACGGACGGATGTAGTCCATGGCCGGGGGTTCCCTGGTGCCCAGGCTGCACCCGATCTACGCGCAGTGGGCGGTCATCAGCAAGAGGCCCGGGGCGGCCGACGACTACGGCGTCATCGCGGCCTCCCGGGGAGGGCTCGACTTCAGCAACGTCGCCTGGGAGTACGTCGCCGGCGTCCCGAGCGCGGACTTCGCGGCCGACCTGCCCTGGGTGACGCTCGGGACGCATCCGGTGGACGGAGGCGCGCCGCTCCTGTCCATATCGGTGCAGTACGGCTGGACGGGGGAGGAACTGGACCACGCCGGGCGGCCCATCTGGCCGCGGGCCTTCTTCGCGTGCTCGTACCGGGATGCGGCCGAGCGTCGCGCGTCGTACCGGACGCTGTGCCAGGCCCTGCCGGACTTGCCGGACGGGGACCTCCGGCCGATACCGCTCTCCGTCCAGCCGCAGCTCCTCGAGGGGAAAGACGGCCTGTACGCGATGGTCGAAGAGTTCGGCTTCGAGCCGCTGGCGGCGATCGCCGCCGCGCTGTTCGACGGGCCGGTCGCGGTCGCCGGGACCGCGGACATGGAACTGGACCGGCGGCTGAGGCTGCTCGACGCCATCGCCGCGCTGCTGCCGTACGAGATACGCGCCGGCCTATCCGCCAGTTCCGCCGTGGACCGGAAGATCACGCCCCGGATGCACCTGGTCCTCACCGATGCGCCGGCCGGCAGCCAGCGGGTGATCGTGCTGGGCGAGTGCCCGCCGCCGCAGTCCCCGGCCGCCCGCGAGTACCACCGGACGCTGCTGCAGAAGAAGGAGAACTCGGGCCAGGACGCGGTCGTCAGCCACTTGTGGAAGCTGACCGTGCCCTGCTCCTTGTCACAGCCCGGCAAGGCCGTACAGCTGCTGCGCATCCTCGATCGTCTTCCTGACCTGCTCAACCGGGCCATGAGCACGGCGGCGGGGAACCGGCTCGAGCTGCCGCTCGCGCTCGAGTTCTTCGCCGAGTCGCCGCAGGACGTGCACGGGATGTGGCAGCGGCTGCAGGCCTCGGATCCGGACGTCTGCTACAAGCTGCTTGTTCCCCTGCTGAACGCCAGAGGCCGGGAGGCCGAGGAGGCGCTGCTGCGGAACTGGGATATCGTCCTGGACCAGCTGGATACGCTCGTCAACAGGCAGATCGACAAGGCCGGGCCCGAGCAGGCCAGGTGGTGTCTCGCCCTGGCCGAGGCCGCGCCTCCTCGATCGGACCGGCTCCTCGGTCGTCTGCTGGTTCCGGAACCCGCTCCTCCCGTCGACACCTGGCCGGAGCGCATCCAGGCGCGGGTCGCGCTGCTCAGCCTGCGGCCCGTCCCGTCGCGGGGCGATTACACCTATACCTGCGATACGTTGCGGTTTAACGAGGTGGCCGACTGGCAGGCCAGGCTCGTCCTCGCGCTCCTGTCCAGCGAGCTCGAGAACCCCCGCGGCGCGGAGCGCGCCACCGCCTGGGCGCGCTGGCTCAGCCAGCCGAACCTCCCCCAGGACCGGGATTACCCGGCATGGCTCGAGGCGCTGGTCTTCGCGGTCACGGGCCCGGCCGGGCCTGGATCAGCCGACCACGTCATCTCGGTGATACGCCAGGGCCCGGCCTGGGTGGTACCGATCCTGCGGCTGTCCCGGCTGTTCAAGCGAGTGCGCGCGGTCGTGGAGATCCATGGTTTTGATCGCCTCCTGCTCGATCTCGCCATGGGGCCGACGGCCGGCGGTGACGATCTCGCCGGACGCCTGGCCGACGCGCTTCACGTCAGGTTCGGAGCCAGCCAGCATGGCGTCGCCGCTGTCGACGCCGCGCGCGTGCTGCTCGGCCGCGAGCCGATCGACTTCCCGGATTCCGAGCCGGACGCGCGGGCGCCCGGCTACTTCGACGCCCTGGAGCGGGTATTTGCCTACCTGCCGGGAGACTGGCCTGCCCACTTCCAGCTCAGGCTCCTCCAGCACGTGGTTCCCGTCTCCGCCAGGCCGCCGGCGTCGACGGAGCTTTCCGCGGGCGCGGTGCGGCTGATCAGGACCTGGTGCGAGGATCCGGACCGGGCACCGGATCTGGCGCACTACATCGCCGATAACGAACTCGGCCTGCTGCTGCTCAGCGAGCACGAGCGGCTCGGCCCGGATATCTGGCCCCGGCTCATCGCGCACGACGACAGGCTCAGGCCCTACGGGTCGGTGTTCCAGCTGCGGACGGCGGCCAGGCAGGTGATCAGCGACCCGGTGACGACCCTGGTCAGGCCGACCAAGAAGGTATTCGGCGAGTCGGGCCACCCGGAGTGGGTCAAAGGGTCGACGGTGCTGGCCAGCGCGATGTACGAGGCTTACCTCGCGGACATGAAGATGGCGGACATCCTCACCGTCCTGGCCACGGAGACGTCACCGCGGGGTGCCACGACGCTGATGACCGCCGTCACGCCGCAGGCGTTCCTGCAGGTGCTGAGCGAGTTCGCGGCACTGATCCGCGATACTGTCCCGGCCGCCCCCGGGATCAGGACGCCGGACGCGGTCAAGAAGCAGGCTCGCCTGGCCGAGAGCCTCTGGGTGCACTGCCTGTGGCTCATCATCGAGGTCGGCCTGCTCGGCCCCGATTACGCCCCGAAGTTCCGGCGAGCGCTTCTCGGCAGGTCCCGGTACGCTCAGGACATCTACCTGCGCCTGGACGAGATCTTCGCGCCCAGGCGGCGCTTCTCTCCGCGGCGGCGGCCCAAGCCCGCGGAGTTGTACGAGGCGTGGCTCGCCCATGGCCTCCCGCCCGAGGCTCAGGCGTCGCTGTCCGCAAGCCGGAGCCCAGTCGATCCCCCGCTGCCGGGCACGCCGCCACCAGCGGCCCCGCCTCCCCCGGGCCAGCCGGCCGTACCCGGCCGGCCGTCGCTCCCCTCCCGGATCTTCGCCCGCGTCAGGTCGTGGTTCTTCCTCAAGCCCCGTTTCAAGGGCGAGGGGGCGCACACCGCCGACCACGAGAGCAAGCAAGGAACGCCACCATGACGTACCTCGGCCTTGATCTCGGCACCGCCTTCGCCAAGCTGGCACGCTGCCAGCCGGGCGAGCCGGGCGAGCCGGCCCGGCCGGACGGCACCGGAGCTTCCCCCGGGGTGACGCGGGTGCCGGCCGCCGTGGCCTACCGTGGCCTCGGCACCGCCGAGATCCCCGACGGCTATCCGGACGAGCTCACGCCCGGCACGGTCCGGTGCGACGGGTTCCCCGCGCTGCTCGGGACGGCCCTGGGCGGCCGTCAGGTGGCGGCCTGGCGCGGCCGGACGCCTTACGAGGTGACCAGGGACTTCCTCCGGTGCCTGATGGACTCGCCGGATGACGGCCTGGTGGTGGCCATCCCGCCGGAAACGAGCGCCAGGCGCGATGGCCAGGACGTGCGATCGGAGATAGCCGAGCTCCTCACCGCGCTCGGGTGGGCTCCCAGGCGACTGGTGACCGCGCCGGTCGCCGCCCTGCTCTGGCTCCGGGAGCATGACCAGGCGCTGGCCGGCGCAGCCCGGGTCGCGGTCATCGACATCGGCGCCGGATCCGCCGAGCTCTCGCTCTGCACGATGGCGGGACGCGCGGTACGGGTCGTCGACTCGATCCGGCTGGTGGGCCGGTCAGCGTGGGAAGGCCAGCTGCCCGCCGGCGCGGACCGGCCGCCCACCATCGCCGAATGCCTGATGATGACGCTGGCCGCCGCCGCGGGCGCCGGGATCGGCCCGAGCGGCCAGGCGCCGGCCTACTGGTGGCGCGCCTTCGAGAGAGCGCTCGCCGACGATCGCGTGCGAGACCGGCTCGACGCGGTGCTTCAGCTCGCCGACGAGGCACGGCACCGGCACGGGAACGCGCGCGCGCTGCGGTTCGGCGACGTTGACGTAACCGCGAGCCAGCTGATCGACAGCTGCGAGCCGCTGGCGCGGCGATGCGTGGCGGCTCTCGGCCAGCTCCTCGGCCGCCAGGTCGATCCCGGCTGGCAGCGTTTCGGCGCCGGGGACGGCACCCGCCTGGTGCTCACCGGCGGCCTCGGTGCGCTGCGCCCGGTGCGCACCGCCCTGCTCAGCTCGCTCGGGCTGGATCCCCGTCGGCCGGGCGGCGTGGTACAGGCCGGTACCGGGGCGCTCCTCGATGCGGCGGCCCAAGGCGCCGCCCTCCTCGCCGCGGGCCTGGCCGATCCCGGAGACCGGTACCCGCACGCCCTCCGCATCACCGTCAACCGGGTCGTCCGCGACCGGCTGGAGACCGGGTCCCTCCAGCTCACGGCCCCCGGCACGGTCGACCTCGAACGGCCGGGGACGGTGTACCTCGTCGATGACAGCGGCGGCACGGCCAGACCGCTGCTCGTCACCGTGCGGCCGGGGGCGGCCCCGCCCGCCGCCGGGGAGGAACCGATCCCGGTGCAGATCGTGCCAGTCGGAGGCGAGGCTGCGCCGGCCGTCTTCCAGCCCGCCGCGCCACCGGAGCCAGGGATCTACCGGGTCGGCGTCCGGGGCGGTCCTGACGGCCCCGCCGTCGTCCTGCAGCCGGTGGCGGGCGGCGAGCCTCTGGCCTACCGGCTGACGGAGCCCGCCGTCACCGTGCCGGACCGCAGACAGGGGCAGGCGGGCCGGTGAACGCACTGGGGGGGAGCGTGAATCCGGCGGGCGACGCGACGATGCCCAGCCCGGCCCGGTCGCGCCCCGGATCACCAGCCGGACACGCCGCAGCGATCCGTACCGCGCTCGACGGCGACGACGAGTTCACCGCACTCCACGTGCTCGGAAAGGCGCTGCGGTGGGCGGCGGACCTGCTGCGCGGGGTCGCGGCCGGCACGCCCGCTGACGCGTTCCGCGCGGTGGCGGTGGCCGACCAGGAGCTGGCGGCGGCGCCGGTGCTGTTCGCCGCGCTCTCGTCCCTGGTGGAGAGGGGCGAACCGGCCGAGGAGGTAGCGGCGGACCTGCGCCGGTACGCCACGGAACTGGCCGGGCTGAGCCGGCGCATGGCCCCCAGGCGCGAGCGGCTCGCCGAGCTGCGGCAGGCCGAGGGACGGCTGCGAGCCGAGATCGCCCAGCAGGACGAGATCAACGCGCAGATAGCCGAGCTCGAGCGGATCAAGCACCTCGCGGCCGAGCTGACCGGGCTGCGGGGCCAGCGCGACCGGCTAGCGGAGCGGACCAAGGCGGTGGCCGGGGCGGTGACCGCCGTGGAGGGCGAGCTCGAGAGGGCCGCCGGGCCGCTGGTCACGCTCACCGAAGACACGCTCGGCTACCTCACGGAGCAGACCCGGGCGCTGCTGCTCCTGGCGGGCGAACAGGACGGCCTGCTCCGGGCTCAGATCGCCGAGTCCCGCCGGAGCGCGGAACGGGTCGCCGCGGAGGCCGGACGGCACCGCGCCGAGCTGGCCGAGGCCGAGAAGGCGGCGGCGGAAGAGCAGGCCAGGTACGAGGCAGCACGGGACGAGGCGGCCAGGCGCCGCACCGCGCTGCGCCGGTACCTGGCCGCGAATCAGGACGTGGCCGAAGCGCTCGCGGGGCAGGCCGCCCCGGCTGACGAGCAGGCCGATCCGGGCGAGCGGCCCGCCGAGGGGACCGACCCCGTGGCGCGGGCGCTGCACGCCCTCGACGAGGTCCAGGCGCGGCTCGAGGAGATCGACGCCCTGCTTGCGGCCGCGCTTTCACCAGGGAAGGAGTGAGAACAGCCGTGTCCAGAGGGTCAACCAAGAGTGGACTGGGACGAGCTGTCACCGTACTCGCCAGCCTGCTGCTCGGTACGGGCCCGGCGCTCGGCGTGGCCGGAGGCGGCACCGCCTGGGCATCACCGGCCGCCGCCACCCGGGCCGCCGAGCCGCGGCCCGCCTCGGCCGCGGCCATCAAGGCGGCGCTCGGGATCGGGAACGTGCCCGCCGATCTGGTGTTCCTCGTCGACGTCTCCCAGTCGATGTCGCAGAACGGCCTTTACCCCGATGTCCAGCAGCAGCTGCCCGATTTCCTTGACACGCTGTCCACCCAGGAACCGCAGGACTACATCAGCGTCATCACGTTCGCGGGACCCGGCACCGCGCAGGTCATATACACCGGGTCGCCCACGGCGGACATCGGGCTCCCGGCGGACGCGAACAACGTCGGCACCGACTTCGGCCAGGCCTTCGACCTGGCTATAAGCCAGCTGAGCAACCCGCACGCCGGAGCCAGGGTGGGCGGGGTGGTGATGCTGTCCGACGGCGAGCTGTGGGCCCCGGATGACAAGCAGTACGACGGCCGCCAGCAGTTCAACGCGCCCGGCTGGGCGACGCTGAAGACGAAGGCGCACAGCCTGCCGATCGCGGTCACCGGCTACGCCGTACCGCTGACTACCAGCAAGACCTACATCAATAACCAGGTCAAGGCGCTGCGCTCGGTGTTCTCGAGCGTTCAGACGCTGCCGCAGGGCACCACCGACCTGGCCGGAGCGCTCAGCGCCGCGGGACAGGGCGTACTGAACTCGGAAGTCACGCAGGCGGTGAGCGGGGACAACCACCGGGGAATCCAGGCCACCTGGAGCGGACTGCCCGGCCCCGGCGACCTGCCGCTTGACCTCACGTCGCCGGGCCACCGCGATGTCACGGTCACGCTGACGAATACGGCGGGACACGTGCCGCTGTATGTCACGGGCCTGCACCTGAAGGCAACCGGCTCGCCGTTCACCGTGAGCGGCCTGCCCGCCACCGTGACGGTACACCCGGGCCATCCGGTCCGGGTGCCGGTCCGGCTGAGCTGGGCGCGGCACTCGGCTGGATGCCGCCCCTGGCATGTCAGCGGGTGCTCGCTGGCGGGTTCCCCGCAGCGGATCTCCGGACGGCTCATCCTGACCGGGGCCGTCGGCTCGACCTGGACGCCCACGCTCAGGTCGGCCTTCGGTGACATGGACTTCGCCGTCGGCGGCCTGAGCGGGAACACTACCGGGTTCGCCGCCATGTCGGCATCGACGGGAGTGCTCATGTACCTTCTCATCCTCCTGCTCATCCTGGCCGTGCTGGCTGGCCTCCTGGTCGTGCGGGCACTGCTGCACGGCACGCTGATCCTGTCCTCGGTCGACGAGAGCTCGGGCGAGCTTCTGCTGGGGCCGTGGCCGGCCCAGTCGGGCAGCACGCAGACCCTGATCGGCCTGCCAGGCCGGATCACCGTGCACGGCCGGCCGTTCCGCCGGGGCATGAAGATCAAGCTCCAGCTGGACGGGAGGCCGGGCGGGCAGGCCGTGCTCGGGCCGGGCGGGCGCACCATGCTGGTCGGCATCGACATCATGCACACCCGCGAGCGGGCCTACCAGCCTCGTCCCGCGTACGGGCGGCGGTGGTAACGTGCGCCGCACCCGCATCATGGCCGCGTTCACGGCATTCGCGATCGTGCTGCTCACGGTGGCCTACGTCAACCGGCCGCAGGGGTCGCACCCGCCCGGCGATCCGGCATCATCCTCCGCTGCCGTCGCGATGAGCGCGCCGAGGGCTCCGGCGACTCCCACGGCAGGTCCCGCGGCCGGGCCGAGCCCGGCCGCGGGGCAGTGGCCCGCGTACAACGGCACCTATGAGTGGCCGCTGCAGAAGCTGGGCGCCATCCAGCTGTGGGCCCGCGGCCACGAGGGCGCGGGCGTCACGGTCGCCGCCGTGGACACCGGCGTCGACGCCAGCCATCCCGACCTGGCTGGCGCGGTGACCGCGCCGGATCTCGTCATCCCCGGTGTCCCGGGCGACGAGTCCCCCGACTCGCACGGCACCGAGATCGCCGGGCTCATCGCCGGCCGCGGATCGCCGGGCTCGCCGGCGATCCTGCCCGGCCTCGCGCCGCGGGCCCGGATCCTCGATATCCGGGTGACGAACGACGAGCACCACGTCAGCGCGGCGCAGATCGCCGCCGGCATCAACGCGGCGGTCGCCGAGGGGGCGCAGGTCATCAACGTCTCACTCGGCACGCCGCAGGATTCTCCCGTCCTGGACAGCGCGGTGGCCAACGCGGTGAAGCAGAACCGTCTCGTGGTGGCCGGCGTCAGCCCGGGCGGCAAGGGCGCGCTGTATCCGGCCGACTCGAACGGAACCCTGGCCGTCGCCGGTACTGGCACGGACGCCAAGCCGGACGGCAGCCTGGCGAGCCACGGACCCTACGCCGTCTACGCTCCTGGCGCGGGTCTCTACTCGACCAGCAAGTCCGGCGGCTACACCGCTCGCCTGAAGGGCAACGACTACGCGGCCGCGTACGTCTCCGCCGCCGCGGCGCTGATCTGGTCCGCCGATCGGAGCCTCACCGCGGGGAATGTGGAGAGCGCGCTCGTCGGCAAGGTGACGCGGAACAACTTCAACATGATCAACCCGCTGGCGTACATGGCAGCGAAGGGGTTCCCTGCGACCGGCCCGCCGGGGCCCGAGCCGCCGTCGGCATCCGCTCCCGTGACACCGGCCACCACGACGTCAGGCTCCACGGCGCCACCGTCCCCGGTCCCCGCATCGCACGGGCTCCTGCGGCCGGCCGAACTGGTGCTGCTCGGCGCCGCCGGGCTTGCGGTCGCGGTCGTGCTCGCGTTGTTCGCGATGGCCTTCCTGACCCGCCGGAAGCCGGGCCCGCGCGGGCGGGACGACGAGAACCTCCCGCTCGACCTGGACATGGAGCCGCTGTGAGCGGCAGCGGCGGCCTTCCCGTGGCCTGCCCCGCGGCTCATGATTCCCGGGCGCGGCCGAGTTGCCTGGCGGCATCGCGAGCAATGGCGGCCACGTCGGCGGTGACGGTGAGCAGGGTGCAGCCGCCGTCGCGGTACCGGCGGGCCACGGCGCCGTCGGCGGCGTGCACCCCGACCGGCTTGCCCGCGGCGGCGCAGGCGGCCCAGATCCGCTTCAGGGCCGGGCCCAGCACCGGGTCGTCCGGGTCGAGCGCACAGCCCAGGGCCCGCGACAGGTCGTTCGGGCCAACGTAGACGCCGTCCACGCCGTCAACGGCCAGGGTGTCATCCAGGTCGGCAAGCGCTTCGGCCGACTCCACCATGACCAGGCAGAACGGGTCGCCAGCGGCCAGCGCTCCGCCCGCGGAACGGCGCCCGGCCGGCGGGTAGCGGACCGCGCTGGCCACGTCACGGGCCTGGGCGGCCGAGTCCACGTTCGGCACGATGACGCCCTCGCAGCCCAGGTCGAGGGCGCGGCCGATGTCGGCCGGATGCGCGTGCCTGACCCGGCCGACGGGAGCCGCCCCGGCGAGCCGGATCGCGTCGGTCATCCCGGGCAGGTCGTGCTCGGTGGCCCCGCCGTGCTGCAGGTCGATCACGACGTAGTCGACCCCGGCGGCGGCCAGCAGCCGGACGCTGAACGGCGACGGGATCACCGACCAGGCGCCGTAGAGGGGTTCGCGGGCGACGAGCCGGGAGCGGAAGGTGGCAGCCGTTGACATAGGCCCAGCGAACCACAC
>Ga0070714_100002705_pt1 | contig 13060 bp, 9 predicted proteins | sample LARL83metaG_FD_65450 | JGI IMG/M metagenome (GOLD analysis project Ga0070714, IMG submission 65450) | Corn, switchgrass and miscanthus rhizosphere microbial communities from Kellogg Biological Station, Michigan, USA - LAR L8-3 metaG | ecosystem: Host-associated > Plants > Roots > Rhizosphere ... | reverse complement strand
CTCGTCGAGCCCGCAGCCCGCGACCGCGGCGGCCAGCTCGCCGAGGACGATGAAGCCGGCGTCGGAGTAGCAGAACGCGGTGCCGGGCCGGGCGGTCAGCGGTTCGGCCAGCGCGGCGGCCCGGATCGAGGCCGGGTCGTGCCAGTACCGGTAGTACCTCCGCTGGCCGGGCAGGCCCGAGGTGTGCGTGAGCAGATGCCGCACGGTCACCTGGTCCTTGCCGGTAAACGCGGGCAGGTAGCGGCGCACCGGCTCGTCCAGGCCGACCTCACCCCGGGCGGCCAGGCGCAGCAGGCACGGCGTGGTCGCGACCACCTTGGTCAGCGACGCAAGATCAAAGACGGTGTCCGCGGTCATCGGCCGGGTGGCGGCCGCGTCGCGCTGGGCGTCGCCCGCCACGTGCCACAGCAGCGGCTCCGCGGTGCGCAGGCCCGCGGCCAGGACCGCGCCGGGCACGACCCCGGCCGCCACCGCGCGGTCGATGAGCTCCTCGGCCGGCCCCGGCATCAGCCCGGCCCATCCGGGCGGGCCGGGCCGAGCAGCAGGTCAACGGCGGCCTCCAGGCTGACCCGCCCCGATCCCCTGGTGCCGAGGTAACGGCCGGGGGCGAGCGTCTGGTCGTGCGCCGTCCCGGTGCCGACCACCACCGCATCCGGCCGCCTGGCCAGCGCCCGGGCGATCAGCTCGGCCTGCCAGGGCCGCCGGTGCGCGTCCCGGACCGCGACCACCAGCGGCCGCCCGGCGGCCCGCGCGATCAGCGCGTCCAGGCCGGCCGGTTGGGCCGCGGGCTCGGTGAGCCGGATCCCGTCCGTGCCGGGCGCCCGCCCCCGCAGCACGCCGAGCAGGCCGCCGGCAGGCCCGCCCGCATCGAGCACGAACGGCGGGCCGGGCAGGGGCAGCCGCCCGGAGCTCACCCCGACGAGCAGGGCCCGGCGGGCCGCCGCCGCGGCGAGGTCCTGGTCCGGCGGCGCGGCGGGCCTGGGTCGCGCCCAGGCGGCGAGCTCGCGCACCCGGGCCGCCGCCTCCTGCACCCGGCCGACCGGCAGGTCACCGTCGCGGATGGCCCCGGCCAGGGTGTCCCTGGCCCGCTGCTGCGCCGCGGGCTCGGCGGGCAGGCAGAGCAGGTCGGCACCGGCCGCCAGCGACCGCACCGCGCCCTCGGCACTGCCCACGCCCTCGCTGATCGCCGCCATGCCGAGGGCGTCGGTGATGATTACGCCGCCGAACCCGAGCTCCGTGCGCAGCAGCCCGTCCAGGAACCGCCGGGAGATCGTCGCGGGGACGTCATCGACCGCGGGGAACACCACGTGGGCGGTCATCACCGACCGGACCCCGGCCCCGATCGCGGCCCGGAACGGCACCAGGTCGGCCGCGTGCAGCTCGGCCAGCGAGGCCGCCACCGCCGGCAGCGTGAGATGCGAGTCCGCGTCCGTGCGGCCGTGACCGGGAAAGTGCTTGGCGCACGCGGCGACCAGGTTCGACTGCAGGCCGGCCACGAACGCGGCGGTGTGCGCCGCCACCTGGGCCGGGTCGGCGCCGAACGAGCGGACGCCGATGACCGGATTCGCCGGGTTGCCGCCGAGGTCAGCCACGGGCGCGAGTGCGAGGTTGACGCCCGCCGCGCCGAGCATGGCGCCGAGGCTGACCGCGACCTGCTGGGTGAGCGCGGGGTCGCCGACCGCGCCGAGGGCGGCGTGGCCCGGGTAGGACGAGCCGGCGCGCGCCTCGATCCTGGTGATGTCGCCGCCCTCCTCATCGGCGGCGATCAGCACCCCGGGCTGGTGCGACCTGAGCTCGGCCACGAGATCACGCAGCTGCCCCGGCCCGGTGATGTTCTCCGCGAACAGCAGCACCCCGCCGAGGCCGTCGTCGAGCCACCGGCGCAGCCAGCCGGGCACCCGCGGGCCGGGGAACCTGGCCAGCAGGCAGGTGTCGAGATCGCTCATCCCTCCCTCCTAGTTGCGGCTGGCTGCCGCCTGGGCCAGCCGGACGGCGCCGCTGACCGGCGGCTCGGTCAGGGTCCTGATGTCGCTGCCGGGCCGCGCGGTCTCGATCCCGATCCGGACGGTGGCCTCGAACTCGGTGTGGCCGAACAGCCCGCCGGCCAGCACCACGGGCAGCCCGGGCGGAGCGCCCAGCCGCTCCGCGGCCGACACCGCGAGGCCGGCCAGGGCCGCGGCGGCCTCGGCCATGATGGTCGTGGCGGCCGGGTCGGCGCTGTCCAGGACGAGCGGCGCGAAGCTGGCCCAGTGCCGGGGATGCGGCCGGGTGTAGAACAGCTCGTGCAGCGCGCCGATGTGGTGCGCGCCGGTCGCGGCGAGCAGCCGGTCGCCCAGTTCGCCGAGGGGGACGCTGCCGTCCCGGCGGGCCAGCAGCGCGCGGAGGGCGGCCCTGACCATCCAGTAGCCGCTGCCCTCGTCGCCGAGCAGGTATCCCCATCCGCCGGACTGAGCCTCGCGGCCCAGGTAGCTGCCGATCGCCACCGAACCCGTGCCGCAAATCAGCGCGATGCCCGCGTCCAGGCCCGCGGCGGGCAGGACGAGCATCGCGTCCCTGACGATGAGCAGCGCACCGGCCCGGGTCAGCGGGGCCAGGTGGTCGGTGAGGAACTGCCTGGCGCTGGGCACGCTCGCGCCCGCCGCGCCCACGCAGATCGCGTCCAGCGGATGCCCCTGCTCGAGCGGGAGCGCGGCCAGCAGGTCGCTCAGCGCGGCCTCGGCGCTGGACTGGCCCACCGCGACCAGGCTGGCGCTGGCCGCCGTGCTGTACGCCACCACCTCGCCGTCCACGCAGAGCTGCGCCCGGCTCCTGGTGCCTCCGATGTCCAGGCCGAGGAGGCTGCTCATGGTGGCCGTCCGAACCTGGCCAGAGCGTCGCGCACGCTGCCGCCGGCCTCGGCCAGCGCGGCGGTGGCCGCGGCCGGGTCCAGCCCGGACATCAGGCAGAGCAGGGCCAGCCGCAGGTCGCCGCCGCACCGCTCCAGTGCGGCGCGGCACGCCTCGCCGGGCTCGCCGGACGCCTCCTGGAGTATGGCCAGCTGGCGCTGGCGCAGCTTGGCGTTGGTGCCCGCCAGCGCCGCCATCAGGTTGGAGTAGGTCCGCCCGAGCCTGATCATCGCCGCGGTGGACAGCGCGTTGAGGATCAGCTTCTGCGCGGTGGCAGCCTTCAGCCGGGTGGAGCCCGCGATGGCCTCGGGGCCGGTGTCCACCAGCACGGCATACTGGGCCAGCGCGGCGAGGGGCGCGGCGGGATTGCTGCTCACCAGCACGGTCAGCGCGCCGGCCGAGCGGGCGTGCCGCAGCGCGCCCGCCACGTACGGCGTGCGGCCGCTGGCCGTGATGCCTATCGCCACGTCGGATTCGGACACCGCGTGCGCGTCCCTGGCGCCGAGCATCTCGTCGTCCTCGACGTCCTCGACCGCGCTGCCCAGCGCGGTATCGCCGCCCGCGTGGTGGGCCACAAAGACCCCAGGTTTCAGGCCGAACGTCGGCATCACCTCCGCGGAGTCGAGAACACCCATCCGCCCCGAGGTCCCAGCGCCAAAGTAATGCACTTGGCCGCCGGCCTTGAGGCGTTCCACCACACGGTCGACCACGGCGGCCAGCGCGGGCAGCGCCGAAGCCACCGCGCCGGCGACCGTGGCGTCCTCGGCGTTGAGCAGCCGCAGCACTTCCTCGGTCGGGACCATGTCGATGTTGACGGTCCGCAGATTGCGTTCCTCAGTGCGCGACGCCACTGGCCACGTTGTCAGCAGCTCCTCAGAATCTGAGGGCACAGCCGCCCCCTCCTCCCCGCTCCGCACGTCCCCCACCTCAGTAAACGTAGTCCCAGAACGGCGGCAAGGCACTCCTGCGAACTCACGTCACCCCAGGTGAATCCGGGTGCGCGGGCCGGGCCGCCGGCCGGGCAGGGAGATGGGGAGGCAGGCGTGGTGAGCAGGCCCCGCGGAGTCCGCGGGAGCGTGGCGGATCAGGCCGTGTCGCGGCCTAGCCGGGCACCGCATCCTGGGACGCGCGCAGGTCGGGCAGTCCCGGTCGGTCCTCAAGCGGACGCAGATCGGGGGTCTCGCGGCGGTAAGGGACGGGCCGGTCCGGGTCCGGCTGGTCGATCTCGCGGGCCAGCCGGTGCCCGTCGAAGACCGCCTCCGAGATGATCCGGGGCGCGACCGCGTCGCCGATCACGTGCACGGCGCGGATCCCCGCCCGGGCCAGCGCGGCGTCGTCGCCCGTCAGCTCCGCATAGAGCCCGTTGTTCGAGGCCTGCTGGGTGACCAGCACCACCCCGTCGCAGCTGGCCGACCACGGGTCGCCGTACTCATCCTGGCCCCGCACCGAGTCCAGCTCGATCCCGGTGATCGTGATCCCGCGCTGCACCCTGACCCCCTGCTGGTGCACGTGGGCGCGGAGGAAGTCGCCCTCCAGCGTGTGGTCGGAGACCGGCGAGAGCACGGGATACGAGGTCACCACCGTGACCTCGAAGCCCTCGCCCGCCAGCAGCTCGGCCACGCCGGGGGCGACGTAGTAGCCGTCGGTGTCGTAGACGATCACGTTCCGGCCCGCCGGCCGCTTCCCGGCGCCGACCTGTTCCGGGGTCAGCACGTTGGGCAGGCCGGCGTCGGCACCGGAGATCCGCCCGACCTGGCCGGGCTGCACCCCGTCGCCCCGCCAGGTCGACCCGGTGGCGATCACCACGATCTCGGCGCCGTAGTCGAGGATGTCGGCGGCCGACAGCCGGCGGCCGGTGATCACCTCGATGCCGGGCAGCTTGTCCAGCTGCACGGCACGCCAGTCGGTGACCCGGCCCCAGTCGCCGAGCGTGGGCAGCCGCCGGGTCCAGCGCATCCTCCCGCCGATCTCGGCCTCGGCCTCGACCAGGTGGACCGCGGAGAAGCCGCGCTTGCCCAGCACCACCGCGCACTCCATGCCCGCGGGGCCGGCCCCGACGATCAGCACCGACTGGTCCGCGTTGGCCGCCCGGGTGAACAGCTCGGGATGCCAGCCGCGGCGGAACTCCTCGCCCGCGGTGGCGTTCTGCACGCAGCCGAGGTGGTTGAAGGATTCCTCGCGCAGGATGCACATGTTCGAGCCGGTGCACTCGCGGATCTCGTCCAGCCGGCCCTCCGCGATCTTCTGCGGCAGGAACGGGTCGGCGATCGCCTGCCGCGCGGCGCCGATCATGTCCACCGCGCCCGACTTGACCACCTCGGCCATCAGGTCGGGGCTCGAATACCGGCCGACGGCCACGATCGGCTTCTCGGTCGCCTCCCGGATCCGGTGCGTCCACGGCCGCTGGTGGCCTTCGGGGTAGTACCTGGACGTCCCGGAGTCCTCGGGCCAGGAGCCGACGGTGAGGTCCCAGAGATCGACCAGGTCGTCGGCCATCTTGACCAGTTCCAGCGTCTCCTCGATCTCGATGCCGGGCAGCTCGTCCCGCCCGTACACGCAGATCCGGGTCGCGACCGCGCAGTCGCCGCCGATCTCCGCCCGCACCGCCTCCAGCGTCTCCAGCCAGATCCGGCCCCGGTTCGCCGCGCTGCCGCCGTAGCCGTCCGTCCTGCGGTTGGTCACCGGCGACATGAACTGGCTGAAGAGATAGCCGTGCGCGCCGTAGACGTAGACGATGTCGAAGCCGACGTCCCGGCCGCGCTTGGCCGCCTCGACCCAGTCCTTCCGCACCTGGGCGATGTCATCGACGGTCATCTCCTTGGCCAGGGACGCGAACCGCATCTCCGACGCCAGCTGGGTGGGCGCGACCCGCACCGACCGCGACTCCCCGTTCAGGCTGGACGCCCCGCCGTGGTAGAGCTCCAGGCCGACCAGCGCGCCGTGGGCGTGCACGGCATCGACGGTGAGCGCCAGCGCCCGGGCGTCGGCGTCGTCCCAGACGTTGGCCGCGACCGCGGGCACCTCGTCGCAGTCCCGGGACACCGGGGCATACTCCACGCACACCCCGCCCCAGCCGCCCTCGGCCTTGATCGCCCGGAACGCCGCCTGCGTCCGTGGCTTGACGGTGCCGAAACCGGACGCGTGCGGCACCTGGTAAAACCGGTTGCGCAGCGTCTTCGGCCCGATCGTGACCGGCTCGAACAAGATCGCGTGCCTGGGATCCATACCCTGCGCCTCTCAGCGGGACCTCTGGGCCGAAATGTGGGGGTTGGGCGGGAGCGTAACCCGTCCGAGCGGCCGATGACCAGCATGCCAGGTGCTTTGAGAGGGCGTTCCCCGAGGCCAGCGCGGCGAAGCCGGGGCCAGCCGCGATGGCCGGCCGGAGGTCCGTGAAGGGGGAAGGGGAGGTGGGTGGGGGATGGCACGCGGGGGGGTCCTGGGGGGTCGTCCCCCCGGGCTAACACCTTATCGGCGAGGATGGGATCATGCGCCTGCCCGTGATGCCGCCGGTGGCCCCGATGCTGGCCAAGTCGGTGAAGGAGATCCCGCCCGGTGAGCTGAGCTTCGAGCCCAAGTGGGACGGCTTCAGGTCGGTGGTGTTCCGGGACGGCGCCGAGGTCGAGCTGGGCAGCAGGAACGAGCGGCCGCTGACCCGCTATTTCCCCGAGCTCGTCGAGGCGGCGACGGAGAGTCTGCCGGACCGTTGCGTTCTGGATGGTGAAATAGTCATTCCCGACGCATCGGGTCAGCGCCTTGACTTCGTGGCCCTGCTGCAGCGGATCCATCCGGCCGCGAGCCGGGTGAATCTCCTGGCCGAGCAGACGCCCGCCGAGTTCGTGATCTTCGACGTGCTGGCGCTGGGTGACACCGACTACATGGAGCGGCCGTTCTCCGAGCGGCGGGCGGTGCTGGCCGACGCCCTGGCCACGGTCGGGCCGCCGTTCCACCTCACCCCGGCGACCCAGGACCGGGAGCTGGCCGGGCAATGGTTCAGCCAGTTCGAGGGGGCCGGCCTGGACGGCATCGTGGCCAAGCCGCTGGACGGCATCTACGAGCCGGACAAGCGGGTTATGTACAAGGTCAAGCACGAGCGGACCGCGGACTGCGTGGTGGCCGGGTACCGGCTGCACAAGAGCGGGCCCGACGCGATCGGGTCGCTGCTGCTCGGCCTGTACAACTCCGCGGGCAACCTGGCCAGCGTCGGTGTGATCGGCGCGTTCCCGCTGGAGACCAGGCGCGAGCTGTTCACCGAGCTGCAGCCGCTGGTCACCGGCTTCGAGGGGCACCCGTGGAACTGGGCCAAGCCGGACCCCGGGGTGCGTAACCCACGCGGGGCCGAGCACAGCCGGTGGAACGCGAACAAGGACCTGTCGTTCGTCCCGCTGCGTCCCGAGCGCGTGGTCGAGGTGCGCTACGACCACATGGAGGGCACCCGGTTCCGGCACACCGCCCAGTTCGTCCGCTGGCGCCCCGACCGTGATCCGGAGTCGTGCGGCTTCGCCCAGCTCGAGGAGCCGGTCAATTTCGACCTCGCGGACATCATGGGCCGCTGAACCCGACATTCCGCACCGCCCGGACCTGGCGGGACCTGGCCGTCGCGCGGCCAGGTCACATGTTGGCTTCTGTTGGCGATGATCATTGACGACAAAGTCAGGCGGGCGTTAGCTTATGGCCTCACAAGGCTTCATCCAACCCACAATGTGAGCGCTAACATCGGCAGGTGTTGCTGAGCCAGATAGCTCGCCGCCATGTGGCATTCGCACACACTGCGCTATCCGACCCGGATAGGACTCCGGTACCGGCTGGCCCGTTTGAGAAGCAGGGAAGAAGGGCCCGCCCTGAGAAGGAAGTCAGGTCACTATGGCGGTCACGCCAGCGCGTGACGTGTTCCGGCAAGAGCCTGTTGCCGCGGGGTACAGCCCGCCCCATGGAAATGGAGGTTCGTGATGAGGAAAGTCGACCCAAAGGTCGATGAAGCGATCCAGACCCTGAATATGAAAGACGGACCGTCCCGGCGGAAGCTGCTGACGGGCACCGGTCTGGTGAGCGCGACGGCGGCCGCTTCGGCCCTGCTCGCCGCGTGCGGGTCGTCGGGCAGCAGCGCAAGCAGCGGCTCGACCGCCACGGCCGCGGCGGCGGGAAACTTCCCGAAGACCCCGAAGTGGCAGTTCTGGTTCGACAACCACGTCTACACCAACCCGTTCTTCGTGCCCACCCAGTACGGCTTCCAGGACGCCGCCGCGCTGCTGGACATCCCCGTGCCGAAGTGGGGCGGCTCCGCGTCGACCTCGAGCGTGCCGCAGATGGTGGCGTTCATGAACTCGGCCATCGCGGCGAACGCGGCCGGGATCGCGGTCCCGGTGATCAGCTCGAGCGGGTTCACCGCGCCGGTCAAGCGGGCCATGGACGCGGGCATCCCGGTGCTGAGCTACAACGCCGACGGGACCGTCGGCTCCAACGGCGTCCCCGACATCGGCACCAACCGGCTGGCCTACATCGGCCAGGCCCTGTACCTGTCGGGCCAGCAGCTCGGGCAGCGGATCCTGTCCCTGGTCCCGAACGGCGGGCACGTCGTGATCTTCATCGCGACCCCAGGCACCGGGAACATCCAGCCCCGCTACGACGGTGCCGTGGCGGCGCTGAAGGCGTCGGGCAAGAGCTTCCAGGTGGCCCAGATCACGACCGGAGCCAACACGAACGTCGAGCTCGGCAACGAGAAGGCCTACCTGCTCGCGCACAAGTCCACGCTCAAGGGCGCGTTCGCGGTGGACGCGGGCTCCACCGGGTTCCTCGGCCAGGCCCTGACCAGCACCGGCCTCAAGATCCCGGCCGGCGGGTTCGACCTGACCACCCCGACGCTGAACGCGATCAAGGCGGGCCAGATCGACTTCACCATCGACCAGTCGCCTTACTACCAGGGCTTCCTGCCGGTGATCCAGCTGTTCATGTTCCAGCTGTCCGGTGGCCTGGTCGCCCCGGCCGACACCGACACCGGCCTGACGTTCGTGACCAAGAGCACCGTCGGCCCCTACCTGAGCACGCCGACCCGGTTCGAGGGCTCGACCACGGCCCAGAAGCTGGTGACCAGGTCCGGCCCGATCAACAACCCGATTGCCACCACCAGCACGTGACGCAGCGTCCCATGGAGGCATAGAGGGGTGCATGAACGCACCGGTGGCGGGAAACTGGGCTTGCAGCGCAAGACCCGTCACCGGTGCGTTCGCGCGCCATCGATGCGGACACGCTGGAATCGGGAAACGGGAGGGTCATCGTGAGCGAGACTGCCGCAGCGCGTACTGAGGTCGCGGGCCCGCAGCCGGGCGCCCCGGCCCCGCGACGAGACGTCTGGGGCCGGGTCCAGCACGGCTTCATCGTCTTCGGCCAGCAGCGGGAGGCCGCCGTCTTCGTGGTCGCGGTCCTGCTGTTCGGCTATTTCTGGGTTACCAACGTCAACTTCTTCACCAAGGTCGACCTCGTCAACCTGTCGCAGATCGCCGCGCCGATCATCATCATCGCGATCGGCGAGGTGTTCCTGCTGATCTGCGGGGAGATCGACCTGTCGGTGGGGTTCATCTTCACCCTGGCCCCGTTCCTCCTGCACTACCTGATCGATTTCTACGGGGTTCCCGTCATCCCCGCGATCCTGCTCACCCTGGTCATGGGCCTCGTGGTGGGCTGGTGCAACGGCTTCTTCACGGTGACGATGGGACTGCCGTCGTTCATCACCACGCTCGCCACCGGGTTCATCCTGCTCGGGGTGGTCCTGTACACCTCGCACGCGGAGCCCGCGATTCCCTCCCCGGCCCTGACCGGCATCGGGCACTGGGTCAGCACCTACGCGTGGGCCGAGTTCACCTGGGCGGTCGTGCTTACCGTGATCTTCCACATCGTGCTCACCAGGACCAGGTGGGGACTGCATACGGTATCGACCGGCGGGAACCAGCTCGGCTCCCGGGAGGCCGGCATCAAGGTGGCCAGGATCAAGTACGGCAACTTCATGATCACGGGTGTGCTGGGGGCGTTCGTCGGCGTCCAGGTCGCGCTCCAGATCAACGACATCGACCCGAGTTCCGGCCAGTACCAGCCGATGTTCTACGCCGTGGCCGCGGCCGTGATCGGCGGGACCGCGATGCTCGGCGGCTCCGGCACCATCATCGGCGCCTTCTTCGGCTCGATGGTGCTCGCCATCCTGACCGACGGCTTCAACGTGGCCGGGATCAACGCCAACGTCCTGAACATCATCTTCGGCGCGGCGATCCTGATCGCCATGATCGCTAACGTCCAGCTGGCGCGACTGCGGGGAGCAGGGAGAATCCGATGACGACACCCGCCGGCAACGGCTCGGCCGACGGCGACGTGCTGCGGGCCGAGCACATCTCCAAGCGGTTCGGTGCGGTCACCGCGCTCACCGACGTCAACCTGCGGCTGGCCCAGGGCGAGGTTCTCGGCCTGATCGGGGACAACGGGGCGGGCAAGTCCACCCTGCTCAAGATCTTGTGCGGGTTCCAGCCGCCGGACTCCGGGCGGATCGTGCTCAGAGGCCAGGAGGTCGCGCTCAAGTCCGTCGACCACGCCCGGTCGCTCGGCATCGACGCCGTCTACCAGGACCTGGCGCTGATCAACGAGCTCACCGTGTACCACAACATGTACCTGAACCGGGAAAAGATCCGCTGGCCGCTGCTGAACAACCGGGCCATGCGCAAGGAGGCCAAGGAGCACCTGGACGCGATGGGGGTCAGCATCCCCTCGGTTGACGTCCCGGTGGCCCGCCTCTCCGGCGGGCAGCGGCAGGCCATCGCGGTGGCCCGCTCGGTGTACACCGACGCCAGGATCCTGCTCCTGGACGAGCCGCTGGCCGCCATGGGCGCCAAGGAGGCCGCGCTCATCCTGGAACTGGTCCACGACCTCAAGGAGCGCGGCGACGTCTCAGTGATCATCATCGCGCACAACTACGGCCAGGTGCTCGAGGTCTGCGACCGGGTGAACCTGCTGCAGCACGGCGAGATCACCCTGGACAAGTACGCCAGGGAGACCTCGGTGCAGGAGCTCACCGACCTGGTCGTGGCCGAGTACCGCCAGGCCCTGGCCGAGCGCCAGCGGGCCGAGCACGCCGGCGGCCCGGGGAGTCAGCCCTCCGCCTCCGACTAGCAGAGCACGAACTCGATGCCGGCCAGCCGGCAGAACACCTCCCAGTCGGCCGCGTGGTGGCCGAGGTTCATCACCTCGTGGTGCGGGCCGCCCGCGGTGAGCCACGCGTTGAGGCAGGCCCGAACGCCGGTGGCCGGGCGGAACTGCCCGTAGGGCATCTCCAGGGCGGGCAGCTCCTGGCTGTCCAGGTTCTCGCCCTCGGCCACGACCAGCCGGAACCGCTCGCCGCCCAGTGACACCAGCGTGGCCAGCGTGGCCGGCCCCGGCTGGTACTGGAACAGGAACGTGGGCGGATCCTCCAGCTTGCCGATGCCCAGCGGCCGCTTGATCAGCTTCACCGGCCGGTCCTGGCGGGCGATCTTCCAGTTGCCCTCCCCCATGTGGCTCATCAGCACCGAGTCGGACGGGAAGTCCATCGCGTACATCTCGGTGAAGTGCGCGTCCCCGATCAGCACGTGCCCGGCCGACACCAGGCAGGCGGTGAGCACGTCCCCCTCGGCCGCGTACCCGTAGCCGCGGGCCATCAGCGTGGACGCCGCGGCCAGCGGCAGCCGGTTGAACCGGCCGTCCTCGCCGATCGCGTCGAAGTGCGCGGTGTAGGCCCCGTAGCCGCCCGCGTCCAGGATCCGCTGGATCCCGACCTGCATCCGGGCGTGATCGGCCCGCTCCTCGTCCGACAGCAGCGGGTCGATCTCGAAGTGCTCGTCCTCGAACGCGATGACCTCGGCGATCTCGTCCGCGGTCACGGCCAGCATCACCCGGTACAGGTCCCCGGGCGCGACCGCGAGTATCTCCGGGCCCAGGCTGCGGACCAGCGCGCTCTCGTCCACCCGGATGTCGCCCATGTCGTTCATCGCGTACCCGAAGATCGCCACCTTGAGCGACTTCCACGCGGTCACCGCGGCCGCGGCGCGCGCCCAGCGGCTGACGTCGGCGCGGAACTCCTCGCTCTTCCAGTCGTCGGTCAGCACCCAGAACGTCCGGCCCGCCCTGACCATGGCGTTGGCCGTGTCCTGCGCCCCGTGCACGCCCTGGTTGTAGGTCATGTCGTCCATGTTCCAGGCCGGGGTGACGTCCGGGTCGGGCTGGATGTTGGCCATCAGGATCGGCAGCCGCGACTCGTTCAGCAGCCGCGCCACGCGCATCGCGGGCCCGTAGGTGAGCATCACCACCATGACGCCGTCCAGGTCCGCGTTCTCGAACTCCCGCATGGCCCGCTCGGCGTCCTCGCGGTACTTGATCGGCTTGCTCGGGATGAACTCCGCCACGTCGGCCAGGTGCACCGCGATCTCGCGGGCGTAGCCCTCCTGCCGCTGGGCGATGTTGGGGATCATCTCGTCGTACAGGTCCTGCATGATGCCCAGGATCCCGATCCGGGGCTTGGGGGCAGCCATCACATTCCTCCTGAACGCATCTTCCGCGGCTGGTGCGCTGCGGCTGGGCCGGTCGTCCGGTCGGGGCTGGTCAACGCTGGCCGTACTCCTCCTGGTAGCGACGGTGCAGCGCGTCGATCTGGTCTTGCGGTAGCGGGGCCGGATCGCCGAACGCCCGGGCCAGGTGCACGGTGCGCGCGGCGTCCTCGCACATCACGGCCGCCTTGAGCGCCGCGCGGGGCGAGGGGCCGATGGCGAACACGCCGTGGCTGCGCATCAGCACCGCGGGCGAGCGGTGACCGGACAGGGTGGCCACGATGCCGCGGCCGATCTCGTCGCTGCCGATCAGCGCGAACGGGCCGACCGGGATCTCGCCGCCGAACTCGTCGGCCATCGCGGTGAGCACGCACGGGATCGCCTCGCCGCGCGCGGCCCACGCCGTGGCGTATCCCGAGTGGGTGTGCACCACGCCGCCGACCTGCGGCATCTGCCGGTACACGTAGGCGTGCGTGGCGGTGTCGCTGGACGGGCTCAGACCGCTGCTGTTGACGGCCTGGTCGTCGACGGCCCGGCCGTCGAGGTCGCAGACCACCATGGATTCCGGGGTCAGCTCCGCGTAGCCGACCCCGCTCGGCTTGATCACCATCAGGTCGG
>Ga0070714_100002703_pt1 | contig 13066 bp, 9 predicted proteins | sample LARL83metaG_FD_65450 | JGI IMG/M metagenome (GOLD analysis project Ga0070714, IMG submission 65450) | Corn, switchgrass and miscanthus rhizosphere microbial communities from Kellogg Biological Station, Michigan, USA - LAR L8-3 metaG | ecosystem: Host-associated > Plants > Roots > Rhizosphere ... | reverse complement strand
TCCCTGGCCAGCGAGCAGTCCGGCACCCGGCGCTGCATGTCCTCGTAGCCCGACCCGTAGGCCTCCAGGTACGAGCTCCGGGTGATGCCGCTGGCCGAGCCGGTCGCGGCGATCACGCGCTCGGCCAGCTGGCCGATGGACACCTGCTCGCTGCTGCCCAGGTTCACCGCCCGCCCGCAGGCGCGGTCCGAGGCGATCAGCGCGGTCAGGGCCGGGATCACGTCGAGCACGTGGCAGAAGCAGCGCACCTGAGTCCCGGTGCCGAACACGGTGAGCGGCTCATTGGCCAGCGCCTGCCGCACGAACCGGGGGATGACCATCCCGTACCGGCCGGTCTGCCGCGGGCCGACGGTGTTGAACAGCCGCACGATCACCGCCCGCAGGCCCATCTCCCTGACGTACGCCTCGACCAGGCTCTCGTCGATCGCCTTGGCCTCCGCGTAACTCCAGCGCGACTTCAGCGGCGACCCGATCAGCCTGTCGTCGTCCTCGGTGAGCCCGACCTTGGTGTTCTTGCCGTAGATCTCGCTGGTGGAGGCGATCAGCAGGCGAGCGCCCTCGCGGTGGGCCGCGTCCACCACGGTCTCGGTGCCGTGGATGTTGGTGCGCAGGCTCTCCAGCGTGCGGTCGCGGATCACGAACGCCCCGACCGCGGCGGCCAGGTGATAGACGTGGTCCGCGCCGGCGGTGAGCTCGTCCACCAGCCTGGCGTCGGTGATGGAGCCCTGCACCAGGGTGAACCGGGGGTGGCGGGCCACGGCGGCCAGGTTCTCCCGCCGCCCGGTGCTCAGGTCGTCCAGGCCCGCCACCTGGTGGCCGTCGGCCAGCAGGGACTCCACCAGGTGTGAGCCGATGAACCCGGCCGCGCCGGTGACGAAGGCCCTCACCGCGCGAGCTCCTCGTACAGGTCGTCGATGCGGGCGGTGACCGCGCCGATCCCGTACTCCCGCCGGACCGCATCGGCCGCTTCCCGCGGCCGGGACCCGGCCTGCAGCTCGGCCGCCATCGCGGCGCGCATCCCCTCCACGGTGGACGGGACCTGGCGGGCCTGGCTGACGTCCAGGCCGTCCAGCGCCGGGCAGGTCGTGTACAGCACCGGCGCGCCGTTGGCCAGCGCCTCCAGCACCGACAGCCCGAACGTCTCCTGCTTCGAGGACGCTACGAACAGGTCGATCGCGGACAGCATGGCCGCCACGTCGTGCCGCTCACCGGCGAACACCACCTGGTCGGCCACCCCGTGGTCCCTGGCCACCCGCTCCAGGTGGGCACGCTCGGCGCCCTTACCGACGATCAGCAGCTTGGTCGCCGAGTCCAGCAGCGGCGCGGCGGCCTCGATCACCAGGTCGAACTGCTTGTTGGGGTCGAGCCGGCCCAGCACGCCGAGCACGTAATCATCGGACCCGAGGCCGAACTCGGCCCGGACCTCGTCCCTGGCCTGCTTGTCGAACGCGACCCGGTCCAGGTCCACCCCGTTGGGGATGACGGTGATCCGGTCCGCCCGCACCCCCCAGTTCTCCAGCCGGTCGCGGACGGTGGGGGACACCGCGATGGTCCCGCCGGACATCCGCTCGCTGGCCAGGTACAGGGCCCGGACTCCGGATGTCATGCGGCGGCGTTCCAGGTGCGTCTCCCCGATCGAGTGCTCGGTGCTCACCACCACCGGGGTGCCGGCCAGCCACGCGGCGGGCCTGCCGTAGATCTGGGACCGGTACAGGTGGGCGTGCACGACGTCGTATCCGCCGTCGCGGATCAGCCGCCGCAGCTTCACCAGCGCCGAGAGCTGGGTGTTGCGGGTCATCCCCAGGTCGCGGACCCGGACGCCGTCCGAGCGGATCATGTCCGCCACCGGCCCCGGGTTGTAGAGCGTGAGCACCTCGGAGTCGTGCCGGGTGTGCTGCAGGATCGACCGCAGCTGGAGTTCGGCGCCGCCGACGCCCAGCCCGGTGATCAGGTGCAGGACCTTCATGTCAAACCCTCCTCCTCACACCACCACGCGATGTGGGGCGTCCTCGAACTGGTAAGTGGCGTCCAGCACCCACGGGCACGCGTTCACCCAGGCGTAGTCGACGCCGGGGTGCAGCGTGTGGATCACGGCCAGGTCATAGGCGGCCCCGTCCGGCGCGGTGACGCTGCGCAGGGCCGGGCCGTCCGGCTGCGGGACCTCAGGCACCAGCGGGTCGTACAGGCTGACCTCGGCGCCGCGTTCGCGCAGTTTGGCCATGATGGTCAGGGCCGGCGACTCGCGCACGTCGCGTACGCCTGCCTTGTAGCTGACGCCGACCACGATCACGCGCGCCCCGGCCAGGTCCCGGCCGCTGCCCGCCAGCACCTCGCTGGCGCGCGCGACCACCCGGTCCGGGCGCTGGCCGATGGAGGCCATCGCCTGCTCGATGAGCGGCGAGCGCCGGTCGGCCTGGGCGAGCTGCCACAGCAGGTAGTGCGGGTCGCACGGGATACAGTGGCCGCCCACCCCCGGACCGGGGAACACGCCCAGGAAGCCGTACGGCTTGGTGCCGGCGGCCAGGGTTACCTCGATCGGGTCCAGGCTCAGCGTGCCGCACGCGTCCGCGAACTCGTTGGCCAGCGCCAGCGAGACGGCCCGGAAGATGTTCTCGTAGAGCTTGGTGGCCTCCGCGGCCTCCGGCGAGCTGACCAGGTAGACCGAGGCGGTGAGGCGGCCGACCACCGCCGCCGTCCGCCTGGCGCAGGCCGGGGTGGCCCCGCCGACTACCCTCGGGGTCTCCCATTGCAGGTGGTCTGGGTTGCCCGGGTCGATCCGCTCCGGGCTGAAGGCCACGGACACGTCCGCTCCCGCGCTCAGGCCCCGCTGCGCCAGCGGCTTGATCACCAGATCACGGGTGGTGCCGACGTACGTGGTCGAGGTGAGGATGATCGTCTGGCCCCGGCGGGCGTGGCGCACCACGTCCGCGCAGGCGCCGCGGAGCGCGGCCAGATCGGGCACCCGGCTGTCGTCTACCGGGGTGGGCACGCAGATGATGACCGCGTCCGCGGCCGTGATCGCGGCCATGTCGCTGGTCAGCTCCAGCGTGCCGTCCGCCAGGGCCGCCGCCAGCTTCGGCTGGTCGGTCTCGGCCAGGTCCGCGTGCTGGGCGGCGATGGTGTCCAGCCGCTGCCGGCTGATGTCCACGCCGATGATCCGGTCGCACCGGCCGTGCAGCGCCAGGGCGGTGGGCAGGCCGACGTAGCCGAGCCCGACGATCGCGACCGACAGGGTGCTGGCCGCGTGGCCGTTCCCGTTCCCCGCCGCGGGGCCGGGCACCTGGAACGGGACCAGCTTGCGGTGTAGGTGCCGTTCCCGGCCGTTGACGGCAAGAGACAATTCATGATCGGCCACGTGTTCCCCCCAGGTGTCATGGCCATGGAAAACCGCTGGTCAGTGGGCGCAGTGTTAATCTGCCAGCCGCGTGCGCCGGGCGGTTCGGGTAGCTGGGGTAACCCAGCTACCCAGGGTGACGGAAACGGGGGGGCGCTGGCCTAGGCCGTCCTCAGAAGAACGTGCGAATTACGTCCACGATGCGGTAATCCTCGTCCACCACCGGGATCAGCTGCCACTTGTCAAAGGCCGTGCACGGGTGGGAGATGCCCAGGCACACCAGGTCCGCGGGGCGCAGCTCGAAGCCGGCCGGGAGCCTCAGGTAGGCGTGCTGGTCGTCCAGCTGGGTGACCCGCAGTCCGGACGCGTCGCATTCCTGGCCGTCCGGACGGCGGACCCGCAGCGGTATCGGCATGCCCTGGTCGAAGGACGAGTCGCGGCGGCCAGCGTCGGCGATGGCCAGCCCGGGCTCGGGCGCGGACAGCACCCGGGCCCAGAGCTCCAGCGCGGGGCGCAGCTGCGGGCCGGCCCCGCCGGGCTGCTCGCTGGGCGTCATCCGGGCGTAGAAACCGTGGTCGTGGGTGACGTAGGCGCCGCTGCGCAGCACCACGGGCGGGGTGGGTCCTGACCCGTTGTCCGCGGTGAGCTCGGCCACCACGACGTCGAAATAGGAGCTGCCGCCGGCCGAGACCAGGTACCCGTCCTCCGCAGGCGGCAGCATCCCGGCCAGGGTGCGCAGCTCGCGGCAGAAGCCGGCCACCGCTTCCACCGTGGCCGGCTCCCGGTCGTGCCCGATGCTGCCCTCGTAGCCGGACACCCCGGCCAGCCGCAGCCCGGGTGCGGCGGCGACCGCCGAGGCCACGGCGAGGGCGCCAGCGATGGTCCGGCAGCCCGCCCGGCCGCCGGGCTGGCCCAGCTCGACCAGGACAGGCAGCGGGCGGGCCCGGGGTTCCGCCCCGGCCTCGAGCAGGCGCACGCCATCCACGCTGTCGGCGTAGACGTAGCACTCGAAACCGGGGTCGGCGGCCATCTCGGCGGCCAGCCACTCCGCGCCCGCGCGGTCGGTGAGCTCGTTGGCCAGCAGCACCCGGGGCACGCCGAATTCCCGGTAGATCTGCACCTCGGTGATGTTGGCCGCGGTGATGGCCCAGGCGCCCGCCTCCAGCTGGCGGGCGAAGAGCTGCGGCGCCATCGTGGTCTTGCCGTGCGGGGACAGCCGGACCCCGGCCGCGGCGCAGTAGCTGGCCATCGCGGCGATGTTGTGCGCCAGGTGGTCTTCGCGGAGCACCATCAGCGGCATGGTCAGGGCGGGGTCGAACAGGCTGGGCCGGTCCGCGGCCAGGCTGGCGGCGGTCACCGGGCCGCCGCGGGCGAGCCGCCCGAGACCTTTGGCCGTGCGGGGCAGCGGCTGCTGCCGCAGCGCCTCGATCGGCGCCTGCATCGTGGTCATCGGGCCCGTCCCTGGGTCAGAGCTGGGCGAAGGCGTCGTCGAGGACCGACAGGCCCTCGGTGAGCAGCGCCTCGGAGATCACCAGCGGCGGCAGGAACCGCAGCACGTTGCCGTAGGTGCCGCAGGTGAGCACCAGCAGCCCGGCCTGGTGACACGCCTTGGCCACCTTGGCCGTGGTCTCCGGGTCCGGCACCAGCGTGCCGGGCTTGACCAGCTCGATGGCGATCATCGCGCCGCGGCCGCGCACGTCGCCGACGCCAGGATAGGCCTCGGCGAGCTTGCGCAGCCGGGGCAGCATGATGTCGCCGATGCGGCGGGCGGCGGCGGGCAGGTCCTCCTTGCCCATGGTTTCCATCGCGCCGATCGCGGCGGCGCAGGCGACGGGGTTGCCGCCGAACGTGCCGCCCAGCCCGCCCGCGTGCACGGCGTCCATGATCTCGGCCCGGCCGGTCACGCCGGCCAGCGGGAACCCGCCGGCGATGCCCTTGGCCGTGGTGATCATGTCCGGCACCACGCGCTCGTGGTCGCAGGCGAACCAGTCCCCGGTCCGGCAGAACCCGGACTGGATCTCGTCGGCGATGAACACGATCCCGTTCTCCTTGCAGAACGCGGCGAGGCCGGGCAGGAACCCGTCGGGCGGCACCACGAACCCGCCCTCGCCCAGGATCGGCTCGATCACCACGGCGGCCACGTTCTGCTCGCCGACCTGGGCGTGGATGAGACCGGTGATCACGTCGAGGGCCTCGGCCTGGCAGGCGGCCGGGCCGCCGGGCCAGCGGAACGGGTAGGCCATGGGCACCCGGTAGACCTCGTTGGCGAACGGCCCGAAGCCCTGCTTGTAAGGCATGTTCTTCGCGGTCATGGACATCGTGAGGTTGGTGCGGCCGTGGTAAGCGTGATCGAACACCACCACCGCGGTCCGGCCGGTCGCGTACCGCGCGATCTTCACCGCGTTCTCGACCGCCTCGGCGCCGGAGTTGAACAGCGCGGACCGCTTGTCGTGATCGCCGGGCGTCAGCCGCGCGAGCTCCTCGCAGACCTGCACGTACCCCTCGTACGGGGCGACCATGAAGCAGGTGTGGGTGAACCGCTCGACCTGCTCGGTCACGCGCTCGACCACGAGCTCGGCGCTGTTGCCCACCGAGGTCACCGCGATCCCGGAGCCGAAGTCGATCAGCGAGTTGCCGTCCGCGTCCAGCACCACGCCGCCGCCCGCCGCGGTCACGAAGACCGGCAGGACATGGCCGAGCCCCTTGGCCACGCTGCGCTGCCTGCGCTCGAACAGCTCCCGCGACGCGGGCCCGGGGATCTCGGTGACGATGTGGCGCTGCTGGGCGAGCCCGGGGCCGCCCTTGGTGGTGTCAGTTGTGGCCATACTCCCAGACGATAGGGCACGACGGCGGTTACCGGCTGAACGGGGGTTTACCTGCTCGCGCGGCCCAGGGAGCCCGGCCGGGCCTACAGCTCGTTCTTGTAGACCGCGCCGTTCTTCATGATCAGCTTCAGCGACCGCTCCGGGGTGGTGAGGACCCGGATGTCGGCCAGCGGGTCGCCGTCGACCACCAGCAGGTCGGCCAGCGCGCCCGGGGCCACCACGCCCACCTCGCCATCCAGGTTCAGCAGCCGGGCCGCGGTGGTGGTGGCCGACCTGATCAGGTCGGCCGGGGGCTGGATCTCCGAGCGGATGGCGAACTCCTGCAGCTGCTGACCGTGCATGTCCGCGAACAGGTCCGTGCCGTAGACGATCGGCAGCCCGGCCGCGTGGGCCATCTCCAGGGCCGCCATCGCCCCGTGGATCACCTCCTGCAGCTTCACGTCGATGTCCTCGGGCAGCACGCCGTCCCGTGACTTGGCCGCCAGGGCCCGGTAGGTCACGATCGTCGGGACGTAGAACGCGTCGTGCTGCCGGAACAGCGGGATGCTGCTGGAGTCCATCAGGTTCCCGTGTTCGATGCTGCGGACCCCGCACTCCAGACCGCGGTTAATGGCCCGGGAGGTATAGGCGTGCCCGGCCACGTAGATGTTGGCCGCGGTGGCCTCTTCCACGATCGCGCGCAGCTCCTCCAGCGAGAACTGGGTGGAGTCGACCCGGTCGCTGGGCGAGTCGACCGCGCCGCTGAGATAGACCTTGATGTGGTGCGCCCCGCGGCGCACCTCCTCCCTGACCGCCCGCCGCACCTCGGGGACCCCGTCGCAGATGACCCCGAACGCCGGGGAGTAGTAGTTGTCGTCGTAGACCCGGCGGCTGGGGGCTCGCCAGTCACCGGCCCCGCCGGTCTGGGAGAGCTGCTTCCCGCCGTAGCGGATGCGCGGCCCAGTGAAGTACCCGTCCTCCACCGCCCGGGCCAGGCCCACGTCGCCGCCCCCGACGTCCCTGATCGTGGTGAACCCGCGCGCGAGCATGCCCTCGAGCACGCGGCCGGCCCGCGCCGCCACGTAGGTGGGCGGCCATTCGGCCATGGCGAACACGTCCGTATCGACGATCGCCGGGTGCGTGTGCGCGTCGATCAGGCCCGGCATGACCGTGCGCCCGGCCACGTCGAGGACCAGGGCGCCGTCCGGCCCGGACAGGCCCGGGCCGACGTCCGCGATCCTGGCCCCGTCGATCACCACCGACTGCCCCTCGGCCAGCTCGCCCCGGCCGGGATCCAGGACCGACGCGTTCCGCAGCATGGTGACGCTCATGACGTCGGGGATCTTACTTGACGGTCAGCCGCCGGCCGGCTGGGCGGACCGCGGCTCGCGGAGCCGGAACGCCAGCGCGAGCGAGATCACCGGCAGCAGGACCAGCGCGGCCAGGGCCAGGCGGAGGCCGTGGCTGTCGGCCAGAAACCCGAACACCGGGGCGGCCAGGCCGCCGATGGAGATGGCCAGCCCGAGGGTGACCCCGCTGGCCGTGCCGATGCGGTGCGGCAGGTAGTCCTGGCCGAGCGTCACCTGCACCGCGAACGGCAGGTACAGGGCCAGCCCGAGGATCACGGCCGCGGCGAACGCGACCGCGGCGCTGGGCGCGGCGGCCAGCAGGATCAGCGCGGGGATCGCGCAGGCGTAGCCGAGGCGGACGGTGGCCACCCGCTGCCAGCGGTCGGCCAGCCAGCCGCCGGTCAGCGAGCCGACCGCGCCCGCGGCGACAAAGGCGGTCAGGGCGGCCGAGCCCACCGCGGCCGGCTCGTGGAACCGGCGGATCACGAACAGCGCCAGCAGCGAGGCCACGCCGAAGTAGGCGATCGACCGGGCGACGACCACCGTGGTGAGCCGCGCGAAGCTCCGCCAGTCGTCGCGCCGCGGCGCCTCCGGCGGGCCGCCGGCCGCCTGGGCCGGCCCGCCGCGGCTCCGGGCCAGGCCGCCGCGGCGCCAGGGGCGGCGGACGGCCAGCAGCGCGGCCATCACGACCGCCGGCACCGCGAGCAGCGGCGTGCCGTGCAGGCCGGCGGCGAGCAGCACCGGGGTGACCACCACGGGCCCGAGGGCGATCCCCAGGTTGCCGCCCACCGAGAACCAGCTCATGGCCTGGGTAGAGTCCCCGGCCAGGCCGCGGGCGGTCCGGGCGGCCTCGGGATGGTAGGCGGCCACACCCAGCCCGGACAGGGCGATGGCGAGCCAGGTGACCAGGTAGCTCTGGCCCAGGCCGGACAGGCCCACGCCGATGCCCGCCACCAGCAGGCCCGCCGGGATCAGCCAGCCCAGCCGGTATCTGTCGGTCAGCACGCCGAAGGCCGGCTGGATCGCGCTGGACAGGAGCGTGGCCGCGAGCGTGATGCCGGTGAGCGCGGTGTAGCTGTAGTGCCGGTCCAGGGCCAGGAACGGCAGCAGCGCGGGCACGGCGCCCTGGTACAGGTCGTCGACGAGGTGGGTCGCGCTCAGCAGGGCCAGCGCCGCGCCGGATCTGGCCAGGAGAACAGATGTCTGATGACTCGGCCGGTGCAGGGTGAACGGGCGGGTCATGCGGCTCTCAGGCGTCAATCAGGGACCGCACGGCCGCGGCCGTGGGGTCGAGGTGATCGTGGGTGGCCCGTTCCGCCGCGGCGGCGTCCCCGGCCTCGATGGCCTCGGCCAGCCGGGTGTGCGCGGCGTCGGCGCCGACATCCCCGAGACCGCTGTCGGTCACGACCGTGAGCAGCGCCTCACGCAGCACCGCCACGAAGGAGTCGAACATCTCGGCCAGCAGCGGGTTGTGCGCGGCCGCGACCACAGCCCGGTGGAAGGCCAGGTCCAGCTCGATGAACCGGGCGTCCTTGCCGTGCGCGCGGGCCCGCTCGCGCTCGGCCAGGCAGGCCCGCAGGGTCGCGAGGTCCGCGTCCGTGCGCCGGCTGGCCGCGAGCCGGGCGGCCTGGACCTCGAGCGCCTGGCGCACCTCATAGGCGTCGAGCACCGCGGCCCGGCGCAGCCGGGGTTCCCAGCCCGCCTCGGGGGTCACCGACCTGACGTAGGTCCCCGAGCCCTGCCGCGTCTCCAGCAGCCCGGCGTGCACCAGGGCCCGGACCGCCTCGCGCACGGTGGAGCGCCCCACCTCGAGCCGCTGGGCCAGCTCGGTCTCGGCCGGGAGGCGGGTGCCGACCGCCCACTGCCCGGACAGCACCTGCTCCCGGAGCTGGGCCACGGCCAGGTCCACCAGCGGGCTGCGGCGCAGCGAGGTCAGCGGCACGGCAACTCCTCAGTCATATGAGGACTTTACCGCATGTGAGTCACCGGGGAAATGCGCGCCATGCGCACTCCCGTGCGGTGCCCGCCCGGGCCTATTCTCTCAATCGTCGGAAACCGCGGGTCTTGACCGCCCGCCGGCAGCAGGCGGTCAGCGAGGGAGCCGCCCTGTGCGTACTCAGGTCGCGATCGTCGGCGCTGGCCCCGCCGGGCTGCTGCTGTCCCATCTGCTGCACCGGCGCGGCATCGAGTCGGTCGTGCTCGAGGCCCGCACTCGCGACTACGTCGAGCAGCGGGTGCGGGCCGGCGTGCTGGAGCAGGGCACGGTGGACACGCTCATCAGGTCCGGCGCGGGGGAGCGGCTGCAGCGCGAGGGCCTGGTTCACCACGGCATCGAGCTGCGGTTCGGCGGGCAGGGCCACCGGATCGCGTTCGAGAAGCTGGTGCCCGGCCGGGCGATCACCGTGTACGGGCAGCAGGAGGTGGTGAAGGACCTGATCGCGGCGCGGCTGGCGGCGGGCGGGCAGATCCTCTTCGAGGTCGAGGACGTGGTGCCGGCCGGCATCGACGGCCAGCACCCCGAGGTCTCGTTCACCCACCAGTCCGAGCGCCGCACGATCGAGGCGGACTTCGTCGCGGGCTGTGACGGGTTCCACGGGATCTGCCGCGACGTGATCCCGCCGGGGGTGCTCAGGTTCTTCGACAAGGAGTACCCGTTCGGCTGGCTGGGCGTGCTCGCCGCGGTGGCCCCGTCCTCGGAGGAGCTGATCTACGCGAGCAACGACCGCGGCTTCGCCCTGCACAGCATGCGCAGCCCCGAGGTGAGCCGGTTCTACCTGCAGGTGGCCCCGAAAGAAGACATCGCCGAGTGGCCCGACGAGCGGATCTGGGAGGAGCTCAGGGCCAGGCTGGAGACGGTGCCGGGGTGGACCCTGAGCACCGGGCCGGTGCTGGAGAAGGGCATCACCGCGATGCGCAGCTTCGTGACCGAGCCGATGCAGTTCGGGCGGCTGTTCCTGGCCGGGGACGCGGCCCACATCGTGCCGCCGACCGGGGCCAAGGGCCTGAACCTGGCCGCGTTCGACGTCACGGTGCTGACCAGGGCGCTCTCCGCGTGGTACGGCAGCGGGGACGCGGCGCTGCTGGACGGCTACTCGCAGGCCTGCCTGCGCCGGGTCTGGCGGGCGCAGCACTTTTCCTGGTGGATGACCACGCTGCTGCACACGTTCGACCACTACGACGCCTACGACCGTCGGCTGCAGGAGTCGTACCTGGACTACGTGTGCAGCTCGGTGGCGGCGTCCACGACGCTGGCCGAGAACTACGTTGGCTTTGACATTCCGGAACACTGACATGCCGGATCACTGAGCGGCCCGGGGGGGCTGGCTCAGCGGACGACCGGCGGCCACAGGCTGTGCTGCGCGGCGATCGGGTCGCCGGGCCACTCCTGCATGGCCGCCAGGTTGTCCCGGGCCGGGTACCTGGCCGCGGCCGGGCCGTCGGCGAACCCGCGCAGCACGTTGGCGGTGACCCGCCGGGCGAAGCTGCCCGCACGGCTGGTCACGCCGAACTCGCGGTACGCGGCCGGGGTGAACGCGCCCACCCAGCGCATGGTGCCGGTGTTGAACACCCCGGCGCCGCTGGCGTGCGTGTAGTAGGCCGAGTCCGAGTAGCTGTTCACGCCGCGGCAGGTCAGCGGGGAGTGGGACAGCACCTGGATCGGCCGCTCCACCGGCGAGCCCGGGTTGACCCGGTCGTACTCGATGCCTACCAGCCCGGGGAACCTGGTGCCCTGCTGCACGCCGGTCCCGGCGAACATCCACGCGTCGGGGGTGGCGACCACGTAGTCGGCGTTGGTGGGGTTGGACTCGTACAGCGTGCCGGTCAGCGACGACTCGGGGTCCGGGTCCGGCGGTTCCCGGTAGTCGTTGGTGACCAGCGCGTTGTCCCGGCCGTACATCGGGTCCTGCAGGTAGCTGGTCTTGTAGCAGATGACCTGCCGCTGCGGGCCGAGCGCGGTGCCGGCCAGCCGGATCCGGCGGAACATGCAGTTCGCGCCCAGGAACGCCAGGTTGACGCCGGCGTCGCGGGCCGCGGTCACGTGGGCCCGTTCCTCCGGTGTCCAGTACTCGTCGTGGCCCAGTGAGAACAGCGCGCTGGCCCCGTCCAGCAGGTGCGGGTCGGCGGCGATCTCCATGCTGGTGACGTACGCGAGCGGCACGCCCAGCCGCTCGGCGAGCTGGATCAGGGCCCGCTCGTGGGCCAGGAACGCGGACGCGCCGCTGGCGTCGAACGGCCGGTCCAGGCTGACCACCAGCGAGCGGTTGCCGTAGTCGGCGACGCCGCCCGGGCCGTTGTACAGGTCGTAGCCGCCCCAGCCGTTGTAGGCCTGCCAGGTGGCGGTGGAGTTCTTGAGCACGACCTTGCCCGCGGTGGCGGCCGACCGCACCGTGACCGGGACGAACCGCTGCCCCCCGGACTCGGCGTCCAGCCGCAGCAGGTAGGCGCCGTCCGGCCAGGCGTCGGTCGGCACGGTCAGCGAGGACCCCCAGTCGGTGTGCACGGTGTTGGTCACCGGGGTCACGGTGTACCTGGCCTGCCTGCGGCCCGGCACGGTGGCCGACTTCCACACCAGCCGGGCCTGGTCCCCGCGATACCAGCCCATCCGGAACGCACTGACGGTGAACGAGCGCGCGGTGGTCGACACGTACAGCGTGACCGGCTCCCCGGTCAGCACGCTGCACTGCCCGGCGTAGCCCATGATCTCCTCGGGCTGGCCGATGTGGGTGATGTTCCAGTGCGGGTCGCCGGGGAGCATGTTCTCGCTCACCGGCCGGTGCTGGGCCACCCGCCGGGCCGGGGTGTCCGGTCCCGGGTTAGCCGGTACCGCACCGCCGGAACCCGCCGCCTTCACCGCCGCGACAACCGCGGGCGGCACCGCGGCGGCGGCTGCGGCTAAGCCGATGAAGGCACGCCGCGAGTAGAGTCGCCGCAAACTCATGCCATCCAGGATGACACGGGCAGCGTTACTGGAGTCGGCAGTCCCCCTGCGTAGCAGGCCTGGCGTGGCGGAAAGGGTCCGCTCCGGGACAATATGGCTATTAGCATGGCCGCGAGCCGCTCTGGGCAACTGGCTGCCGGCGCTGCCAGGCGGACGGTGAGCTGACCATGGTGCGATCCTCGAGGAGCAGTTAATGCTGTCCAGCGCCTCCCCGCGCTTGTCCCACCTCGCGACGGGGGGCCAGCACCGGACGGCCCAGGCTCTGGCGCTGCTGCGGCGGCACTGGCTGGTGGCCGTGCTGCTGGTGGCCGGCCTGGTGCTGCGGGCGCTGACCCAGCTCGCCTACCAGCCCGCGCTGGTCTACATCGACACGCTCAAGTACCTGTACGGGGTCTATCCCGGCTCGGACCCGCTGGGCTACCGGGTGCTGCTGAAGGTCTTCCTGACCGTCGGCGACCTCGGCTTCGTGGCCGCGGTCCAGCATCTGCTCGGCCTGGCCATGGCGGTCGCGCTGTACGCCGTGCTGCTGCGCCGCGGCGTCTGGCGCTGGCTGGCCGCGCTGGCCGCCGCGCCCGTGCTGCTGGACGCCTACCAGCTGCAGATGGAACAGATGATCATGCCCGACGTGTGGTTCGAGGCG
>Ga0070714_100002702_pt1 | contig 13067 bp, 12 predicted proteins | sample LARL83metaG_FD_65450 | JGI IMG/M metagenome (GOLD analysis project Ga0070714, IMG submission 65450) | Corn, switchgrass and miscanthus rhizosphere microbial communities from Kellogg Biological Station, Michigan, USA - LAR L8-3 metaG | ecosystem: Host-associated > Plants > Roots > Rhizosphere ... | reverse complement strand
TGCCGGCGGCAGGCCCCTGGTAGACGTCGAGGTACGTGGGGACGCCGAGCACGTCGACGTTGGCCAACGGGTGCGGACCGGGGGCGGTGTTGCCCGTGGCGCCGGCGCAGAGGTTGCTGGCGACGAGATGCGGCACGCCGGGCACCGACGTGTTGAGGATCACGGCGCCACCGATGGCGTCGCTGCCGGCGTCGTCCTCACGGAAGCAGACGATGGCCTGGGAGCCGCTCACCCTGGCGGCGAGCAGGACGTCGAAGCCGGCCAGGCCACCGGACAGGACGGGCAGGGTCGGCGGCTGACACAGCAACTCCGACTGCGTCGCCCAGTGAACCGTGACGATGCTCGACTCGGCGATGGTCCCGCTCGGCGGGAAGCCCGAGCCGCCGTCATCGAGGTATGCCTGGAAGGAGTGCGTGCCGCTCTCGTAGCTGACGTCGATGCTGCACGAGCTGATGTTGCCGTAGCAGACCCAGAGCATGGTCTGGGTGGACACGTCGTAGATGTGGATGTAGTAGCCGGTGGGCATGTTGGGCGACGGCGTCGCGGTGAGCGTGACCGACTGGCCCGCCAGCGCCTGGGTCGTCGAGGCCTGGAGGGTGAGCGTGTACGTGGCCGTGCCCACCCAGGTCACCGTCACCTGGTTGGACATCGTGGTGTTGCCGGCGTTGTCGTAGAGCGCCGCCACGAAGGTGTGCGACCCGGCGACCGGGTAGACCACCGACCCGGTGCACGGGTCGTTGTTGCTGCAGTAGCCGGCATTGTCGAACGTGCTCGTCTCGTAGGTGCGGAGCACGTAGTTGGGCGCCGGTGTCGGGGTGGCCGTCGCCGTGAACTGGACCGCCTGCCCCGCGTTCGCGGTCACCGCCGAGGCGGTCAGCGTGACCGTGGATGCCGCGAGGGCGTGGATGGGCGCACCGACCAGTGCACCGGCCCCGGCCACCAGCCCCGCGGCGACGCACAGGGTGAGCTTGCGCGTGAGCGCGTGAAGTCGCATTGTCCCTTCCTCCTCAGGAGTGCCCGCACCCGGCCAGCCGGGCGCCTCGGAACCCATGACGACGGGGACAGGTGAGTTTTCACGCGCGGCGACAGTCCCCGCCGCACCCCGGGGACTCGCCTGCCTACAGTGTCGAGCTGAGAAGGAGCTCGGGACACCGTCCGCGCGGCACCGTCGCCGGACTCGTGCCTGAATAGCCGACTAGTCGCATCATGGCCTGGGTCCTATACGAGGCGGAGCCCGTTGGGCCCTCGCGGCTTGGGGTAGGGGCCGAGGAGTTGGCTCGGCCTCCTCGCCAATGATGCGGCGCGGCGCCCGACGCGAGCCGCCGCCTCGTCCAGGTCAAAGTTGTGCACCACGACAACGCCGCGCAGGCGCAATCCGACACGCTGCGGAGTAACCGATTCCGGGCGAAACCCTGGCGAGGAGGGCCTGAGGCTCGGCCCTCCGCAAAGGGTCGGCTACTAGAGGCTCGTCGGCAGTAGCCAGACGTCCGACTCGGGCCCTGGTCCGTCTATGGTGAACGGGTCGCCAGCCGACCAGGTGACCAGCAGGTAGGCCTGGATGGTGGAGACGCAGGTGGGCAAGAGCGCGATCTGCAAGATCTGCGGATAGACCACGTCGTGGTGGCGCGTCGAGTTGATGACATAGCCGCTTTGGGTCACCGTCGACTGACCACCACTGCAGAGGTGGCCCGTGCTGTCCAACTGATTGACGATGAGTTCATAGTTGATCGTGGTCTGCCCCGCGCTGGCCGTTGAGGTGCAGCCCTGACCTGTGTTGATCTGGTAGCAGTCACTGATCTGAACGTCAGCGTGAGCGTCGAATGTCGGGCCTACGACGGCCGAGAGCGGTGCATTGACAGCGGGCACTCGCGTCGGCTGGCCCGAGCCGCCGAGCAGGTTCGTGTTCTGGAAGGCTTGCAGTTGCATCTGGTCACCCACCACGGTCGCGACGTCTTGGATGGTACCCGTGATGGACCCGATCGTGGCTGGGTTCGCCGTACAAGCGCCTGAGAAGCCGGGCGGATTGCACAAGGTGTTGATGAAGGCACTGGCCTGGCATGTGTACGTGCCCGTCGTCGTCGCCGTGACGAGCAGCCGGCTGGTGACGGTGAACTGGGCGCCGGCAGAGTCGTTGCCGCCGTGCTCAAGCTGCTGGTACTGGCCGTCCGGCCCGGTGCACCTCATACGCGTGACGACGTCACTGCGGTTGTTGGGATTCGAGAACGTGAGCGAAGCCTTCATGTAGTGTGTTTGGCCCTGGGCCAAGGTCAGAGCGATCGTCGGGGTCATGTCGAATTCACTCTGGGGCTGGTTGTTGTAATCCACGTCGGCACCGACCACAGAGTTCAGGGTGATTGCGTTCGCCGCCTTCGCGGCGCTTCCCAAAAATCCTTGGACACAGACCACCGAAAGGACCACCAGCGCGCTCAGTGCAGCACGGACACGGACGCCCACCGCTATGCCTCCTGCTGGGGAGTGGGAGGCCGCGTAGCTGCAGCCTGATCCCGTTCCCATCGAATTCAACCACGCCAAGTGATATGACGCGCATCGTACGGATTCGTCTCCCCAATATCAAGTGGCGTACACGGAAAGCTCCGGGCTGCGCCGAGACACACTGAAGGTTGTTCAGACGCCTTAACGAGCCGCCCACGATACTCGCGGAGCCAATCATCACCCGCAGGCGCTGAGGGATATACGCCACTGGCAGCGGCAGGCGGTTGCGGCAGCATCGACGGTACACCCGTGCCCACGGAGCGAAGCGTGCCCTTCGCCGACGTCGACGGCCCCGGGTCCGGTACAGCGACCGCCTCGGTCCATGGTTCGACAGGACGGCACCGCGATCATGCCGGTGGGCACGGAGGCGGCACACGTGGCCATCGACCGGAAACACCGCGTTCGCTCCGTGGCGCTGACGCGACGCCCGATGAGAGACGGCGGTGAGGCGCATTGGAAAGCGGGACCCCCAAAGCCTCGCTGTGGGCCATCAAGCAACTACCCCTAGAGCTACAACTCACGGCCTAAGGCTCGCCATCTCCGTAACCGTCTCGACTGACCTTTGAAAGCATCTATCGGCACGATAGCTACGAACACTACGATAGCCACATTTGCGCACTTTGCTTGCATCGCTCGGATTCGCGCGGTATCGTTGCCGCAGAATCAACCGGCAAAGCACGCCAGAAGCGGGCGATGGCGGGCCTCAGTAAGGGAAGACATGTCGGGCGGGCGACTTCCGGTCATCTGCGTAGCCGCAGCACTGCTTGCGCCGCTGGCACCGCTGCGCGCGCAAGCCGTCAACAGCGGGTTAACAGTTCTCTCGATTGCGACAGCGGCCGACTATTCCACGAGCCACACGGTATACGCAGTCGGCCAGCGTTCCCAATGCACAACCGGATGCACCGAGCTGTGGCGCACCGTCGATGGCGGCGCTACATGGGCTCGGGCCGCAGCCAGAGGCTGGGAAAGGAGCACGGTCCTGCCCGTCGTTGTCGGCAGGCGAGCCGCGTTGGTGACCGCCGTGGCCGGAGGCTATGCACTCAGCTATGACGCGGGAGAGACCTTCCAGCACATCGACGCACCGGGCTCTCCAACCGCGGTGACAGAGGGCAGCGCGGGCGCCGTGGAACTCCTGCTGACGGGAAAGGATGGGTCATCGGACTACGTCCTCGGCTTGCCTGCGGGCACGACGAAGGCGATTCCCGGTGACCCTTCCCTGGACCACCTCCAGATCAACCCGTCACCCGCGTACGGCCACAGTGGCGCGAACATCCCCGCGGCGGTGGCTTGGGGTGTTGACCAGGCGAAGAGGTCGGAACGCCTGGACTGGTGTGACGACGCTCTCGTATGCACCCCGAAGGCCGCCATCTCCGCAGGAGGACAGGTGGTCTTCTCGCCGACCTTCGCAACCGACGAGACGCTGTTCTTGCTGAGCCCCAATGGACTTCTGCGCTCGACCGACGGCGGAGTGACACTTGTGCCGGTCACCGTCATGACGAGCGATAGCAGCACGCTCATCACGACGGTCACGAGCCTGGCAGCTACTCCTGACTTCGATACCCGGTCAGGGCACGGCACCCTCTTCGCAGGAGTGGTGGCTGCGAGCAAGTCGAGATCCAATACGGTGAGCGGAGGCGTGTTCCGCAGCAGCGACGGCGGTTTGAGCTGGCAGCCTTCGAACGACAATGCCGGACTTTCCTCGGGCGTTGCGGCGCTGACGATGGCGCCAGACGGCCGTCTTTTCGCCGGCACCATCCAATTTGGCGACTCGCCAGGCTTCGTGTACTGCTCCGCAGACGGTGGGAGGACCTGGGGGAACTCGTGTCCACCGTACAAGTCGGCCGGCACGCAATCCGCGGCGGTCCGTCAAGACAGCCCGGCTGGCTCAAAGAACTCGGCACCAACACCCTCGCCGGTAAGCACGCAAGCGATAGGCGGCGGAAAGACACCCGCTGAGCCATCCGCATTGCGGCAGGTCGCCCGCCTTCAATCGGGTTTTCCGGCCGGTCGGCTCGCAGCAGGTATCGCCGCCTTGCTATGCGTCCTTGCGGTGATCACCGTGGTGACCCGCAGAAAGCCGGCTCAGGGAAGGAGGTGATATCACGATCCTCCGACGGAATCTCATTTGTCAATTGCAATGGAAGGAGACGAAGATGGTTGGTTGGAAGCGCGCATCGACCATGATGGCAACACTGTCGGTCGCAACCTTTGGCTCGCTTCTCGGGCACGCAGGAACAGCGTCCGCCCAGACCGCGCTCCTGTGCGCCGACGCGCTGGATTTCTGGACTTTCTCGCCACCGCTGACACCGTTCATTCCGCCGGCAGGAGGTTCTTGGACGCTCGGAGATGATAGGGCCTGTGCGGGAGTGGTCGTGACTGGCAGTGCTATCTCGGTGGTCCATGACAACGGCCTGGTTTCCGGCGGTGACAGCGGCACCTATGGTGGGTTGGCGGTCGGCACCTGCCTCATCGCTTCGATGAGTGATGGGCCGCTCACCGGAGTGCTGATTGGGGGGCAGGTCGCGCTGCTGACGTCGTCAGGGCCCAGCGTGTTCTACCACGTGATGGCCCCCCTCATTCCCTGCATGGAGTCCTCCGCGATTGGAGTGGGCGGCGGCGTAATCGTCTCCGGATAGACAGTTGGTGGGTGGTCGCGCGGCCACCCACCAGCCAGCCTATTCGAGAGACACGCCCGGGGGCGTCGCCGTCTCGCAAAGCACGGGGGCGAATTCACTGGAGCGGCGTCGCCGCGGATGCGGGGGGGGGCCGCGACCCACTGATCCTAACGCCGCAAGTGACTGGGACAGAAGTTGGCTCGCTCAACGGAGCCTTGAGACGTTGATGGAGATGACGCGACGTTCGGTCAGGATGAGGAACCACCACGCCTGGCCGTCTTGCCGAGCCTTGGCGTGAGGGTAGGCGCAAGCGACTTGGCGTTCGTCGACCGGCCCGTGCCGACCGAGGTGCGGCCGCACACTGCCCTACGTGGTACCCTACGTCGGTGCAGAAGACCAGCGTCTACCTGACCGACGAGGAGGTCACCCGTCTCAGCCGGCTGGCGAAACGGGAAGGGACCTCGCAGGCCGAGGTGATCCGCCGGGCGATCCGCGTGTACCAGCCGGAGCGCCGAAGCGAGAGGGACTTCGCACTCGTCGGGGTTGTCGATGGACCGGGCGGCTCTGTAGCCGACCTCACCGAGGACGAGCTGCTCGACGGCTTTGGGTCGTGACTCTGGTCATCGACGCGGCCCCTCTGGTCGCTGTCGCTGACCGGCGGGACCCGATGATGCCACGGGTCGAGGCCCTGCTGCGCCGCGAACCCGGCGAGCTGGTCATTCCGGCGCCGGTGACGTCAGAGGTCGATCACCTCTTGGGCCGGCGACTCGGGCGAGCTGCACGCCTTTCGTTCATCGAGGATCTCGCCTCCGGTCGCTTCACCGTCGCCGCACTGGACGAGGACGATCATCGAGCAGTCCTGGACCTGGAGCGGCGCTACGACGATCTCGACGTGGGCTTGGCCGATCTCAGCACCGTCATCGTCGCCAGCCGCTACAAGACCAGGCGCCTGCTGACATTCGATGAGCGGCATTTCCGCGCGCTGCGGCCCTTGAACGGGGGACGCTTCACGTTGCTTCCGATCGACACCCCGGCCCGCCAGTCACACCGGTGAGCGACGGCGGGGCCGAGCAGAGTGGGCGATCGGTTCAGAGGATCGCAACCCGGTTCGAGCTGAATGCGTGATCTGTCCGACGAGGCACGGGGGCTGATCGCCGGGCAGTATGCCGACAGACCGCATCTGCGCCCGGTGTTCGATGCGGTGCTGGGCGCACTTGCAGACATCGGGCCGCAGATCACCGTCGAGGCGCGGCGGACGCAGGTCTCGCTCGTCGGCCCGCGCCGCACCTTCGCGATCATCCAGGCCGGCACTCGCAAGCGGGTCGACGTCGCGTTGCGGCTGCCGCGCTCGGCCGTGGGCGGTCCACTCAAGCCGGTGCCCGGCAGCCGCGTCGAGCTCTTCACCGTGCGTCTGGAGCTCGCCTCGTCCGGCGACCTGTCCGCAGCCGCCGTCGCCGCATTGCGGCGCGCCTACGACGAGAATGCCGCGCCGCCTGGCCCGCGGGCACCACGCCGACAGCGCCCCGCCGGGGAGCGGCGCGTCGCCGCGCTTGCCATCGAGGGCCATGATCTTCCCGGCCGGAGCTGCGCACCCGACGACGCAGGCCGCGCGTACGCCGAGGTGCACGTCGGCCTGTGCACCACCGCGCGCGGCCAGGAGGGGTTGGTGGAGGTGCCGGGGCATCCGTGGAAGCTCACCGGCATGGTGCCCGGCGATGCGCCCGCGGTTCGCTGGGAGTTCGCGGTGAGCGTGTTCGCCGGCGAGGACGGCATCGACATCACCGGTCCGCACGTCATGGGCCGACGCGGTGCGCGTGGCTTCAAGCTGGCGTGGGGCGAGGTGGGGACGGACGGCCGGTTCCGTCTCTTCCGCGCCTGTGGGCTGGCCCTGGCGGACATGGGTCCCGCACTCATCGAGGCGGCCACCCAGCCGGGACGGCGGCTCACCGCCCGTCTCGGCCTCACCGATGCGAAGGGAAACCCGCGCTGTGCACGCGTGCGACCGCCCGACGTGGTGTGGGAAGTCGTCGACGACGGCTGAGAAACGAGGCGGCGCGGGCCTACGCCGAACGCGGGGAACCGGAAGCGTGGCGGACGGCGAGCCTCCAACCGCCGTCCGGCGCGAGCACCCAGACGTCCGTGTACCGGAAGGTGAAGTCCCACGGCGCGCCGTTGCGCACGCCGCGCTGCGCGGATTCGACGACGACGACGGCGACGTCACCGTAGCGGCGCTCGGCGAGCAGGCGCAGGTCGAAGTCGTCGAGGCGATGCTCGGCGAGCCCGGCGAGCCAGGTGGGCTTGTCGGCCGGCCCCGGCAGCCAGCCGGCGGTGGTGATGAGGAAGTCGGCGGCGAGAAGCGCGTCGACGGCGGCCAGGTCCTGCCGCTGGATGGCGGCGAGCAGCCGTCGCTCGGCGTCGAGCAGGTCGGCGTCCATGCAAGCGGACTGTAACGGTGCGAGCCGCCCACCGGAACATGAAGAAGGCCCCGCCGGTCACGAAGACCGGCGAGGCCCTGAAGCCGAATGGTGTGACGGGTCTAGTTGGTGAACCCGTTGATCACGCCCTCGAAGCACATGGTCGTCGAGCCCAGGCTCTGGTTGCACTGGCTCTGGACGTTGCTGATGTCCTCGTCCTGGTAGACGGTGGTGCCGTAGTTGCCGCGGAAGTGCGCGCCGGTCGAGGCGCCACCGTGGGTGTTGAAGTTGCCGGGGCCGCCGGGCGAGCAGTTGTTGGCGGTGTCCTGGTTGCCGCTGGCGTAGTAGACGCTGCGGTTGGAGCCCTGGGAGTTGCAGGGATCACCGTCGTTGTCGTTCAGCGACAGGTCGAAGTTGGTGACCCGGCCGTTGAAGCCCGCCGCCTGGTCCTGGTCGGTGGACAGCGTGGCGATGCCGTGCTCGGTGCCGAACTCGGCCTGCGGCGCCGACCCGGCCTCCGCCGCGTGCACGTTGCTGCGGCTGACGGTCCAGGTGAAGGTGCCGATGCTGTCGTTCTGCCCCTCCTCCTGGTCGCAGTTCTGGCCGTGGTACGCGTACACCTTGCCGGCCGAGCTGGCGCCGTTCTGATGGTCGATGTCGCTGGCACCGCTGAAGTTGTCGGTACCCGGGGTGAAGGTGCCGCAGAGCAGGACCTGGGTGGGAACGGGCTGGCCGGCGGCCGTCTGTGCGTGCGTGCCGCCGATGGTGACCGCCAGCCCGGCGAGAGCCATCGGAGCAGCAGCGAGTAGTGCCCAGCGTCGAGAGGTCATGGGTGCATTCCTTCCTGTGGATGGCCTGGCGCCCCTGCCACCGCGCATTCTAGGAAAGCTGCACCGGCTCACGCCATCAAATCGACAGACAGTTGCGTCGCTAGCGCTGAATGACGCATCCGCGGACACCCGTACTCGCAGCGAACGATACGATGCGTCGCGGCGCAACCCTCGGCCAGGCTAGCTGTCAGCCAACGGCACCCTGACAGTGCTGAGGCCCGGCACGCGTCGGGCTGGTAGCCTGCGGTCCCTACCGGCCTCAAAGTTGAGGGTGGGCTCATGGACGACGACCTCGATGCCCCGCGGGTCCGGCGCCGATACCAGCACCGGCCCGCTCTGGATCCTCTCGGGCCGTTCTGGCAGGGTTACCGATGGTCGAGCTGGTACGCCTTTCCTGACCTCCTTGGCGAAGGGCTCGTCGCTGTCGGCACTGCGTGCGGCGGACCTGGCATCTACCGATTCGCTGTGCCCCGGCGCCGCGGGCTTCTCTACATCGGTCAAGCGGGCGCAATTCGACGCCGCCTCGCTGGCCATGCCCGAGCGGTGCGTGACATCCTGGGTCCGGGACGGCGCCCCCATCTTGGCTTCCATCACGAGCTGGCCGCCCATATCGAGCGGGGAGGATCAGTCCGGGTGTCGTGGATCAGCCTCGACGGCATGGACAAGGGCGACCGGCTGGGCATCGAGTGCGATCTGATCTCCGCACACCGCACCATCGTGGGCGCGAACCCGGCCTGGCAGTTCCTACCCATCGGAGGGGCGGACGTCGACTCCTAGTCGCCCAGTGACAGCATGTCCATGATCGCCTCGCCGACGCGCGCGCACTCCGCCGCCAGCGCGGCCATGGGCGCGCCCAGGTCGATGGTCATTCGCTTCACCGTCGTACCTGTCCCGCGGATCACCACCTCGTCATCGACGTCGACGAGGTGGCGGGGAAAGAGCAGCACCCCCAGGTCCAGGCCGAGGGCCGTGCAGTACGCCACCATCCGATAGACGTCGTCCTCGCCCCACCGCTCGGTCCCGACACGCTTGTACTTGCAGTCTCCGACCAGCGCCGGCCCGTCGGCCCGGGAGAACAGGAGATCAGGCTGGAAGCGAAGCCGGGCAGCCCGGTCCAACGCCATCAGCGGTGGCTTGGCAACCTCAATGCGCCCCCGCAGATAGTCGGCGAGGACTCGGCGAACGAAGGTCTCGTACAGACCCTTCATGTCGGCAAGGAAGGCGGGGAAGCGGCGATCGCCCGCCGAGCCCGCCGGAGAGAGCCATTGCAGCAGAAGGGCGGCGAGGTGATGGGCGGGGCGGTAATGCTCGTTCAGCCGATGATACGTGAAGCCCAACGCCGCTTCGGGCTCATGGTGGCTCGGAGTGATATCGCTCCACCAGTATTCGATTCGTTGGAAGTCATCGGCGAGCGCATCCAGGAGGCCGCACCGGGCCAGCAGCGAGACCGTCTGACGCAGCACCTGGTTCTCCGGAATGTCGCGCGTGAACTCGCTGAAGCTGCATGCGGTGTACTGCCGCTCGATCAGGTTTCGGCGCACGTCGGCAACGAAGTCAATGCGGCCGCGTACGGTCACCAGGTTGTCGTCGTGGTCGGCGTACACGCGATACAGACCAGCACCGTCGATTCCCAGGCACTGGTCCCGGAAGAACCTGGCCGCGACCTGAAGGAGGGTGTCGTCCGGAGCATAGTGGGCAACTTGCTCCGGGCGAAAGTAGTCACTCCACTCACCCGCGACGCCGAGCATGTGGAAGACGTTGGCCACTGGCACCTTGGTGTCGATGCGAACCTCACGCCCAGAGGGCAGCGTGATGACGCCGATCCACGAGGTAGCCTTGAGGCGTGGCACGTTCAGGGTGGGATCGATGCTGGCTCCGATCGCGTTCGGATAGCTCGCGATGAGAAACCGCAAGTCGTCGCGGCTGAGGTCCGGCACCGACGCCGTGCCGTACTCCTTGAGCCAGATGCGGTCCGAGCCGGAGTGCTCGTCAGACCGCAGCGCCGACACCATCGGAATCGAGATTCTCCGGCCGGAGCTCGCGGAGCAGCCGCTCCCGATCTCTGTGACTGTGAAGATACTCTTCGAGCAGAGGCAGGATGGCCGACGCCCACAGCGCATCGCGCCATCCATCAGTGTCGATCGGAGCAGTGATGAAGTAGCTGTGCCCGATCTGGAACTCGGGCCCGAGCAGAGCCGTCACGCGCCTGTTGAGACTGATGAACAGGCGCCTCATGGCGTCCCTACTCGCGTCGGCGAGCGGCTGTTTGGCAAGCCAGCGCTCGAGGACTGGCGCACCATCGTCGGTGACCGGAGTGATGCGGAAGAAGTAGAAGCGGCGGCGCAAGGCGTAGTCGAGCTGCGCCAGTGACCGGTCCGTGTTGTTCATCGTGCCGATGATGTAGACGTTCGCCGGTATGGAGAACCCTTCCGCGCCGTCCTCGGCACCGGCCAGCGGCACCTTGCGGTCGCGGTACTCCAGGCAGTACATGAGCTCTCCGAAGACGCGCGCGACGTTGGCGCGGTTGATCTCGTCGATGATGAACACGTGGCGGAGGTGCGTGTCCAGGTTGCGCACGCGGTCACAGAAGCGCTTGAACGCGCCGTCGACCAGCCGGTAGCTGATGGTGCCGGCGTCGGTACGCGGGCGGATGCCCTGGATGAAGTCTTCGTAGCCGTACGACTGGTGGAACTGGACCATCTCGACCTGGCCGCCGGGGCGGCTGAAGTAGTCGGCGAAGTGCTCGGCCAGATAGGTCTTTCCGGAACCCGGTGGGCCCTCGATGATGACCTGGCCCTTTGTGGCGAGCAGCGTGTCGAGGAGTTCCAGGTCCTCCAGAGGCATGTTGACCTGATCCGCAAGGGTGCCCAATCCGACCACGTCCGCCTCGACCGCCGGCGACGGCGGCTCATCCCTGCCGACTGGCCCGACGCGGGCCGGGAGCGGCCGGGCGGACGGGCGCGGCTGCGCCGCGTCCCACTCCGCTCTGATGTCACCGGAGTAGTAGTTGAAGCCCTCGCCATAGCGGTCGCTCAGAGCACGCCGGATCTGGAAGAGCTGTGCGTCGAGGTCGCGTTCGCCGCCAGAAAGATCCGCCCACCGTTCGGCGATCTTCCTCTTGTGGTTTGTGCTGGCGATCCCCTCGAAGTAGTCCGGCGCGAGGAGGAAGAGGAGCACATTGCGGGCACCGCTGACGGTACGGGCGCTGATGCGCTCGTGCGCCCTTTCGATGAGGAAGGGGAGGGCGACGTCGTCGGCGAGAGAGACGAGTACGCGGCGGTCGCGGAGATCAACGGCCTGGGTTCGCGCCGCGCGGGCGAAGGCAAGGATGAACCCGAGTTGCTGATCGCGCCGCTGGACGTAGTACATGCCCGCCCCCCCGACAGGCGACTCGAAGGCGCGGTCGACGATGCCGAAGTCCTCCGCGCTGAGACCGCGCCATTCCAACGGCTGCCGCACCTGGGAGCGCTTGGTCTCGGGGAGAAAGTCAGCCGGATAGAGCAGATAGACGGCCAGCGCGTCGGCGATGACCTCATGCGCACCGTCACTGAGATCCGCCAGTTGCACTTGCAGCTTTTCGGCGAACGTGCCTGGACCCAGGTTGGGCGTCTCGATCAGGTTGTGGAATATGGCGTCGATCGTCGGAACGTCCCAGGCGTCCCAACTTGGGATCAGCAGGCCCCGACCCTCAACGAGGCAACGCTGGCGAAACTCGGCCGCGGCTGCCAGCACGTCCTCCGCTCTTCCCAGCCACTCCTCACCCGTGGGACCTTCGCTGCGGTTGCGCCGCGAGAGGAACGCCTCGAATTCGGGGAATTGTCGTAGATAGGCGCGATTCAGCTCGCTGGGAGCGGAGGTGAGCACCTCCCGGCCCAGCGGCGTAATGACCACCTGGCCACGGTCGGGCGCCTCGAGAAGCCCAGCCTGGACCAGGTCGGTCCGGGCCCAATCGATGCGATCGCGGTAGACGGCTTTCGACCCGCTCGGATTGCGCTGCCCTCGCTCGTCAGGTGTCACCCCCAGCCGGTCGGCCAGCTCCTCGCGGACCTCCGCCATTCTGTGCACAGCACCGTCGCCGAGCAGCGTGAGCAGCGGTAGCATGCAGGCTTCGTGGCTGGGCGGAAGGGGCACGAGGCGTAATGGTAGGCCGCCACGCCGCCATTGAGAAGCGTCACATGGCGTCGTCAACTGACCTCGCGGTCAAGAAGGCCGAGGGCGGTGCCGGCTGAACGTACAGCGCGTCCGGTAGCGCGCGCGCCCTACTCTGCCACCGGACGCCGACGCAGCCGCGACCGCACGCCCAGCGCGACGGCGCCCAGCAGCGGCACCAGCGGCAGCAGCGGCGCCTCGGGAACCGCGACCGCCGGACCGCTGCCCGCGAGCACGCCGTCGTACTGCGCGTACAGCCCGCGGCCCAGGGACAGCCGCGCCACCTTGTCGACGGCGCCCGACGACGCCGTGCCGGCGTCGGTCTCGCAGGCGCCCTCGCAGCCGTCGGAGTAGGCGACGATGGGGCGCCCCTGCTTGTCGACGGTGATGTCGTTGAAGTCGAGCAGGTTGCGGTGGGTGCAGACGTCCTGGCGCGACGACGGCGGGATCGTCGTCCCCTGCATGTCGATGCAACCGCGCTGCACGGCGTCCTGCGGCGTCGCGTCGACGGCGCTCCAGGTGGCGCCGCCGTCGTAGGTCATGGCGACGTAGAGGTGCCACACCTC
>Ga0070714_100002701_pt1 | contig 13068 bp, 8 predicted proteins | sample LARL83metaG_FD_65450 | JGI IMG/M metagenome (GOLD analysis project Ga0070714, IMG submission 65450) | Corn, switchgrass and miscanthus rhizosphere microbial communities from Kellogg Biological Station, Michigan, USA - LAR L8-3 metaG | ecosystem: Host-associated > Plants > Roots > Rhizosphere ... | reverse complement strand
CTCAAATCGGCGTACCGCCGCCGATGGGTCCGAGAGTGCCTGCCGATGCCGCGGTTTCCACCGATGGGATCAGGGTCCGGGGCGTGGGCTACGCGACCGCGCAGGCCACGGACGCGCAGGTAACGCTCCAGATTTCCTCGCGCAACAACGCGCCGACGCTCGACGCCCAAACGCTGCAGCCCATCATCGACGCATTAGTGAAGGCCGGCGCGGATCGAGCCTCGATCTCGCTTCCATCGTACATGGTGGGACAGGCGCACACCAATAACGCGTCGATCGCGGTGCGCGTGCACCATCCGACGCAGGCCATGCTGCAGCAGGGAATGGTCACCATCGCGAATGCGTTCGCGGCACATCCGGAATTTCTGCTGAACGCCGCGCAGGTGCGGTTGACGGCGGACGACTGCGCGGCGCTGCGCCGAAACGCCGAAGCAATGGCAATCGCTCATGCGCGCTCGAACGCCGCGTTCGTTGCGCAGCAGCTCGGCGAGAAGATCGGGCCCGCACTGGAAGTGGACGACTTCAGCGGACCGAACTTCGGCCCGGAGAGCGACGCGTGCTCGACGTCGTACGCGATAGGTCCGTACGCCAGCCAGCAGATGGCGCAGGACGACATGCTGACCGTCAAGGTGTATGGTACGGTCACCGTGCGCTTTGCGATCAAGCACTAGCGCGTTGAAATAGAGACGGGCGCGGTCGAAACCGCGCCCGTTTGTTTTAGCCGGAAAGTTCGGCTTAGTAGGTGGCCGTCGTCACCGCGGAGACGGACAGGTCTGCCTGACCGTTCGCGCCGGTGATCGCCGGCGTTTGACTCGTGCTCTTCGGCGGAGCCGCCTCGAATGCCGGATAGTCAAACGAGACAGCGTACACGTTGTACTCATCGCCCGCCGGAATCGTGCCCGCCGAACCGGTGCAGCCCGGCGTGTTGCACGGCGCGAGATTCGGCGAGAGCGTGAACGCCGTCGCCGCGGTGCCCGAGATCGGTCCGACCGTGAAGTACATGTTCGTCACGTCGTCCCAGACGTACACGAGCGTTTCCGTCGATCCCGCGCCCGGGGTTACCGTGCCCGAGAGACCACCGGAGCCGTCTTCGGTGATGCCCGAGACCGTCGGCACGCCGAGCACCGTTGCGGCGTTCAGATTTGCCGTTGCGTTCGCCGTTACCGGGGCTGCATTAGCCGCGGGCACGTTGACCTGCAGCGTATACGTGCCGGTTACCGGCGTCGCACCGAACATCGTGAAGCCCTGCGGATATCCGAGGAAGCCGGCCGGGAACGTTCCGTCGTTAAAGAACGGAAACGCCGGCGGGCCGCCGTAGAAGCGCAGTTTCGAAGCACTCGCGATGTAGAACGGCTGCGCGTACAGCTCCGGATTGCCCGGATACAGCGCAGCACCGGTCGTACCGGCATTGAACGGAGCAAACCCGTACGAGAATGCGCCGCCCGAGGTTCCGAGGGTCGTCTTGGGAGCCGGCGATGCCGGCGGATTCGTGGGAACGACCGCCGGCGCGCCGCTGATGTGGTCGGTACCGCCGTCAACGCCCGCCGAACCTACTGCCGGAACAGTGAAGCCCGCAGGACCGGTGATGATCGGCGTATCGACGAGCACCGCCGATGCGCCGTTCGGTTGACGATACGTCACCACCGTGTTGAGGTACGTCGTGCCTTGGAAGTTCGCCGTACCGACTGCAAACTGCAGTTTGTTGTTATTCAGGTTCGCCTGCGTGACGGGCGGATTATACGTCGTTCCGTTGGTCGAGAGACCGCCGGAGCATCCTGCTAAGAGAGCACCGGCCGCCACTGCGCATACTGCAATGAATTGCTTGTTCACCGGTTCTCCTTAGACTTTCGTCGTGATGTAGAAGTAGTAATTGCGTCCCGAACCGCTCGGCGTATTGATATACGGCTGGTAGGGGCTGCGCAACAGGCTGTAGTTCACCAAGCCGTACGCCGGGCCGAACAGCGCAGTCGAGCTGTTCGAGCCGCTGAGCGGACCGGAGATGCCGGTCGCTACCGGCTGGTAGCGTCCGTTGAGCGACGGGCCGCCGTAGATCTCGTTGAAGACGTTGAGCACCGTGGCACCCAGCGTCATCTGACGGTTGGGCAGCTCGTATTCCATGGTGAAGTCCGCCGTCAGATTCGGATGCGAGAGCAATCCGCCCGGAGAGGCTTTTTCCGCCGTACCGCGCGTTGCGTCGATGTTCGGAGCGAACACCGATCCCGGATTCATCGGGTCGATGTATTGCGTCGCACCCGCCGGCGCTCCGATGAGGCCGGACGAGTAGTTGGTATTCGGAATGTTATACGCTTTGCCGTCCACGAACGCGGCGCCGATGGTGCCTGCACCGTACGGGTAGCCCATGTCGTAGAAGAACTGCGGGCTGAACCGCCATCCGCTATGCGTGTGGTAGTCCAGAGCGAGCGTGGTTTGGAATGGCGAGAGGAAGCCGACGCGATACCGGTTTCCGAGCGCGAGGGACGCCGCCGGGACCGACGGGTAGAAGTCCTCGCTGCCTGAAAGCGGCACGACGTTGGACCACTCGTTCTGATACGTCGCGGTGAACTGACCGGACAGACCGTACGGCACTTCGCGCGTGATGTCCATTTCGACGCCGTTTGCGCGGCTGTACCCCAGGTTCGACTGCGTCGGCGGGTTGTAGACCACCGCACCCGTCACCGGATCCGTCAGGATCTTGCCGTCGACAACCTTTGGAGTGGATGCCGAAGCAAACGCGTCCTGAACGTTGCGATACCACGGCGTGATCTTGAACTGCACGCCGTTCAGGATTCCACCGGTGAACTGATGCGAGTACGAAAAGTCGTAGTTCGTAAAGACTTCCGGTTTGACCGGCTGAAACGGAACGCCCAGCAAGAAGTTCTGGTTGTCCCAGGCCAACTCGGCGCCGTAGCTCGGGCACCACGTATCCATGTTCATGCCGCACGTGAACGCGGGCGAGAGTGAGTAGTCCGCCGGATTGCCATCCCATCCATACGCGCTGAACGACGGAACCTTTCCGTACGTGTCGGTGTAGTACGCGGGATTGGCAAACAAGTCAATCGCGCCGAGCGTTACGAACTCGACCGAACGCCCATAGGCTGCACGGACGGCGTCGTTGTTGCCGAGTTTCCAGCTGACCGCAAGGACCGGCTGGACGACGCGCGGGTTCGTCTTTTCTTTGCCGACGTCGAAGGTCGCCTTACCGCAGTTTCCGGGGTATGCGATGTTCGCGCCGGCCGGAACGCCGTAAGGATTGCCGGCCGCAGCGGGCGCGGGCGTCGAATACGACGACGGCAGATAGTAGTAGTTGCAGTTTGCATCGACGCCGGGGCCGAAGCGGAACTTGTAGTTCGCGCCGTCGATGCGCGCGCCCGCATCGACATGGAGCCGATCGTTCGGTGTCCACGTGTCGTTGAGGTACACGCCGAAGTCTTGCCGGTTCGTATTCGAATTCTCATACGACGGCTTCATGCGCGTACCGGCCGGGAACCCGTTGGCGGCCAGATATCCGGTGCCGCCCTGCGCGAGCGAGAGGTAGTCGTACGGTTCGCCGTTCATGAACAGGCCTTCCCAGAATCCGAAGGTCGTCCACGGCTGATCGTACACCGGATGCAGCCACTTGTACTCACCGCCGAACTTGAGCAGGTGCTGAGCACTGAGCTGCTTCGTGAAGTCGATCTTGCCGCCATCGGTGATGCCGCCTTGCAGCAGATGCGCGTTGAAGCCGAAAGCGCTCGTTCCGCTTCCTTCGGGGAAGTCGAACGTCACGACGGAGTTCACGTGATACAGCATCGCCGAAAGATACGTCGACGAATTGATGTTCCACGTGTACTGCAGCTTGCCGGATTCGTTGGGCTGGTAGTACGTCTCGTAATTGCGACGCGCTTGTGCGAGCGATTCGTTCGGGCTGGTCTGGTACGGATCCAGCGGAATGATCGATTCGATGTCGGCGCAGTTCGCCGCACCGTTGTCTTGCGTCGGATTCAGGTAGCAGTTCGGGAAATCGATGCCCGAAAATGCAGAGGCATCGAGCAAGAACAGCGGATCGCACGAGGCGAAGCACAGGCTGCCGTAGCCGCCGTACCCTTGATAGAAATGGTGGTCGCCGATGTCGACGAACGCCTGCAGCGACTGATTGTTGTTCTTGCCGAAGCGGAAGACGAGATTGTTGATGAACTCGCGATCCGTTTCGAGCTGCGTCGATCCGAAGCGCCCGATGTCGAGCGAATTATGCAGGTATTGCGGCGCGAAATTGCGGCCCGCATACGAAGCGTAATCCGACCAGTGTCCGTCTTCCGTGGCCCATCCCCATTCCAAGTTCAATGAGTGGCGATAAGACGGTCCGCCGATCGCAGCCTGCGCGTTGGCGAAGCCGGGATAGGTGCCGCGCTTGACGATGAGGTTCAGCGTACCGGTGCCTTGCGTCGAGAACGATGCGTTGGAGACGCCCGGCGTCAGCTGCGCCGACTGCAGGCCCAGGCCCGGCAGCGAGAGGGTGTTCACGAACTGGTTCGTGAACGCGTCGGTGTACGGGATGCCTTCGAACTGGAAGCTCTCTTCGTTTTCACGGCCGCCGCGGATGACGGGGTAGCCGCTGGAATCGAAACCGGCGCCCGGCAGCGAGGCGATGAGCTGCGATTCGCTCAGGTTGATGTTGTTGCCGAGAATTTGGTTGGCTTGAGTCGAGGTAACGGTGTACGTATCCACCGTCTGGCTCGGCTGGTAGGCGCCGCCGGCGCTGCGAGCGGTCACTCTCGCGATTGTCCTCAGCTGTTTCGTCAGCGAGTTGTTGACCGTTGCGACTTGGTCGGCGAAGACTACGACGCCGGGTTCAGAGGCCGGGCTGTACCCAGTTGCCTGGAATGAGACGGTATACGTGTCCGGATAGACACCCGTCATGGAAAAGAATCCGCGAGAGTCCGTGACGGCTTGGTAGCTCCCGGAGGGAGAAGCCGCGTCGACCTTCACGTTCGCGATGGGCGCATGAGTCTGCTGGTCGGTTACCGAGCCGCTGATGATGCCGGTGGTACCGGCAAAAGCACCCGTTGTCGTCTGCAATGCAAACGACACAGCGACGAGCGCTATCGTCAGAGCACGTACAAACACAGACACGCGCCTCAGTACACGTGTATTCATCAACTGCCTCCACACAGTATCTGAGTGTCTGAGTGTGTTCTAGTCAACCCGAAAGCTCCACGCTCTCAGGTTATTTTAAGAATACCGAAGATTTTGCGTTAAGCAATAACGCTGGTCGAAAAAGGCCACGAACCTGGCAGCATGCCGGTTAGGCCGGTGACAGTTGAGCTTCGATGAAGCGCTGCAGCGCCGCGATCGCGCGCTCGGCCATGGTCCGGCGCCGCAGCTTCTTGTCCCTGATCTCGCCATCGAGCGGCGGGAACGGCGCCCACGTCACGTTCGCGGGCTGGAAATCCGGTGTCTCAGTATTTTGGAGGTGGGCCACCACGGCTCCGAATGCCGACTCGCGCGGAAACTCGATCTCCGCCAGGCCGCGCAACTGCCGGGCGGCGTGGATGCCGGTCATCGCTCCGCACGCGGCCGCCTCGACGTAGCCTTCGGCTCCGGTGATCTGGCCGGCGAAATAGAGCGCGCGGGTTCCCTTGAGCCGGAGATGCGGGTCGAGCAGGCGCGGCGAGTCGATGAACGTGTTGCGGTGCATCACGCCCAGGCGCAGCCACTCCGCATTCTGCAGGCCGGGAAGTTTCGAGAACGCCTCTTTCTGCGAGGGCCACGTGAGGCGCGTTTGAAAGCCGACTAGGTTCCAGGCCGTCGCTTCCACGTTCTCTTTGCGCAGTTGCACGACCGCGTACGGCGTCTTCCCGGTGCGCGGATCGCGCAGGCCGACCGGTTTGAGCGGTCCGAAGCGCAGCACGTCGTCGCCGCGATCGGCCATCTCTTCGATCGGCAAGCAGCCTTCGAAGTATCTGGCCTCTTCGAACTCTTTGGTGGGATGGCGCGGCAGCGTACGCAGATCCTCGAGCAGCTGCAGATACTGCTCTTTCGTCAGCGGAATGTTGAGGTAGTCGTCGCCGTCGCCTTTCTCGTAGCGAGACTTGCGGTACATCGGCGTCTCGTCGATCGAATCGGCGGAAACGATGGGCGAAGCCGCATCATAATAATGAAGGCGCCCGCCGTCGTCTCGAACCACGAGACGATCGATCGCCGCGAGCAGATCGTCGGACGGTAACGGGCCGCAGGCAACGATAGCGGGACGATCGAGCGGAATCTCGTGCAGTTCTTCGCGATGCAGGGTGATGCGCTGTTCGGACGCAATGCGCGACTCGACCGCGTGCGCGAAGCGATCGCGATCGACGGCGAGCGCGCCGCCGGCCGGAACGGCCGCTTCACGCGCGGACGCGATGATCACGGAATCGAGCAGCGCGAGTTCTTCTTTCAGCAAGCCCACGGCGTTCTCGAGCGCCGCGCCGCGCAGCGAGTTGCTGCACACGAGTTCCGCAAGGTTGCCCGTCTTATGCGCGGGACCGCTCTTGTGCGGGCGCATCTCGTAGAGATCGACGTCCACGCCCATGCGCGCGGCTTGCCACGCGGCTTCGCAGCCGGCGAGGCCTGCGCCGATGATGGTTACGCGGTTCGACGAGCTGACCATGACGAGGGCGCGTTAAACCTCGACCGGCTCGCGCTCCTCGCCCTTTTGCGCGATGCTGCTCACGTCGTGTTCGCGGTTTGCCGCGCACTCGAGCTGCACTGCGCCGCCGCGCCGCGACTTGGCGACGACGTGCGAGCCGCAGACGGGGCACGGTTCCGGAACGACGCGATCCCACGAGACGAAATCGCATTTGGGATAGTTGGCGCAGCCGTAGAACGTGCGGCCTTTGCGCGATTTGCGCTCGACGACCATGCCGCCGTCTTTGGGGCATTTCACGCCCGTGTCCTTGAGGATCGGGCGCGTCGTTTTGCATTCCGGGTAGCCGGTGCACGAGATGAAACGGCCGAAGCGCCCGGTCTTGATCACCATCGGGCGGCTGCAGTTCGGGCAGATCTCGTCGGTGGGTTCGTCCTTGATCTCCAGGCGCGGCAGCTTCTTCTCCGCTTGCTCGAGTTCGTTGACGAACGGCCCATAGAACCGATCGAGCAGCTTCACCCAGTCTTCGTGGCCCTCGGCGACCTTGTCGAGATCGCCCTCCATCTGCGCGGTGAAGCGCAGATCGACGATGTCGGGGAAGTGCTCGGCGAGCAGATCGTTGACCGCCTCGCCGATGTCCGTGGGTGCGAAACGGCGCTCTTGCTGAACCACGTAGCCGCGCGCTTGAATCGTCTCGACGATGGTGCTGTACGTCGACGGACGGCCGATGCCGTTTTCTTCGAGAGCTTTCACCAGCGTCGCTTCGGTGTAGCGCGGCGGCGGCTCGGTAAAGTGCTGTTTCGGGTCGAGCTTCTGCAGGCTCAGCGCCTGGCGCTCTTCCAGACGCGGCAGGCGCGGCTTTTTGTCCGGGTCGGCCGCGAGGTCTTCGTCGCGGCTCTCTTCGTAGATCTTCGTGAAGCCCGGGAATTTCACCACGCTGCCGGTCGCCCGGAACGTGTAGTCCTTCGCCGAGATGTCCACCGTGGTTTGATCGAAGACCGCCGCGGACATCTGCGATGCAACGAAGCGGTTCCAAATCAGGGTGTACAGCCGCAGCTCGTCGCGCTTGAGGATGCCGGCCATTTTTTCGGGGGTGTTGTGCACGGAGGTCGGGCGAATCGCTTCGTGCGCGTCCTGAGCGCCTTCGCGGACTTTGTGCGCGCGGCCGCCGTGATAGGCTTCGCCGTAGGTCTGCGTGATGTACTCGCGCGCGGCATCGCGCGCCGCATCGGAGATCCGCGTGGAGTCGGTACGCATGTAGGTAATCAAACCCACGGTGCCTTCCGATCCGAGGTCCACGCCTTCATATAAAGCCTGCGCTATCTGCATCGCGCGGCGCACGCGAATCCGCAGTTTGCGCGAAGCCTCTTGCTGCAGCGTCGACGTGGTGAACGGCGCCGGAGCGTTACGGCGCACTTCCCGCTGCTTGACGGAAGCAACCGCGAACGGCGCACCTTTCAAGTCCGCGAGAACGGCATCGGCTTGCGCCTGATTCTCGACGGCAAACTTCTCGCCGCCCTTGGCGATGAGATCGGCTCCGAAAACGATCGACGGGTCGCTCTGCGCACAGAGCATGGCCGTGATGGACCAGTACTCGCGCGCAACGAACGCGCGGATCTCACGCTCACGGTCGACGATGAGCCGCACGGCAACGGACTGCACGCGGCCGGCGGAGAGGCCGCCGCGCACTTTGGCCCATAGCAGCGGCGAGATTTTGTAGCCCACGAGCCGATCGAGAATACGGCGCGCCTGCTGCGCGTTCACGCGGTCGATGTCGATGGGGTGCGCATCCTTGAGGGCGGCAAGGGCGGCGTCTTTGGTGATTTCGTGCAGTTCGATGCGCTTGGGCTGCTCGAGTTTGAGCAGTTCGGCCAAATGCCAGGCGATTGCCTCGCCCTCGCGATCGGGGTCGGTCGCGAGGTAGACGTCGCTCGCCGTTTTTACCGCCGTCTTGAGATCTTTGATGATCTCGCCTTTGCCCTTGATCGTAAGGTACTTCGGTGCGAAGCCGTGCTCCACGTCGACGCCCAGCGTACTCTTCGGCAAATCGCGCACGTGCCCGACGGATGCTTTAACGACATACCGCGCCGGGAGAAACTTTTTTATCGTGCGAGCCTTCGTGGGGGACTCCACGATGATCAGGGGCTTTTTCACGGGCCTTAGTATACAGCCGGGGTCAAGCCCGGGGCAAACCTGGCGGCCTCTTCGGGTGCGCGTATACGCGCATAGGTGCGCGCGTGATACCGCATTTCACCGATCGTCGTCAAGCGAAAATCCGACCAAAATTTGCATTTCTTGACAAAATTACTTATGATGCGCACAAAGCGCTATTTTGCGCTGTCCACCATCTCAAGTTCGTCCCCGGGGACGAAGGGAGGAAGAATGGATTCAGATATGATGCAAAACGGCGGAGTGATGGGCGAAGAAGCTCCAGCACGCCGTGGCGGACGCCGTAAGGGCGGACGCAAAAAAGCCGCAGGCCGTAAAGCTGCCGGCGGACGCAAGAAAGCCGCAGGACGCAAAGCTGCGGGCGGACGCAAAAAAGCTGCGGGCGGACGCAAAAAGGCCGCAGGCGGACGTAAAAAGGCTGCGGGCGGACGCAAGAAAACCGCCGGACGCAAAAAAGCCGGCGGACGTAAAAAGGCCGCGGGCGGACGTAAAAAAGCCGGCGGACGTAAAAAAGCCGCTGGACGCAAAAAGGCCGGCGGACGCAAAAAAGCCGCGGGCGGACGTAAAAAAGGCGGACGCAAATCGACGCGTAAAGCGGCCGCGGGCCGCAAGGGCGGACGCAAGACCGCTGCACGCCGCAAGGGCGGCCGCAAGAAGAAAGCCTAACGCAGGCTGATCGAAAAAGAGCGCGGTTCTCACCGCGCTCTTTTTATTTGTGTATCGCGCAGTCGGACGAGTCCCACTCCCAGAGCTGCTCGTCCTGCGCCTTTGCGGCGCCGCATCCGCACTCCCAGCGCAGCACGTCGATGGTCGTTCCCGGTTCGTGCATGTTCGGGCGCACGTTCTCTTCCGTCGGCTCGCCGAGCTTCTCGATGAGGTCGTGTTTGGTGTAATGCTGCGCCATCTACCCGCTCCCCATGGCCGACGCGGCAAACGTCACCGCGATCGCCGCCATAACACCGCCGTACACCATGTGCGCGAGCGGACTGAGCCACGCCCATTTTGCTTCGCTCATCTGGCGTCCGCCGGGCGTGATCTGCGAACCCCAGAAATTGAGGAGCCACAGCGTGAGCGCATACGCAAGGCCCGTCATCCAGAACTCGTGCGTGAGCCGGTCGGCGACGATTGCAAACAGCGCGCCGAAGCCTGCGGAGAGCGCAACGTGCATGAACAAGCCGAATGCGATGGCCGGGGCGCCGCCGTCTTTTGCGCCCGGTCCGAGCACAACGCTCGCAAGCCGTTTGGACATATGCCACGGCGACTGCTGCGTTGCTACGCTTAGGCCCATCATCGCGAGCGCCATCGCAACGCCGCCGCAAAGCCCCGCGATAACGCCTTGCAGGACGCTTATGCGCGCGGACTCGATGAGGACGCCGTGATCCCACATACCCCCAGTGTTCCCCGTTTGGAGTGGGTACATCCCGAGGCGTGGGCCTGCCGAAAGACGTCTTCCCGATCTACCTGACCACGTTCATGGACATGCTCGGGTACACGCTGCTGATTCCGCTGTTGCCCGCCATGGCCAAGCACTACGGCGCCCACGATTGGATGGTGGGAATGCTCCTGAGCATTCCCGCGTTTTGCGCCACGCTCGCGGCGCCCGCATGGGGCAAGCTCAGCGATCGCGCCGGACGGAAATACATCATACTCATCGCGCAGGCGTTCACGCTGGCGGGCTATACGATTCTTGCGCTCTCGCACTCGCTGTTCTGGATCTACATTTCGCGCCTCATCTCGGGAACGGGCGCCGGCAGCCTGGGAGCGGCGGAGTCGTACATCGCCGACGTCACCGATAAGAAGCAGCGCGATCGGGCATACGCGCTTTACGGAGCGGTGTTTGGGTCGGCGTTCATCGTCGGGCCGGTTGCGGCCGGCTTCTTGCAGCGCTACGGCTTGCAGTTCCCATTTTTCATCGCCGCCGGCCTAGAGGTCATCAATATCGGCGTGACGTTCTGGCTGCTTCCGTGGCGAACGCGCGAAAAACGCGAGGAAACCAGCATCCGCGAGTCGCTCCAAGCGGCATGGAAACCGGGAGTGCGCATGGTGCTGCTGCGCCAGTTTCTGTTCGTGTTCGCCGTGGTGTATTTGCTTGCCGATTTCGCACTCTATCTCGACCACGCGATCCACGAAACGGTGCAGCGCGCCAGCTGGCTGCTGGCAGGCGCGGGCGTGATCGGCGGCGCCACGATCGTTATAGCCGTAACGCCGCTGACAAAGCGCTTCGGCGATCGCGCCGTGGGGCAGATTGGCTTCATGCTGCTCTTCGCGTCCTATGCGCTTATTTATTTCGTACAGTCGCTCGCGTGGTTTTTTCCGGTTCTCGTGCTGTGGGCGGCGGGTGCCGCGATGGCGGAACCCACGCTCATGGCAATGCTGGCAAAACGCGCTCCGGAAAGGGAGCGCGGCGCGATTATGGGCGTGAGCGATTCGGTGAACTCCGTCGCACTGATCCTTGCACCGGCGATAGGCACCGCCATAGTCGGCGAGCGGGCCCGGCTTATCGGCGTGCTGCCTGCGATTGCCGTGGCCGCCGCGTGGCTGCTCGGACGATATCGTCCCGCACCCGCCGCGGCGGAGCGCAAAGCCGCCGCTTAGGTAATCATCAGGTTCTGCATCATGCCGGTATCCTCGTGCGGCAGCACGTGGCAATGGTGCACGGTCTTTCCGCGAAACTCTTTGAACCGGATGCGGATCGTCAACGTCCCCGGCGTGGAACCCGACATCGGCGGCACGAGAAACGTGTCCCACACGTTCGGCGGCGGCTGCTTTACGCCGTTCACGGCATAGACCTGGAATGAATTGACGTGAACGTGGAACGGGTGCGACTCCGTCGTCTTATTCACGATCGTCCATTCTTCGGCCGTACCCGAGCGCGGCGATAGCGGTATCGACATCTCGTCGTAGAGCTTGCCGTCGATGTAGAACCCGAAACCCGTCAGCAGCGTGGAATTGGGACCTTCGGTGTACGTAATGGTGCGCGTGGCAACGATCTCGCTGTCCGCGATCGGCGGATATTCGCGCTGCGGAATAGGCAGCGCCGCCGGAATGTTCATGCTGACCGGCGAGCCCGATACGACGATTTGTGCCAGGTCGAACTGCGGAAACGGCATGAACGCAACGTCGCTGGTCGCGCATGCCGATATGGTGTACGTTCCCGGCTGCTGCGGAGCGCGTACGAGAAAATCGAGCCGGTTCGCGGGCGATGTGATGAAGACGTTCTGCGTGAACATGTTCGCGGCGGAGATGCTTCCGGTGTAGTTCAGGGTCATCGGTATCGGCGCAGCGAGATTCACCCCGTCGAACGCAATCGCGTACGTCTCCAGGCCGGGGAACGCGAGCGGCAAGAACAGGAAGTTCGTGCCGTTGAGAATGCGCAGACGGATCACTTCGCCCGGTTTCATCTCGAACTGCGGAACCGGAAGCGGCGTATACGATCCGTTGCCGTTGTTCGCGTTGTTGTTCGCCCAGCAGACGCCTTGCCCGTTGACCGTGAGCATCGTAAAGTCCGTGCCCAGGTTATATCCGCCGTCCTGCGGCGTTTCGTACGCGATCGGCTCGTACTCGTATAAGCTCGGATCGGTCTTGCTTTGATTGACATTGAGCGTCTGCACGACCATGAAGACCTCCCGCGCCGCTTTGATCTCCGGAACCTGATCGATCTCGCCACGAACGACGATGAGCCCGGCCATGCCGCCGCTGACCTGCACGTCGGTGGAGCCGTGATGATGCGGATGGAACCAAAACAGGCCGCTCGGATGATCGGCCGGTATCGGAAACTCGTACGTGAGCGAGCTGCCGGGGTTGATGTTGATCATCATCGCGCTCGGATTGCGCGTCCCGACGGGTTCGAAGAGATGCGGGACCGTCTGCACGCCGTGCACGTGCAGGTTCGTGGTATTGAAGTCGTGCGGATTGTTCATCGGATCGATGCCGCTCGACATCGTCGTCGCGTTTGGATTGCGCTGCATCGCTTCCATCATCGACTTGGGTGCCGGAATGCGTGCACTCTGGGGCACCGTTGCCGGTGGATTCGGCGGGAGGCTGTTGACCACGCGAATTCCCAGCGTCGAACCCGGTGATGTCTCGAGGATCGGCCCCAGCGTACCGCCGTTGTAGGTACGCGTGTGCATGCGGTAACCGCCCACGACGTTGGTGCCGTACTTTACGTCGAGCGTATAGCCGGTGAACGGCAGGTTTGCCGGATCGAGCACCCCGCTTTGGTTGCAGCCCTCCGCAAGAACGAACACGCCCGCCGATGCGGCGGAACCAATGAGAAAATGACGGCGCTTCATACGAAGGGT
>Ga0070714_100002700_pt1 | contig 13070 bp, 13 predicted proteins | sample LARL83metaG_FD_65450 | JGI IMG/M metagenome (GOLD analysis project Ga0070714, IMG submission 65450) | Corn, switchgrass and miscanthus rhizosphere microbial communities from Kellogg Biological Station, Michigan, USA - LAR L8-3 metaG | ecosystem: Host-associated > Plants > Roots > Rhizosphere ... | reverse complement strand
CGACAAGCCTGATTCCAATCATCTTTACAACTTGAGCGATGCGGAACTGGATGCGGTAAAGAACAAACTGCTCGCGCTCAAGCCAAATATTCGCAAGATCTGGTCCACTGGCGGCGAGCTGACGAATTTATTCGAGAACCACGAAGTCGTTGCCGCCATGGGCTGGCCTCTCATGACCAATCAACTGCGCGCGGCGAACTTTCCCGTCGGAGAAACCATTCCCAAAGAAAACACCACCGGCTGGATCGATCACTTAATGATCACTGCCGCAAGCGACAATAAAGACCTGGCCTACAGATTTCTGGAATACATGATCGAGGCGCAGACGCAGAAAAAAGTCACTGATGTCACCGGATACGCGCCGGCCAATCCTCAGGCAGCGCGGTCCATGAGCACACAGCAACAGAAGAATCTGCACCTCGATGATGTCGATGAATATCAGAAGCGCATCTACTTCTGGCAGAATGTGCCCCGCCGTGCCAAATACAACGAAATCTGGAATGAAGTGAAGGCGGCGCAGTAAACTGCATCCGCATGGATAGTGTCCCGCACCTGTCTTCGAAGATTTTGGAGGTACAGGCGCGCTCGCCCGTGCAAAACCCAACTTCATCTCTGCTGAGCCTTCGAAATGTCGCCAAGCGCTTCGGCAAACATACTGTATTGCGCGACATCTCACTCGAGGTTGCCGCCGGAGAGTTTCTTACCATCCTGGGCGAGAGCGGATCGGGTAAAACCACGCTGCTGCGTATCATCGCGGGATTTGAGCAGCCGACCTCTGGCGAAGTCTGGATGTCAGGCCAGCAGCTCGACCCTCTTCCGCCATACAAACGCCGCGTCAACACGGTTTTCCAAAGCTACGCGTTGTTCCCTCACCTGACAGTAGAAGAAAACGTCGCCTACGGTCCTCGCGTGACCAGCCTGCCTTCAAGTGAAATTCGCACCCGCGTTGAGGAAGCCTTGGCCAAAGTCCGGATGCAGGCTTTCGCGAAATACAAGCCTTCGAAGATCAGCGGCGGACAACAACAGCGTGTTGCCCTGGCGCGTGCTCTGGTGAATCGTCCGCAACTGCTGTTACTCGACGAGCCGCTCTCGGCGCTCGATGCGAATCTTCGCCGCCAGATGCAAATGGAATTGAAGGCACTGCAGCGCGAGGTCGGAATCACCTTCATCTTCGTGACCCACGATCAGGAAGAAGCCATGGTTATGTCAGACCGAATTGCGTTGCTGCGTGCGGGCGAACTCGAGCAGGTCGCGCCACCGGACGAGATCTACAGCCGGCCGGCCACGTCGTACACAGCGCAATTTATCGGACATACAAATTTACTGCGGGCCGAAGTGCGCGGCGGCACAGCATATGGCGGTTCGTTATCATGGCCCACGACTGCGCCGAACGGACGTGCACTCTTTTCGCTTCGCCCGGAGTGCATTCGAGCCTCAGACTCCGGGCATAAGACGGTTAGATTTCGAGCAACTGTGTTTGATTACTCGTTTCATGGCGCAAGCGAACTGGTGCGCGTGCAAACCTCCGACGGGCAAACACTCACCGTCCGGAGCTCACAACGCGGAAAGCTCCGCGGCGGGATTGACTTAGAGTTTTCGCCACAGGACGCAGTTCCGGTCCGCGAATCAGGAACATAGAAATGTTCTCCCGCGCTTACAAGTTGGCCATTACGTTACCGCCACTGTTGTGGGTCGCGATTTTCCTGCTGCTGCCGTACGCATTGATGTTCGTGTATAGCTTCTGGTCGGTATCGCCGACGCAAGCGGTGGTTCATTCATGGAGCCTCTCGAATTACCGCGAGCTGGTTTCTCATGAGGTCTATCGTCAAACATTACTGCGGTCGGCGTGGATCGCCGCGCGAGTGATGATTTTCTCCCTGCTGCTGGGATATCCGGTAGCGTATCTGCTCAGTTTTCACGCCGGCATCAGGAAAAACTTCCTATACCAACTCCTGATCATTCCGCTGTGGGTCAGCTATTTAGTCCGCGCGTACGCATGGAAGACTATCCTTGGGACAGACGGCGTGCTCAACACGTCATTACAATTCGCCCATCTTACAAGCCACCCGTTGCAATTCTTGCTCTATAGCCCGTTCGCGGTAGTGCTTACCCTGACTCACATCTATACGCCATTCACATTTCTCCCGGTGTATGCGGCCATGGAGCATATTCCGCGCAATCTGGTCGAAGCGTCGCATGACCTTGGCGCCTCGCGGATGCAAACCTTCTGGCGCGTGATTCTTCCGCTCTCGATTCCGGGCGTGCTCGCGGGCGCTACATTTGCATTCGTGCTCAGCTTCGGGGATTTCCTGGCGCCATTGCTCTTAGGCGGGCCGAGCGGGATCATGATTTCGAACATTGTGGTGAGTTTGTTTGGCGCAGCCTACAACTGGCCGCTCGGCGCGGCGATTTCGTTTTGCATGCTTGCCCTGGTGGTGGGGCTGCTATGGCTTTCGGAAAAATTCGAACACCGGTGGGACTTCTCGTGACACAAAACTCTTATGACAACAGCCCGCGCTGGCTGGCGCTATACGCCACAGCTGTCTTTGTGTTTCTTTATCTGCCGATAATTGTGCTCGTGGTGTATTCGTTCAACGGGCAGGGGGTTGGTGGATTTCCTCCGCGCGATCTGACGCTAAACTGGTATCGTCTGCTTTTTCAGGATGACGCCATCTGGTCTTCGGTCCTGAACAGCATCATCGTTGCGCTAGCGTCGGTTCTCATCGCGCTTGCACTTGGCGTCCCTGCGGGCCTTGCGCTGGACCGCGCTAATTTCCCGGGCAAAGGAGTTTTTCGCCGGGTTGTGCTACTTCCTCTTGTACTTCCCGGAATCATTACTGGGCTGTCGCTTCTGATGCTGTTTCGCCAAGCCGACCTGAAGCTCAGTCTATTAACTGTAATTCTCGGTCATGGAACCGCGCTCATTTCTGTGGCAACCACCGAAGTATTTGCCGGATTGCAAAAGCTCGATCGCGCTCAGGAGGAGGCCTCACTCGACCTCGGAGCAAATTATTGGCAGACCTTGCGGCGCGTGACCTTACCCAACCTCAAGCTTTCAATCATCGGCGCGGCGCTGCTGATCTTCACCTTGTCGATGGATGAGATCGCCGTCAGTTTCTTCCTCGTCGGCCGCGACAATACCCTGCCCCTCGAAATCTGGGGGCGATTGCGGCGTGGCATCACACCAGAGATTAACGCGGTCTCAACCATCATTTTCGCATTCTCGCTGGGCGCGATTGTTCTTTGGTATTGCTTGAGCCTTGCTGGGCAAAATGAACCGGGATTGGCGGAAGGGCTGCCCCAGGTCAACCGCAAATAGCTGCAGATGCCGGCTTGCAACCTAAATGTGATTTCTATATTATGTAACTAACCAGTTAGTTAAATATGGCTACGGCCCGCACAATCCGCCTAGGCACCCGCGGCAAGCCTGAGGAAAGCCGCGCCGCCATTCTGAAAGCTGCGGTCGCGGAGTTTGCTCGTGAAGGCATAGCGGGCGCCCGGACTGATGCCATCGCCCGTTCCGCCGGGGTCAACAAGGCGCTTCTCTATTACTATTTCAAAGACAAGGAAGCGCTTTACCAAGCGGTGCTGGATGACGTGTTCAGCGGGGTCCGCGCCGCCATCCATCATGCTCTATCGCAGAAGCTTTCTCCCCGTGAGCGGCTTACCGCGTACGTGCACGCCCATTTCGATTACATCGCTTCCAATTCCCTTTATCCCAGGATCGTTCAAGGCGAATTTCTGCGCGCCGGCCGCGACGCTTCTCGCCTGCAACGTATCGCCAAAAATTATTTCCGGCCTATTTTTTCCGAACTCTCGGCTCTATTGAAGGAAGGCGCGGAAAGTGGCGATTTCCGGTTAGTCAATCCCATGCACTTCATTCCATCCATGGTTTCAGTCATCGTTTTTTATTTCGCGAGCGCGCCCGTAATGAAAGTGATGACCGGTCTTGATCCGATGTCGCCCCAGCGCATAGCCGAGCGTCGCGCCGCGGTACTCGATTTCATCTCCGCCGCCCTGTTTAAGGGCACCAGAGGAGAGCGCAGATGAACGCGCGAAATAAGGTATTAATCTTGCTCAGCATCATATTCGCCATTTCGCTTGGCTATTACCTGCTCTCGACACCACGCGGATCGGACCTCGACTTGACGGGCACGGTTGATGCCAATCAGGTAATCGTAAGCCCGCAAGTTCAGGGCAGGATTGCAAAGCTCTTAGTTGATGAGGGCACGCGGGTAAAACAAGGCGATCTGATTGCCGTGCTCGATCCTTCTGAGTTGGAAGCGCAAGCGCGCGCCGCCGCGGCCATGATCGACAGCCTGCGTTCCCAAGTGGCAGCCACTCAGGCCACCAGCGTCGCCACCAAGGGATCCACCACAAGCAGCGTCGCTAATGCGCAGGCGCAGCTTGAGTCTGCGAGAGCACAACTTTTGCAGGCAGAAGCAACTTTGCAACGAGTAGAGAGCGACAGCCGCCGCACAGTTGAACTAGCAAAACAAGGCGTGTCATCGGACCAGGAACGGGTCCAGGCCGAAGCTAATTTGAAAGCGCAGCAGGCCCTTGTCGCATCCTTGCAGCAACAGGTCACGGCTGCGCAGGCGGGTCTGGATTCTGCAATCGCCAACACACATCAGGCGGCGGCCGCACAGAGCACGGTCGCTTCGATGCGTGGCCAGCTTTTGAATTCGGAAGCGCAACTAAAAGAAGCCGAAGTCCGCCTCGGCTATACCAAGATTTATGCGCCAGTGACCGGGACCATCTCGGTGCGCGCCGCGCGCGAAGGCGAATACCTGAATCCTGGGCAGCCGATCGTGACAATAGTTGATTTCACCGACACCTGGGTGCGGGCTGCGATTCCAGAAACGCAAGCTGATCACATCGGCATCGGAGATACGCTGCGGATTAAGCTGCCAGGCGGGACTCTTACTTCAGGCAAAGTTTTTTTCAAGTCCGCAGAAGCAGATTTCGCCACTCAGCGTGATGTCAGTCGCAGCAAGCGTGACATTAAAACCATCGTTCTGAAGGTCCGATTGGATAATCCCAAAGGGGCTTATGTTCCTGGGATGACCGCTGATGTGCTGGTCTCACCGGCACAGTTGCGGGGCAAAGCTTCTTCGAATACAGCGGCCGCATCTGGGGCTCAGCCATGATGACGACCTTTGGCCCAGGTGACGCCTCGAACGGCCTCCGTCGATCTTCGAGCCCACTGCAAGATGGCGTGCCTAATGCAATTGAGGTCGAGCACATCGTTAAGAAATATGGTGACTTCACGGCGGTAGATGACGTTACCTTTTCGGTGAAGGAAGAAGAAATTTTCGGTCTGTTAGGCCCAAATGGGGCCGGTAAATCCACGCTGATTCGCATGATGACCACGCTCATCCCGATCACCTCTGGAACGGCGCGGATTGCCGGATACGACGTGGCGACCGATCCCGACGACGCGCGGCGCGCCATTGGCGTGATTCCGCAAGCTCTGACCAGCGACATCGATCTCACCGTCGAGGAAAATCTCAGCATCTACGCCAAGCTTTACGACGTACCTGCCGCCAAACGCAAACAGAATATCGACGAACTGCTGCAACTGGTCGATCTCACCAAATGGCGGTCTGCGCAAACGAAAACGCTCTCGGGTGGAATGCGCCGTCGCCTCGAAATCGCGCGCGGGCTAGTGCATAGCCCCAAAATCTTTTTTTTGGATGAACCCACCACCGGGCTCGATCCCGTTTCGCGCGTCGCCGTGTGGGAGATGCTGACCAATATAAAGAGCCAGCGCCAACTCACCATTCTGATCACTACGCATTACATGGACGAAGCCGACCGGCTGTGCGACCGAATTGCCATCGTCGATCATGGCAAGCTGGTCGCGCTCGACACGCCTCCCGCTTTGAAGGCCAGCGTTCCGGGATCGAATGTGATTGAAGCGCAGTTTGAGCGTGCGCCCGCAGACTGGGAGCAAACCCTGCACAAGTTGAGCGCCGTCACTTCCGTGCAGCATGAAGGCGCGGGTATGTATCGCATTCTCACCGGTGACGGTTCACGCACCACCACTGAACTGGTAGAAGCGGCCGTGCACGCGAATGTGGTAGTGAAATCGCTTTCGGTTCAGAACACAACTCTAGATGATGTTTTCGTCCACTACACCGGACGGCAGTTGCGTGACGAGCTGGTCAAAGCCCACGCGTTCACCATGCCGGCCAGACCGGGGTTACAGCCATGAATCGAATGATGGCAATTGTCGAGCGGGAAATGCGCAAGTTCTTCCGCTCACCTGCGTTAATGCTGGTAGCAATGGTATTTCCTCTGGTGCAGCTAATCGTTCTGGGTAACGCTTTCGGAGGAAAAATTCGCGATGCCAAGCTCGGATTGGTCGATGAAGACGGCGGCACGCAGGCCTTGAGGATTCGCGAGGCCTTCGATTCCGTTCATGCCAACATGCGTACTTTCGAGCCGGTCTATTACTCCGACGAGAAAAAAGCTGTGCAAGATGTTCGGAACGGCAAGATCCAGGGTGCAGTCATCATTCCACCGCAGTATTCCCGCCGTGTGTATGAGCAGAATCAGCCGCGCATCGGCCTGATTGTCGACAACAGCGACAACTTCATGACCTCGACGCTTGAAGAGGAGATGACAGGCATCACCAACGCCCTTAACAATCCGACAGTCGAGCCGCGCATTCTGCAGCAAACAGTTTTGCAGATCGTCGAGCTATATCCCTATATCGAGTACATGAAATATCTGCTGCCTGGATCAATCGCGCTGGCGATGTTCGTCTCGGTCATGATCGGCGGAGGCATGTTGTACATCGACGACAAGGCGCGTGGCGTTCACGAAGGCTATCTGGTTACGCCCATTACCAAAACTGAACTGGTGCTCGGGCTCAACGCCGCGGGCGCGATCAAAGCTGTGATGACCGGAGTCGTGATCACAGTCATAGGGTCAATGCTCGCCGGCGTGGGGACTATTTTCCGCCCGGGAACGATCATGGGACTCATGCTCATGATTTTTCTAACCTCGATTGCATTCAACACCATGATGTTCCTGCTGATGGTGCGAGTGGAAGATCCGCTGGTTCCGCGGGCAATATTCGGCATCCTGAACACGTTGTTATTTTTCCCAAGCGGCTCGGTCTATCCCATTCAGGCCTTCCCGCGCTGGTTGCGAGTGATCGCCAGCGTGGACCCCTTCACTTTTGCAGTGCACGGTTTCAAGTCGCTGCTATTGAAAGAGACGGGCCTGGTGGCGATCTGGCCGGACATGGTCTACCTCACTGCATTCGCAATCGTGACGTTCTCGATTGCCGTGCCGTTATTCAAGCGAACGCTGTAAAAAGGTGGTTAGTGACTACTGGCTAGTGATCAGTAAGCATCCGAAAGATTAGCTACTGTGCTGGGCGCTGACCGCTACCCACAATCAGTGCCTTTTAGGAACTTTTTCTATTCCTGCGGATTCCATTATGCTTAGTAGGTCATGACGCTAATGGATGCGCAAAAGTTCGATGAGGGCCGTGCCCGTCGTCGTAGGAATGCAATCATTGCCGGTATCATCGCCGCGATCATATTGGCCTGGGTGATATATCACGAGCGCAACTTTCCCGAACGCCGCACAGCTCACAGATTTTTCTCAGCGCTCAAACACCAGAATATTGAGAGCGCGTATGGAATCTGGTTTCGAGATCCTGACTGGAAACAACATCCTGCAAAATATTCAAATTACACCTACAAGGATTTCTATCAGGATTGGGGACCAGCCAGCGAGTGGGGAACGATTAGGTCCTACGCGATTGATTGTTCATACTCGAGCAATAGCGGAGTGATCGTGCAGGCAACGGTAAATCACCGGGCCCAGCATGCCTACGTTTGGGTGGACAAGTCCGATAAGACTCTGCATTTTTCGCCCAATGAGATTGACTGCGGAAACTGGTTCGGCTGGCTTACGGAGTAGGCGACGGCGGAGCCGGCGTCCGCCGGTTTCTTGTTAAATCCACGAGCTTGAACCACGGAGGTACACGTAGAAAATCCACGATCAGGAGCCGTGCACTTCCAGAGGTTTATTGGCTGACCGGAGCGCTGGTCAAAAATTCAAGTGTCTTCTGCAGCGAAGCCTCATCTTCCACGTTCAGGCACTTCTTCGACCGATCGATCTGGCGCATCAACCCGCACAACACTTTTCCGGGCCCTACTTCAACGAACGTCTGAACACCGCGAGCAATAAGCAATTGCATCGAGTCGCTCCAGTTCACCGAACCGGTCACCTGCCGGACCAAGGCTTCTCTTGAGCTTTCCGCATCTTCCACCGGTTTCGCATACACATTGCAAACTACAGGAAATTTGGGCGCGGAAAATTTCAGCTTCTGCAGATCGACCGCAAGCCTTTCCTGGGCCGGTTTCATAAGCGAACAATGGAATGGTGCGCTGACGGGAAGAATAATTGCGCGTTTCGCGCCCCGCTCTTGAGCCAACTTCACGGCGCGCTCGACCGCCGCGGCATGACCCGAAATCACGATCTGGTCGGACGAATTAATATTTGCCGGCTCGCAAACCTCGCCTTGTGCCGCATCGCCGCAAACTGCGCCCACTGCGTCGAGGCCCATCCCTAAAATTGCTGCCATTGCTCCGGTTCCCACCGGCACCGCTTCCTGCATATACTTGCCGCGACTGCGCACTGTGCGGACCGCGTCGGAGAAGCTGATTGTTCCTGCGGCCACATGCGCTGAATACTCCCCTAAGCTATGTCCGGCGACAAATGCAGGCTTGATTGCTTTTTCATCAAGCACGCGCCAGGCTGCAACCGATACCGCCAGGATCGCGGGCTGCGTGTTCTCGGTGAGCCGTAGCTGGTCTTCGGGGACAACGAAACAGAGCTGTGAAAGCTTTCTTCCCAGCGCCTGGTCGGCTTCTTCGAAAGTGCGCCGCGCAATTGCGAACCGCTCGGCCAGGTCTTTGCCCATGCCAACCGCTTGCGATCCCTGTCCTGGAAAAAGGAATGCTGTTGAGGCAGTGTTCATTATTCGTTAACTCGCTTTGATTTGCGAAATGCTTCGACCTTCAATCGTCCACTTTGACTTCTTCGAGAGGGGCCGAGGGATGCAGCGCAGCCATTTCTTTCTCGATGTGGGCAGTGATGTCACGCTCGGCAAAGTCATTGGCAACTCGCACAGCGTTTTTAATTGCATTCACATTGGAGGAACCATGGGTAATAAAACATGCGCCTTTGATCCCCAACAAAGGCGCGCCACCGTATTCAGTGTGATCAAGCCGTTTTTTGAAATCATGAAATGCGCTGCGCGAAAGCAGATATCCGACCTGGCGTGTGATCGTCGCCGCGAGAGTCTCTTTCAATGTGGATCGTACGAGATTGGCGACCCCCTCCGACGTTTTGAGTGCGACGTTGCCGACGAAACCATCAGCGACAATCACGTCGACCTTACCGTTGTAGATGTCGCGGCCCTCGACGTTTCCTACAAAATTAATCGGCAGCTGTTTAAGCAGCGGGTAAGCCTCGCGTGTCAGCTCGTTGCCCTTGCCTTCTTCTTCTCCGATTGAGAGCAGTCCCACCCGCGGTCTAGCAGTTCCGAACATGCTGCGAAAATAAATTTCGCCCATCATGGCGAACTGTTCAAGATTATGCGGCTTGCAATCGACGTTGGCGCCTACATCCAGCAGGGTCGAGACCGTTCCCACCGCAGTCGGAATGATTGCAACCAATGCCGGACGGTCCACGCCGGGCAATCCGCCCAGCACCATCTTTGCCGTCGCCATTGCCGCGCCGGTGTTTCCCGCAGTGATGAATGAAGCTGCTTTCCCTTCGCGCACCAAGCGCGAACCCACGCGCATGGACGAATCCCGCTTGGCGCGGACCGCCTGCACCGCCTTGTCCTCCATGGTGATGACTTCGCTGGCGTGGACTATCGTGATGGGCAGCGAGCGGGAAAAGGGATGGCGGGATAATTCGGCCTGAAGAATTTCTTCCGGTCCGACTAAAGCGACGTGAATACCAAAGCGTCGCGAAGCCTGAATTGCGCCTTCGATCTCAGGCTTAGGGGCACGATCCGAACCCATTGCGTCCAAAGCAATGACGCGATGCATGCAGTGTTATCTGGATTCCTCTACTTCCAGTACCTCGCGTCCCTTATAGTAACCGCACTTGGGGCAAGCGCGGTGAGGTAATTTGCGCTCGTGACAATTTGGGCACTCAGAAAGTGACCTGGTCGTGAGCGAATCATGCGCGCGTCGTGTGCTGGTACGCCGTTTCGAATGCCGCCGTTTTGGATTAGGCATGAAATTCCTTTCGTAAAAAGCAGCTATTTGCTTTGAGCTCTTAGCTATTAACTCAAAGACCCTCTGAAACCCTGCCCCGAAACGCAAGGCTTAGACGATTCCGATTCTGCTTTGGCTAAATGCTAAGAGCTAAGTGCTAAAGGCTGACAGCTAATTGCTGGTTTTCAATTTCTCTTTGATCTCTTTCAACGCCGACCAGCGCGGGTCTTCCAGCGGTTCAGCGCAATTGCATTGCTCCTGGTTCAGGTTGCGTCCGCAATGTGGGCACAAGCCCTTGCAGTCATCACGGCAGACCTCCCTAAGCGGCAACGCCAGCAAAACCTGCTCCCGCAGGACGTCTTCGAGCAGCAGCCCCTCGCCTTGATAATAACCGACTTCCGCCTCAGCCGCGGTCACTGAAAGTTCCGACCGTCCGGCGTCAGCCCCTTGCGGCCGATACAGCAAATCGAACTGCTTACCTACATCCCGAATTAGGGGTTCCAAACATCGGGCACAGGCCATTTCCATCCGAGTTGAAAAATCGCCTGCCACGCGGATGTCATTTATCAACTCACGTCTCCCGTGATGCTCCCGGACCAACTGGGCACGTCCCGCGGCCTTTAAATCGGTACTCTGCCGAACATCGGGGCCAAAATCTATCACCCCCGGCTCAATCTCTTCATCGAAATCGACCGGGTGAGCTTCTAACTCGTGCACTTCGATGAGCATGGGAACCTCCGCGCCCCCCTTACAAACTGGTACCGCGCAGGCCGCGGAAGCACAAAGGCGTGTAACTGACCAAGGGAGCTAGAGTTAAGAATAAAAGCCGTAGTGCAGACGTGTCAAGAAAGAGGACAATGAAGAGTCCCGTGTGTCTTCCTCAAGGTGTCAGGCTCCGCTCGTTTGATTCATAGGATAAGTTTCCCGAACGATGCCGAGTATTACTATTAACAACTATCTTGACAAAGCGGTTTTCTCCATTTACTTTGCAATGTAAAGTAGAACCAATGAAGGATCTGCACAAGGCGATTGACGACATCAGCAACATACGCAGGCAGATGGCCCGCAGCACGGAGTTTCGCGGCTACGGCCCAGCGACGCTGGCCGGCACAGGCGCTTTCGCAGTCATCGCAGCAAGCTTGCAGTCTTTTTTGGCTCCGGATCCTACAAACCGCATCCGAGCGTATCTCACCATCTGGATTTGGACAGCTTTTCTGTCGGCCGGTTTGATTGCTGTACAGATGCATGCGCGCACACGCCGCATCCATTCCGGATTGGCGGACGAGATGATCCGCATGGCAGTGGAACAATTTCTTCCTTCTGCGGTCGCCGGTTTTTTTCTCACCTTAGTTCTGATTCGCTTCGTCCCATCGGCGCAGTGGATGCTTCCGGGGCTGTGGCAAATCATTTTCAGTCTTGGTGTCTTTTCGTCGTGCCGATTTCTGCCTCGACCGATGCTCGCCGCGGGAGCGTGGTACCTGCTTACCGGCTTGATGTGTATAGCACTCGGCGGGGGCCACGCTTTGTCCCCATGGGCAATGGGTATTCCGTTCGGCGTGGGCCAGTTGCTGGTTGCCGGCATTCTGCTTTTCACGACGGGAGAGGCTGAAAATGAAAGCTAAGCCTCAGGATACCGCAGCACGTTTTGCCTATGAGGGTTTGGATCGGGTGCTTCACGAACGCGCTCGCCTCAGCATACTTACATCGTTGGCGACCAGTCCAAAGGGATTGACCTTTAACGACCTCAAGCAGCTGTGCGGGCTCACAGACGGTAATTTAAGTCGTCATTTGCGAGTGCTGGAAAAAGGAAAAGTAGTGGAGATCGCAAAAGGGCATGAACACAACCGTCCGCAGACCCTGTGTCGAATCACAGCCGTCGGACGTAAACGCTTCGTTGAATATATTTCCACGCTGGAGCAGGTTGTTCGGGATGCAGCTAAGGCGAGCAACGGTGAAACGGCATTGCGGCTCGTAACCGGGCTGGCCCCCTCGCGAGCCTAAGTTTTTTTTGGCGTTGCACTTTGCGGTGTAAAGTATTTCGCAATATGGAGCTTAAACAATGAGCGATTTTACGGTCTCCCTATCAGGTGCGCATTTTCGGAACAAGTCGCGGTCGATTGGCATGAAGCTGATCGTCATCTGCGGCTTGGCTCTACTGATGGTGGTCCCTTCCTTTTTCGTCGCCGGCTTGGTCGAAGACAGGACGAAGCGAGAAGCCGATGTTATCAAGGAAATATCCGCTCACGTAGGCGGCCAGCAGACTTTTCTCGGGCCGACCCTCGCAATTCCTTACACTATTCCGCCTGAATCCGCCACAGCTGTCCCGACACGCGGAATGTACCTGATTTCCCCGGCAAAGGCTTCGGCGGTCATCAAAATCGCGACTCAGGAGCGCCGCCGCTCACTGTTTAAGGTGCCTGTGTTTCAGGCAGATTCCAGGTTCGACGCTTCATTCGACTTAACGGGTGTACCTAATGCCGCTCCCCACGGCGCCCAATTTGATTGGAATCGCGCCGAACTGATTGTTGGCGTTAGCGATCCGCGAGGAGCGCTGGCCGATGCCACACTGATAATGGGCGGCAAGACGTATAACCTAGTTCCGGCAGAAATTGCGCAAAACATCTCGTTCGGCGGAGACCAGAATTCGCGGCTCAAACTCACTTTGTTCGGCGCAAAAGTACAAATACAACACATCGCAAAAACAGACCCGCAATTCGACGTAGCAACTTCTTTGCGATTTTCCGGCGCTCAGAGAATTGCGGTTCTGGCCTATGGCAAAACAACCCACCTTAGCGTGCAGGGAGACTGGCCTAG
>Ga0070714_100002699_pt1 | contig 13076 bp, 10 predicted proteins | sample LARL83metaG_FD_65450 | JGI IMG/M metagenome (GOLD analysis project Ga0070714, IMG submission 65450) | Corn, switchgrass and miscanthus rhizosphere microbial communities from Kellogg Biological Station, Michigan, USA - LAR L8-3 metaG | ecosystem: Host-associated > Plants > Roots > Rhizosphere ... | reverse complement strand
TCTACCTGCGAGCGCTTACCGAAGGCCTCTTTGCCGGACCTGGCCGCCAGGAAGGGATCCGCAAGCGTCTGCGCCGCAGCGCGCAAAAGCGCGGAAGCGCATGGCTGCACCGCCTTCTGACGCGGCTCGACTCCGCATCTGCGGCGCGGATCCACGCCAACGACGCGGCCAAGCTCATCCGGGCCATCGAGGTCTGCCTGGCCGCTCGCAAGCCCATGTCAACGATTTTCGCAAGCGGGGTCCTCGCCCGCGATCCTCTGACCGGTTTCCGGCTTTTGCGGATCGGGCTCAACCCGCCGCGCGCCGAACTTTACGATCGCCTGAATCAACGTTGCGCGGAAATGTTCGCCGCCGGGCTCATCGCAGAAACGCGGGCTCTTCTCGCGTGTTACGGTCCTGTCAAAGCCCTCGACTCGCTCGGCTATCGCCAGGCGCTGTCGGTTCTGGTGAAGGGCCTCAGCGAGAAGGCGGCCATTGCCGAAGCGCAGCAGGGGCATCGGAACTACGCCAAGCGCCAGCTCACATGGTTTCGACGCGAGGTTGAGGTTCACTGGATCGAGGCATTCGGCGATGCTGCGGCAACACTGGCTGAAGTCGCGGAAGAGGTGAGTTCCGCGGTGTCAGCCCGATAGCGACCGCCGGAATCGTAGTGCGCCCGCACGCGCATCAAGGGCCGTTCGATCAGCCAGAACGAGACCTCCGCAGCGATCAGGATAAGGGGATAGGTGAGAAATCCCAGGCGTGCGGGGTTTTCAGTGAAGAGCTGCTGCCAGAGATAAATGCTGTACGAAATTGCTCCGATGTGGCGCACCGGGCCTGCATTGAGCATTCTTCCAACGATCGATTGCGGAGCTCTGACGAGGTACTCGAGGACTGCGCCAATAGCGAGGGCTGTCGCAGTGTAGCCCAACGCGCCAGCAGGCACTGCCAGGAAAGTTGCAGACAGCTTGACATTGGCGTACGGCACCAGCACTAATCCCAGCGATCCCGCACCCAAAACAGACCAGGGCGTGATCCACCGCCGGCACCATTTTCGCCATCGCACGTCTGGCGACAGCAGCGCAAGAAGGCAGCCCACCGTCAGCATGTCGACTGCGCTGCTATTCACGAGGAGGCGGTTGTGGTCGGCGCTGCGGGGATTCGACAGGATGAGAAGAATGATGCGGATGATCGGAATGATCGCGAGCGCGGCTAAGACAGTTTGGAGAGCGGCTCCCCGGCGGACTGCATGCCTGAGGACCGTCGGCCAGAGCAGGTAAAACTGCTCCTCGATGCTCAGCGACCATGCATGCTGCAGGAGCCAGCCGCGCGGATGAGGAAGATAGACGATGGTGTACGTAGCGGCGGCGAGAAATGTCGAACGATCCTGCCGCGCACCAGTCGCCCAGAGCAATGCCACCACGGCGAGGTAGAGATAAAAAGGCGGGAAGATTCGCAGCGTGCGCCGCGTATAGAAGTGGCCGAGCGAAATATTCCGCGAGCGGTCGAATTCGCGCAGCAGCAGAGTTGTGATCAGATAACCGCTGATCACGAAGAATACCTGCACCCCATGCAGGCCGCCGCCTATCAGGTACCGGAAGAGTCCCGAACGGGCTACGGCTGCCGGGAGCAGGCTGCTGGTGTGCGAGAGAACAACGATGGCGATCGAAAGAGCGCGCAGGCCATCCAGCGATGGAATGTCGTGCCGGAAGGCACTCTCGACACGATGCGCAACTGCAGCCGCGCTCCCCATCGGGTGATGCTAACGTGCTTTCTGGCCGCAAATGTCTCCACGGTGTCAGCAGGAAGTAAAACTTCGCGCGGGCGATGGGACGGGAAGTGCGCGGATGCTCTTTACGAACCTTCAATGCTCCCGGCGTTCAATCGTCCAGGTCGGGGTCGCCAGGGCTAATCCTTTAAACTGAAGCGTGGAAAGCAGCGCTCCGCATCGTTTGAGCGCGCAGGATTGGAGCACCCTTGCCAGATACCCTCTTCGATGTAGCCATAATCGGCAGCGGTCCGGCCGGATACACGGCAGCCATTCGCGCCGGCCAGCTTGGTCTCAAAACTGCTCTCATCGAATCCGCCGACGTTCTTGGCGGAACCTGCCTTCACGTAGGCTGCATCCCGACCAAGGCTCTGCTCTTCAACGCTGAACTCTGGGACCATCTGAGGCACGCTTCCGACTACGGCATCGACAATGTCGACGGCCGCACGTTGAACTGGGGTGCCATCCAGAAGCGCAAGACCTCCATTGTCGACAAGCACACCAAGGGCCTCGGCTTCCTGATGAAGAAAAACAAGGTCACCGTGATCTCTGGCTATGGACGCCTCACCGGAGGCGCCAAAGACGGTATTCACACGATCGATCTCACGGGAGCCGGCGGCACCAAATCCGAGGTAAAGGCGAAGAACATCATCCTCGCTACCGGATCTGACGCCAAGACCATCTTCGGTCTCCAGCCTGACGACCGGATCCTCACCAACATCGAGATCCTCGCCGTCGCGCAGGTCCCCAAGTCGCTCATCGTGATCGGAGCAGGAGCGGTAGGCGTGGAGTTCAGTTCTATTTTTCGCAGTTTCGGGACCGAAGTCACGCTGGTGGAATTTCTGCCACGCATCATGCCTCTCGAAGACGAGGAGATCTCGAAGGAACTGACTCGCGTTTTCAAGAAGCGGGGCATCGACATCAACACGGGCGCCAAGGTCGAAAAGATCGAGAGGACCGACACAGGCGTGAAAGTTACCTGGACTGCCGCCAACGGCAAGCCGGTTGAAAAGGAGGCTGACAGGGTGCTGGTCGCGGTGGGGCGTGCACCCCGGATCGCCGATGTCGGCATAGAAAAGACCAAAATCGAACTCGAACGCGGATTCGTAAAGGTCCACGAGGCTCAAGAAACCGCCGAGCCCGGCATTTACGCCATCGGCGACATCGTGGCGGGGTTTCCGCAGCTTGCGCACAGTGGCGCCATGAGCGGCATCGTTGCGGTTACGAAGATCGCGGGAAGACCATATCGGAGTGTGAAGCGTGAGCGCATTCCCGCGTGCACGTACTCCGACCCGCAGATCGGCTCAGCCGGGCTGACGGAGGCGCAGGCAAAGGAACGCGGCCTTGATATCAAGGTCGGCAAGTTCCCCTTCGCCGGTAATTCGAAGGCCACCATCGTGGGCAGCCATGATGGATTTGTGAAGATCGTTGCGGATGCCAAGTACGGGGAGATTCTCGGCGTTCACATCATTGGGCCGCAGGCCACGGAATTGATCGCTGAAGCCGTGGCTGTAATGGAACTCGAAGGCACGATTGACGAACTAATGTTCACCATTCACGCCCATCCAACCATCAGCGAAGCCATGCTCGATGCTTACGCGGCTGTCGAGGGGATGGCAATCAACGCCTGAGAGGAGAGCCGTCACTTGCTCAGACTGGACGAACTGCGACGCCCTATGTCGTTCGCAGGTCATTTGTCATTAAAGGACTATGAATTCCTTGAGAAATTACTGTGAATAGAGTTACTATCTTCCATTCTTCTTAATTCGCGGAGTGGACCCTATGAAGTGCCTTATATATAGCTTTGCTTTTCTCTTTTCTTTTACTGCGGTTCTGTCATGGAGCCAGGAACCCCCTTCACCGGCCAACAATAACAACCATTCTGCGAATTTGCCGGCACTTCAGCCTGCACCTGCCGGGCGTCCGGAGACCATTGACGAGCTGACGCGAGCCGCCGAGGGTGGAGATGTTCTCGCCCAGAACAACCTGGGCTTTGCATTTGCGTTCGGGAAAGGGGTAGGGCGGAACTACGCCGAGGCCGCCCGCTGGTTTTCCGCAGCTGCATCGAGGGAGTTTGCACCCGCGCAGTTCAATCTGGGCGCGCTTTACGAAAATGGTCTTGGTGTGCCGCAGGACTACGCCAAAGCTTTTGCGCTCATCCAAGCCTCGGCGCTCAAGGGATACGCGCTTGCGCAGACGCGAGTGGGATATTTCTACGAGAAGGGAAGGGCCGTGCGAGCCGATCAGGCCGAGGCGGCGCACTGGTATCGCACCGCGGCGGTGAACGGCGAGCCGGTAGCGCAGTGCAAACTCGGCAACTTCTACCGCGTAGGCCGCGGCGTTCCGCATGACGACGCTGAAGCGGCCAAGTGGTATCGCTTGTCCGCGGAACAGGGAGATGTAATCGCGCAGAACAATCTTGGCGCCTTTTACCATCACGGGATCGGACTCAAGCAAGACTACGAACAAGCTGTCTACTGGTATCGCAAAGCCGCCGAACAGGGACTTGCCGAAGCTGACAACAACCTCGGCGTGATGTACGAAGACGGGGTGGGCGTCGCGAAGGACTATCGGCAGGCGGCAGCGTTTTACAAAGAGGCGGCGACTCATGGCGTCATCCGAGGGCAATTCAACCTCGCCACCATGTATTACTCCGGCCGCGGAGTGCCGCTCGATTACGTGACGGCCTACCTGTGGTACAGCCGCGCAGCGGCCGCCGGGGACGAGCACGCCGCCAGGATTCTGGCGCAGCTCTCGAGCGTGATGACGCCGCGCCAGAAGGAGATCGCGCAGGGACGTCTTGCCGAAGGGCAGGCTGCGAGCATCGCGGATGAACCCGCCCATGCGCCTTTCGATCCTGCACGGACAGTGCTGAAGTAGCGCGGTATTCTGGACTTCTTCCCGACGGGATGAGCCGCCCGTTCCGCAACATGCAACCCAGGTGGACGCCAGCAATTACACTTTGAACGGTTGCTTGACAGGAGGCACCGGATGAAAGCGTTGGTGAAAGCGCGGGCGGAACGCGGGCTCTGGCTGGAAGAAATCCCCGAACCCGCGATGGGCATCAACGACGTGCTCATCCGGGTGAAGTACACCGGGATTTGCGGCACGGACGTCCACATCTACAACTGGGACGAGTGGGCGCAGAAGACGATCCCGGTGCCCATGGCGATCGGACACGAGTTCGTCGGTGAGATCGTCGCAGTGGGCTCCAACGTCAACGACTTTTTCCCTGGCGACATTGTCAGCGGCGAAGGGCACGTGGTTTGCGGGCGCTGCCGCAACTGTCTCGCCGGCCGACGCCATCTGTGCGTCTCAACCCAGGGTGTCGGGGTGAATCGTCCGGGCGCCTTCGCCGAATTCATCGTGCTGCCGATGACCAACATCTGGCGTCATCACGCAGGCATCAACCTTGAAGTCGCCGCCATCTTCGATCCCTTTGGCAATGCCGTACACACCGCGCTGTCCTTTCCCGTTCTTGGTGAAGACGTTCTCATCACCGGTGCCGGTCCCATCGGCATCATGGCCATTCCGGTGGTGCGCCATGCCGGGGCCAGACACGTTGTCATCACTGATCTGAATCCTTTCCGCCTCGATCTCGCACGAAAAATGGGTGCCACAATCGCGGTAAACCCTGCGGAGATCCCGCTCAAGGATGTACAGAAGCAGCTCAAGATGACGGAGGGATTCGACGTAGGACTGGAGATGTCGGGCAATCCACAGGCACTCGGCGACATGATCGCGAATATGAGCCACGGCGCGAAGATCGCGGTGCTCGGCATTCCCGCCAAAAGCGCGCCGCTCGATCTGCGCACCATCATCTTCAATATGCTGACGATCAAGGGCATTTACGGGCGCGAGATGTACGAAACCTGGTACAAGATGTCGGTGATGCTCGACTCGGGCCTGGATATTTCGCCGGTCATCACACACCACTTCTCCTACAGCGAATACGAGAAGGGATTCGCCGCGATGACTTCCGGGGAAGCTGGGAAAGTCATCCTCGACTGGACCAGCCTGGGCTGAACTCCTTCATTTTTCACGGCAGAGGCACACTAACCGTTCCGGCGCTGCTCCCTGCTCAGAAGAGCCCTCGCCCGAAGGGGGCCCTTGCGCAAAAAAAACTAGGCTGCGTATCTCTTCCCGCCCGAGTCTCTTCCCATCATGCGCATGAAACGCTCGCGGCTCAATAGCCTGAGGACGTCCATAAGCGCGGAGAGATATCCATGGGCCCAATAGCCGCGCTCACGGCTTCCAGCGACTAGGTGCTTTTCTTCTATAAGGCACTCGGGAGCACATGTTGCGATCCACTGCTTCAGCTCATTGCAACGGTCTTCGATTTTACGGACTTCTATATTCTCGATATCCATTGCGTTTTAGATGCGGGTTGTGGAAAGAACGGATAACCCAGCTGCTCCATCGGGCTGGGAGGGAGGGTTGTTTTTCCTATTTGAAATAATTCCCCTTCCGAATTAATCGAGTCAGATGCTATTGTTTTTGGCGCCGGCCGAAGTTTGCGGTTACATCCCGTTTCGCAATCACTTCCCACTCGGAGAGAGGCTATGACAAAGAAGATGTGTTTCCTGGTATTTCTGATGCTGGTGACCGCTGAGGGAGCTCTCTGGTCCCAAGGCGATTCCTTGCAGCTAAAGTCAGGCTTCGAGAATCCGCCGGCCAGCGCGCGACCGCGTGTCTGGTGGCATTGGATGAACGGCAACATCACCAAGGAAGGCATCAAGCTCGATCTCGACTGGATGCACCGCGTTGGTATCGCCGGGTTTCAGAACTTTGACGCCGCTCTTGCGACGCCCCAGGTTGTTGAGAATCGCCTGGCCTACATGACGCCGGAATGGAAAGACGCTTTCAAGTACGCCACTACGCTTGCAGACCAATACGGGATGGAGATGGCGATCGCCGGATCTCCCGGCTGGAGTGAATCCGGGGGCCCCTGGGTGCCCCCCTCCCACGGTATGAAGAAGTATGTGTGGAGCGAGACTATCGTTGAAGGAGGCAAACCCTTTCACGGTCAACTCACGCATCCACCCGCGAATACGGGCGCTTTTCAGGGTGCGGGAATCCGAGAGAGAATCTCTGCCCAGCAGCCGGCAACAGCCCCTCCGGAATTCTATGGGGAGGCAGCCGTGGTTGCCTTTCGCCGACCCTGGAAAGATGATTTTGCATCCTTGCATCCCGCAATGACGACGAGCAGCGGCACTCCCGATTTCAACCTGCTCTCGGATGGCGACATTGTAAAAACCACCAATCTTCCTCTTCCAGCCGATGACCAGCTCGCGTGGATCCAGTGGGAGTATCCGAACCCTGTGACGGTTCGCTCGCTCACCCTTGCCACTTCGCCTGGAGGATCGACCACGTGGAGGAGCGGCATCGGTATCCCGGAAAAGACGCTCGAAGCCAGCGACGATGGAGTTCATTTCCGGGAGATCATCAAACTCGAGGAAGGCCGGGCACCGCAGACCACGATACTGATTCCTGAAACCAGCGCGAGGTTCTTTCGCGTCACATTCAAGCCCATGCCGCCGCCGCCACCGCCGGACTGGGCCCAGGGCATCGATATGGGCGGCTCCCAGCGAACGAGACAAACAGCTTTCAGGATTGCTGAACTGGCCCTGCATCCGGAACCGCGTGTCAATCACTTCGAAGAGAAGGCTGCGTTCGCGACGACTCCTGACCTCTATGAATACGCGACGCTGCCGATTCCCTCCGCAATGGCGATAGAGCACGGGGATGTGATTGATCTGACCTCGAAGATGCAGTCCGACGGCACCCTCGATTGGACTCCACCACCGGGCGACTGGATCGTGCTGCGCTTCGGTTATTCGTTGCTCGGTATCACTAATCATCCTGCCACCAAAGAAGCAACGGGCCTCGAAGTCGACAAGCTCGATCGCCGCTACGTCAAAGATTACTTTGAGAAATATCTGGATAGTTACAAAGAGACGGTTGGACCCGAGTTGATGGGCAAACGAGGTATCCAATACGTGATCAACGACAGCTGGGAGGCCGGCTCTCAGAACTGGACAGATAATATGATCGCCCAGTTCACGAGATCGCGTGGCTATAACCCTGTCCCATGGTTGCCCGTGCTTGCCGGATACATCGTGGAGAGTTCCGAGGCAAGCGACCGCTTCCTGTGGGACCTGCGCAAGACGATCGCCGACCTTATCGCAGGGGAGCACTATGGCCAGCTCGAGGCTACGCTGCACGAACGGAATATGGGCCACTATGGCGAATCGCATGAGGTGAGCCGGGCCTTTCCTGCCGACGGCATGGAAGTGAAAAAGTTGAATGAAGTGCCCATGAGCGCGATGTGGACACAGGTTCCGGGCGTTTTCCGAGAGCAGTATGGTTACAACGCGGACGACCGGGAGTCAGCCTCTGTTGCGCACATTTACGGCCAGAACCTTGTCGCAGCGGAGTCGATGACGGCAGCAGCTGGACCGTGGGCATGGTCTCCGGCAACTCTCAAGCCGACAGCGGACCAGGAGTTCCTCAATGGTATTAACCGGATCGTGGTGCATGAGTCTGCGCATCAGCCGCTGGTGGGCAAGGCGCCCGGCCTCACGCTTGGACCCTTCGGCCAGTGGTTCAACCGCAATGAAACCTGGGCTGAAGAAGCGGGTGCCTGGATCGACTACCTGGCTCGGACAAGCTTTATGCTTCAACAGGGCCATTTCAGCGCGGATGTTCTTTATTTTTACGGGGAGGACTCAAACCTGACGGCCATATTCAGTAAAAAGTCACCGGATGTCCCCGCCGGGTACGGCTTTGATTATGTCAACGCGGATGCGCTAATTCATGAGTTCAACGTTGCGGATGGCTGTATCACGACAAAGAGCGGCATGTCGTATCGATTGCTCAGTCTCGATAGCTATTCAAAGCACATGTCTTTGCCAGTGCTCAAGGCCGTGCGCACACTGGTGGAAGCAGGCGCAACGGTTGCCGGTTCCAAGCCGGTGGGAGATCCATCGCTGGCTGACGATCAGAACGAGTTCCAGAAGATCTCGACGGAACTCTTCGGCGACGGTACAGGGACACATGACGTCGGGAAAGGCCGCGTATACGCGGGCCAGAGTGTGGCCGATGCTCTCGCCGCGATGCATGTGGCGCCGGATTTCACTTTCACCAAATCAGAGGATCCAACACGACTCGAGTTTGTTCATCGCAAGCTTCCAGGCGCCGATTTGTACTTTGTGGACAACCGGAGCGACAAGAGCGTATCGGCCGATGCCACTTTCCGTGTCACCGGCAGGGAGCCGGAACTCTGGTTCGCGGAGACCGGCAAGTCCACAGCAGCGTCGTTTCGCATTGCGAACAATGCCACGACCGTCCCGCTCAGGCTCGAGCCTTGGGGCACGGTATTCGTAGTCTTTCGCAAACCGACGAAACAGACCTCGCATACGCTGCCGGCGGAGAAGCTCTCGGAATTGCTAGCGGTAGAGGGACCCTGGAACGTAGCTTTCCAGGTGGATCGCGGCGCGCCCGCTTCCGTCACGCTCGACAAGCTGATTTCATGGCCGGAGAGCGAGGAACCGGGTGTCAGGTATTTCTCGGGAACCGCGACATACACGAAAACCGTTGATGCCAAGCCGGATTGGATCGCCAAGGGCAAGCGCATCTGGATTGATCTCGGAGAAGTGCGAAATCTTGCTGAAGTCGAGGTAAATGGAAAATCGCTGGGGGTTGTGTGGCACACACCCTATAGAGTCGACATAACCGGCGCAGTCAAACCAGGCGCAAACCAGGTGGTCATCAGGGTAACGAATGCATGGGTGAATCGGTTGATCGGCGACCAACAGCAGGGAGCCGCAACCAAATACACGTTCACGGTCGTTAAGCCCTACAAGGCGAACTCGCCGTTGCAACCATCGGGGCTGATTGGGCCGGTGACCATCAGTTCCGTCGGGCAGTGAGAGGGAAGCAAGGCTGGGGCGCGATGCCACAGAATTCATAAGAGACGCAAAACCCTGAAACGGGTCTCACAGGATACGTAGGTGCGGTTTTGCTCTAGAATTCACCCTATGAAACTGGAAGCGATTCAGACTGCTCTGCGCGACGCATCTTTTGACGGCTGGCTTTTCTACGATCATCATCATCGCGATCCCATCGGCGAGCGGATCCTCGGCCTCGATCCCAAGGCGCATATCACCCGCCGCTGGTACTACTTCATCCCTGCCACGGGGGAGCCACGCAAGCTGATGCATCGCATCGAGCAGGGCCGGCTTGATTCGCTGCCCGGCTCAAGGGGACTTTATTCCAGTTGGAAGGAACTGGCCATTGGCTTGAGAGCCATGCTCGGCGGATTTCGACGGATCGCGATGCAGTACTCTCCCAACAACGACATCATGTATGTTTCCATGGTCGACGCGGGTACGGTCGAGTTTCTGCGCAGCATCGGCAAGGAGATCGTCAGTTCGGCCGATCTTGTAAGCCAGTTCGAAGCCGTTCTCAGCGAGGCGCAGATTGCCAGCCACAGCGTTGCGCAGCGGGTGATCGATGCCATCCTCGAAGAAGGCTGGAAAGAGATTGGCCGCCGTCTCCGTCCTGCCGGCGGCAAACAAGCCAAAGTCACGGAGTTCGACATCGTGCAGTGGCTCTCGGAAGGCATGAGGCGCGCCAACCTCGTCTGGGAGAACGGGCCGAACGTCAGCGTCAATGCCAACTGCTCCGATTCCCACTACGAGCCCACCGCCGAGCGTACTTCGGAAATCAATGAGGGCGATTTTCTTCTCATCGATATCTGGGGACGCACCGACGAGGCCGATAGCGTCATCTACGACATTACCTGGACCGGTGTCGTAGGCCGTGAGCCCAGCGAGCGCGAGCAGCACGTATTTGAGACGGTTCGTAACGCGCGGGACGCCGCCATTGGCGCGATCGAGAACGCCTTCGCCGAGGGCCGCCCAATTTGCGGATTCGAGGCCGATGACGCAGCCCGCAGCGTGATCCGAGCTGCCGGCTTCGGCGACTACTTCACCCATCGCACAGGCCACAATATCGCTCACGAGATCCACGGTCCCGGCGCCCACCTCGACAATCTGGAAACGCACGACGAGCGCCAGATCCTGCCCAACACCTGCTTTTCTGTCGAACCGGGAATCTACCTCCCCGAATTTGGGATTCGCAGCGAAATCGACATGCTGACCGCCCCGGGCAAGGCGTGGGTTACCGGGAGGATCCAGCGGGAATTGGTGAGGATCTAGATCCAACAGCATAGACGGCACGCTATGCCGCGCGGCCCGATTCTCCTCTGCTATTCTTCCCGCAAGGAGCTTCCCATGGCCGGAACCGCAGGATTCCCCTACGAAACCCGCCTCAACGTCCTCTACGGGCATCTGGAGGTCATCGACATCAACGTCGATGATGCGAAAGAGTTCAAGTGGTTCAACCAGACCCTCTGCAAGGTCAATGATTCAGTAGTTCGCGTTGGCATCATCGAGGGCGAATACCATTGGCACAAGCACGACAACGATGACGAGTTCTTTCTAACGGTCGAAGGGCTCCTGATCATCGATCTTGAAGACAGAACGGTGGAACTCAAGCCGGGCCAGGGATTCGTTGTTCCACGCGGCATAGTCCACCGTACCCGCGCTCTCAGACGCACAATAATCCTCATGGTTGAAAACGCGGGCATCATTCCGACGGGCAATTGACCAGATCGGGAAGATCTCTGATCTTTGTTTTCTGACCCTGATCCGCGGTCCCTGACCCTGTCGGCTGCGATATAGTCAAAAAGGAATGGCAAGCACCTCTAACAAACCTGGCGCGGGCGCACCAGCACAACAGGGATTCGTCTTCTTGCCTCTTATTGCCGGGTGGCTTGTCCCGGGCGCCGGGCACTTTCTCCTTCGCAAGTGGTGGCGCGGAACGCTGCTGGCGATCTCGATCGTCTGCATGTTCGCGGTTGGCCTGGCCATGCAGGGCCGCATCTACGGCAACGCGCACGACATTCTCGAAATGCTTGGCCTGCTGGGTGACCTCGGCAGCGGTCTGCTCTACCTTGTGAGTCGCGCGATGGGCCTGGGCGCCGATTCGGTTCAGCTCACGGTCGCCGACTGGGGCACACGATTCATCGTGGTGGCGGGCCTGCTGAACATCATCGCGGCGGTGGACGCGCACAATCTGCGCACCGGGAGGAAGTCCTAGTGTTCAGCCCCTCCCACTTCACGGCAGTGCTGCTGTTCTCTCTCTTTGCCTCCACCGTTTTTGGAATCACGCAACGTGACACGCCGCAGCGGATGTTTCGGTACGGGCTATACTGCTTCGCCCTGTTCGTCGGTTCGGTGATCGTGTTCAGCTGGGTGATGTACCTTATCGCACGCTGACGGCAATCGAAGATTTCATCAAGCCTAAAGCCGCCTCCAATAGTGAACGATCAATTCAAATTAGAAGGTGAGGGTGAAATCCGCTGGCAACCAATCTGACCAAGGGAGCGGCGGGTTTGTAGTGAAGCGGAATCTATGCGGTTCGCTCTCGGTCCCAGACAGCAGCATCGAACTTGTGCGTGCATTCATAGCCTTCACTCTTGTAAAGATCGATGGCGTTGCCGTTCGCCTCGGTGACCGTGAGTGAAATCTCGCCCACACCCTGCCCCTCAAAGTGCGCCGCCGCGACCAAGAGCAGCTTGCGCGCAAGCCCCTGCCGGCGATATTTGGGATGTACGCAAAGTTGGGTTATGTGACCGCTTTGCGGGCTCACGCGGGAACCCAGCACAAGGGCCGCGAGTTCCTGGCCCTTTCGCTCCACCACAACCTGGGAGGCCTGCGGCGAAAACACGCCGCATCCCGAGTAGCGCACAATGTTGTGGAGGAATCGCATGCTTCCGTGCACGGAGCGGTACTGGTCATTGATCAGGCTGTCTGGATGGCCGTTGTAAGCTGTGGCAATGAGCCGCGCAGCGGCATTCAGATCATCATCGCGCCACGCGCGAAGCTCAAGCTCGGCGGGGAGATCGACCCGTTGACGGTTTAGATGGCCGGCGAGCTGCTGCACCATGAAGTGCCTGCGATACAGCTCGAATCCTGATTCCTGGAAGATGTCCTTATGGGTTCCCGAGGGATGCAGAAGAAGTTGCGATTCGATACGGTCGACATTCGGAGAGTTGAGCAGGGTTTCGAAGAGGTGCTTTAGCAGCGTCTCCTCGATCTCGTGCGCCGGCTCCGGAGCTGACGACGATGCTTCGGGACTACGCCCTGGCATCGCGAAGACGTCGCCGATCACCGCCTTCGTTTCTTCGTAGACGCAGAATGTATACCCGGTGACCTGGCCGGATTCCAAGGCGGCATAGCCCGGCAGCAGGTGATTATCGAGG
>Ga0070714_100002698_pt1 | contig 13078 bp, 11 predicted proteins | sample LARL83metaG_FD_65450 | JGI IMG/M metagenome (GOLD analysis project Ga0070714, IMG submission 65450) | Corn, switchgrass and miscanthus rhizosphere microbial communities from Kellogg Biological Station, Michigan, USA - LAR L8-3 metaG | ecosystem: Host-associated > Plants > Roots > Rhizosphere ... | reverse complement strand
CGCCGGCTCAGCCGCGACGACGCGGCGAGGCTCGCGCTGCGTGAAACCGCCCCGGCCGCTCCCGCAGCCGACGCCGTTTCGGAGCAAGGGAGCGCCGGAGTTCTGCGGCAGCGCGAAATCGAGGTCGCTCGCCTGCTGGCCGACGGCCTGAGCAACAAGGAGATCGGCGCGCGCCTGTTCATCTCCGAGCGGACCGTCGAAAGCCATGTGCGCAACATCATGAACAAACTCGGCTTCAACGCACGGGCCCAGATCGCCGGCTGGATGGCGACCCCGGAAAACCGGTGACGGGACCCGATACGGCCCTGATACACCGCGCCGCCGGTCACGGATGAAAGCGCCACCGGCCTTCGGAGACGACGTCGACCGCGTCGCCGTCGACGCGGAGGGCGGTCTCGTCGTCGATGAAGTAGAGCGGGAACTGTGCCCGCGCGGCGATCCGGTCGGCCCAGGCGTCGCCGCGCTCCGGGAAGTTCGGCGAGTACAGGTGCGGCTTGAGGTACCAGTCGAACAGTCCGAGCGGCGGCTCCAGCGCCGTCGCCCCGAGCACGTGCAGGTCGGCGGCGTCCCCGATGACCTCGGCGGAGCGTTCGTCGAGATTCCGGCTGAAGATCATCGATCCGGCGCTCACCCCGACGTAGACGCGGTCGCGCAGCGCTTCGAGTAGGCCGCCGGCCAGGTCGTTGCCGGCGATGCCGCGGGCGAGGTGATAGTGGTTTCCGCCCGACACGTAGACGACGTCGGCGTGCCGCAGGCGGTCGAGCACCATGGACCGGGGCAGGGCGCCCAGGTCCAAGACGTCGAACTCGCCCCAGCCGAGGTCGTAGACCCGGTTCAGGTCGGCGACGAACCAGCCGTGGTCCCCGGGCTGGGCGACGGAGGCCGTCAGCACGTACACGACCTTGGCTGACGCGAACGGCCTTCCCAACAGGTCGCGCAGCGCCTGCCGCAGCGTCTCGTTGCGCAGGCCGGCCGACGTCAGCAGTAGCTTCACGAGGCGAGCCAATCACAGCGGGCCGACGGCGCGGAAATCTCGCGGCGCGGCAGCAGCAGCGGGCTGGCCAGCATGAGCAGCCCCGCGACGGTGAGCGCCGTGCGCGGGCTGGTGGCCTCGGCGAGCAGCCCGCCGAGAGCGGTGAAGCCCGCGATGGACACCTGCTGGCCGATCGACCAGGCCGACAGCATGCGGGCGCTGCGATGGGCGGGGGTGTGTTCGAGCCGGTAGGTGGCCAGTACCGGGTTGTACAGGCCCATGTTGACGATGATCGCCAGCTCGACGGCGATCACGATGACGAGTCCTGCGATGCCGGGCGGGATGAACGCCAGCCCGATCAGCCAGACGGCACGCAGCGTGCCGACGGTCCGGAAGACCCGCTGCCGGCCGTGGCGGGCCACGACACGGCGGGCCAGCCTCGAGCCGATCAGGCCGCCGACGCAGGGGGCTGCGAACGCGAGAGCATACTGCCAGGGCGGGAAGGCGAGCTGGCGCAACAGGAGCACGGCCAACAGCGGCTCGGTGGCCATGATCAGCCCAGCGACGAGCAGGTTGTTGATATAGAGCGCCCGCAGGACGGGACTGGTCAGGATATGCCGCCAGCCGTCGAGCAGCTCGGCGGCGCGAACCCTGCTGCCTGCCGCGCGCTGCGGGCGTTCTTCCCGGCCGCGGATCGCCGTGATCCCCAGCGCGGACAGCAGGTAGCTGAGCGCGTCGGCCAGCACGGTGGTGACAGGGCCGAACCATCCGATCGCCGCCCCGCCGAGCGGCGGCCCGACGGCGATGGAGCTCCAGTTCGTGGACTCGAACCGCGCGTTGGCGAGGAGCAGGTCGTCCGGCCGTACCAGGGCCCTGAGGAACGCGCCGCCGGCCGCGTTGAAGGCGATCTTGGCCGCGGCGAGCGCGGCCGAGACGATCAGCAGCTGGGCGAAACCGAGCCGGCCGAAGGCGTAGGCGACCGGGATCGTCAGCATGGCCGCGAACCGGGTCAGATCCATCGCGATCATCACCGGCCGCTTGCGGTGCAGCTCCACCCACGGACCGAGCGGCAACGCGATCAGCGCGCCTGCCGCCGGCCCCACCGCGGCGAGCGCGGAGACCTGGGCGGCGCCGGCGTGCAACACGAGCACGGCGATCAGAGGGAAGGCGCCGAACCCGAGCCCGCTGCCGTAGGCGCTGACGGCGTAGGCCGCCCAGAGCCGGCCGAACTGCCGACCCAGAGACCGTCTCGCCACCGCGCTCCACGCCCCCGCTTTTGAGACTGCCTGAGACAACCCGCCGTTGACCGGCCTCATCAAAGCAGGGGCGTATGAGCTGGATCAAACAACTGAGCCGGCGGCGAGCCACAACCACGCGTTGTGTGGCTAGGCTCGTCGCGTGGACCTCGACGCCGTACGCACCTTCGTCGCCGCGGCGGACGCGGGCCGCTTCCAGCAGGCCGCCGCGGCGCTGTCGATCACCCAGCAGGCCGTCTCCAAACGCATCGCCGCGCTGGAGGACGACTTGGAGGTGCGCCTGTTCACCCGCACGGCCCGCGGAGCCCAGCTCACGGTGGACGGTCAGGCGTTCCTGCCCCACGCCCACGAGCTGCTGCGGGTCGCAGAACGCGCGGATGCGTCCGTGCGTCCCGGCAGGCGCGCCCTACGCGTCGATGTCGTCGGTCGGCGGATCGCGCCCGCGGTCCTGCTGCAGGACTTCTACCGCCTGCACTCCGAGATCGAGCTGGATGTCGTGACCCTGACATACGACGTCGGCGCCGCGATCGCCGCGGTGGAGGCGGGAGTGATCGACGCGACCTTCCACGCCGTCCCGCCGCAGCAGAATCTGCCCGCGGCGGTCAAGGCCGCCCGCGTGATCGACGAACCGCACCAGCTCCTGGTCGGACCTCGCCACGCACTGGCCGACGCCCGCGCCGTCACGCCCGCGCAGCTCCTCGGGCACCGCATCTGGATGCCCGGCGTCCCGGGCGGGACCGAAGTGGCCTGCTACTTCGAGGAGCTCGCCGCGACCTTCGGGCTCGCCATCGACGTCGTCGGACCCGCCTTCGGCGTCGAGGCGCTGCTGGCCGAGATCGCCGACGGCGCGGACCTGGCGACCCTCGTCGGCGAGGGCACGCGGTATCTGTGGCCTGACAGCTACGGCCTGCGGCGCATCCCCGTTCGCGACCCGGCGCTGATCTACCCGCTGTCGCTGATCTGGCGCGAGGACAACCCCCACCCGGCTCTCGCGAAATTCCGCGACTACCTCGACGCCAGACGACCGAACCCGCCGGCCGCCGGGGTCTGGACGCCGACGTGGGCGCGGCGTTCGGCCTCGAAGTACTGAGAGGAAGAAGGCCCTCGGGCGCGTCACGAGCCGGCTTTGTCGATCGCGCTCTGCAGGGACTGCGTGTAGCCGTCGCTCGTGTACGTCGCTCCGGAGACCACGTCGATCCGGGAGTTCTGCGCCGTCATCGCCTCCTGATTCAACAGCGGCAGCGCGTAGTCGTTGATCTCCTGGTCGCGGAAGCTCTCGGTGGGGTACTGCAGCACACTGATCTTGGCGATCTTCTTGCCCTGGAAGGTCACTTGGAGCTGGACCGGTCCGTAGCGCGTGTCGGCCGCGTCGCCGGTGACCACCTTGGTCGCCGATCCCGATCCCGAACTGGAACCCGATCCCGGCTTCGCCTGCGTGCTCGCCGTGGGCGGGGCCGAGGCCGATGACGAGCTCGACGACGACGGGTCCGTGCCCGAGCCGATGCTGAAGTTCCCCGCCGCCTGGGCGACGCCGCCGCCGTGGGGTTTGAGACCCAGCAGCAGAACGACGCCCGAGACCGTGGCCGTTCCGGCGACTATGGCGCGACGCATGACAGACAGACTCCTCGGCTCAGAGGGCGAACGACTCGTGGTGGATGCGCGTGCGCTTGACCCCGCACGCGCGCAGCGCCGCGACCGCCGCGGCGGCCATCGGCTCGGGACCGCAGATGAACACGTCGTGCCGGTTCAGGTGCGGGACCAGCCTGGCGAGGGTGCGCGCGGTGAGCGGATCGCCGACCTCGGAGCGCGGCCCGACGAGGTAGCGCACGCGCGCTCCGCGGGCGGCGGCGATGGCCTCGAGCTCCTGGTGGAAGATCACGTCCTGCGGTCGGCTCGCGCGGTAGAGCAGCGTCAGGTCGCCGCGCCCGGCGGGCAGGGTCTCGAACAGCGCGCGGATGGGGGTGATGCCGACGCCCCCGGCGATCAGCAGCACCTTGCGAGAACGCACCCGACCGGCCGTGAACGCGCCGTACGGCCCCTCCGCGCGGACCTTCGTCCCCGGCCGCAGTTGCGCGACGGCCGCGCTGTGCCCGCCGAGCTCCTTGACCGTGAAGCGCAGGTACTGCGGGTGCGGCGCGGCCGAGAGCGAGTAGGGGTTGGCGGTCCATCGCAGTCCTCTGGCTTGGAACTGGAGCCGGAAGAACTGTCCGGGCTCCGCCCGCAGTTCGTCGAGGTTCCGCCCGGTGAGGATCACCGAGACGACGCCGGGGCCCTCGGCCCGCACCTCGGCGACTCGCAACTGGTGCCGTCGGTCGTTGCGCCACGGCACGAGGAGCCGGTACCAGCCCAGAATGAGGAAGGCGCCGACGTAGTAGGCGCTCCACAGCAGCCGCTCCCCGCCGGCGTCCAGGTCGGCGCCGTTGACGATCTGGTGGCTGAATCCCAGGGCGACGGCCAGGTACGTGGCCAGATGCAGGTAGTACCAGGTCTCGTAGCTCAGGCGGCGGCGCGCGGCGCGCGCCGAGAAGAAGGCGGTGGCGAACATGAGCAGCGCCGCCAGGCTGCCCTTGATCATCTCCGGGTAGTGGAAGACCACGTACACGGTCTCGCCGGTGACCGACTTCTGCGCGGTGTAGGAGTAGCCCCAGATGATCGTGAGGATGTGCGCGGTGAGGAGGCAGACCAGGTAGCGGCCCGCGTGCGCGTGCCAGCGGGCCAGCCGGTCCGAGCCGATGCGGTGCTCCAGCACCGGCACGCGGGCCATCAGCAGCAGCAACAGCGGCGCGATGTATCCGGCCAGCAGCCCGGTGATCCTGCCTGCTCCGGTGAGCCAGCCGGCGGCGCCCACGACGCCGATGGTGTCCTTCCACCACAGCGCCAGCACGGCCAGCCCGCCCAGGGCGATCAGCGTCAGCGCGGCGTACGCGGCGGCGTCCGCCGGCAGCCGGAGCCGGAGATCCGGCGGGCCGGACGCGCGGCCCTGGGCGGCGGCGCGGCGCGGGGCACCGGCACGGTCGACGACGGCGGGCATGGGGCTGTCCTTCCTTCGTACGATCGGAGCGGGTGTGCGGCGGTGCTGGCCGGCGGGATCCGGCCGGGTGGACCGGCCCGCGGGCCCATCGTCACATCGCCACTTCTCAGTTCCCTCTGAGTCCCGGCCGCGTCTGTGCCACTGTGGAGAACGCACGCGCAGGTCACGGCGTTGATCGAGAGCGCGCTGCGGGCCGCGCGGCGCCCGCGGGTTTTCAGCGTTTTCTCACCTTCGGACCGGAGACTGTGCCCGTGACGAGCACCGACACCTCAGGCAACGCCGGCGATGCGTGGCGCATCCTCGTCGTCGACGACGAGCCGGACCTGGTCGAGGTGCTGTGTGGCGCGGCGGCGTACGAGGGCTGGCAGGTCCAGGGCGCGGAGCGCGGGCTGGACGCCGTGCAGATCGCCGCGAGGTGGCAGCCGCACGCCGTCGTGCTCGACATGATGCTGCCCGACTTGGACGGTACGGAGGTCCTGCGCCGGATTCACCGGGACCGGCCGGAGACGCGCGTGCTGTTCCTGACCGCGCGGGACGCGGTCGAGGACCGGATCGCCGGGATCGAGGCCGGCGGGGACGACTACGTGACCAAGCCCTTCAGCCTGGACGAGGTCGTCGCCCGGCTGCGCGGGATGCTGCGCCGCACCGTGCCTCCGGTGCCCTCGGCGGCGCCGCGGCCCGACTGCCTGGTCGTCGGCGACCTGGTGATGGACGAGCGGGCGATGGAGGTGACCCGCGACGGGGCGCCGGTCGAGCTGAGCCCGACCGAGTTCGCGCTGCTGGGATACCTGATGCGCCATCCCCGGCAGGTCCTGAGCAAGGCGCAGATCCTGGAGGAGGTCTGGAGCTACGACTTCGGCGGACAGGCCCACGTCGTCGAGCTCTACATCAGCTATCTGCGGAAGAAGCTGGACGCGGGCCGCGCCCCGATGATCCACACCGTGCGCGGCGCGGGGTACGTGCTGAAGGCGGCGACGTGAGTGCGGCGATCCGGGTGATCCCGCGCACACTGCGCGGCCGTCTGATCCTCGGACTGGTCGTCATCCTGGGTGTCCTGTTCGCCGGGATCGGCTTCGCCACGGCCAGCGTCGTGCGCCACTACCTCATCGACGGGCTCGACCAGCAGCTGGCCGAGGCCGGTGGCCGCTACGCCGCCAGCCTCGAGCACCCCGCGTCGAGCGGGGATTCGAACGGCGCCGGCGCGAAGAACGGCGGCAACTCGAACAGCGGCGACACCAGGGCTCAGACCCCGGGGACGCTCGGCGTGCGCTTGGTGGCGGGCTCGATCACCGTCGCCGCGGTCGTCGACGGAGATGCCGACGACTTCTCGGGCAGCGTCGACGACGAGGTGACGCTGTCCGCGGGGGATCGGAAGGCGCTTGCGGCGCTGCCGCTCAACGGCTCGGCCAGCAGCCTGAAGCTGTCTGGTATCGGTGAGTACCGGGTGCGGGCGCAGGCCGGCCAGGACGGCGACGTGCTGATCACCGGGCTGTCCCTGGCACCTGTCGAGCGGACCGTGCACAAGCTCGCCGGGGCCGAGTTGGCGATGTTCGCCGCGGCGCTCGGATTGGCCGCCGCCGTCACGGCCGGGTGGGTGCGGCTGGCGCTGCGGCCGCTGCACCGCGTGGCGCGCACCGCCGAGCGCGTCAGCGGCCTGTCGTTGGCCAGCGGGGAGGTGGCGCTCTCGGTGCGAGTGCCGGACGACGACCCGGCCACCGAGGTCGGCAGGGTCGGCGCCTCGCTGAACCGGATGCTCGGCCACGTCGAGGACGCGCTGGCCAAGCGGCACGCGGTCGAGGGCCGGCTGCGCGAGTTCGCCGCCGACGCCAGTCACGAGCTGCGCACGCCGGTGGCGGCGATCCGCGGCCACGCCGAGCTGGCGCAACGGTATCCGGGCGAGATCCCGGAGCCGGTGCGCCGGTCGCTCGGCCGCATCGAGGCCGAGGCCGGGCGGATGGGGGTCCTGGTCGAGGATCTGCTGCTGCTCGCCCGCCTCGACGCCGGACGCCCGCTGGCCCGCGAGCAGGTCGACCTGACGCGCCTGGCGCTGGACGCCGTCGAGGACGCCCGCGCCGCCGCGCCCGACCACCGCTGGCGCCTGGAGCTGCCCGCCGAGCCGACGGTCGTCGTCGGCGACCGCCACCGCCTCGCCCAGGCGGCCTCGAACCTGCTGGCGAACGCCCGGACGCACACGCCCGAGGGCACCGAGGTGACGCTGCGCCTGGACGGCGGAAAATGTCAAGACATTGATGACGCGACAGTCTCCGGCGACGTGCTCCTCAGCGTGGCCGACACCGGCCCCGGCCTCGATCCGGAACTCGCCGCCCACGTCTTCGACCGCTTCGTGCGCGGCGACCGTGCACGCTCCCGGACGTCCGGCAGCACCGGGCTGGGCCTGGCGATCACCCGCGCGATCGCCGAGGCGCACGGTGGCCGAGTCGAACTGGAGACCCGACCCGGCCGCACGGTCTTCACCATCGTGCTGCCCGCCCGGTAGGGCTCCGTCTGCCGAGGAGAACCGGTACGGAACGCCCATCGCACGGATGTACGGACTCTGGGCCCCGCCACTCGGGTCCAAAGGCCCTGTTGTCGCGCCGCTGCCGGATCCAGCGTTGAACCATGAACCCGCAGAGCCGACGGCGCCACCGTGCCAAGCATGTGGTCCCGACGATTCCTCTGGAGCAGCGCTTGGCAGCGCCCGCGCCGCCGCGCTCCTCCGACGATCGGATGAGCGGACTCGTAGACGCCCTCGGCGGCATCGGCAGCGGCTTGGATCTCGAACAGGCGCTCACCCGCATCGTGAGCACGGCCGTGGATCTGGCGGACGCCAAGCAGGGAGCGCTTCGCGTGCTCGGCGCCGACGGCCGACTTGCCTGGTTCATCACCGTCGGCCTGAGCGACGAGCGGATCGCCGCGATCGGCACGTACCCGGCGCACTCTTCCATCGGCGTGCCCATCCGGGTGCGCGACGAGGCCCTTGGGGATCTGTACGTGGCCGAGAAGCGCGAAGGCGCGGCGTTCGACGGCGAGGACGAGGCGGTACTGCTGGTTCTGGCCTCGGCCGCGGGCGTGGTGATCGATAACACCCGCCTGTCCGACGAGGCGTGCAGCCGCCGGGAGTGGCTGGAGGCGACCGCGCACCTGACCCGCGGCCTGCTGTCGGACGAGGAAGAGGACGCGGACGACCTGCTGACGGCGTTCGCTCAGCGGGCGCGCCGGTTCGCAGCCGCCGACCTGGCGGTGATCGCGATGCCCGCGCTGCCCGCGCCGGGTTCCCCTGAGCTGCTCGTCGTCGCGGCCGATGGCGAGAGCGCGCAGCGGTTGCGCGGCGTGACGCTCGGGACCGAGGGCACCTTGGTGGGGGCGGTCTACCGGTCCGCCCTTACCGAGGTGCTCGCGGACGCCGCCGCCGACCCCAGGGTCGGGCCGACACTGTTTCCCGGGAAGGGCTTCGGCCCCGCGCTGGTCACTGCGCTCGCCGCCGCCGGACAGGTACGCGGCGTCCTGGTGCTGGCCCGATCGGCCGGGTCGGCCGGCTTTGACGTGGAGACCACGCGGCTGACCGCCGAGCTCGCGGCGCAGGCGGCGGTCGCGCTCGAGTTGGCCGAGCGGCGCTCCGACAGCGACCTGCTCGCGCTCTACGCGGACCGCGACCGGATCGGGCGCGACCTGCACGACCTGGCCATCCAGCAGCTGTTTGCCACGTCGATGAGCTTGCAGGGCGCGCACAAGATCGCCGAGGAGCGTGCGGTCGCCGGTCGGATCGCGCAGGCGATCGCGGATCTGGACGGCACGATCAGACTTCTGCGCTCCATGATTATCGTGTAGGCGCCGTCGAACGCCTGAACAGGGCAATTTAGCGCATTGCCGCGCCGCGCCCGCGGCTGCAAGCCTGACCGGTAAGGCGATCCAATCGATCGACGATGGACAACCCCGCCCTCATACAGGCTCGCCACACCGCGCGACCCATCCCACCTCTCACCTGGGAGCGGCATCGACATGTCGACAAGGACCATCTCGCCCCCGCCGCTCCTCGAAGCCAGACGCGGGCTTTGGGGACGGCAGCTGGACCGATACCCCGCCAACGGACCCCGGGCGCTTTACCTGGGCATCGTCGTCCTGGCCACGATCACGTTGTACTACGAGCTCTTCGTCCAGGGCTCGGTGTCCACCCAGATCGCCGCGGGCCTGCACATGTCGCTCGCGTACCTGATCTCCGTGGCCGTCATCGGCTACGGCCTCGGCGCGTTCGGGTCGCTCGCCGCGGGCCTGGCGGATCGCTGGGGGCGGGCGAACCTGGTGGTGTACGGACTGGCCGTCAGCGGTGCGCTGGTGCTGTTCGGACTGCCGAACGCGCACACCAAGCTGACCTACCTGGTGCTGTTCGGCCTGGTCAGCCTCGTCGAGGGCACGATCCTGGTGGCGAGCCCTGCGCTGGTGCGGGACTTCTCCCCACAGCTGGGACGGGCCACCGCGATGGGCTTCTGGACCCTGGGGCCCGTGGTCGGCAGCCTGGTGGTCACCGAGGTCTCCAGCAACACCCTCGGCACGCACACCGACTGGCAGTACCAGTTCCGGGTGTGCGGCGTCGTGGGCCTGGCCGTCTTCGTGATCGCGTTCCTCGGCCTGCGGGAACTGGCCCCGCGGCTGCGCGACCAGCTGATGGTCAGCCTGCGCGACCAGGCACTGGTCGAGGCCCGGGCCCGCGGCGCCGACCCGGACCGGGCGCCGGGCGGCCACTGGCGGCAGGTGCTGCGGCTCGACGTGATCGGGTCCGCGTTCGCGGTCAGCGTCTTCCTGCTGTTCTACTACATGGCGGTCGGCCTGTTCGTGATCTTCTTCGCCACGACCTTCGGCTACAGCCCGGCCCGCGCCGACGCCCTGGCCAACTGGTACTGGGGCTTCCAGGCCATCGCCCTGATCGTCACCGGCGCGCTGTCGGACCGGCTGAAGGTGCGCAAGCCGTTCATACTGGTCGGCGGGCTGATCAGCGCCGTCGGTGTAGCGCTGTTCGCGGTCGCGACCACGCACCCGGACACGACGTACTACCACTTCGTGTGGATCATCCTGCTGATCTCGATCGGCGGCGCGATCGCCTTCGCGGCCTGGATGGCCGCGTTCACCGAGACGGTGGAGAAGCACAGCCCGGCCGCCACCGCGACCGGCCTGGCGGTGTGGGGCGCGATGCTGCGCACGATCATCGTGGCCGCGCTGGCCACCGTGATCTACGCCGTCCCCGCCGCCGGGATCCTGGTCGACCAGGGCCAGCAGGTCACCGCGGCGGCCGCGGGCCAGGACCCGAGCCTGAGTCCGGCGCAGAACGCGACCGTCAAGGCGGTGGCGGCCGACCCCGGCATCGCGGTCAAGGTGCAGACATTGGCCGCGCAGTACAAGTCCGAGCTCGCGACCGCCGCGCTGCTCAAGCCGTCCACCGCCGCCGCCCTGGCCGCGCGCCCGGGTGACCCGGCCACGCAGGTCGAGGCGCTCAGTGAGATCTCCGGCAAGCCCGCCGCCGAGGTCTCCCGGGTCCTGACGCTCAGCGTGCAGGACAAGGCCCAGCTGGCCACCGCCGCCACGCTCGACCCGGCCACCCGCACCGCGCTGGCGACCGGATCCGCCGGCCCGGCCGTCCAGACCACCGCCGTCGGTGAGATCGCCGCCGGGCTGCACGTGACCGTGCCGAACGCGGTCGCCGACCTGCAGGCACTGGCCAAGGTCCCGGTCGCAGACCTGGTCCTGGTCAGTACCGACGGCCCGGTGGTGCAGAACGCGGCCGCCCGGCTCACCGCGCTCGGCTCGGTTCCCCAAGCCGACCTCGCCTACCTCAACACCTACGGCCCCGGGCTGCAGGACCCCGCGGTGAAGGCCTCGCTGGCCTTCCTGCAGAAGCAGGGCCCGGTCGTGCAGCAGGCGGCGAAGGACGCGCCGTCGCAGTGGCAGCGCTGGTGGTGGGTCTGCTTCGTCGGCCAGCTGCTGTTCCTGCCGTTCATCGGGCTGCTGATCGGGCGGTGGAGCACGGCCAAAGCCCGCGCCGACGCCAAGGAGCACGACGAGGCGGTCGCCCGGGAGTTGGCAGCCCTGGCCCGCGGGGCTCTGTAAACCGCGCCGCACGCCGAGGCCGAGCTTACAGCCCGGCCTCGGCGTGCAGGGCTGTTCCCGCGTGGCCGGCTCGCGCTGCGGCCCAGCCCGTGGTCGCGATCGTGACGAGGGCGGCGGCCAGGATCGCGCAGGCGATCGCGGACCTGGACGGCACGGTCACGGCGATCCGCTCCACGATCTTCGCCTTGCGTGCGCGGCAGCGCCCCGAAGTCCGCGAAGCCACCCGGCGCAGTCGAGAACCGACCGGCGGCCGAGAATACTGAGCCCGCCTCAGTATTGTCCCGCTGGGGCGGACAATACTGAGTCCACCTCAGTGCCGCGCCACGTCGGCGACTCCCGCCGAGGCCGACACGATCCGGATGGCCTCTGGGCGCCAGCTGTATCAGAATCCTGAGTTGTCCAGTTTTGGCGGACAGATCTCCTGGCCCCGGCAACGGGCCGGACGGCAGTCCGTGACGTCGCGCCGGCGGCCGGCTCAGCTCGTCACGATGAGTTGGCCGCCGACGGTCGTCCCCGTGACGCCGATGGAGTTGTTTCCGTAGTAGGAGCCGCCTTTGTCGTTCGCCTCGATGACGCTGCTCCGCGTTGCCTGCGGGTGCGCGGTTCCCGAGGCCGCGGTGACGGGAACGGTGGAGGAGATCCAGATGGCTGCCGCGATGCCGGCCACCGTCTCGAGCGAGATCAGCTTCATGTGCGCGCGCCGCCTTCCGGCTTCTTGATCAAGAAGTTTCCGCCATGGCTCTCGCGCAGAGCCTAGCGCCGTTCCCGGCTTCATCGAAGACTGCGACACGGGTCAGACCCGGTCGCCCTCTGTCCGCCTGAGAGACCGTCCGGTTTGCGTTGGCCTGAGCAGTGACCGTGGGCGGCCGGATCTCAGATCTTGGGTGTATCGGAAACCGGTTTGCGCGACAATACTTGGCCTGAACCACGGCATCCCGGTCTGAGGGGGCGACGGAGCCTATGTCGCGCGCACGCGCCGCAGCCGCCGCGCTGTGCGCCGTCGCGGCCCTGGTCCTGCTGATCACCGGCGTCGTTCTCACCGGGTCGAACGGGGGGCACGCCGCGACGGCAGGCTTTCCGGCGCCGGCCGTGTCCGTGACCGGTGCCTACGGCGCACCGCAGGCCCAGCCGTTGGGCGCGCCGGGAGCGACGACCGAGTCCGTACCCGGCCGCTCGGCTTTGGCCGGGGCCGCCACGTCCGCGGCATCCCTCGCGGCCACGGCGACGCAGCAGCCTCCCGCCGCGGACGGACGTGAGGGCGAAGTCTCCGTGCGGCCCAAGCACGTGCTGGCCGGCTACTGGCAGGACTTCGTCAACCATGCCGCCCCGCTCCGGCTCGCATCGGTGCCCACTGGCTACACGCTGGTGGACGTGGCGTTCGCCGCCGCCGACGCGTCCCACGACGGCGGCGTCACCTTCACGCTGAGCCCTGCGCTCTCGCATGCGCTGGGCGGGTACACCGCGGAGCAGTTCGCCGCCGACATCGCCACGCTGCACGCGCGCGGGCAGCGGGTGCTGATCTCGGTCAACAACGCGGACGGTGCGGTCTTGATCGACTCGCCCGGCGCGGCCGTTCACCTCGCCCAGAGCCTCAGCAACCTGCTGAATGCATACGGGTTCGACGGAGTGGACATCGACTTCGAGGACAGTCTGAACGTCGCCTACACCGCACAGGCCCTGCGCACGCTCGCGACGCTGCACCCCGGCGTGCTCATCACG
>Ga0070714_100002695_pt1 | contig 13092 bp, 8 predicted proteins | sample LARL83metaG_FD_65450 | JGI IMG/M metagenome (GOLD analysis project Ga0070714, IMG submission 65450) | Corn, switchgrass and miscanthus rhizosphere microbial communities from Kellogg Biological Station, Michigan, USA - LAR L8-3 metaG | ecosystem: Host-associated > Plants > Roots > Rhizosphere ... | reverse complement strand
GCGCTGCCGTCGAGAATTGGCAGTTCGAGGTTATCGAGTTCAACGATGGCGTTATCGATTCCCATGCCGATGAAAGCGGAGAGAACGTGCTCGGTGGTCGAGATCAGCACGCCTTTCTTCATGAGGCTGGTGGCATAACTGACGCGCGCCACATTTCGGCTGATCGCTTCAATCTCGAAGCCATCCAGATCGGTGCGCCGAAAAACGATACCGGTATCCGACGGTGCCGGCAAAATTCGCATGGAGACGGGAGCGCCACTATGCAGGCCAACGCCGTTGCACTCCACCGCGGAGCGGATTGTTTGCTCTTGGTTCAGAAATGACTCAGGTATGTTTCGGTGAAGGTGTAGCTTACGCTAGCGTCCAGAAAACTGTCTGTGGCAAAACTGCCACAGTCCGTGGTACGCCGCACGCCCCATGCGGGAATGGCCCCTGCTACAACAAAGCAATAAGACATTTATTGTGAATGAGTTAGGGATGTGTTCCCCCGAATGGCAACTGGCATTCGGCAGGGCAATGAAAGTACTTAAGCATCCCAAATCCAGGGAATGAAATTCTCAATGCTTGCTGCTCTGCTTGCCCGAGGGCTTGTTGGGGTTGTAACCGGAATTGGGGTCGAACATGGATTGGTCGAGGCCCTGATTGATGGTGACGGAGTTCATGAATCGCTGGGAGGCCATGTCCCCGTTGAAATAGCGAGTGACGTTGTAGGGCGCCATGATGCCGGAAACTGAGCGGTAGTTCTCGTAAACTTCTTCTTCCAAATTCTTTTGCTTGTCGATGGGATCTCGCCAGGAGAAGGACTTTTTCACGGGCAGGTGTGTGTCGCTATCGAAACAGAGCGTGACGCTTTCATTCTGAGAGTTGATAAGCGTTACTTGCAGCGCTGAATGTTGTGCTGCGATGGCGGGGCCTTCAAAAAGCAGCACGACGCCGGGATCATTCACCCACGTGCGCAAAACCATATCGAGCGAGTACCGGCGGCGGCGAAGGTAGTCATCGAGGTCTTTCTGTTCTATGGGACGCGCGCCTTTGTAGGTGAGCTCGTATGCCTTGTTGCCAACGTACAGCTGGGCAATGTCGCGCTCTTTGGTGAGCTCGACGCGCTCCTTGTCGGGAAATTCCCAGAAGCTCCAAAACACGCCTCCGCCGCTTTCGCGGCCATGATGGAAGCCGTAACCGCGTCCTTGTAACTCGCGGTCGCGGATCGTGAGATAAGTCTCTCCTCCTAGCGCTTCGATGCCCTGATTGATGATGGCCCTGGCCTTGCGCGCGTTTTCCTGGTCCGGGGGAATCGCGTCGGCGGGCTTGGCCGCGTCGGTGGCAGCTTGCGGCGAGACCTGGGAAGCCGTAGTCTCGCGAGGCTGTGCGCCCGCCTGAGGCCAGGCCAAGCACACCAAAATCAGAATCGGGAAAAACTGTCTCATTCCACTTGAGGGAGTGATCGCGTGCAATCAGAATTGTAGCGTTTCTTGTGGACTTCCTGCGCGCAGTAGTGAAAGCTCCTCTGAAGCCTTGGATGCAGGAAAAGGCCCGGTTGCAAGCTGGCAGAGTGCGTTTTTGTTGAGTTTTTGTGATTGTCAGCCGGTCAACACTGCCCCGCCGTTTACGTTAAAGACCTCGCCAGTAATAAAGCTGGCGTGCTCTGTGCACAAAAACAGAATGGGAGCTGCAATTTCCTCGGGCCGGGCAGCACGGCCTAAAGGAATGGTGCTACGAATCTGCCCTCCGCTCTTCGGGTCGGCCAGGGCCCCGGCACTCATGTCGGTGTCGACCCAGCCCGGGGCCACACAATTCACATAGATGCGAGCGGGGGCCAGTTCCGTCGACAGTCCCTTCACCATGCTGATGAGGGCGCCCTTGGTCGCGGAATAATCACAGTGAAAAGCTTCTCCGCGCTGTCCACTGGTGGAACTAATCAAGACGATGTGTCCCGCAGGATGAGTGGTGCGAGGCTGGGACTTCATCTGGGCCACGGCGTGCTTCACCAGACCGAAGACTCCATCAAGATTAATGGAGAGGGTGGAGCGCCATTGCTCGTCGGACATTTTCTCGATGGGCACATCCTGTTCGGCCCAGACACCGTGGTTGGCGACGAGAATATCCAGCCTGCCAAAATGCTTCACGGTTTCAGCCACGAGGGAACGGGCTGCCTCGGGGTTATTCAAATCGGAAGAGATCGGATAGCAATTTGTCACACCGCACTCTTGGGCGAGTGTTTCGGCTTGAGCGCGCGCACTGCGATAGCTGAAAGCGACCTTGGCGCCAGCAGTTGCAAACATTCGCACGGTCGATGCGCCGATGCCGCGAGATCCGCCAGAAATGAGAGCGACTCTTCCGGAAAGAGATAGAGGGATAGACATGGCAGACTAGTTTCATGTTTTCAGTCTGCTGTTGCAAGTGGGCGGTTCAGTCTCCAGCGCCGGAAGACATGCGCTCGGATTTCAGGCCGCGTAGAAGCAGACGAACCAACATGCCATCGAAGCGGGTGCCGCTCATTTTCGTAAGTTCGTCCAGGGCCTGCTCGGGAGTGCGTGCCGTCGCGAACGATTGCTCGGTGACCATGTTGGCGTAGGCGTCGGTCAGGGCGATGATACGCGCCCATAGCGGAATCTCTTCGCCTCGTAGGCCGTCGGGATAGCCGGTGCCGTCAAAACGTTGATGATGGTGCTCGATTGCCTCCCGCATCATCTGGGAGTGAGGGATGGTGGCTACGATCTCCGCCCCAACGTGCGCGTGCATTCTCACCTGCATGAATTCGTCTTCGCTGAGGGGCCCTGGCTTGTTGAGCACGCGCTCGTGAACGAAGATCTTGCCGACGTCGTGAACGCGGGCGGCATATACCAGGTCAGCTGTCTCTTCAGAGGACAGTCCCAGTGCTCGAGCAATGACCTCGGAGTAGCGCGCCACCAGATCGCCATGGCCGGAGGTTTGCAACTCGCGAGATTCGGCAGCCCGGCTCAGCGATTCGATTGCTTCCTTCAAGATGTGGACATTGCAGCTGTCTCCCCCCCCACACAGCTTGTGCAAGGTTGATGTCAGTTCCTCCAAATGTTCTGGTCCGGTGTCCTCGCGCTGGAGAAATCCTTCGATGTAGGCTGAGATCTGTTGACGCTGCCGGGCGAAATCCTGTCCCTCAACAAATTCCTGGGCGGTTGAGACAGAATTTCCGCCGGAACGCTTGGAGACGTACATGCCGGCATCGGCCACGCGAATAATGTCTTCAATGGAGAATCCGTGCATGGGAAAACTGGCGACTCCGAAGCTGCCCGTGATGTGATGTTCGCTCAACATTGGATCAGTAGCCAGCCACTGGCGCAGGCGCTCGGCCAGCACTTGCGCTTGCTCAGATCCAGTTTCTGGCATCAGGACGATAAATTCATCGCCGCCATAGCGCGCCACCACGTTCGACTGCCGTGATTTCTGCTCGAGTAATCTTCCGACACGCGCCAGGACGAGATCGCCTTCGAAGTGTCCCATGGTGTCGTTTACTTCTTTGAACTTGTCGAGATCGATGAGGACGACCGAGAAAGGACGTCCGGAACGCGAGGCACGTTTCCACTCAGCTGACAATGCTTCCCAGAAGAAGCGCCGGGTCTTGATTCCGGTGAGACCATCGGTGATCGATTGCTGCTGAAGTTTCTGGAATACGAAGGCATTGTGCAGCGCGGTCGCCAGCAAGTCGGCGAGCGTGTTGAGGATCAAAACGTCTTGGGGAGAGAAAGCATTCTCGCTGCGGCTTTCGATGTTGAGCACTCCGAGGAGCGATTCGCCGTAGGTAATCGGTATGCAGAGCACTGCACGAGAATCGGGAAGAATCCCGGTCAGATTGCCGGGCAAAGCATTTTGGACAAGGGCGCGTTCACCGGTGCGAGCGACGCGTCCGAGAATGCCAACCCCCAGCGGGATACGTTTGCCCATGGCGTGAGCGGTAGCGCCGGCCTCAGCCTTGATTTCGATTTCTTTGGTGCCGTAGTCGAGCAACCCGATGCCGATGTGGTCGAAGCTGAAATTCTTTTGGATCTCACTCACGATCTGGCCCAGCATATGAACCGGATCGTCACTCGAGATGGCCGTACGGGAAACGTTGTTGAGGAAGGCGAGTTGGCGGGAACGCCGCTGCTCTTCGGCAAACAGGCGCGCATTTTCGACCGCGACCGACACCTGCCCGGCAGCGGTGACGAGTACATCCAGATCGCGCTGCTCGAAAACAAATTCGCGGTCGGGATTCATCGCGACCATGATTCCGCACGACTTATTCCCCAAGAAAATCGGTGCAGCAATCAGGCATTTGGCAGGGCGCTGCGGAACATGTGTGATGCCAAGACTTCTGCGAGTACTCTCTAGCTCGGAGCGGATCAGTAGAGGCTCTGCACTGCGGATTACGGACTCGGTGAAAGCATTTCGGAGTTCACGAGTGCGCTTGGCCAGAACGCGATTGTCGCGTATCTCCAACTCGAAACGAATTTGATCGCCCTCCTGAAAGGCGATATAGAAATGGCTGGTGTCAAAAATCTGGCCCAGTTCGATCTGGATGGTGCGAAGGATCTCATCCTGATCAAGACGTGAGCTGATCGCCTTCCCGATCTCAGTCATCAGCTCATATTCCTTGGTGCGGCGGTGAGCATCGTGACTGACTACATAATTCTCAAGCGTAAGGCCAAGTTGTAGAGCAAGGCCTACCATCAGACGCGGGCCGGAAGAGCCAAACGCCCTGCGTTCGGCGTGGGGAAACAGGATCACGCCAAAATTGTGCTCCCGGGTTTGAAGATTCACGGCGGTGAGATTGCGGACGTCGGCCTCGGTGAGGAGTCGTTTGAAATCAGCGAATGTTCCCATCGTGGCCACAGGCAGAGGCTCGGTCATTTCCCCTACGCCCTGGACGGTGAAGATCCCGCTTCGTCGATAAGCGAGTTCGCAGATATAGTCACCCGCGCCCGTCTTCTCCATCGCCTCGAGAAATCCAGCGGGAAAGCCGTGCTGCACTGAAGGCAGAAGGCCGCGCCATCGTTCGGTAATTACAATCGCCGCCCGGTTCATTGGCAAAGCGCTGCGCAAGCGCTCAAGAGCAGCCTGCATACTGGGTACAAGCTCATCGGCAAAAAGGAGACGCCGTGGATCGACGCCGAGAGTGGACAATGCCAGAGTATTTTCCTGAACCGCGTTGCGCTGGTTCTCGAATAACACCATCACCATGGCGATGCCGAGAAGCATTTGAGGCACCGGGCCAAATAGCCGGCTGGCATTGCCGAACATCTCCATCCAGGGATTCTGCAACTGTCCGACGCCCATTAACACGGCCCAGAGCGCCAGCGAAATAGCCAGCACCTGGAAAGCTAACGACCCGCGCTTGTGACCATTCACGTAGAAGACGGCCGAGGCATAAAGCAGAATGGCGGCTAATCCCAACCCTAAACGGATGGCCGGCTGCACGTCGGGGCGAAAGACGCCATTGATAATGTGTCCGCGCAATGTCCAGCACGCGAGGGCGACTCCGAGACTGCCAACCGCAGCGTCGTGCCAGCGGAACTGATACGAGCCTCGCATCAACCGCGTCGAAATTAAAATGCAGAGGGCCATCGCGACCAGAAACAATTCGCTGGCAAAGAAGGCTATCGAGGATGTCGGAAAGGTATCGAGAACATAGTGCAGAGAGTAAGCGGCCCAGGCCAATTGCCACGCCCGGAAGTAAGGCTGCCGGCTCTGTTCGTGCAGATATGTGAAGACGAGGAACAGCAGAACCGAGACGAATCCCGGTATCAAAACCGTCGTGATGACGACACTGTTCATAGGGTCGGTAAAGACACCTCTAGCCCCGCTTGCAGGGCCAGTTTCGGGGGGAAACAGTGTCCCAATGTTTTCATAGTCGAACCCCAAACACAATAGGATTTAAGTACAATGCCCGACTTCGATATCTTTGGGAATCAAAGGGTTGCGTGCAAAATCGATATGGCGTCGCGGCTTGACGATGTTTTTCACTGCCCGTACCATCGATGGTCAGACAATCCAGCGTCCGACGATCGAGGCGAGGCCGGAATTATCTTTTCCCAGAGGCAAGCCTAAGTTTTCCATTCTGCGCAATTGATCTGAACTTATGCCCGATTCCTTGAAGTCTGCAGCGCCAGGCAAACCGCGAGTCCGATTCGCGCCCTCTCCAACCGGTTTTCTTCACGTGGGTAGCGCGCGCACTTTCATCTTTAACTGGCTGTATGCACGGCGAAACCAGGGAACGATGATTTTGCGGCTTGACGACACCGATGTCGGCAGGAACACGGACGCCTCGGTCAATTCGATTTTTGAAGGCTTGAAGTGGTTAGGACTCGGTTGGGATGAAGAATATAAACAATCAGAACGAGGAGCTTTGCACCGCCAAATGGCGGATGTGATCTTTCAAAAAGGCCTGGCGTATCGCGACTTTACCCCCGCGCACAGCGGCGATAGCGAACGATCAGGCGCTCAAGGGACGTGGCTGTTCAATCCGGGTATGCGGGAATTGTCGCGCGAAGAAAGCGACAGGCGCGCCTCTGCGGGAGAACCATTTGCCTTACGTTTTCGCGTGCCGCGAGAGAGCAGCCAACCGGTGCGCTTCACCGACGCGGTGTACGGCGAGCAAGTGAAAGAGAGCGCGGATATCGAGGACTTTGCTCTCCTTCGATCCGACGGTATGCCGACCTACCACCTGGCTTCGTGCGCCGACGATGCCGATTTGCGAATCACCCACATCATTCGCGGACAGGATCACCTTTCGAATACATACAAGCATGTGTTGATCTTTGAAGCCGCGGGTTTCGCGCCGCCGCAGTTCGCGCACCTTCCGTTGCTCGTCGCGCCGGATGGGACGAAGCTATCGAAGCGCCGGCACGGACCAGTCGTCAGCGTGACCACCTACCGCGACGCGGGATTTCTGCCCGAGGCATTCATCAACTTTCTGTGCCTGCTGGGCTGGTCGCCGAAGAATGACCGTGAGCAGATGAGCCAGCAGGAGTTGGTCGATGCGTTCTCGCTCGAAGGGATCAACCGGGCGAACGCCGTCGTGAACTTCAAAGAGCCGGCCACGACACCGGAAGAAACCTTCGATCCGAAAGCTACATGGTTGAATGCTGAACATATTCGCGGGCTAGCGATCGAAGACCTCAGCCAGCGGCTTCTTCCGATTGTGCATGATGCCGGTTTCAAAATCACGCCGGAGAGAATGCTGCAGATCACGCCGCTCATTCGCGAGCGCATCAAGCTGCTACGTGAAGTTCTCACGGCTGCGGATTTTTTCTTTGTCGACCAACTCCCTGCGTACGACCCCGCCGAGCTCATTCCGCAGAAGGGCGACGCAGCCATGGCCCTGAAAGCTCTGGAGCGTGCCAAAGAAGTTCTGGGAAACGTCGAATTCAAACACGATCCGTTGGATCAGAGTTTGCGGGCGGCTGCCCAGGAACTCGGAATCAAAGCGGGCCAGATGTTTCAACCGATCCGCGTGGCTGTTTGCGGTCGAAAAAATGCTCCGCCGCTGTTTGAGACGCTCGAGGTGCTGGGCCGCGAGACCACGCTGGCGCGGATCGAGCAGGCGATCTCGCGTCTCGGGTGAGCCGCCACGTTTTTGAATTTGTTGCATCCCACATCTCCGCACGTCAATCTATGGCTACTGAGTTTCGCCACGCCGACGTCAACGTCAACGTCTTGCACTTCATCTAACGAATCCGGAATAGAAAAAACAGAAAGAGGTCCGTATGAAAGCCGTGCAAATCAGCAAAGCAGGCGGCAACTTCGAGATGGTCGAACGCCCCGTGCCGGAGCCCGGGCGCGGTCAGGTGCGAATCAAAGTTGAGGCCTGCGGTGTTTGTCATAGCGACACGCTGGTGAAGGAGGGCCACTTTCCGGGGCTTCAGTATCCGCGCGTTCCCGGGCACGAGATTGCAGGTCGCATTGACGCCGTCGGCGCCGATGTTACGCAGTGGAAACCCGGACAGCGCGTCGGCGTGGGATGGCACGGCGGGCACTGCTTTCAATGCGACCCCTGCCGCCGTGGAGATTTCATTCTCTGCCAATTCGAAAAGATCACCGCCATCCACTTCGACGGCGGCTATGCGGAATACATGATTGCGCCCGCGGAGGCGGTTGCGTTGATGCCCGACGACCTACCCGCCGCGGAAGCTGCTCCATTGATGTGTGCCGGGATCACCGTGTTTAACTCGCTGCGCAATGCAGGGGCGCGCAGCGGCGATACAGTGGCAATTCAAGGCATCGGCGGACTGGGGCATCTTGGAATTCAGTACGCCCGGCAGATGGGCTTTCGCACCGTCGCGGTTGGTCGCGGCAAAGACAAAGAAGCTCTCGCTCGCCGGTTAGGCGCGCACGAGTACGTCGATGCTGGAGCGAGTCCTCCCGCAGATGCTCTGCAGAAGCTGGGAGGGGCGCGCCTGATCCTCGCGACGGCGCCGGACTCAAAATCCATTTCTGCCCTGGTCGACGGTCTTGCGGGCGGAGGAACATTGCTGGTCATCGGAGCAGGTTTTGAATCTCTCACGGTCACACCGCTCCAGTTGATTCTCGGCCGCAAAGCGATTCGAGGATGGCCTTCGGGGACAGCAAAAGACTCGGAGGATACACTCAAATTCAGTTCGCTCAGCGGGGTACGTCCGATGATCGAACGCTACCCTCTGGTAAAAGCTGCCGAGGCCTACGATCAGATGATTAGCGGAAGGGCGAGATTTCGAGCTGTATTAACGATGGAATCGTAGCCAATCCGTCGACTATGAGACCGACGAGAGGGAGACAAAACCAGGACTTCTGATATTGATGTTTGACTAGTCGGCCCGGCATCGCTGGAAAGACAATTTGGACTGGAGAGCCGCATGGTGCTCCAGTCCTTATTTTTTCTGGTCTAATATCAAATTGACACGAAGTACTTTGTGTTATAAAGTAACTTCATGATCGACCCGAACGAGCCCTTCCACCGCTCCATCCCAAAGCGCTGGATTCCCCGTGAGATGACGACCGCGCCAGGTCTCGATCCCACCGAGCCTCGAGGATTCATCGAGAGACGCTATGCACTGCTGATCAATCCCTTCTATCCGAAGGACGCGAATGCCAGCTTTGGCAAGCACGTACTCACCCCTTCGCTCGCGCTGACCAGCTTCGCAGCAACGACACCCGCACGCTGGCGCGTCGAATATTGGGACGAGAACCTGCTCGATGGACGGCCGCCATTCCATCCCTTACCCCACGTGGTCGGCATTACGGTCCATCTGACCTTCGCCCGGCGAGCCTTCGAGCTTGCGGACTGGTATCGCGCCCGCGGATCGAAAGTGATCTTCGGAGGCCTGCATGTGCTCTCGTGCCCTGATGAATGTGCGCCCCACGCCGATGCGCTCGCATTGGGCGATGGCGTGCAGCTATGGCCCCGTATTCTGCACGACATCGAAGAGCACCGGCTGCAACCGCGCTATGTCGCCACATATGAGAACGATTATTGCGACGATCCCTCACCTCGCCGGAGCATTCTCCCGCGGCGTAGCTTTCTCACTACGACGAGTCTGATCGCCACGCGCGGATGTCACAACCGCTGTGGCTTTTGCTATCTCGCCACCGACAGCCTGCGCATGCCGTATCGCATGCGCCGTCCGCAGCAGGTGGTGGATGAGTTCTTGGCCGACGACCAGCCGTACGCGGTCTTCATCGACAACAATCTGGGATCGCGCCGCGACTATCTGTACTCTCTCTGTGCCGCTCTGCGTCCACTCAACAAAATCTGGAGCGCCGCTGTCACCATCGATGTTACGGACGATCCAAGCCTCATCCGAAATATGGCGCTTGCAGGATGCACCGGAGTCTTCATCGGCTTCGAATCGCTCTCTGACGAGAATCTGGCCGACTCGCACAAGAGGACGCCGAAGACATCCGACTATGCGCGCCGCGTTCGCATCTTGCACGACTACGGCATTCAGGTGAACGGGTCATTCGTCCTTGGCTTCGATCGCGATCGCAAAGACGTCTTTGCCCGCACTGCGGAGTGGATCGAAGAGAATCGGCTGGAGTGTTCCACATTCCACATTCTCACGCCGTACCCGGCGACCCCGCTGTTTCGCCAGATGGAGGAGCAGGGCCGCATCCTGCATCGGGATTGGACGCTCTACGACACCGGGCACGCCGTCTTTCAGCCCAAGCACATGACTCCCCAGGAACTCGAGCAGGGATATGCCTGGATCTACCAGCGCCTCTTCTCGCACGCCTCGATCTGGCGCCGCCGTCCGGAAGACCTGCAGGCGATCCCGCTGTACCTCGCAATGTCTTATCTCTACAAACGATCCAACCGCTTCTGGCATCTGCTGATCAAGCACGACCTGGTGAATCCGGTATGGAAGCCTCTGGTCGAAATGACCCGCTGGCGCCACGTCCACTACCGCCAGCAACTTGCGCGACGAGAAATGACGGTCGGCGCGCCGGGGCAAGTTGTGTCGGCAGGAGTGTGATGCCAAGACCTCTAGCGTGGTAAATTGCCCTAAACGCGTAGGGGCTCGATATGTTTCTAAGCCTTCGCCATGCACTCCGTCAGCTTCGGGAAAGCCCCGGCTTTGCTGCCACAGCCATACTGACCCTTGCGCTCGGCATTGGCTCTTCGACGGCGATCTTCGCCGTTCTCGATGCTGTCTTGCTTGAGCCGCTGCCCTTCCCCCATGCCGATCGACTCGTCGCTGTGGAATCCCAGCCAGACCGCGTTGTCTCCATTCCGACGATGCAGGACTATCAGTCGCGCTCCACCACGTTTAGCAGTCTCGCTGCCTATCGTCAGTGGTCGCCGACTCAAAACGCAAACAACGTTGCGGCGGCCCGTCGAATTCTTGTTGTGTCGCAGAGCTTCTTCTCGACACTCGGAGCGGATTTCGCACTGGGAACCAGCTGGCCGATCACAGGAAATGAACAGGAGTGCTCTCCGCAGGCGGTGGTGAGCGGCGGTTACTGGAAGCGTCTAGGAGGCGGCAACGCACTCGGCAACCGAATGCTGAACCTGGACGGACGGGATTTTCAGATCTCTGGAGTGCTGCCGTTAGAGCAGACGATTGAGGGTTCCTACAGCCTGAACCAACCGGAGGTCTTCGTTCCGATCGGCTGCGACAGGCAGGAACGCCCGGCTTCGAGAGGTGACAGAAGCTTTTTATTGATAGGCAGGCTGCGGCCGGGAGCGACACTGAGTCAAGCGAACGCCGATCTGTCGCGCGTGGAGCAGACGCTTCAGAAAGACTATCCCAACGACTATATCGATTACGCGGCTGCGCTCAAGGAACTACCCTTGGTTTTTCCGTATGTTGAATTGCTTGTCGGCACGGAAACGAAGCCCGCGCTTCTGATGACCCTGGCAGCCTGCGGCTTTCTGCTTGTCATTGCTTGTTCCAATCTGGCGAGTCTATTGCTGGCACGCAACACTCGACGACGGAGTGAGTTCGCTACAAGGGCAACGCTCGGAGCCACTCTTGGTCAGCTCCTCAGCCAACTGATGATCGAGAGCTCAGTACTTGTTAGCCTCGGAGCAACCGGCGGCATTGTAGTGGCCCTCCTTATTTTGGGATTGCTGAAGACCACGACGGAACTGCACCTGCCTCGGCTTGCCCATGCTTCAATGAGTCCAGCCGTCCTGGCGTTCGTGATTGCAGTCTGCGCTGCGGTCACTTTCTTCCTCGCGCTCCTGCCCGCTTGGCGTACGTTGCGTCCTGGTCTGCTGCAGGATCTGCATGGTGTAGGGCGAAGTTCCGCTGGTCGAAGCCTGCGACTCGCCGGACGTTTGCTTGTCGTTGCGCAACTCACCCTGACTGTCGTGCTTCTTGCCTGTGCAGGATGGATGATCGGCAGTGTCTATCTGCTGTTACATCAGCCCCTCGGATTCGCACCGGATCATCTGCTGATGTTGGAAGCGGATGTAGGTTCGGATCATTTGGCGAATCCAAAAGCGCTACGAGCGGAAGTGCAATTGAGTGAAATGGCAGAAAGCCTGCGTCAGTTGCCGGGCGTCGCTTCCGTCGCGTTCACGGATCATTCGCCGCTCGGACATTCGGTCAACCGCTACACCTTCTATGCCGATGTGCATGCGGAACAATCCAAGCGGCAGGTCAATCTCAATCCCAACTCCTACGCCATCAGCCCGGGCTATTTCTCAACGATCGGGCAATCACTCCTCGAAGGCCGCGACTTTAACGAAGCAGATGATGGCCGCAATCAAGTCGCGATCGTCAACCGGGCATTGGCAGAGCGTGAATGGCCCGGGGAGAGTGCCCTGGGGCATCGCGTGCATACCGGCGAGATCCATGTTCCCGAGGGTGAGAGTTGGGCCACAGTAGTTGGTGTCGTGGCCAATGTGCACAATTATGATCTTGTCTCGAAACCCGGCCCCGACTTGTACATCCCGCGCGCGGAGAACCCCAGCGGCTATGCCAGATTCCTTTTGAGGGCAAATAGTAATCCCGCGATTCTGAAGAACGCAGCCAGGTCAAAGCTTAAGAACGAGTTTCCGGAAGCGAAGATCTTCGGTTTCGAAACTATGTCGGAAGAAATGTCGAGCGAGGTCTCGGAACGGGTATTCCTGATGGAAGTGGCCATTTCATTCGGTGGGATCGCACTGTTTCTCTGCGTACTTGGAACGTACGGCTTGCTGGCCTATGAGGTTTCGCTTCGCGAAAAGGAAATCGGCATACGCCTGGCACTTGGATCGTCGCGAGAGAGGATCGTCGTGCTCCTCCTTTACGAGGAGGGGCGCTGGCTGACCGCCGGAACCGCCTTGGGCCTAGTTTGTGCAGTCGCCGCTGGCTACATCTTTCGGTCGCGATTCTACGGTGCACAGGCTACGTCGGTTTCTGTCTTGTGGGGATCAACTTTCCTTCTGTTCGGGCCAGCCTTTCTCGCGATCGCGCTGCCGGCACGCCGGGCCGCTCAGCAAGATCCATCCGAAACGCTTCGCCGGGAATGACGCCCACATGATCTAAGGTTCAGCCAGCCGCCGGAGAAGCCGGCTTCTCGAGCCATCGCGACGGTTGTCGCTTACCGCTCAACCAATCCGAAGGGCTTTTCTCAAAAAGTTCTTGACAACTGATACTGTGTATCATACAGTGT
>Ga0070714_100002694_pt1 | contig 13092 bp, 15 predicted proteins | sample LARL83metaG_FD_65450 | JGI IMG/M metagenome (GOLD analysis project Ga0070714, IMG submission 65450) | Corn, switchgrass and miscanthus rhizosphere microbial communities from Kellogg Biological Station, Michigan, USA - LAR L8-3 metaG | ecosystem: Host-associated > Plants > Roots > Rhizosphere ... | reverse complement strand
TGCCCGATCGCGATCGCGACGCCGTCGGCGACATCCGTCTTGCGGCGGTCGCCCGTGCCGAACTGCATCGACGGCGACGTGTCGAGCAGGAGCCACGTCACCAGCACGCGCTCGGCGAGGTTGACGCGCACGTGCGGCTCGCCCATCCGCGCCGTGACGTTCCACTCGATGTTGCGGACGTCGTCGCCTGGGATGTACGGCCGGACCTGCGCGAGCTCGACGCCGTCGCCGTACTGCGACGAGCGGTAGTCGCCCGCGAGCATCCCCTGCAGGCGGCGCACGACCTCGATCTGGAGCGCGCGGAGAGCCTCCGACGGCAGCGGCCCGGGACCCGGGCGCTCCGGCGTCGGCGCGTGCAGGAAGGGGGCCGCGTTCACGGCCTGGCCAGGCTCACCTCGGGCACGGGAACCGACGCGAGCACGGAGTCGAGAATCCGGTCCGGGGTGACTCCTTCTGCAAGCGCCGTGTAGCTGAGCACGAGCCGGTGGCGGAGCGCATCCTTCGCGAGTGCGCGTACGTCCTCCGTTGTGACGTAGTCGCGGCCGCGAATGAGCGCGAGTGCGCGCGAAGCCTGCGTGATGCTGATCGGCCCGCGCGGGCTGGCGCCGAAGGAGATGTACTCCGCGTGCTCGGGGCCTGGCTTGCGCGTCGCCGTCGCGAGCTGCACCGCGTAGCTGACGAGCGACGGATCGACGTAGACGTCGAACACCTGGCGCTGCAGCTCCTTCAGGTCCTCGAGCGAAAGCGCCTCGCGGAGCTCAGGCGCCGCGACGAGCTGGCGCTGCACGATCGTCAGCTCCTCGTCGTGCTCCGGATAGTCGATCAGGATCTTCAGCATGAACCGGTCGACCTGCGCCTCCGGCAGCGGGTACGTGCCCTCGGACTCGATCGGGTTCTGCGTCGCCATGACGAGGAACGGGTCGGGCACCGGGTACGACGTGTGCGCGATCGTGACCTGATGCTCCTGCATCACCTCGAGCAGCGCCGACTGCACCTTTGCGGGCGCGCGGTTGATCTCGTCGGCAAGGAGGAAGTTGCAGAAGACGGGGCCGAGCTCCGTGTCGAAGGTGCCCTGGTCGGGCCGGTAGACGCGCGTGCCGACGAGGTCGGCGGGAACGAGGTCGGGCGTGAACTGCACACGGGCGAACGAGCCGCCGAGGACGCCGGCGGTCGTCTTGATCGTCAGCGTCTTCGCGAGCCCGGGCACGCCCTCGATCAGCAGGTGCCCCTGCGCGAGCAGACAAACGAGCACGCGCTCCAGCATCTGATCCTGCCCGGCGATGACGCGCCGGATCTCGAAGAGCGCCTGCTCGAGCCGCTCGCTTACCTCGGCCGGTTCCACTGGGTCTCCCCTCTTCGGTTGGTCCCTAGATTGTGCAGGCTCTTCTAAGTTCTGGGTGAGACGGCGGCCGGATTCAAGCTTTTCGGCGAGCGCGCGGCCAGGTTCCTGCTGCGGTAACTGCGCTAGACCTGGGGGATGCGGGCCTCGAGCGCGGCCGTGACGGCCTCGCGCACGGGGGCGAGCTCGATCCGGTCGAGCACGTTCTGGAAGAAGCCGCGCACGACCATGCGCTCGGCTTCGGCGCGGGGCAGGCCGCGCGTCATCAGGTAGAAGAGCTGCTCGCGGTCGACGCGGCTCACGGTCGCGCCGTGGGTGCAGCGGACGTCGTTCGCCATGATCTCGAGACCCGGGATCGGCACGGCGTGCGCGGTCGGGCTCAGCATCAGGTTGCGGCACTCCTGGTACGCGTTCGTCTTCTGCGCGTCGGGCTCGACACGGATCATCCCGCGCCAGACCGCCGTCGCGCTGTCGCGGAGCGCGCCCTTGAAGGCGAAGTCCGACTCGCAGTTCGGCGCGATGTGCTCCTGGAACGTGTCGTAGTCGAGGTGCTGCGTGCCGTCGGCGAAGTAGGCGCCGGTGACGCGCGAGGTCGCGCCGGGGCCGCTGAGGTCGTTCTGAATACGCGTCTTGCCGCGCTTCGAGCCGAAGCCTCCGGCGACCCAGTCGAGCTCGGCGTCGCGCTCGACGCGCGCACGATGCGAGGCGAAATGCCACGTCTCGGTGGAGAGGTTCTGCAGCGAGACGTACTCGAGCTTCGCGTTCGGCTCGACGAAGAGCTCGGTGACCGCGTTCGAGTACGCCTCGGTGTCGGCTGCCGGCGACGCGTACTCCTCGATCAGCGACGCGCGCGCGCCTTCCTCGGCGACGACGACGAGCCGCCAGAACGTCTGGCCGGTGACGGCGATGCGGACGTAGAGCGGCTTCTCGAGCACGAGCCCTTTCGGCACGACGACGAGCAGCCCGTGCTGCCACATCGCGGAGTTGTGCGCCGCGAACTTCTCCTCCCAGCCGACGAGCGAGTACAGCCGCTCGTAGTCCTCGGGCAGCGGCTCGAACCGCACGCCGTCGGGCGCCTGCGAGATGTCGATCCCGTCCTGGGTGACCGTGGCGTAGCCGGCCACGTCCAGATCGAGCATGGTCGTCACGTCTTCGTGACGGGGGAGTATCCCCGTCTCAAACGCATATTCGTCCGGATCGAAGCCCTTGAGATCCGTGAAGCGCCAGTGCTCCTCGGTCGTGTCCGGGATCGGCAGCCGCTCGTAGGCGGCCTGGGCGTCAGTCCTGCTCATAGGGCCTGTAGCGGCGGTGGAGGAGGATGCGGTTGCCGTCGGGATCGTCGAAACCTGCGCCCTTGCAGACGCCCGAGTCCCACAGGTCGCCGACCTGCACGCCGGCGGCCTCGAGCGCAGCCTTCGCCGCGGCGACGTCCGGCACGCGCAGCGCGATCGTGCTCGGCGGCAGCGGCGCGAACTCGTAGTCGTGCGTGTGCGGAGTCATGACTGCAAGCGTCACGTTGCCGGTCTCGAACTCGATCCAGTCGTCGTGCGTCAGCTTCGTGTTCTGCTCGAGGCCCAGAGTCTCCCCGTAGAACTGCTTCGCCCTCTCGATGTCCGTGACCGGCACGCGGATGTAGTCGACGCGCTCGACGTCGATCAACCTACCGACCCCTCCATCTGGAGCTGGATCAGCCGGTTCATCTCGACCGCGTACTCGAGCGGGAGCTCCTTCGTGATCGGCTCGACGAAGCCCGACACGATCATCGCCGACGCCTCCGCCTCGGAGAGCCCGCGCGACATCAGATAGAAGAGCTGCTCCTCGCCGATCTTCGACACCGTCGCCTCATGGCCGATGTCGACCTCGTCCTCCTCGATCTTCATGTACGGGTACGTGTCGGAGCGCGAGTCCTCGTCGAGGATCAGCGCGTCGCAGACGACCTTCGACTTCGCGCCCTTCGCGCCCTTGTCAACCTGAAGCAGGCCGCGGTAGCCGGCGCGCCCGCCGTTCTTCGAGATCGACTTCGACGTGATCACCGACGTCGTCCCCGGCGCGACGTGCACGGCCTTGCCGCCGGCGTCCTGGTGCTGGCCCTTGCCTGCGAACGCGATCGACAGCACTTCGCCGTGCGCGCGGTCTCCCATCAGCCAGATCGCCGGGTACTTCATCGTCAGCTTCGAGCCGAGATTGCCGTCGACCCACTCCATCGTCGCGTCCTTGTACGCGACGGCGCGCTTCGTGACGAGGTTGTAGACGTTGTTCGACCAGTTCTGGATCGTGGTGTAGCGGCAGCGGCCGCCGTCCTTGACGACGATCTCGACGACCGCGGAGTGCAGCGAGTCGGTCGAGTAGATCGGCGCGGTGCAGCCTTCGACGTAGTGCACGTACGCGCCCTCGTCGACAAGGATGAGCGTGCGCTCGAACTGGCCCATGTTCTCCGCGTTGATGCGGAAGTAGGCCTGCAGTGGCATGTCGATGTGCACGCCGGGTGGGACGTAGATGAACGAGCCGCCGGACCACACCGCCGAGTTGAGCGCTGCGAACTTGTTGTCGTTCTGCGGGATGATCGTGCCGAAGTACTGCTTGAACAGATCTTCGTGCTCGCGCAGCGCCGTGTCGGTGTCGAGGAAGATCACGCCCTTCTTCGTCAGATCCTCCTGCAGCTTGTGGTAGACGACCTCCGACTCGTACTGCGCGCCCACGCCCGCGAGGTACTTCTTCTCCGCCTCCGGGATGCCGAGCTTGTCCCAGGTGTCCTTGATGTCGGCGGGAAGGTCCTCCCAGGAATTCGCCTGATTCTCGGTCGGCTTGATGTAGTAGAAGATGTTGTCGAAGTCGATCTCGCCGAGGTTGCCGCCCCATTCGGGCAGCGGGCGAGCGAAGAAGTAGTCGAGGCTCTTGTGCCGGAACTTGCGCATCCAGTCCGGCTCGTTCTTGTGCGACGAGATCGCGTCGACGAGCTCGTGCGACACGCCGCGGCCCGACTTGAAGAAGTAGTCCTCCGTAACGGAGAAGCCGTACTTGATCGCGTAGTCGGAGCCGATCCCGGCGACGATCTCGGTCTCGGTCTGTGCCATCAGGCTTCAGCTCCCACTGTCTGAATGAAAGGGTCGTAGCCCTCCGCCTCGAGCTGCTTCGCGAGCTCGGGCCCGCCCGACTCGACGATGCGCCCGTCGACGAAGACGTGCACCCGGTCGGGCGTGATGTAGTCGAGGATGCGCTGGTAGTGCGTGATCACGAGCGCGCCCATGTTCGGGCCGACGAGCTCCTTGACCCCGGCGGCGACCACGCGGAGCGCGTCGATGTCGAGGCCGGAGTCGGTCTCGTCGAGCACCGCCATCCGCGGCTTCAGCATCGCCATCTGGAGAATCTCGACGCGCTTCTTCTCGCCGCCGGAGAAACCGTCGTTCAGATAGCGCGATGCGAGCTCGCGGCTGACCTTCAGCCGGTCCATCTGCTCGAGCAGCTCAGTGCGGAACGCCGGGATCGGCATCGGATCCTCGACGCCGCCGTTCCGGGCCTTGCGCACGGAGTTGATCGCGCTGCGCAGGAAGCTCGTGACCGTGACCCCGGGAATCGCGTGCGGGTACTGGAACGCGAGGAAGAGGCCGCGCTGCGCGCGCTCGTCGGCTCCGAGCTCCGACACGTCGTCCCCGTCGAGGAGGATCCGACCCTCGGTGATCTCGTACGCCGGGTGGCCCATGATCGCGTAGGAGAGCGTGCTCTTCCCGGAGCCGTTCGGGCCCATCACGGCGTGCACCTCGTTCAGGTCGACCTCGAGGTCGACCCCTTTCACGATCTCCGTGCCGTTCTCCAGGGCAACGTGCAGATTCTCGAGCTTGAGCAGTCCCACTAAGTCCATCCCTCGCTAGGAAAATGCGGGCTTTCGCCTCGCACAAACACTCCCCGAAGTCTAGCTGAGGGCTGAAACAGTGCTACGCTCGAAGCACGATGACCGGCTGGACGAGCCCCACTCATATCATCCTCTTGCTCCTGATCGCGCTCCTGCTCTTCGGCGCGAAGCGGCTGCCGGAGATCGGTCGCTCGCTCGGCTCCGGAATGCGCGAGTTCAAGGATTCCGTCACGGGCCACAGCCCGTCGGAGCCTGCACAGCTCCCGCCGCCGGAGACGACGACCGTCGCGGCGAAGACGCGCGAGCAAGACACCGTCTAGGCCCGCATGAGACGGCTTCCCCGCCGGCTCGGCTACGGCGAGGAGGCGACGCTCGTCGAGCATCTCGAGGAGCTCCGCTGGCGGCTCTTCGTCGTGGTCGGCGCGCTCGTCCTCTGCACGATCGTCGCGTTTGCCTTCCACACGCACATCCTCGAATGGCTGAACCACGCCCTTCCGGCCGGGAAGCGCAAGACGTACACGCTGGGCGTCGCCGAGCCGTTCACCGTCTCCGTCACGGTCAGCGTCTACGCGGGCTTCCTGCTCTCGCTGCCGGTCACGCTGTGGCAGGTCTGGTCCTTCTTCGCGCCGGCGTTCGACCCGTCGATCGAGCGGCGCGTGCTCGGCCTGGTCGGGTTCGCGACTGCGCTCGCCGCCTGCGGCCTCGCCTTCGGCTACTTCATCCTGCTGCCGCGGGCGATCCACTGGCTGACGAACTACGACGACAAGCAGTTCGTCCACCTGATCCAGGCGAAGGCGTACTACTCGTTCGTCTCGACCGTGCTGCTCGGGATCGTCGTCGTCTTCGAGCTGCCCCTGGTCGTTCTCGGCCTCGTGTACCTGGGCGTCCTGTCCTCGAAAACGCTCCGCCGGCATCGCCGGATCGGCTACTTCATCACGGCGGTCGTCGCCCTCGGCCTGCCCGGCCCCGACCCCGTGACGACCGGCCTCGAGCTGCTGCCGATGTGGGCGCTTTTCGAGGGCTCGATCTGGCTCGCCTACTTCTTCGAGAAACGGACGGCCCCGCTCGCGGGCGTCGCCCGATCGTGAAGAAGCTACTCTGAACGGCCCATGGCGCGCGCAGCGGTCAAGGCGAAACAGCAGGCGAAGCAGAAGGTGGCGCAGCCCGCCCCCCGGCGCGCGGGCAAGCGCAAGCACGCAGCGGGCGGCAACCCGAACCAGGCCCTCTTCTTCATCCGCCTCCGGCGCAAGGCGAAGTTCATGTACGTGATTCTCGCCGTCCTCTTCGCGGTCACCTTCGCGTTTCTCGGCGTCGGCTCGGGTGCGAACGGCGGGCTCGACCAGCTCTTCTCCGGGCTGAACATCTTCTCGAGCAGCGGCACGTCGGTCTCGAAGGCGCAGAAGGAGATCAAGGACCATCCGAACGCGGCGAAGGGCTACCGCGACCTCGCGACCGCCTACGAGGGCAAGAACGACACGCCGAGCGCGATCTCCGCGCTCCAGGAGTACACGCTCAAGAAGCCGAAGGACGCATCGGCGTGGAACGAGCTCGGCGGCCTCCAGCTCGCGCAGGCCCAGACCTTCCTGTCCCAGTACGAGTCGGCGAGCCAGGCGGCGGCGCTCGCAGCGCCGAGCCAGGCCTTCCTGCCGACGGGCAAGCTCGGCCAGGCGATCGGGACGAACCAGCTCGAGCAGACGGCGGCGTCGCAGGCGAACTCGGTCGTCCAGAACTTCCAGTCGCAGACCCAGTCCCTCTACTCGAGCGCGGTCGCGTCGTACCAGAAGGCCGCGAACCTGCAGCCGAACGACTCGAACTCGTGGTTCCAGCTCGCGCAGACGGCGCAGCAGTCGGGCGACGCCAAGACCGCGATCGCGGCGTACAAGCACTACCTCAAGCTGACCCCGGACTCGACGACGGCGCCCCAGATCCGTGCGCTGATCAAGCAGCTTGGGGGCAAGCCGTCTGGTTAGACTCCCCCGCGACACCGAGCGGGGGGACGTCATGAACTTCGACATCAAGACGGAGCAGCTGAGCGGCGACGCCTACGTCATCTCGCTGGCAGGCGAGGTCGACCTCTACACGGCGCCCGAGTTCAAGCAGCAGCTGCTCGAGGTAATCGGTCAGGGCGGCAGGCAGGTGGTCGTGGACTTCACCGACACGACCTTCATCGACTCGACGACGCTCGGCGTGCTCGTCGGCGGCGTCAAGCGCCTCCGGTCGAACGACGGCCAGCTCTCGCTGGTCTGCAGCGACCGGAACATCACGAAGATCTTCGAGATCACGGGTCTCGACCGGGTCTTCACGATCTATCCGACGCGGGACGACGCAGTCTCGAAGATCGGAACGACCGGCAGCGCTCCCCCGGCCTAGTGCGTCGCGCTCTCCCGCTCCTCGCCGCTTTGCTTCTGCTCGCCGGCTGCGGGACCGGGGGCAAGGCGGGGTCGCACGCCGACGTGGCGAACGGGAAGAAGCTCTTCCTCTCGGCGCAGGGCCAGTGCGCCGGCTGCCACACGCTGGCCGACGCCGGCTCGCAGGGCACCGTCGGCCCGAACCTCGACGACGCCTTCGGCGCCGACAAGCAGCAGGGGTTCAAGCAGAGCACGATCGAGAACGTCGTCCTCGACCAGATCCGCGAGGCGAACCCGCCGATGCCGAAGAACCTCGTCAAGGGACAGGATGCCCTCGACGTCGCCGCGTACGTCGCGTCCGTCGCCGGCACCGGCGCGTCGACGCCGCCGTCGCAGCTCGGCACGGACGGCAAGAAGATCTTCCAGGCCGAGTGCGCAGGCTGCCACACGCTCGCGGCTGCCGGCACGCACGGAACGATCGGCCCCAATCTCGACCAGCTCAAGCCGAGCCAGTCGATCACGCAGCATCAGGTGGAGGTCGGCGGCGGGGTCATGCCCGCCTTCAAGGGCAAGCTGAGCGACGCGCAGATCGCCGCCGTCGCGAAGTTCGTCGCCTCGTCCGCCGGCGGTTAACACCCGTGCCGGTCCGGCGCGCGCGGCCTGAGGACGCCGCCGCGATCGCGGAGGTGCACGTGCGAACCTGGCAGGTCGCGTACGAGCACGTGTTCGGCGCGGAGAAGCTCGCGACGCTCGACCCCGAGCGCCGGCGCGAGTGGTGGGAGCGCTCGATCCGAGCCGGGCTCGAGCCGGTCTTCGTCGCCGAATCCGCCGGCCGCATCGTCGCCTTCGCGAACGTCGGGGCCAGCCAGGACGCCGACGCCGGCGGGCAGCTCTACGCGATCTACGCGCTGCCGGAAGCGTGGGGGACGGGCGTCGGACATGAATTGATGGCGGCTTGCCTCGGCGCGCTGCGCGATGCCGGCCACGGCGACGCGATCCTCTACGTGCTCGAGGACAATCCGCGCGCGCGGCGCTTCTACGAGCGCGAGGGCTGGGCGCTCGACGGCGGCACGAAGACCGACGAGTTCCTCGGCGTCCCTGTGCCCGAGGTGCGGTACCGGATCAGGCTCGACTGACGGGAATCGTCACGCGGCCGCGCACGGCCGCGACGAGCGAGTCGTCGCCGGAGACGACGATCTCGTCCGCGCCGAACGTCCGCAGCGCATCCTCGACCGCGAGGCCCGGATCGTCCGCACCGACCTCGCCGCGTGCGTTCGGGATGTGTGCGGCCAGCCGGTTCGCGGTCTCCTCGGCCTCCGCGCGGCGGTCGTCGACCGCGCCCGTGAGCGCCTGCACGGTGGATGCGAGCGCCGGGACGACGACGACGACGTCGGTCGCGTCCGCTCGCACCTGAACCGACTCGGTTCCCGGCAGAGCGACGACCAGCACGCGGTGGACGCCGCGGCCTGTCCCCGAAGCGAGCTTCGGCGCTGGGTCGGCCGCACCCGGGATCGGCTCCTGGATCAGCCACCAGATGATCCCCGCGACCGCGAGGATCGCCGCCGCGACGCCGAGCCAGGTGTTCAGGTACGCGGCGCCCACGATCACGAGCGCGCCGATGATCACGGCCACGAGGAAGCGGAAGGCCTCCGCCTCGCTCCGCAGGGGGTTGCGCATCAGAGGATGTAGACGGTCATGTACACGACGATCCACATAACGTCGACGAAATGCCAGTAGATACCTGCGAGCTCGACTCCGCGATGGTCCTCGGGCGTGAAATGCCCGCGGAACGCGCGAATGGTCATGAAGAGGAGGATCGTCAATCCCACGAAGACGTGCGCACCGTGGAGACCCGTGAGGCAGAAGAAGATGGTCGCGAAGGCGCCGTCGCCCGTGTTGAAGCCGATGCGCGAGTACTCGATGCCCTGCGTGATCAGGAAGGTCAGCCCCATCAGGAACGTGAGCAGGAGCCCGGCGCGCATCCCGAACACGTTGCCGTGCTTGATCGAGTGCAGGGCCCAGTGGATCGTTCCGGAGGATGTGACGAGGATCAGGGTGTTGATGAAGGCGACGTAGACCGGCAGATGAAACGGCGGGGTCGGCCACGGCGTCCCGTTGACGACGCGCACGAAGAAGTACGCCGTGAAGAACGCGCCGAAGAGCATGATCTCCGACGCGATGAAGAGGAACATCCCGAGCAGGCTCGGGTTGACGCGCGAGGAGAAATGCGGCTCGGGCGGGTGCTCGTGCTCGAGGTGGTCGGCGTGAGAGATCGCGGCCACTAGGCGGTCACTCCGGCCGGAACGTCGACTTCGACATGCTCGAGCGGCAGCTTGGCGTCGGTGCGCAGGCGCTGCAGCAGGTCGCGCCGCAGCCAGCCCGAGCGCTCGCCCGGGAACGTCGAGACGATGATCTCGTTGACGCGCTCATCGCCGATCGTCTGCATCACCGCCGAGTACGGGTCGGGATGCGAGATCTGACCGTGTACCTCGAGCCCTTCGCTCCGCAGCAGGTTGACGGCGCGCAGCAGGCGCTTCTCGGCCTCGTCATGGCTGCCCTCGGCGTCGTCCTGCGGGGAGATGATCAGGAAGCTGGCCGGCGATTCCGCGGCGCGCGCGCGAATCTTGTCGAGCAGCGGCTCGCCGAGCACGGTCTGATTCGCGACGACGAGGACGTTCGCCTCGCCGTGCTCGGCCTCGAGATCGACGACGATGTGCTCGAAGGGGCGGTCGCCCGCAATCTTGCGCATCTGCTCGACCGCGTTGCCGCGCAGCCAGCCGGACTTCTGCTCCGGATGCGTCGACACGATCACCTCGTCGGGCTCGAGCTGGTCGATCGCGTCGCGAAGCGCGGAGACGGGGTCCGTCTCGACGACGACGCCGTTTGCGGGGACGTGGTCGGAACGCAGGAGCGCGAGCGTCTTGTCGAGGCGCCGCCGCGCCGCCGCCCGCCGCGTGTCGTAATAGACGACGTAGCCATGCTTCGGCTGGGTGACCGGCGCGACCACGGTCACTCGCACGTGGCCTGACTTCGCCTTCGCCTCGATCAGGTCTACGAGCGCCTTCGAGACGACGGTCTCGTTCGCGACGACGAGGATGTGCCTATCGCCTTCGCTCGTCAAGTCGCGCCAACTTCCTCGGTCGCGCGCGAGGGCGCGAGGATCGCGTGCTGTGCGCCCGGGACGCCGTACTCGTACGGCGAGCCGACGACCTGCGGGATCTCGGTGAAGTTGAAGATCGGCGGCGGCGAGGTGACCTGCCACTCGAGCGTGAGCGCGCGCCACGGATTCGACGGAGCGATCGCGCCGCGCCTCCAGCTCGTGATCATGTTGTAGAGGAAGATCAGCGCCGATGCGCCGAGCCCGAACGACGCGAGCGAGATGAACATGTTCCAGGCCGCAAACTTCGGCAGGTAGTCCGATACGCGACGCGGCATCCCCTGCACGCCGATCAGATGCATCGGGAAGAACGTGAGGTTGAAGCCGACGAACGTCAGCCAGAAGTGCAGCTTGCCGAGGCGCTCGTCGTACATGCGTCCGGTCATCTTCGGGAACCAGTAGTAGATGCCGGCGAAGATCGTGAAGACGGAGCCGCCGAAGAGCACGTAGTGGATGTGCGCGACGATGAAGTAGGTGTCGCTGACGTGGATGTCGATCGGTACGGCGCCGAGCATGACGCCCGAGAGCCCGCCGATCACGAACATCGACAGGAAGCCGAGCGCGAATAAGAAGGGCGTGTTGAAGTGGAGCTTCCCTTCCCAGATCGTCGCGAGCCAGCTGAAGATCTTGATCCCGGTCGGCACCGCGATCAGCAGCGTCGTCACCATCATCGGCACGCGCAGCCACGACGCCATGCCGCTCACGAACATGTGGTGCGCCCACACCGAGAACCCGAGCACCACGATCGCCATCAGCGAGAGCGCCATCAGCCGGTAGCCGAAGATCGGCTTACGGCTGAAGACGGATATGACCTCGCTCATGATCCCGAAGCCGGGCAGCATCATGATGTACACGGCTGGGTGCGAGTAGAACCAGAAGATGTGCTGATAGCCGAGCGGATAGCCGCCGGTCGTCGTCTGGAAGAACGACGTGTGCATCACGTGGTCGAACATCGAGAAGAACTGCGAGCCGGCGATGAACGGCGTCGCGATCACGACGAGCAGTGACGTCGTGAAGTTCGCCCAGACGAGGAGCGGCATGCGCCAGAACGTCATGCCGGGCGCGCGCATGGTGATGATCGTGACGAGGAAATTGAGGGCGGTCATGATGGACGACGCGCCGGCCCACTGCACGCCCTGGTTGAAGAAGATCGCGCCGAGCGGCTGGTGGGTCGAGCAGAGCGGCGCGTAGCCCGTCCAGCCGCATGCGAAGGCGCCGCCGGGGACGACGAACGACAGCAGCATCATGAAGCCCGCGATCGGCAGCAGCCAGAACGAGAGCGCGTTCAGGCGCGGGAACGCCATGTCGCCTGCGCCGAGCATCAGCGGCACGGCGAAGTTCGCGAGGCCGGCGAACGCCGGGATCACGAACAGGAAGATCATCAGCGATGCGTGGACGGAGAAGAGGCCGTTGAACGTCTGCGGGTCGACGAACTGGATGCCCGGCTTGGCGAGCTCCGCGCGCACGAGCATCGCGAGCAGGCCGCCGACGAAGAAGAAGAAGATCGTCGTCGTCAGGTACTGGACGCCGATCACCTTGTGGTCGGTGTTGACGCGGAAATAGTCCTTCCAGGTGCGGGCGCCGTGACCGGAATGGTCTTCGGGCCGCGTCGGCTTCCCGAGCGCGTAGTACGTCCAGTAGTCGAACGTGCCGATGCCGGCGAGGAAGCCGACCGGCGCCGCGACGAGGAACGACACGAGCACGATCGGCTGCCAGTCCCAGATCGGCTGCCAGTTGCCCCACCAGCGCAGGACCTCGACGATGCCGAGCCCGATCCCGGCGAAGAGCACGGTCATCCACGCCGCGCGGATCCAGCCTGCGCCGAGGAGCAGCCTGCGCGCGGTGCCGTGCTGGGCCGCGGGCGGGCTTTCGTGCACGTCGTGACCGTTCGTCGTCGTCGTCAAGTGGTCATCCCTTCTTGCTGGACTGGATCAGATACTGGACGAGCGCGTCGAGCTGCGCCTTCGGCAGGCTCGAGAACGGCGGCATCACGTTCTTCGGGAAGCCGGGCTGCACGTAGGCATTCGGGTCGACGATCGAGGTGTGGATGAACTGCTGGAGCGGCTGCTTCGCCTGGGCGGCCCACTGCGGCAGCTTGTCGAGGTCGGGCCCGATCTTGCCGGTCGCGCCCGCGGCCGTGAGCGTGTGGCACGAGCCGCACGGCTGGTTCTTGAAGACGGCCGCGCCCGAGACGGACGCGTTCGGCGAGGTCGTCGCCTTCGTCTGGCCCTTCAGCCACTTGTCGAACGCCGCCGGCGTCATCACGATCGCGGTCGTCCGCATCGTCGCATGGCCGAGGCCGCAGAGCTCGGTGCAGATGACGGGGAACGTGCCGAGCTTGTCAGGCGTGATGTGCAGTTGCGTGTGCAGGCCCGGCACGGTGTCCTGCTTCTGGCCG
>Ga0070714_100002693_pt1 | contig 13092 bp, 9 predicted proteins | sample LARL83metaG_FD_65450 | JGI IMG/M metagenome (GOLD analysis project Ga0070714, IMG submission 65450) | Corn, switchgrass and miscanthus rhizosphere microbial communities from Kellogg Biological Station, Michigan, USA - LAR L8-3 metaG | ecosystem: Host-associated > Plants > Roots > Rhizosphere ... | reverse complement strand
CCCGCACGGAGACCGGCCTGATCGGCGAGCAGTTCAGCTGGATCGACGCGGCGCTCAAGCGCGACCCCGCGGCGACCGGGCTGCTGCTGCGCACGCTGACGGCAGCGTTCGCCCACCCGGCCGTGTCCGTCCAGCGGCGTGCCTTGAAGCTGATCGCGAAGCACGCGAAGAAAGCGGATGCCGACGTGCTGGCCGAACTGCGCGCCGCCGTGCCGAGCTTGGACGCCGCGCTGCGCGCCGAGGCCGGAATCGTCCTGGGCGAGGCCGGTGGCGGGTACGGCGACGCGGTCGGCGCTCCGGACGAAGGACTGCCACGGGCCGACGAGCCCGCCGCCGCCGAATTGCCGCCGTATCAGCCCACGCCGATGCCGCCCGCATTCGAAGCGCCCGACGAGCTGGTGGCCGCGTTCGCCGCGCCGCTGGCCGGACTCGCCGAGCACCAGGCGGAGGTCGAGCGGATCATGGCGGGGGTGGCTGCGCTGACGCACCGAGACCGTCCGGCGCTGGCCGCCGCGCTTGCGCCGCTGGACGAGCGCTACCCGTGCCAGGGCCTGCCCACATCGCAGACTGCTACATTTCCCGGCGCGTTGCGCTGCCTCCTCGAAGCCGCGCTCGGGGTCGATCACGATCACAAGTCGGCCGCGCACCGGAACTGGGATTCCTCACCCCCGCGCAAACCGGCGACCGTCCTGCGCATCGAAGAGCTCGCCGACGCGCTGCACTGCGGCCGGACCGTCCCGGTGCTGCTGGCCACCGCGACCGCGGCCGACGGCAGCATCGATCCCGCGATCCTGCTCAGCCGGATCAAAGCGTATGAGGACGCTGGCGCCGAGCCCCTGCGTCATGACCTGACCCAAGCGTTGCTACGCGTTTCGGGGCACGCAGACCCCCAGCTCGAGGCGGCCCTGGAGAAGTGGCCGCCGTTGCCCAAGCCGCTGCCCGATTTCGAGGAGCACTACCGCGGAGAGCTCCCGCTCGGCGCCGACACCATGCCCTGGGCCCGGCCCCTTGGCATCCCACGCGCCGACGAGCGCCGCAAGCCGCTCCTGTCCGGTTCCGGCGGCGAGGAGCAGTCTCTTTTCCGGTCGCTCGTGCCCGCCTACGATCCGGACGACGACAACGTCTTCGCCCGCCGCGTCGATACGCTCCCGGAGGACTGTTGGCCGCCGCTGCTGCCGCACCATCCCGATCTCGTCGCGGCGCACGCCATCCCCACGCTCTACCGGCAGGCCAACGGCGAGGACCGGGGCGGCCCCGCGCTCTTCCCGCGGCTCGCCGAGACGGCCGGGCGCCCCGGAGCCGTCACGCACCTCGCCCTGGCCTACGGTCTGGCGGCCGACCGGCTCGAGAACCGCGTCGCGGCCCAGGACGCCGTGCTGATCCTCGCCGCCCGCGGCCTGCTGCGGGCGGACCTGCTCGGCCGCATGGCCGCGGCGCTCTGGAAGCGCCACATGATCCGCCCGAGCCGCCTGCTTCCCTCGCTCGGCGACGTCGAGCAGGCGGGGGCGGCCGCAGAGGTCTTCGCCGTCGCGGCCGCGAGCATCGAGGAGTTCGCGGCCACCCCGGCTCGGCGCGGCTTACCGGATCTCCTCCTGCTGGCCACCCGCTGCGCGACCACGAAACCGGTCCCCGGCGCGCAGATCGCGGGCCTGGCCGGCCTGGCCGCGCTCGCCAAGCCCGCACGCGTCGGGCAGGAGGCTCGCAGACTCCAGTCGGCCCTCGCCGTGCCCGCGCAGCGATCGGTCAGTTCCTCGAACTGACGACGCCGTCGTCCGCGGGGGCGACAACCGACCTGAGTCCGCCCACGTTATTGGAGTTGATGACGCCGTTGTCCGCGAGGACACGGACCGGTCCTGGTCCGCCCACATGCTGGGCGTGGATGACGCCGTTGTCGGCCAGGATGGCGCTCGGCTGCACGGCGGCGACGACGCCGAGAACGGGGGTCGCGGTCACTGCGAGCGCCGCCAGCGCGCGAGTCGGTCTGCCCATGCCCGCTCCTCTTGCCAGGGATCTTCGTTCGGCACGTGCGTCTTCGACCTCTGTTATAGCAGCCGCGCACCGGCCCGGCGACGGGGTCAGCCGGTCAGCTTGCCGAGACCGGAGAGGTCGCGGACCACCGTGTGGTTGCGGTCGGCGACCGTGCCGAGCATCGAGTGCGGGTAGATGCCGTAGTACTCGCCGCGGGTGCGGTGGCTCCACGCCTGCGCGAGCGGGGTGCGGGTCTTGTAGAAGCTCACCGTGTATCCGCCCGAGTAGATCTTCACCAGCGAGTAGCCGCCGGGGTACTCCTTGGTCGCGGCGACCTCCAGGAACTCCGTGCTGTGCAACGGGCTCTGGTTCTCGTCCACGAAGAAGGTGCGCTTGTTGCGGTGGGTATGGCCGCTGTGGTGCAGGAACACCCCGCGCGAGGCCGTGTAGAGCTTCTGCAGCTCCACGGCGCTGGGCCGGTCCAGGTCGAAGCCCGGCCCGGCGGCCGTGGTGACCGCCGACTCGTACGTGACCGGGTGGTGGCCGAACAGGATCGTGGGCCGGTCCGCCTCCTGCCGCAGCTCGCGGCGCAGGTCGTGCAGCTGCGCGGCCTCCATCATGCCGCCGGCGACGTCGAGCGAGGTGGTGTCGAGGGCGATGATGCGCAGCCCGCCCACCTCGTGCACGCCGAGCTGCTGGCGGCGCAGGCCGAAGGCGTCGCCCCAGCAGTCGCGGTGGTCCGTCGCGCCGGGCACCACGGTGCAGCCCGCCCAGTCCGCCCCGACCCGCGGGCGGTCGTGGTTGCCGCGCGCGACGAAGTAGTCCTTGTCGAACGCGCCCCAGCCGTCGAGCAGCTGCTTGACCCGCGCGGACTCGGCCGGCCGCCCGTCACCGGTCAGGTCGCCCGCGACGAGCAGCGCCTGCGCGCCGCGGTCCGCCGCATTCAGGTCGCCGAGCAGCGCCTCGAGCATCACCTCGGGGTACGGCGGCAGGCCGGGGTCCTGCTGGAAGGAGGGCGGCCAGCCGTTGAAGACGATGCCGCTGGTGCCCTCGCCCATGTGCAGGTCGTTGCACAGCGCGACGCTGAACAGGTGCGTGCCGGGCGGGGTCGTCAGGGTACTGAACACGCCGGGGATGTCCTGCGAGCCGCCGACGCCCACCGGGAACTGCAACGAGGTCTGCGACGCGACGATCCCGGCGGAGCGGGCCACGAACGCGTACGGGCGCCCGGGTTCGAGCCCGGTGACCTCCGCGTAGTGGTACGCGGTCGGCGTCGCGTCGAAGAACGCCGTCTTGAGCGTGCCGGGTACCGGCTGGCCGGTGCTCGGGTCGGGCACGCCCAGCAGCAGCTCGGTGTCCGCGCCGGTCGGCAGCGGCTGGCCGTAGCGGTCCACGGCGCCGGCCGAGCCGGTGAACCAGGTGATCACGACGCTGGTGTCGGTGACCGTGACCACCTCGACGTCCCGCACGAGCAGGTCGGCGGCGTCGGCGCCGGCGGTGGCGGCGCGCTCCAGGGCGAGCGGCGCGGCGGCCAGCAGGCTTCCCCACAGCAGTGCCTGGCGGCGCGTGGAGCCGTTTCCGCAACAGTGCATGTCGTCCGTGTCGTCCATGACGTCCATAACAGCACCCTGGCTCCGTCCGGTGAACATCCGGCGACGGGCGGATTGCCGAACGTGGCGCGCAGCGGGAATTCGGGACCAGGGCGAGGTGCGGTACGCGTGGACGACAGAGCGCTACTTCGCCGCCGCCTGGCGCAGTTCCGCGGGCGCCCGCCAGCGCACGTCGTGCGCCCAGTGCAGCTTCTCGAAGAGCCAGATGATGCGCGCGCCGGGGTCGAGCTGCCCGGGCAGCACGCCGTGCCGCGCCGCGGTCGGGTCGGCGTGGTGCGAGTTGTGCCAGCTCTCGCCGAAGGAGATCAGCGCCAGCGGCCAGAAGTTGGTGGCGCGGTCGCGGCTGGAGAACGGCCGGCTGCCCGCGACGTGGCAGACCGAGTTCACCGCCCAGGTGACGTGGTGCAGCAACGCCATCCGGATCAGCCCCGCCCACAGGAACGCCTCGAACGCGCCGCCCCAGGAGGCCGTGACCAGCCCGCCGACCAGGGCCGGGCCGAGCAGCGAGAACGCGGTCAGCGGGCCGAACAGCCGGCCGACGACGCGCAGATCCCGGTCCTCGGCGATGTCCGGGGCGAACCTGGCCCGGTTGCTCAGCTCCCGGCGCAGCATCCAGCCGATGTGCGCGAAAAGCAGGCCCTTGAGAAGCGCGCGGGCGTCCGTGCCGTAGCGCCACGGCGAGTGCGGGTCGCCCTCGCGGTCCGAGAACGCGTGGTGGCGGCGGTGGTTGGCCACCCACTGCACCGGCGAGCCCTCGACCGCGAGGGAGCCGGCGACGGCGAGCGCGATGCGCAGCCCGCGGCGCGCCTTGAACGAACGGTGCGTGAAGCAGCGGTGGTAGCCCACCGTCACCCCGATCCCCGAGACCAGGTAGCAGGCGACGGCCAGGCCGATGTCGAGGGCCGACAGGCCCCGGCCCCAGACGAGCGGGACCGCGGCGAGCAGGCACAGCGGCGGCCCGATCACGAAGACCCACATGGTGATTCCCGCCGCGAGGTTCTGCGGGGCGTCCAGCAGCGGCTTGGCCGCCGAGTCCGCGGTCGGTCGGTCGGGCGCATCGGCGGCCACATCCATGGCTGTATTCCCTGCTCGTGTATTCGTGCGGCGCGGCGATCGGCCTCGGCGAGGCCGGGTGGGCGCGGCGACTCATACACACTATCCGGCCGCCCGCGCGGTCAGCCCGCGGCGGGTCGCAGCAGCCCGTCGCGCACGACGGCGAGCATCGGCCCGGCGGCCTCGGGCGTGGACTCGCAGGCCATTGCGACGCCGTGGATCAGCTTGAACAGCGTCTGCCCGTCCACGTCCGAGCGGACCGCCCCGGCCTCCTGCGCGCGGGCCAGCAGGGTGTCGACGATCTCGATCAGACGGCTGCGGCACACGGAGAGGGACTCCGACTGGTCGGGGTGCTCGGCGAGCATCTCCTTGAGGGCCTTGTGCATCCCGAGCTTGCGGAACGCGAAACCGAGCTGCAGGTCCGTGTACGCGGCCACGGCCTGGGCCGGCTCGTGCGTCTTGCCGAGTTCCTCGGCCTGCTCGCACAGGCTGTTGATGTCGTCGAGGTAGACGGCGGCGACCAGGTCGTTGCGCGTGGGGAAGTGGCGGTACAGAGTGCCGGCGCCCACGCCGGTGCGCCGGGCGATCTCGTCGAGCGGCGCCTCGACGCCCTGCTCGACGAACACGGCGCGGGCGGTGGCCACCAGCGCCTCGCGGTTGCGCCGTGCGTCTGCGCGCATTCCTGCCCCTTCCCCAACCGGAGAGCTCCTCCGATTAAGCTTGCCAAGCGGAGACCGTCTCCGTATAGTGGCTTTCAGTCCTAAGTGGAGATTACCTCCACTTCCGCTGAAGCGCCACTGGAGCCCTCGTGTCCGAACGGACTCTGCTTTCGCCCGCCCCCGCCCCCGTCTCCTCCCCGGCGCCCGCGCTCGACGCCCGGTCTCTGCCCGATCTCGAACCGGCCGAGCCACGCAGTAGAACGGGGCCGGCGCTCGCGATCATCGTGACCGTCCAGCTGATGCTGATCCTCGACGCCACCGTGATGAACGTCGCGCTGCCCCGCATCCAGGCGAGCCTGCACTTCTCGAACGTCGGGCTGGCCTGGGTGCTGGACGCGTACACGCTGGCCTTCGGCGGGCTGCTGCTGCTCGGCGGCCGCCTCGGCGACCTGTTCGGCCGGCGCCGGCTGTTCATCGGCGGCATAGCCCTGTTCACCCTCGCCTCGCTGGCCGGCGGCTTCGCCACCTCCTCCGCCTGGCTGCTCACCGCCCGCGCCCTGCAGGGCGTCGGCGCGGCGGCGGCCGGACCGAGCGCCGTCGCCCTGCTCACCAGCACCTTCACCGAGCAGAAGGCGCGTATCAGGGCCCTATCCGTCTTCGCGGGCATGTCCTCGGCCGGATTCGCGCTCGGCCTGCTCGCGGGCGGCGTGCTGACCGAGGTCGCCTCCTGGCGCTGGGTGCTGTTCATCAACGTGCCCTTCGGCCTGGCGGCCGTGATCCTGGCCCCGCGCTACCTGCGCCAGCCGCCCCTGCACGAGACCCGGCTCGACATCGGCGGCGCGATCACCGCGACCGGCGGCATGGCCGCCCTCGTCTACGGGCTCATCCACGCGGCCACCGAGGGCTGGGGCAACGCGCTGACGGTCGCGCCGCTGGCCGGCGGCGCCGTGCTCATCAGCACCTTCCTGCTGCTCCAGGCCCGGGTGGCGCACCCGCTGCTGCCGCTGCACCTGTTCAAGGACCGCAACCGCGCCGCCGCGTACGCCAACTACTGCCTCGGTCCCGCAGCGGGCATGTCGATGTTCTTCGTCGTGAGCCAGTACCTGCAGGACGTGCTGCACTACAGCCCGCTGCGCACCGGCTTCGCGTTCCTGCCGGTCTCGGTGATCATCTTCACCTTCAGCCGGCTCATGCCGCGCCTGCTGCCGCGTTTCGGCCCCAAGCCCCTGGCCGTGGCCGGCACGGTGCTGATGGCGGCGGGACTGGCCAGCATGACCCAGCTGTCGGCGACCAGCAGCTACGCCGCGAACCTGCTCGGCCCGATGGTGTTGCTGGGCTTCGGCATGGGCCTCGCGTTCAACCCGCTGACCGTGGTGATCATGTCCACCGTCGATCCCAAGGACGCGGGCGCGGCCGGCGGCACGATGCAGACGCTCCAGCAGACCGGCGCGTCCCTCGGCGTGGCCATCCTGGTCACCGTCTCCGCCACCGCCGTCCAGCACGACCCGGCGCACTCCCTGGTCAGCGGCATGACCGCGGCGCTGACCGCGGGCACCGCCATCGCGCTGCTCACCGTGCTGGTCGCCCTGACCTTCCGCCGGATCAACCGCTAGCCGCTCAGCCGAACAGCTGCTCAGCTGATCGACTGACGAGTCCGGGTCCCGCCGCTTGCGCGCGGCGGGGCCCGGACTCCGCGCTTTCCGGGCTGCGGACGGCGGTGTAGCGTCACCAGCGCGTTCTGTGTAAGGCATCGATGCCTGCGTCGTAAAGCGCTGAGATGGAGCGATGATGCGTCGTCACCCCGGAAGATCCCTCGCCGTCGCCGCCGCTCTGGTCGCCGCGACGGCGGTGCCCGTCGCCCTGGTGGGCGCCGCCGGGCCGGCGCAGGCGAGCAGCCCGGCCAAGGACGTGACCGCGAACCTGTTCATGTGGAACTGGAACTCGGTGGCGACGGAGTGCGCGAACGTGCTCGGCCCCGACGGGTACGCCGCCGTCCAGGTCGCCCCGCCGCAGGACTCGATGACCGACGCGGCGGACGGGCACCCCTGGTGGGAGATCTACCAGCCGGTCGACTACAACCTGACCAGCCGCATGGGCAACGACGCGCAGTTCCGGGCGATGGTCACCGCCTGCCACCAGGCGGGCGTGAAGGTGTACGTCGACGCCGTCCTGAACCACATGGCCAGGCAGGACGGGAACGACACCAGCTACGGCGGCGCGAGCTACACCCCCGGATCGGCGTACCCCGCGTACTCGTCGCCGGACTTCCACAACTACCCGGGCGACTGCCCGGTCTCCTCCGACCAGATCACCGACTGGAACGACTACCAGCAGGTCACCACGTGCGAGCTCGACGCGCTGCCGGACCTGCGCACCGAGTCGACGTACGTGCGCACCACCGAGGCCGCCTACCTCAACAAGCTGATCGGCTACGGCGTGGACGGCTTCCGCCTCGACGCCGCCAAGCACATCGGGCACGGCGACCTGGCTGCCCTCGAAGGAATGCTGAACAAGGACACCACGACCGGCCAGCCGGTCTACATCGTCCAGGAGGTCGCCCTGGGCAGCTCGAACACGCAGCTACAGCCGACCTCCTTCGAGAGCACCGGCAGCCTGATCGGCTTCGACTACGCCGACGCGCTCAAGACCCAGTTCAGCAGCGGCGGCGACCTGGCCAACTTCGGCGGCTTCGCCACGTGGAGCCTGATCCCGGGCGCGTTCTCCTCCACCTTCGTCAACAACCACGACACCGAGCGCGACGGCTCGAACCTGAGCTACAAGAACGCAGCCGCCTACGCCCTGGCCAACGAGTTCCTGCTGGCCTGGGGCTTTGGCACGCCCCAGGTGTACGCGAGCTTCACCTGGACCAACAGCGACGCCTCGCCGCCCGCGGACGCCAACGGCTTCGTGACCGCCACGAACTGCGGCAGCGGCTGGTACTGCACCGACCGGATCACCGGCGTGGCGAACATGGTCGGCTGGCACAACCTCGCGCTGGCGGGCGGCGACCAGGTGGCCAACTGGTACACCGACGGCACGAACCTGATCGCGTTCTCCCGCGGCCCGGACGCGTGGATCTCCCTGAACAACGAGTCCTCCGCGCAGACCCGCACCTTCACCACCGGCCTGCCGGACGGCGCCTACTGCGACATCATCCACGGCTCGGTGACCGGCGGGGCGTGCACGGGCCCGACCGTGACCGTCTCCGGCAACCGCGCCACCGTCACGGTCCCCGCGGGCGACGCCGTCGCGATCGACCGCAACAGCCGGGTGCCGGCGCCCCCCGCGTCCACGTTCACCGTCAACGTGAATGCGAACGCGACGACGACCTGGGGCCAGAACGTCTACATCGTCGGCTCGATCCCGGCGCTGGGCAGCTGGAACACGGCCAACGCCGTCGCGCTCTCGTCCCGGAACTATCCGTTCTGGACCGGTGCGCTCAGCGTGCCGACGAACACCTCCTTCGAGTACAAGTACATCAAGATCGACTCGAGTGGGAACGTCGTCTGGGAGAGCGGGAACAACCGCTCGTACACCACGGGGTCGTCGGGATCGATCACTTTCAACGACACCTGGCACTCGTAACCCGACAACCAGACGACCTGACAACCCGGTCTCGGGCGGACCCCGCCCGGAACCCGGTCAGCGGCGCGCCGCATTCCTGCGCGGCAGGATGGTGGCTTTCGGCAGGGCGGGCGCGGGAAGGCGTTCGCCGGGATAGCCCGCGACCACGCCGAAGCGGTCGGAGGAGGCCTCCCAGTCCTCACGGGCGCGCACGATGTCGTCGTGGCTGCGGCCGACGAAGTTCCACCACATGACGATCTCCTCCCCGAACGGCGCGCCGCCGAGCAGGATCGTGCGTGCCGCGGTGTCCGACTCGTTCGCCAGCGTCAGGACGTCAAGACCGGTTGGCAGATAGCCCAGCTCCGCCGGGCGCAACAGGGTGTCGGCGAGGCGGACATCCCCGGTGTCGACGAGGACTCCGTGCTCGAAGGCCGGGTCCACGGCGAGCGTGATCGTCGCATGCGGTTCAAGGGTGATCTGCGCGCCGAGCAGAGGCGTGAACGTACGGACCGGCGACGCGTCGCCGGCCAGCGAGCCGAGGAAGACCCTGACTTCGGCGCCGTCGATGCGCACGGGCCCGGGTACGTAATGCTCGAAGGCGCGCTCGGTGTCGCGGTGCTCCTCGGGCAGCGCCACCCACAGCTGCACCCCGTGCAGGACGGCGGTGTCCCGGGTGGAGACCTCGGAGTGCGCGATCCCGTACCCGCCGGTCATCAGGTTCAGCTCGCCCGGCTCGATCAGGGCGTGGCTGCCCAGGCTGTCGCGGTGCTCGACCCGCCCGCGAAACAGCCAGCTGACCGTCTGCAGACCGGTGTGCGGATGCGGGGGCACCTGCATGCCGCCGGTCGACGTGACCTCGTCGGGGCCGTAATGGTCGGCGAAGCACCACGCGCCGATCAAGGTGCGATCGCGCTGCGGCAGCGTGCGCCGCACGGTCATCGCCCGCGGCCCGCCCAGCGGCACCTGCCGGGCGGAGAGCACCTCGACCCGCGGCGCCGCGGTCGACCGTGCGCCGTCGACCGACACGCCACACCTGACCGCCGCCGGCTCGGCTTCCACGTTGCTCAACGATTCCACCTCCGGCGGAGCCTGTCGTCGCGTCATGCGGTTGACGAACAAACTTTAGCGGCGCCCCAACGCGTATCGCGGCATGTCGCATCCGCGCTGCCGGGGAATGCGGCAGGGCCCCGGCGGAAAACACCGGGGCCCTGCGTGGATCGTGCGGGGTCAGCCTTCGCGGCGGCGAGGCGGCCCGGGGAGGGAGCGGGAGGGGAGGCTTGCTCAGGCTGCCGGAACCTTGTCGAGGAAGCCGTACACGCCCTGGATCTTGCCGTTCCCGTCGAAGACGGCGACGTCCGACCCGATGACGACGTTCTCGTCGGCCCCGGGCGGCAGCAGCTCCCAGCTGAACCGGGCGATGTGGTGGTTGCCGTCCACGGCGGTCAGCAGCTTGAAGGTGAATCCGGGGAACTGGCCCTGCGCCCCGGCCATCACCGCGTCGATCCCGGCGTGCCCGGCCACGTCCGCCAGCGGGTCGGTGTAGGTGGCGTCCGCGGTGAAGATCTCCGCGATGCCCTTGGCGCGGGCGTCGCCGTCGGTTTCGTTCCACAGGCTGATGTAGCGCTCGACGGTGCCGGCGATGTCGCTCATTTTTCTTCCTTCGGATCGGCTTCGGGCTGCGCCCTCGGGTTCCATAACCAGGGTGGCAGTGCGCCTCAGAAAGGTCGATTACGTGCGAGGTAATGCCGCCCGGGGCGCCGGCGGGAGTCGACAGCGGGCGGATGCTCCGCGCCCGGCGACGGGATGTGTCCCGTTTTGCGGGATAACACAGGGGTCTGATACTCTCGCGCCTGCTTCGGGGGCGAGGCGGGTGATGGTCTCTGCGGGTGCGGAACGATTGACTCACGGGTGATCGTTCTGCTTCGGGTGCCGTCTCGCAGGCGCCCCGACGCCCGCCCCGGGTCTTGACGCGTGAGAGGAGGCGGCCCGCCGTTCGCCGCGCGGGCCGGGATCCATGGCCGAAACACTCCAGGTTCTGCGTCCGATCGGAGACCAGCTGCGCAATTGGCGGGAGCAGCGGCGGCTCAGCCAGATGGAGCTCGCCCTCCAAGCCGACATCTCCACGCGGCACCTGAGCTTCGTGGAGACGGGCAGGTCGAAGCCGAGCCGCGACATGATCAAGCGTTTGTGCGAACAGCTCGACCTGCCGCTGCGCGAGCGCAACCAGCTGCTGCTGGCGGGCGGGTACGCGCCGGTCTACACCGAGAGCCCGCTCGAGGCGCCGGACATGGAGGCGGTGCGCACCGCCATCCGGCAGCTGCTGCGCAGCCACGAGCCGTACCCGGCCCTCGTCGTCGACCGCGCCTGGAACCTCGTGGACGCCAACTCCGGCATCGCCATGCTCACCGAGGGCAGCGCGCCCTGGCTGCTGGAGCCGCCGGTCAACGCGCTGCGGCTGAGCCTGCATCCGGAGGGGATGGCTCCGCGCATCCTCAACCTCGGCGAGTGGCGCGCGCACCTGCTCGGCCGGGTGCGCCGCGAGGTCGCGCTGTCCCGCGATCCGGAGCTGGCCAAGCTCTACGCGCAGCTGCAGGAGTACCCCTGCGACCAGCCGGAGCCCGAGCCGCCGAGCAGCACCGACATCGTGGTGCCGCTGCGGTATCGGTACGGCGGGCTCGAGCTGTCGTTCTTCAGCATGTCCGCCACCTTCGGCGCCCCGCTCAACGTCACGGTGTCCGAGCTGGCCATCGAGTCCTTCTTCCCGGCCGACCCCGCCACGACGCAGTTCCTGCTGAAGGGCGCGGCGCGGCGGGAGGCATAGCGGGCGCCGAGACCCTTCGACGCGGCGCGGCGCCCGCGGATCACTCTTACAGCCGCGCCTCGATCGCCTCGATGATGCGCGGGCGCAGTTCGGCGGCGCGGATGACCGCGTCGACCGAGCCGACCTCCACCGCGCGCCGGATGTCGTGCACGCGGTCGAACTCCGCGGCCACCTCGCCCAGCTTCTCCGCCCGCACCGACGCGCGCAGCTCGTCGAGCTCCGCGGTCAGCGCGGCGCGGTCGGCGCCGGACGCGGCGGTGACCCGGGACTCCAGGTCGCGCACGCGCGGGTCGTCGGCCGTGCGCGCGTTGACGTCGCCCGAGAACACCACCGCGGCGGCGGGGGCGCCGCCGAGCACCGAGGCGAACGAGCCCTCCAGCGCCAGCACGGTCATGTTCGGGTTCAGCGCCTTGGAGAACACCACGAACGCGCCGCCGTGGTAGCGCGAGATCACGCAGAACACGATCGGGCCGCGGAAGTTGACGATCGCGCGGCCGATCTCCGCGCCGTACTCCAGTTGCAGCTTGCGCATCGACTCCGGCGACCCGTCGAAGCCGGACAGGTTCGCCAGCACCACCAGCGGCCGGTTGCCGCTGGCGGCGTTGATCGCCCGCGCGGCCTTCTTCGAGGACTGCGGGAAGAGCGTGCCCGCGGTGTACGTGTCCGGCCCGTCGGCGGGCGGGAAGCCGCGGCGCGGCACCGGGCGCGACTCGATGCCCAGCAGGCACACCGGCAGCCCGCCGAGATGGACGTCCTGCACGGCGGCGGTGTCCGCGTCGGCCATGCCCGCCCAGCGCTCCAGCACCGGGTGGTCCTGGTCGGCGAGCGCGCGCATCACGGTCCTGATGTCGAACGGCTTCTTGCGGTCGGGGTTGGCCGCGGCCGAGAAGATCTCGCCGACCGTGGCGAAGCCGCTGTCCGCCAGCGTGTGCGGGAAGTCCGAGACGTCCCGGTCGAACGGGTCGGTCGTGGCGGCGCGGCGCGGGCCCCGCTCGCCGGGCACGACGTAGCTGTGGTCGTAGTGCGCCATCAGCACGTCGCGCGCGGAGGCCAGGTCCGGCGCCCAGTACTGCGCCTGGCCGTTCGGGCCCATCACCCGGTCGTAGCCGCCGATGCCGAAGTTGTCCTCGGCCGACACGCCGCCGGAGAAGTCGAGCGACTGCTTGCCGGTCAGCACCATCGCCGAGTCCGGCGTCATCACCAGGATGCCCTTGGTGTGCATGAGCATCGTCGCCTCGGCGTTCCAGTACGGCTGCGCGCCGACGTTGATGCCGGCCACCACGACGTTGATCTCGCCGCCGTCCTGGGTGAACTCCACGATCCGCCGCAGCGCCGCGGCCACCCAGTCCATGTTCTCGGTGCCGGACTCCATCGAGATGCGCGCGCCGGCCGACAGCGCGTACCACTCGACCGGCAC
>Ga0070714_100002690_pt1 | contig 13094 bp, 9 predicted proteins | sample LARL83metaG_FD_65450 | JGI IMG/M metagenome (GOLD analysis project Ga0070714, IMG submission 65450) | Corn, switchgrass and miscanthus rhizosphere microbial communities from Kellogg Biological Station, Michigan, USA - LAR L8-3 metaG | ecosystem: Host-associated > Plants > Roots > Rhizosphere ... | reverse complement strand
GGGAGCAACACCGTGAAACGCGTCCCGCGCTTGCCGGTGTCGAGGAGCACGCATCCGCGATGCGCTTCGATCGCGCGGTGTACGATGGGCAAGCCGAGGCCTGTGCCACCGGGCTTGGTGGTAAAGAAGGGATCGAACACGCGGTCCTTGATTGCAGTGGGGATGCCTGGGCCGACGTCCGTTACGCGGAGTGCAACGGCACCGTCGCGAAATACGACGCCGGTCGGGATCTGATCACGGGTGAGGCAGCTCACTTCGACGACGACCCTCCCGTCGTCGGGAGATGCCTGCACGGCGTTGAGCGTGATGTTGAAGATCGCGCGGTGGAGGAGGTCTTCGTCGCCTTCGACGAGAATGGGCGTGCGCGGCGGCTGATAGACGAGCTGGATGCCGCGTGCACAATCGGGGTGTGAGGCGGCCAGTCCAGTCGCGGCGTGGGCGATTTCCCCGATGTCGACGAGGTCGCCGCGCGTCTTTTGCACGCGCGCGAAATCGAGGAACTCGGTGAGCAATCTCGCCAAGCGATCGGATTCGCGGACGATGAGTGTGCCTAACGTGCGCTCATCCTCGGTCGCGCGCGGGGCCCGTGCCAGCTGTTCGACGGCACTGCGAATCGACGCCAGCGGATTCTTGATTTCGTGCGCGAGCGATGCACTGAGCTCGGCCACACCTTCGAGGCGTTCGGCGCGGAGGCGGAGCTCCTCGAGGCGCTTGTTGTCGGTGATGTCCTGGAAGATCGCGGTAGCCGACAACGATGCATCATCGCCATCGGCATCGAGGATCGTGGTGGTGAAGCCGATGGGGAACGAGCGGCTCGTCTGTGTAATGACGGCTTCGCCGCGCGTGACGCGTTCGCCGTCCGCGAGCGCGTGGTCGAGCGCCGCTGCGAGTGCGGGACACGCGCCCGCGATGGCCTCGCTCACCGGCCGGCCACGAGCGGTTTCGTGATCGAAGCCGAGCAACGCACCGGCCGCGGGATTGGCGAAGAGCAGCCGGCGTTGGGCACCGATGGTGACGATGCCGCTGCGGATGTTGCGCAGGATGTCTTCGGCCTGCAATCGCGCGAGGGCTAGTTGGGCCTCGAGCTCCTCTCGATCGACGCCGGCTTCTTTTAGGCGAGCGCTCAGGTAGGCGACGCCCAGCGCCGCGCCGGCGAACACGGCGAGTTGGAGCATCATGCCGACGTCCAAGGCTCCGTTTCGCGACGCGACGACATCGGCGATGTAGCACGAAATGCCGAGCGCCGCGATGAGCAGGCCGCCGCCGGCGGGGAGCAGCAACGATGCGCCGGCCGTCACGAGAATGTAGAGCGCCGCGAACTGGGACAGCTGACCGCCCGTCACGTGTACGACGGCCGTCACGAGTGCGACGTCGAAGATGGCCTGCAAGTAGAAGAAGCCGCGGCCGGGTGGGCGTTTCGCTTGCGACCCGTGCCAGATGGAGACGGTCGTGGCGGTGATCGCGGCGATGACGGCGAGGGAGGCAACGAGCGTGACGCGCGCTTCGGCGGCCTGCCAGGCGAGAACGGCGGCGACGAAAATTGCAGAGGCCAGCGAGAGGCGGCCGATGTAAATCCACCGAAGGACGCGGCGCTGGTCGAGCATCGTTGTGGTCCAGTGGGATCGGCGGTCGGGCGCCTGGTCCGTCGTGCAGACGGGATCGAGCCGGGCGTCTCTCGCGAAATGAGAGGCGGACGTACCGCGACGCCTGGCGTTTTGCTATATCTTCGACGACTGCCTCTGCCAAGGAGTTACGTGGCTGCACCACCAGACGACCTCACCGCCGGGGCGATCCTGCTCCGGTTGCTCGCGGTTCTGCTGCTGGTGCTCGCCAACGCCTTTTTCGTGTCGGCCGAGTTCGGGTTGGTCGGGGCGCGGCGCAGCCGGATCGATGCGTTAGCCAGTCGGGGCGATCGGCGCGCGAAGCTCGTGCAAGAGACGCTCAAGCATCTCGACCTCTACATCTCGGCGACGCAGCTCGGGATCACGCTGTCGTCGCTCGCGTTGGGGTGGATCGGCGAAGCGACGATGGCGACGGTGCTCGACCGCCTGCTGCGCGCCTTCGGGTACATGCCCTCCCCCACGCTCACGCACAGTGCGGCCGCGGTGACGAGCGCGTTCGTCATCATCACGTTCCTGCACATTGTGTTAGGCGAGCTCGCGCCCAAGTCCATGGCGCTGCTCAATCCGGAAGGCGTGAGCCGGTGGGTGGCGTTGCCGCTTCGGTTCTTTTCGACCGTGATGCGGCCGTTCATCGCGGTGCTCAACGGCGCGGCGAACGCGTTTCTGCGGTTGCTCGGTCTCCACACGGTGGAGGAAACCGCGCGGGTGCATTCGCCGGAGGAGTTGCGCCTTCTGGTGATGCAGGCGCGCGCGCATGGCATTCTGGATGAGAGCGACACGCAAATGCTGGCGGGCGTGTTCGACTTTCACAACAAGAAGGCGCGAGATGTGATGCGGCCGCGAACCGAAGTCGTGGCGCTGCAAGTCGACGCGACCGAGGCCGAAGTGCTAGAGGTGCTGCGACGCGAGCGCTACTCGCGCTACCCCGTGTATGGCGAGACTCTGGACGACATCGTCGGCGTGCTGCTGGCGAAAGATCTGTGGTTGCGCGACGGTCGCGAGCCGTTTTCGCTCAAGCGGCTCGTGCGCGAAGCGATGTACGTGCCGGACACGCGCGCCGCAGAGCGGGTACTCGATGACCTGCGGCGCACGCGCGCACACATGGCCGTCGTGCTGGACGAATTCGGCGGGACGTCGGGGATCGTCACAATGGAGGATCTGATCGAGGAAGTGATCGGCGACATCGCGGATGAGTACGACGTGGCGGCGCGCGACGCCTTGATGCAGAACGGCATGTTGGAGCTCGCCGGCTCGATGTCGCTGATCGACGTGCGGTCGGACCACAGCATCCGCATTCCGGACGGCAGTTGGTCGACGTTAGGCGGGTACGTGTTCTCGCAACTGGGGCGTCTGCCGAAGGTGGGCGACCGCGTTGCGTTCCCAGGCGGCGAGCTCGAGGTCGTGGCGATGGACGGAAAGCGTGTGGCCGCGGTGCGGGTCCATCGCGCGGCAGCGGAAGGCCAGGTGCCTGCGTGACCGAGGGATTGCGCGTGAACGGACGCGTTTCGATCGCGCGCGACGAGTTGGAGATGCGGGCGACACGGTCGAGCGGACCGGGTGGTCAGCACGTCAATCGATCGGCGACCCGGGTGGAGATCCTGTGGCGGCCGTCGACCTCGCGATCGTTAGGCGAGGCGGATCGGGCGCGGGTCGTGGAGCGGCTCGCGTCGCGCGTCGATGCGGCGGGGTACGTGCGCGTGGTGGCGCGCGAATTCCGCAGTCAGCGACAGAACCGAGACGCGGCGGAGCGCCGCTTGGCCGAGCTCGTGCGGGCGGCGCTCGTGGTACGCAAGCGGCGGGTGCCGACGCGGACGCCCCGGCTGGCGGTGGAGCGTCGGTTGGCGGACAAGAAGCGGCGCTCGGAACAGAAACGGCTGCGCCGATCGTCGCGCGACGAGTGATGCGGCCCGACGGGGCCGCACCTCAGTGCACGAGCTCGATTTTCGACGTGCCTGCGATCGTCTCGGACGCGGTTTTCCCGGTTTCCTTTTCGGTGATTTTCGCCTGCGTCGTCTGCTTGCCGACCGAACCGAGAAAAACTCCGGCGCGGCTGATATAGTACACGGCCTCGCCCGCGCCGTGTCCTTCGAGCGTGTGATGACTGCCTAACGATGATTGCGTCCCGGCAATGGACAGGTCGTCCCGGCGCCGGACCCGCCAGGCGCGTTCGCCATCGTACGTCGTGTCGGCGAGAATGGTCGAGGTCGTGATGGTGCGTTGATCGAGGCGATCGCCGTTGTTGTCGGTGTTCTTGTTGGTCGTATCGACCCACGTGCTGCCGACGTGCGCATCGGGCGGGAGGGCGACGAGAAACTTGCTCATGCCGGCCACCAGTTGTTGCCGGTCGACATCGTTCGTGTCAACGGCGGAGGCAAAGCTGTACACCTTGCCGAACGGTGACATCGCACCGTGCACCTCGGTGCCCTTCATGCCCGAAATATCCGGTATGTCTTGCGGAGGATCCATCACGATGCTGCTCGAGTCCATCGTGTACGAGAAATCGAGCGTGTCTTTGCTGCGTGCGACGATCTTCACCGTCAGCAATTGTTCGTTCGTGATTTTGAACTCGCTGTGCTGTCCATCCTGATCGGCCGAGCGCGTGTTCACAGCGATCAGGTGATAGCGCCGTGCACCAGGGGAATACGCGGCGATTGCCTGCGCAGGCACCGATGTGGCGACGATCGCCGACAGTGCGGCTGATAACGAGAGAGTGCGGCCGAAAGACATGTGCGCTCCTCATGCTGGGTCGGTGCCCGCTGCGTCACTGAACGTCGCGGGCCGCGGCGCGAGCCGCTCGTACTCGAATGATGCATGGTGCTCGCTGCCCGAAACAATGTCCAACGCGAATCCGCGCGAGGCGTTGAATACCCGGTGTGGATGGCCGACGTTTCAGCGAGGGACCCCCTGCGAAGGAGGCCGGGTGTGCGTGAACGGTAGAGCCCGCCGTCTACGATGACGCGTAGCGGCGCAACGAGGCGAGGACGCGCCGATGGAACCGCGATCCGTCGTGAGATGGCGCTCGCGCGGACGGCCGCGATCCGGCTTCGGTTCGGCCGGTTGTTGCGCGGGTGGTATCGGGCCCATCATCGCGATCTGCCCTGGCGACGAACGCGTGATCCGTATCGCATTCTGGTGTCGGAGCTGATGCTGCAGCAAACACAGGTCTCTCGCGTCGTGCTCAAGTACGACACGTTTCTCGAGCGATTCCCGACGTTGGACGCGTTGGCGCGCGCTCGTCCGGCGCGGGTGATGGAAGCGTGGTCGGGATTGGGATACTACGCACGCGCGAGGAATCTGCATCGGTTGGCACGCACGGTCGCGGCGGCCGGGGCTCCCGCCACGCTGCCTGACGACGCGGCTGCGCTGCGATCGTTGCCGGGTATCGGGCCGTATACAGCCGGCGCGGTGGCGTCGTTCGCGTTCGAGCGGCGTGAGGCGTTGGTGGACACGAACGTCGCGCGCGTGGTGCGCCGCGCGGTTGCGCCGGACCTCGATGCGAAGCGCGGCGGCGATCGGCAGACGCTGTGGGCCGTGGCCCGCGCGCTGCTGCCGCGAACGGGCCGAACGGCGTATGTGCACAACCAAGCGCTGATGGAGTTAGGCGCGCTCGTCTGCACGGCACGGGTGCGACACTGCGGCCGGTGTCCGGTGCGGCCGGTCTGCGCGACGTTCGAGGGCGACCGTCCGTGACGATGTGGCAGGACACGACGGCGCTGCATCGGTTAGGCACGTACGTGCCGACCAACACGGTGCACTATCTGCTGCCGAGCATCGTCCTCGCGATCGCGTTCGGCGCGGTGTTCCTGTTCCGCCACAAGCGGCCGCTGCAGCGCGTGCTGCGGGTGACGGGTACCGTGGCGCCGGTCGTGGTACCGCGGCTCCTCGCGGCGACGACGTTCCTGGCCGGGGCGATTCTCATCTTCTCCGGCGCGACGCCGCCGGCGGCGGAGCGGCTCGGCTGGCTGGTGCAAGTGCTGCCGCTGCCCGTGATCGAGGTATCGCACTTCTTCGGCAGCCTGGCGGGTGTGGGCCTGCTCATCCTCGCACGCGGCTTGTGGCGGCGCCTCGATGCGGCGTACCACCTGACGGTTGTTCTGTTAGGCGCGGGCGCGCTCTTCTGCCTGCTCAAGGAACTGGACGTCGAGGAGGCCGTGCTCCTCGCGGCGATGCTCGGCGCGTTGGTCGCGAGTCGGCGGTTCTTCTACCGGAAGGCGAGTCTGTTCGAGGAGCGGTTCACGGCGCCGTGGATCGCGGCGATCGGGCTCGTGGTGGTAGGCTCGGTGGTGTTGGGCGTCATCTCGTACGGTTGGCCGGATGTCAGCGCCGGGACATTCTGGCGGTTTTCGCCGGGGGCGGAAGCGCCGCGGTTCTTGCGCTCGACCACCGGCGTGCTGGTCGCGCTCGTGGTCGTGGCGGGCACGCGTCTGCTCAAGCCCGCGCGGGCGCGGCCGGGCCTGCCGACGGCGGCGGATCTGGAGGCGGCGGCGCCCATCGTGGCCGCGTACCCGGAAGCGTCGGCGAACCTCGTGTTCCTCGGCGACAAGGCGCTGCTATTCAACGAGGCCCGCACCGGGTTCGTGATGTACGCCGTGGCGCGGCGCAGCTGGGTTGCGTTAGGCGATCCCGTGGCTCCGCCCGACGAGGTGCCCGATCTGGCGATGCGATTCATCACGGCCTGCGACCGGCATGGCGCCTGGCCGGTGTTCTACAAGGTGGGAACGTCTCAGCTGCATCGCTATCTGGACGTCGGGTTCAGCGTGGCAAAGTTGGGCGAGGAAGCGCGCGTTCCGTTGGGCGACTTCTCACTCGAGGGCGCCGAGCGTCGTAATCTCCGTCGCGTGTGGCGGGCATCGGTGAAGGACGGGTGTTCGTTCGAGATGCTGCCGGTGGAAGCCGTGAGCGAGCACGTGTCGGCCTTACGAGAGGTGTCGGATGCGTGGCTGACGGCGAAGCGCGCGCGCGAGAAGCGGTTTTCGCTCGGGTTCTTCGAGGACGGGTACGTGCGGCGGTTTCCCACCGGCATCGTGCGGCGCGACGGACGAATCGTGGCGTTCGCCAACGTGTGGCCGTCCGGTTGTCACGAGGAGATCGAGGTGGACCTCATGCGCTTCGGGCCGAATGCGCCGCCGGGCATCATGCGGTATGCCTTGTCGGAGATGATGTTGTGGGGCAAGGCGCAGGGTTATCGATGGTTCAACCTCGGCATGGCGCCGCTGTCGGGGCTGCAGTCGAGCACGATAGCGCCCCTGTGGCATCGGTTGGGCACCGCGGCGTTCGGGCACGGTGAGCGGTTCTACAACTTTCAGGGCGTGCGTGAATTCAAGGAATGGTTCCACCCGGTCTGGGTGCCGAAGTATCTCGTATCGCCGGGCGGCGCGCTGCGTCCGGTGATCATGGCAAACATCGCCTCGCTGGTGGCGGGTGGACTCGAGGGCGTGGTCCGGCGGTAGCCCACTGGTGGCGCGATTCGCCGCCCCATCCTATTATCTGCGCACCGCATGCTCGTCCTCCTCGCCCAACAGATCCCCGACCATCGTATAGCCGCCGCCGTGGACACGGTGTTCCGCGACCCGGCGTATCAGCGCCTCACGTTGGCTCAGATGGTGTGGCACTGGTTCCAATCGCTGCTGCTTCGTGCGCTTGGTGCGGTGGTCAGATGGTACGATCAGCTGCGCGCGTCGCCGTTGTTGTTCTGGACGTTGCTCCTCATCATCGCTGCGTTAGTCGTGGCAATCGTCGCGCGTGCCGTCATCATGTGGCGGTGGCAGCACTTGGACGTGGCACGAGGCGCGGTGTGGCGCGGGATGCACGGGACGGGCGCGAAGGATCCGTGGATGGCGGCGGAGACGCTTGCCGCGGCAGGCGACTACACGAGCGCCGCGCACGCGTTGTACGCCGCCATGCTGGAAAGCGCCGCTCGGCAGCAGCAGATCCGGCTGCACCCCTCGAAGACCGTGGGTGACTACGTGCGCGAGCTGCGCGCGCGGTCGTCATCGCTGTTCACGCGGTTTCGCGAATTCGGGCGCTCGTACGAAGTGGTGATTTACGGAATCGGGACGTGCGACGCGGCACGCTACCGTCAGTTATACGCGCTCGCGGAACCGGTGGTCCGTCCCAATGGCTAACAAGAGCGTCGACCGGTGGCTGCGACCCGTGATCGTGCTGCCGGTTCTCGGCCTGCTCCTGGTGGTGGCAGTCATTCTTTCACCCAGCGGTCTCGCCAATACGGACACGCGGCTCACGACGTACAGCACGACGCCGTTCGGTGCACGGGCGCTCTACGATGTGCTCGGACGACTCGGCTGGCATGTGTTACGCCGGCGCCGTGTTTTTCGAGCGCCGGTGGACTCGACCGGCACCTATCTCATTCTGTCGCCGCCGCTCGACCTCAGCGCTACGGAAGTGTCGGCGCTGCTCGACGCCGTGCGTCGCGGCGCGACCATCGTGGTATCGCCGGACGCGGGATCGCCGCTGTCGGATTCCTTGCGCATCCGACGAACTCGATTCGATCAGGATCTCGAGGTGCTGCGCTCCGACACGACAGACGTGTCGGATCCCGCGAGCGCGTTGATCGCCGCGGCCGTCAATGCCGGCGGATTTTCGCGCTACCTGCGTCCAGTAGCGAGGTCGGAGCGTGATACCGAGCCGGTGTTTCCGCCGGACACGGCGACGCTGCTCCGCGTGCGCGCCGACAGCGGCCGAGCGCGCCCGGCGATCATGACCCGTCGGTTAGGCAAAGGGACTGCCGTGATCGTCGCCGAGCTGGCCTTCGCGCGGAACGACAACGTGCGGGACACCACCGGAATGATCCTCGCCGTGCGTCTCCTGGAGCGCGCCGGAATCGATCGGAGCCACCGCCTGGTGTTCGATGAGTATCACCAGGGATTCGGCGACGCGGCGAACATGTCGGCGGCAATCGATCAGGCATTGTTCGGCACGCCGGTCGGGCGTTCAGCGGTGCAAGCGTTGATCGCCGGCCTGATTCTGCTCCTCGCGGTAGGCATTCGGCCGGTCGCTCCGCGCGAGCGGCCGAGTATCGAGCGGCGATCGCCGTTGGAGCACGTGGGGGCGCTGCGTCTGGCGTACGAACAAATTCAGGCCACGCGGCTGGCGACGAGCCGGCTGGTGCGCGGGCTGCGCCGCCGTCATCCGTTAGGCGCGGCCGCTTTGACCGACGATGCGTATCTGTCGCTGCTGGCGCAGCGCGTTCCGGTCGCCGCCAACGACGTTGCGCTACTCCAGCGCGCGTTGACCAGACAGATGGTCCCGACCACCTGGGTCGCGGTAGGCGGGGCCATCGACCACATCGAGAGGGCGATAACTCCGTGATGACCGCCGAGCAAGTGGCCGAGCGCATGGCCGCCGTGCGTACCGCCGTCGCGTCCCGTGTCGTTGGGCAAGATACGGTGATCGACGAAGTGCTGGTTGCGTTTCTGGCGCGCGGGCACGCGCTACTGGAGGGCGTACCGGGCACCGCCAAGACGCTGCTCGTGCGGCTGCTGGCGAGCGCACTCAACGCGCGTTTCGGGCGCATCCAGTTCACGCCGGACCTCATGCCGTCCGACATCACGGGCACCACCGTGCTGCAGGACGTCGGGCGCACGAGCGAATTCAGGCCGGGCCCGGTGTTCACGGATCTGCTCCTGGCGGACGAGATCAACCGCGCTCCGGCGAAAACACAGGCGGCGCTGCTCGAGGCGATGCAGGAGCGCCAGGTGACGGTCGACGGAACGGCTCGTTCGTTAGGCAACCTGTTCACGGTGTTCGCGACGCAGAACCCGGTGGAATACGAAGGCACGTACCCGCTCCCCGAGGCGCAACTCGACCGGTTTCTTCTCAAGATCAAGGTGGCGTATCCGGCGAAGGAGGCGGAGCTGGCGATGCTCGACAACTATGCATCCGGCTTCGACGCCGAGCGCGCGGCGGACGTGCGGCTTGCTCCGATACTGGATTCCACATCCTGTGCCGAAGTGCGCGCCGCCGCCGACGGCGTGACCGTGGCGCCGGAGGTGCGCGAGTACATCACCCAGATCGTGCGGGCGACACGGGAGGAAACGGCGCTCACGTTAGGCGGCTCGCCGCGCGCAACGGTGGCGCTGTTTCGCGTGTCGCGGGCGGCGGCGCTGCTCGCCGGGCGCAACTTCGTGACGCCGGACGACGTGAAGGACTATGCGTTCCCGGTATTGCGCCATCGCGTGGTCGTATCGCCCGAGGTGGAGGTCGAAGGTCGATCGAGCGACGACGTGCTGCAGGCGGTGTTGATGCGGGTGACGGCGCCGCAATGACGGCTGGAACGGCGGCGCCGACCGGAGAGTCCGCGTCGGTGAGTCGAAGGCTGCTGCGCGCGGGCGGGCGTTCGCTTCGCGCGCTGGTGTCCACGGTCCCCACTCGGCGATTGGTGGTCGTGACGGCCGTTCTCGCCCCGGTCTGGATGGCATCGGGGACGCCGACAGGGCGCGCGGTGGCCCTCTTCGTGAGCGTTGCGCTCGTGGCGGCGGTGGTGTTGGACATGCTGACCCTTCCGGCGGCCTGGCAACTCGAGGTGGAGCGCGTGATGCCCGAGCGGGTCGGGTTAGGCGACATGGCCGAAGGCCGCTACGTGCTCCGTCTCGCCGCCGGGCGCGCGCTGCGGGTCTCGCTCTACGATGATTTGCCGCGCGGCGTACGCGCGGACGCGTCGCGATTCGGACCGCATACGGTGCGCGTTGGGCAACCGTGCGTGCTTCCCGTGGAGCTGCAGGGCGCGGAGCGCGGCACGTGGCTGCTCGGGCGCGTGGTCGTTCGCGTGGACGGCTGGTTAGGCCTGATGCGGCGTACGCTCGGGTGGTCGTTGACCGACCAGGTGATGGTCGTGCCCTCCATGGCAGGCGTCCGTCGCTATCGCCTCCTGTCACTGCACCATCGCCTGCGCGACCTCGGTTTGCGCACCATTCGGCGGCGCGGCGATGGGGCGGCGTTCTCCGGGCTGCGGGAATACGTGGTCGGCGATGAGCCGCGGCGCATCGATTGGAAGGCCACGGCCCGGCGGGGCGTGCTCATCGCTCGAGAGTACACGGTCGAGCAGGGCCAGACGGTGATGCTGGCGATCGACTGCGGCCGCATGATGACGCAGCTCGAGGGCGAGGTTCCGCGCTTCGAATATGCGTTGTCGTCGGCCATGTTGTTGGCCGACGTCGCGACGCAGTCCAAAGACCAGGTCGGCGCGCTCGTGTTCGACGATGAAATCCGGGCCTGGGCGCCCCCGACGCGCGGCAAAGCGGCGTTGGAACGGGTTCACAACGCGATCATGCCCACTGCGGCGAGCATGGCGGAACCAGACTACGCAGCGGCGTTTCGCGCGTTAGGCGAGCGCCAGCGAAAGCGCTCGCTGGTCGTATTCTTCACGGATGTGATCGACCCGCGGTCGTCGCAAGCCGTGATCGCGCTGACATCGCGGAGTGCGTCGCGGCATCTGTTGGTCGTGGTCGCGCTGCGCAACGACCGTCTGTTGGCGGCCGCGCGCCCAGAGGCGGGCGCATCCACGTCCGACCTGTACGAGGCGGCAGCGGCCGAAGAGTTGGTGACCGCGCGCGAAATGGCGCTGGCTCGCATGCGCCACGCTGGCGTGTCCGTCCTCGACGTCTCCCCCCGCGCGATGACCGCGGCGGTAATCAACCGCTACCTCGAGCTCAAGGCGCGCGCTTCGCTGTAGGCGAACTGCTCTTCGCCTATGGCAGCCATCCCGCGGCCGCCCAACAGGAAGTACACGAGCAGCACGAATGCCGACACCGCGGCGATGACGATCTTGTCGGCGACCGGAATGTCGGTGCGGGGCGAGATCAATCCCTCGATCGTTCCAGCCACGATGAGCAGCAGCGTCGACGCGGTAATGAGCCGGACGGCGCGTCTTCCGTACACGACTAACGCTTCGCGTCTCGTGTAGATACCGGGGAGCACGAGAGCGCGGGCGATGAGCAATCCACCGGCGCCGGCGATGCAAATCGCACTGAGTTCGAAGACGCTGTGCGAGAGCACGAATTCGCCGATCTGCGAAAGGATGCCCTTGGACTGATAGAGGCCGAGCGCTGCCCCGATCGAGACGCCGTTGGTGACGAGCATGAACAGCGTTCCGAGCCCGAAGGTGATGCCGAACGCGAAGACCGTGTACGTCACCTGAATGTTGTTGGCGATGATGCCTGACGCGGCGAGGGGACGCATGAAGGACTTGATCTCGACGTACGTCCGATCGCCTTTCTTTGCGCGCACGGCGCCTTCGCTGGCGCGGTCGATCATGCCAGGCGGCAGCAATGCTTCCGCAAGCAGTGGATCGTTGACGACCGCCTGATACGCCACAGCCATGGGCCCGAACAAACACAGCGCGGCGACGGCGATATAACCCCACGAGCGACGCATCTCGCGCGGCACGTTGACCGCCACGAAGCGGACGGCCGCGAGGCCAGTGACCGACCGCTGACGGTACAGCAGGTTGTGGCCGCCGGCGACTAACCGGCTGAGATAGAAGAGCGCATCCGATTGTGTGTCCTTGGATGCGGTCTTGAGGCGCGCGAGGTCGGTCGCGATCTCGCGGTACTGTGCGACGAACTCGCTGACTTCAGTCTCGGACATGTGGCGCAGCCCGCGCCGCTGCGCGTCGCGCAACAATGCGGCGAAGCTACTCCAACGCGCCGAGGATCGGGCAACGATCGCGTGTCGCTCGCGGGCGGCTCCTTTGGCGCCCCTTGCAGCCAGGCCGCGCGATCGCGCATCGCGCTCCCGCACGTACAGGGTGCGCAGCCGGTCGAGCACCGGGAGGGCGACGTCCGGCATGTGCGGCGCGAGCTTGACCGACAATCGGTCCGCCAGTAAGACCAGCCGTTCGGGCGCGAGCGAAGGCGCACGAGAGAGGAACCGTTCGAGCAGCTCGTACTCGCTCGCGCTGAGGGACGCGATCGCGGGCGCCGTGGTGTCCGTGCTCGGAGATGCGATGACGGGTACCTGCTCGATGCGCTCCTGCACGACGAACGTGCCCGCCATCATGTCGCCCAATCGCTTGCCCGACTTGTTCAACGCCGCAGCGATGACGCCAACGCCGTAGACGAGTCCCGGCTGGCCATCGATGATGCGCGCGATATTGCGTATGGCCGACGCGCCGAATGAAACCGAGTAGCCTCCGTCCTGTACGACTCGGATGTGCAGTAGGCGCTTGCCGGGCGTCTGGCCATCCCACAGCGCCTCGAACAAGACGTAGTATCCCCACTCGAGGCCAAAAATCACCAGAAAGAAAATCGCGATGACCCAGGTGGTGGACTGCTCTGCCGACGGCTTTGGTCCCGGCGAGCCAAACTTGGGCAACAGGGAGATCGCGAAGAGGAACGCGGCAATGATGAAGCTGACCACGAGGAAGTCGACGATCGCCGCGGCTGCTCGTGCACCGACACCGGCGAGTGTGTACGACAGCACCACCTGCTCGGGCGTCTCGACGTCGACCTGCTG
>Ga0070714_100002689_pt1 | contig 13096 bp, 17 predicted proteins | sample LARL83metaG_FD_65450 | JGI IMG/M metagenome (GOLD analysis project Ga0070714, IMG submission 65450) | Corn, switchgrass and miscanthus rhizosphere microbial communities from Kellogg Biological Station, Michigan, USA - LAR L8-3 metaG | ecosystem: Host-associated > Plants > Roots > Rhizosphere ... | reverse complement strand
TAGAAATGCCGTTGTAGCTCAGTGGTAGAGCACGTCCTTGGTAAGGACGAGGCCACGGGTTCAATCCCCGTCAACGGCTCCAGATTGAAAAAGCCCGGCGCTTGCCGGGCTTTTGCTTTAGTGCAGCGGCAGCGCGAATGCGGCCGTCGTGCCCGCGCAAATCAGTACGGCGAACGAGGCCCAGAAACGCAGGTAGCGCAGCCGCGATGGCCCGTAGATAGAAAGCTCGATGGCGAGCACTTGCGCGAAGTAGAGAATTCCAACGATTGCCGTCAGAAAAATTGCATCGCGCAAGGACTGCGAGGATGCATCGAGCGCTAGCCCCAGCTGCACGAACGGAAAGAACCAGATCATGTACCGCGGACCGTCTCCGCTGCTGTCCGCGTTGAAATGCAGACCGAGCGGAACGCGATCGGGCAGCGCATCGTAACGCGCGATCGTCATAATGCACGTAGCGGCAACGATCAAAAATGCAGCGGCAGGTAGAACGGCGTGCACCATACTTGTACGTTTCGGCTATCGCCGTGCGTTCCCTGAGCGGGCAGGCAGGCGCTCTTTGCCGCTCGAATTGCGCTGACGTTACACACTCCTTCACGGGCTGGCACTATACATGATGGGTGTAATGCAGTTGCTCTCCCAGATCGTCGTTCACACGAACGCGCATCCCTACCACATCCAGGTCATCTATTTCTGGCTTTCGCTCGGGCCGATCGTCGTGATCCTGGCGCTCCTGGTGTTCGTGCAATATTGGCGCATACGCCGCAACAGACGAAAAAGCAGGCGCACCGTTCGCTGATTACCGAACATTCCGGCATGCGACTGCGTCCGGCGTTATTGCTCGGGGCGATTTTATGCGTCCTGGAGGCCTGTGCGGGCCAAGGAAGCCGGCTATTGCCGCTATCCGGCGGCAGCCGCGGCGTCGGCGTGTTCGACGCGGCGACCTCGCAATGTACCGTGAGTTTCGACGGATTCATCTGGTACACGGTGAGCGCCGGTTCGTTCGCACCAATCGACGTCGCCCGGGAGCAGTGCGCGCCCGACGCGCTGCAGGCGAAAGGCACCCCCATCGTACCGGCGTGGGCAAAACCGAGCGGACCGACGCAGGCAATCTTCGCCGCCGCCTCGCTTCAAGAGAAATTGCCGCTGGGCGGCATGCCGATTCTGGAATCGATCGCGCAGGCACATCACGTGCCGCTCACCTGGCTCGTCGGTTCGACCGCCTATCTGGCGAATCTGCAGCCGTACGATGCGGCGCATATGCAGAACGGCGACGACGTGCAGGGAGAGCCGGGTTTCGAATCCACGCTGGCCGCAGACTTTGCGTGGTACAAGCCGCGCGTGCTCGCTCAGATAGACGACGGGCGCAATCCGGCTGGTCCCGCCGCTTCGATGCCGCTCGGTGAAACCGCGTTTTGGGGAATCACGTGGGACAATTTGGGCGTCGACACGCTTCAAGACTACGGCTCCCCGTGGGGCGCGTATTGCGCCGATGTGACCTCGTTCAGGCGCCCCGCTCCCGACGGTTCGTGCGCGTTGCTGGGATTCGAATGGACCGCGCGCGATCTCAATCGCGCGTACTACACCGGCCGGGTTGCAGCGTTCAGCACGGATCCGGACGACTTGCTCCAACGCGGCGGATTCACCGCGCAGACGGCGGTGCCGTACGTGAACGCGCTCCTCGACGCGTATGCGGCGGCGGGGCAATCGCAGCCGATCGTCGTTGTTTCTCAGCAGGAAAGTCAGGAGATGTTCGGGCCGGGGGACTCGCAGATTATGGACGCGCTCTACGCGCGCGCGGCCGCGGACGGGATGAAAATCGAGACGCTCGCCCAGGCCTCTGTGGACGCACGCACGTTTTCCGCTCAGCCGCGAACCGTGGCGTTTCCATTTATCGCCGGAGGCAGCAACGTTGCATCGCCGCTCGTCGGCAACGCGACGATCTTCCCGTCGGCCATCGATTACACCGACTCGCAGAGCGACATGACGTTCATCGGCGGGCACACGCTGCCTGCGCGCGTTTTCCGCTATTCGGACTATCCGGTTTCAAGGGACGGCGCGCCGATGCCGACCGTTCCGGCATCGCAGCTTCCCACCCTAACGAACGTCGTCGCGGGCGGCGGAAGCATAAGTTTTCAATTCAGCGCGCCGGTCGCGCTGCATTACGGCGTCGCGCTGTGGACCGATCCGTCGCTGCTGGCGCTCAGCGGGGGCGGCGTTCATGCGGCGGGGCACGCCGGTGTGGTGCTCACGTTCGATTTGCAGCCGGGACAGAACCAAGTAACGTTTGCCTGCGGCGCTTGCAGCGGCACGGCGTTTCCGTACTCTACGTAATATCCGCTTCCGCTGCGACGTACAAGTCGTCGTCTTCGGTGAGAATGCGCGCCTCTATGGCCTCGCGAAACAGGCGCCATTCGCGCTGCCAGCCCTCGAAGTCGGCAGCGGCCGCGCCCTCGCCGGACCACGCGCTCCACAACTCGTCGAATTTTCTGCGCAACCCGCCCATCTCGCGGCGATAGCGTTCGGCTTTGCCGCGAACGATGCTATTGGCACTTTGCGCCAAGCGCGGGTAGAGCCAATCGTCTTCGAGTTTGAGATGCGCGAGCAAAACGGTGCGAAGCCTGCGCAGCAGAGGCGCGACGCCGCCTGCTCGCCGCTCCGCACTTAATTCGTCGGCCAAATAGCGCAGAACGATGTGATGGTCGCGGCACGTCTGCACGTCGATGCGCTCGTTGATGCGCGAGGACGTGCGCGAGGTGCGATAGCTCTCCGGCAGCGGCGTATGCGCGGCAAACTGCGCGACAAGACGTGCAACACCGTCCGCATCGCGCTGCGTAAACCGTCCGTTTTTCGGGCTGTCGATGTCGAAAACGCCGTAGACCGCTTGATCTTTGAGGATCGGAACGACCAGCTCCGAACGCGAGGCGGGATCGCACACGATGTGGCCGGCGAATGCTTGAACGTCGTCGACGATGACGGGTTTCGCCGTCTCGAACGACCGGTTGCACACGCCCTGCCCGCGAGGCAGTTTCGTGCAGGCCGGCTTGCCCCCGAACGGGCCGAGCACTAAGCCGCGCTCGTCGGGAAAATAGAAGCCCGCCCAGTTCACCTCGGGCAGCGAATAATAGACGAACGCGGCGAAATTGGCGGCGTTGGCCAGAAAGTTGTCGACGTCTTCGAGCAGCGAGGAAGCCTGCCGCTCCAGCAAATCATAGTCCGCAGGGCCCGCCTGCGGTTCGCCCGTGCCATGCATCGGAGGCAATCTTACCGCATCGCACCCGCGTCCGCCTCCGGACCTGCGGAAGGGCGCAGGGAATGCCGACAAAAGTAAGAGAGAAAACGGGAGGGCGCCTCTTGGCAGCAGACGGGTTCGTCGTTTCCCAGCGTACGCGCGAGCAGCGCGACCGAGCGCTCGTTCGCCAGGCTGCCTCGCTGCTCGCCGCCGACCTCTCGCTCGGCGAACTTTTCGAACGCCTGTGCGAAGTGCTCGCCGACTACATCGATGCATCCGTCGTCTTTATCGCGCTCGAACAGCCTGATGGAAGCCATACCATCGAGTATTTTCACGATCACGGCGTCATCAAGCGCGCGCCCCACATTCGTCTGCGAGAAGAGTCGCGTTCGCTCGAAGTCATTCGGACCGGTAAAATCATTTGGGGAAACCGGCCCAATCAGTGGGCGGGCATGCAGCGCATTCCGATCAACATCGACCGGCCCGAAACCGACGACACGGTGGCTGCAATATTCGTTCCGCTTCGCTCCGCATCCAAAGTCATCGGTTGCCTCTCGGTGCAGAGCACGCAGCCCGATGCGTACGACGAGAGCGAGGTCCAACTCATCGCCGCGATCGCGCATTACCTTGCGGTTGCGGTCGAAAACCAGCGCATGTACCGCGCGCTGCTCCGGACGGCGGATTTCGATCCGCTCACGGGCCTGGTCAGTCACTCGCGTTTGCTGCGCGAGTTGGACGGATTGATTTCGCGCGCTGCGCCCGGCACGCCGATGGCAGCCGTTATGCTGAACGTGACGAATTTCGCGATGTTCAATGATACGTACGGTTATCCCGAGGGCGATACCGTGCTGCGTACCATCGCAGCCGCGCTGAACGAGTTCAGCGGCGAGGTTGCGTCCATCGGCCGTTTCGGCGGCGACGTCTTCATGGTTTTGCTGGGCGCGCGCCCGAAGGAGCAAAGCCTCGAGCTGGTGCGCAAGATCGCGCATCGCTGCCGTCGTCTTTCGTATCACGGACACGGCCAAACCATTCCGATCGCCGTCTCTTGCGGGTACGCACTCGCGCCCCTGGACGCTCCTTTGCGAAGCGAACTTCTGGCGCTGTGCGAGCACCGCACGCGGCTGAGCCGCAAGCAAGGCGGAGATCCCGTGGGCGAGGACGACATCGACGCATATCAGCTGCACGGCGTCTATACCGGCATCGAAACGATCGTCGACAGTTTGCTGGACCGCGATCCGTTCACACGCGTGCATCTCGTGCACGTGAACGCCATGGCCAAGCATTGGGCGCACTTCAATCTGGAACTGGAGCAGCGCGATCTCTTGAAGATGCTGCAGGCCAGTCTGTTGCACGACGTCGGAAAGCTGCTCATTTCGGATCGCATTTTGGTCAAGCCGAGCAGCCTGACGGCCGACGAATATCGCGCGATCCAATATCACGCCGAATTCGGAAAGAACATTCTCTCGCGGTACGATGCGTACGCCGAGGTAGCGGAGATCGTCGGGCAGCACCACGAGCGCTGGGATGGGCTCGGCTACCCAGCCGGGCTGCGGGGCGAGCAGATCCATCCGCTCGCCAGGGCCATCAGCATTCTGGACGCGTTCTCGGCGATGGTCATGGACCGGCCTTACCATCGGGGCATCGACGAGGAGTCTGCGCTCGCGGAGATCGAGCGCTGCTCCGGAACGCAGTTCGACCCCTACTACGTTGAGCGATTTGCCGCATACCGGCGCAAGGGGTGAGCGGCGGCTGCGGGCTATACCTCATGGAGTCAGCCATGCACTCGTGCGCCCGTAGCTCAATTGGATAGAGCAAGGCACTCCTAAGGCCGAGGTTGGCGGTTCGATTCCGCCCGGGCGCGGAAGGCCGGCTTGGGGCGGCGGGTACGGCGGCCGGGAACGTCGCCTCCGCCGTCCTGGCTGCGGCGACTCGCGTCTCACCCCTTCGGCCTCCTGCCGAGGGGTTCGACCAGCGTCCCGGCCGCCATACCCGCCGCCCCAAGCCTCGAAATAAATTTAATTGGGTGGCGTGGTTGCGGGTCGGAATCTGGCTGTGCTATACTCAGTTGTCAAACGGACCGCCGGTCCGTTTTATTTACGTTGTGTGGTAGAGGACAGTGGCGAAGAAAGAGAACCGCGTGATGGTCGTCATGGCGTGCACCGAGTGCAAACGCCGCAATTACAACACGCAGAAAAACAAACAAAAGACTACCGAACGGCTGGAGCTCAGCAAGTACTGCCGGTTCTGCCGCTGCCATAAGGCGCACCGCGAAACCAAGTAATACTCGGGCGGCAACCGCGCCGCGTCGTTTTAGGGCGGTAGCTCAATTGGTAGAGTCCTCGTCTCCAAAACGAGTTGTTGCAGGTTCGAGTCCTGTCCGCCCTGCCAAATCTCTCCCAGGAGAAACCTCGTGATGAACAAAGCCCCCGGCGGCTCGCCGGACGGTGGAAAGAAGAAGTCCGCGCCGGCGGCTACTGCTCCAGTGCGTGCTGCGGGAAATCAAAGCGCGCAGGAGTTCGTTCGCGGCGTGTGGCTCGAGCTCAAGCGCGTCACGTGGCCCACGCGTGAAGAGTGGGTCTCCGCCACGGTGCTGACGGTCGTGCTGGTCGTCGCCATTGGGCTGTTCACTTTCGGAGCCGATCAACTCTTCGGATGGCTCTTTACCTGGGTTCATCCCCCGATTTCACAATGACGGATTTTCCTTTGGACCAAGAGCGCGACGAGTTCGCGATAACGCAAGAAGCGCACGAGTCGGAAGCGCAGGCGCTCAGCGAGTCCTCGCACGCCGACGAGCTTGGCGAGGCCGCGGTGATCGCGGACGAAATCGAAGGCTCTCCCGAGGCCGACGAGTCGCTGACGGAAGAGCGCGCGCAAGCGCGCACCCGCGGCGGCAAAGACGATCGCAAGCACTGGTACGTCATTCACACGTACTCAGGCTACGAGAATAAGGTCAAGGCGAATCTCGAGCGCCGTATCCACTCGATGAACATGCAGGACAAGATCTTCCGCGTGCTCGTCCCGATGGAAGACGAAGTCGAGTTCAAAGACGGCAAGCGCAAGATTACGCCGAAGAAAGTATTCCCCGGCTACGTGCTCGTCGAGATGGACATGGACGACCAGTCCTGGTACGTCGTGCGCAACACCTCGGGCGTAACCGGATTCGTCGGCAGCCCGGGCGCCGGCGAGAAGCCGGTTCCGCTGCAGGACAAAGAAGTCAAAACGATCCTCAAGCAGATGGGCATCGAGACGCCCAAGCTCAAGATCGACTTCAAGAAGGGCGATCGCGTCAAAGTCACGTCCGGCCCGTTCTTCGACTTCACCGGCATCGTGGACGAGATTCAGCCGGAAAAAGAAAAGGTTCGCGCGCTCATCTCGATCTTCGGACGCGAGACGCCCGTCGAACTCGAATTCTACCAGATCGAAAAGGTGTAATCGTACCGCCTTTCCGTCCGTGGTGTCATCGTCTCAGGGTTCGTGGACCAAAGTCCACTTCACCCATCGACTCCTAACCACGAACGAAAAACCGGCACGATTGGCAAAACGAAAAACTTCTCACTTGAAGCGACCCCGGGCAAGTGAGTTTTTGGAGGGGCAGTTCGTAAGAACGAAAGGTAAAGCATGGCTAAGAAAGTTGTAGGCAAAATCGGCCTGCAGATTCCGGCCGGGAAAGCAACGCCCGCGCCGCCGATCGGTCCGGCTCTCGGCCCGTACAGCTTGAACATCATGGACTTCTGCAAGCAGTACAACGAACGTACTGCCTCGCAGGCGGGCATGATCATTCCGGTCGAGATCACCGTATTTGAAGACCGCACGTTCACGTTCATCACGAAGACGCCGCCGGCATCGTTCCTTATCAAGCAGGCGCTCAAGATCGACTCCGGCTCGAAGGAACCCAACCGCAACAAGGTCGGCAAACTCACGAACGCGCAGCTCGAAGAGATCGCCAAGGTGAAGATGCCCGACATCAACGCCAACGACATCGATGCCGCCAAGAAGATCATCGCCGGCACGGCTCGCTCGATGGGCGTGGAGGTGGAAGCATAATGGCTCGTTTTCACGGCAAGCGCTTCCGCAACGTCGCAGGGACCTACGATCGCAAGCAGCTGTTCGATGCATCCGAAGCGGTCGCAATCGTGAAGAAGAACGCGAACGCGAAGTTCGATGAAACCGTCGAGGCGCACATCCGCCTGGGCGTCGATCCGAAGAAAAGCGACCAGAACGTTCGCGGCACCGTCCTGCTGCCGCACGGCACGGGCCGCACGGTTCGCGTCATCGCGTTCGCCAAGGGCGACAACGCGAAGGCTGCGCAGGCGGCGGGCGCGGACGTCGTCGGCGAACAGGATCTCATCGACAAAGTGAAGGGCGGTTTCGCGGATTTCGACGTTGCCGTCGCAACGCCGGATATGATGGCTGCGGTCGGTAAAGAACTCGGCCGCGTTCTCGCGCAGAAGATGCCGAACCCCAAAGCGGGCACCGTGTCGGCGAACATCGCGCAGGCGATTCGCGACATCAAGGCCGGTAAAGTGGAGTATCGTCTCGACAAGACCGGCATCATTCACACCATCGTCGGTAAGGCCAGCTTCGGCGAGCAGCAGCTTGCCGAAAACGTGGCGACGCTGCTGGACGCGATCATTCGCGCGAAGCCGGCCGCCGCAAAGGGCACGTACCTCAAGAGCATTACGCTCACGAGCACCATGGGCCCGGGCGTGAAAGTCGATCCCAACCGCGTGAAGACGCACGCCTAAGTCCTTCGCAACTTCCGGACGAGCAGCAGGCCCGCGTTCATAACGCGGGCCTGCGTGCTTGTTAGCATGGCCGCGCGGGCTCCTCGTCCCTACACGTGCGCTGCGACGCGCCGGTCGAGGGTGTTGTATACCTCGAACTGCGTGATGCTTGGCGGCGGCATCGCAATGGCGTCCATCGTTTCGCCGAGCCGCGAGTGGAGGAAGCGTTCGAAGTCCTCGCGCGAACGCCAGTGATCGATCACGCGAATACCCGAGCGGCTTGGAATCGTCCAGTGAATGACGAGGCCATCCGGCGGATGGGCGAAGACGTTCATGCGTGCATTCGCTTCGTCGATCTTGCGCAGCAAGACATCGCTGCGGCCTTCCCACTCGACGAACAGCGCGATGCCTTTGCGATCGACGCTTCGCCCCAGAACCATCTCGTGAGCCTCGGAGATCTCCACTTGCGCAGACGCCATGCCGTGCTTGGCACCACTTGGCGCGAGCGAGTCCTGTGCGAAGCGTTCGAAATCTTCGCGAGTTTCCCAGAGATCGCAGATGCAAAGCCCGTCCTCCACGGGTGCGCAAAAATGATAGATCAAACCGCGCGGAGCGCCCTGGCGCCCACCGACGTCGTCGAGAATGGCGTCGTAGATCTTCAGCAGATCGCCGTCTTGCGTGAACAATTGAAGGACCGATACAGCCATAGAAACTCCTTCACGAGCGCGCGGCTATTATGCCGCTCCATCACGGTACGCCCGCCGCGCCGGCCGTCGTAGAGCCATAGGTATCTACGCAAAAAAGAAGAGCCCGTCGTGTGACGGGCTCTTCGGGATCGTGCACGCTTGCTTAGTACGACTGCACGCAGCTGCTCGTGGCATTGCTCCACAGCGGCTGGGTGGGATAGCCGCCTGCGTTCGGGTTGTTCTCGAGGTTTTGCCAGGCGCACTTGTCGCCGTTCTCCGACCCGCTCGAATCGAGCCAGCCGGTGTTCGGCTGCGGATCCGTCTGCGTTTCCGCTTCTTCGTGGCCGCCGACGATCGAGACGCCGTCATCGGTTCCCGGGTTGTTTACCGAACCCGCGCCGCAGCTGGCGCCGGCATCGGGTTGATACGGCAGATTCGTGAACGAGACGGTGCCTTCGGACTCCGACTCACTGCTGTGCCACGCGCACCATTGCGTTTTAAAGCCGCTCGGATCGTTACCCGATTGAATGGCGACGATGTAGTTGGCGTTCACGCCGCCGTATCCAAAGTGCGTAACGGCTCTCTGTGCTTCCGCGCCGACGTTGGACGAACTCGGCCTGCGCGGTACGGAAGACGGATCAATCCACGTTCCCGCGAGCTGCGAACTGGGATTGCTGATTTGCCCGTTCGACCCCGAGTATTGCGTGTCGCTGTTGATCCACTTACCGCCGCCGATCGCATTCATGAAACCGGTGAGCGTCTTATAGACGCCGTCGTTCGTCGTCCACTTCGATCCCCAGAAGACGATGTAGATCTTCGGAGTGGTTTGTACCGGGCCGCCGTGCCAGGTCAAATTCGAACTGCTCGAAGCGCGCGCCAATGGAACCAGGTGCGCCGGATCGGTGTAAACCGCGCTGCTGCCGGTATAGTCGCGCGTGAACATGACGTGCGCGACGCTGCCGTTCTCGAGCATCATCGCGTGGGACTGCGTGACCGGAAGGGCACTTAGATGATCGTTCGTGCTAGGGACGGACTGCATGCCGCCGCCGCAAGCGGCCAGCATAGATGCGATTGAAGCCGCGGCCAAAAGGCGGGGTATTCTCACAGACACCTCCAGAGAGATTGCAGCAAAGTGCCTACATTCTCTCGCGCCGAACCGGCCTTAACAATCGGCAGAACACACCTATGCGAAAAGCATCTATATTAAAAACATAAAGGCGCTCAAACCAGCGTCACTCTTCCGTTGCTGAGATCGTAAACGCCGCCGGCGATTACCGCTTCGCGCTTGGCAACGGCCTCTCTCAGGATGGGCGTCGTACGCAGGCGCTCGGCGTTCAGGCGGACGTTCTCTGCAACCGCGTTCTGCCACCAATCGCCCTCCATGTCGCGGCACGCGCGGGCCGCCGGCTCGATGGCCGTGGGGAAGATCTGCATGTGCCCGGGCAGCGCCTGGCCGGTCTCCAGGTAATCGATCGCCGCCTTCACGGCCCCGCACGACGTGTGGCCGAGCACCATGACGAGCGGAGACTTGAGCACGGCGACGGCGTATTCGATGGACGCCAGCGCAGCGTCGCTCACGAAGTTGCCCGCCAGCCGGACGACGAAAATATCCCCCGGCTCGTGGTCGAAGAGCGTCTCGACCGGCACGCGGGAATCGGCGCACGCCAGGACGGTGGCGAAGGGGGACTGGCCGCCGGCGAGTTCGCGAACGCGGTCGATGAGCGGGCGGCTGGTCGGCCGCCCGGTGGCAAAGCGCTCGTTGCCGGCAAGGAGCTGTTCGAGGGCTGATTGGGCTGACTGCATCGGGCCCGTTATACGCTGCTACGTTGGTCGCCCCTTGCCGGAAGGCCGCAGTCTTTGTTATGATGACCGACGGCTCCGAAGACCGTAGCTCCCCGTAAGGGGTTAATGGGGCGACCCGGCTACCGAGGACGTGATACGAGCGCTGTGCGCCCTCTTTTGCGTTCCTCCGGTGCGGATGGAGCGCTTTATTCTTTTTAGGGAGCGTTATGCCAACCGCAAAAAAAGAAGCCGCGATTTCCGAACTCAAAGATCGCATCTCGGGTTCCGGTAATCTGTTCTTCACGAACTATGCGGGCTTGACCGTCGAAGAGATCACGCGTCTGCGTGGCGAGCTTCGCAAAGACGGCAGCACGTATGCGGTCGCAAAAAACACGCTGTTCTCGATTGCCGCGGGTGAAGATCTCGCCAAGCAACTCGAGCAGTTCCTGCACGGCCCCACGGCCATCGTGTTCGCCGGAAACGATCCGGTCGGACCGGCCAAGGCCATCAAGAAATTCTCGGACGACGTCAAGCCGATCGAAGTCAAAGCTGCATACGTTGAAGGCCGCGTGCTCGATGCCGCCGCCGTTAAAGCGCTTGCGGCGCTGCCTTCGCGCGAAGAACTCATCGCCAAGATGGTCGGTTCCATCGCAAGCCCGCTGCGCGGTCTGGTTACCGTGCTCTCGGGCAATCAAAGCGGACTCGTCCGCGCCCTCAACGCTATCCGCGAGCAAAAAGAAGCCGCGGGTTCGAACGCTTAAAGGAGACACCAACGTATCATGGCAGTTGCCGAAATCATCGATTCGATCGATAAGCTCACCGTGCTCGAGCTCGCGGACCTGGTCAAGCAGCTCGAAGAGAAGTATGGCGTCAGCGCCGCCGCTCCGGCGATGATGATGGCCGCTCCGGGCGCAGGCGCCGGCGCAGCCGCTCCGGCCGCGGAGAAGACCGAGTTCGACGTGGTCCTCGCGGATGCGGGCGCGGAGAAGATCAAGGTCATCAAGGCCGTTCGCGAGATCACCAGCCTGGGCCTGACCGAAGCCAAGACGTTCGTCGAGAGCGCGCCGAAGGCCGTGAAGGAAGGCGTGAGCAAAGACGAAGCCGAGGCCGTCAAGAAGAAACTCGAAGAAGCCGGCGCCAAGGTAGAGATCAAGTAAGAATCTCTGCAGCCGTTGCAAGAAACAAAAGCCGCGCTCGTAAGCGCGGCTTTTGCTTTTCCGCCTACGCACACCACTGGGGGCCCCGACGAAGTTGGGGGGCGCGGAGGCTCGGCCGGAGCGCCTTTAAACAGGGTGGGGTCGAAAGACCCCACCCTGTTGCTTTCTCCCGGTGCTACGCTGGCCTGCGGAGGTACGCATATGCGTCTTTGGCATCTAGCATTTGCAGCAGTTCTGGCGCTCTCTTACGGGATCGCCTCGGCCCAGACAGGCGCGACGGCGGCCGCACCGACCATCGTCACGATGGACACCACGAAGTGGATGCCCGGCACGGGCATGATGAAGGGCATCGACGTCGCGGTGCTCTCGGGCGACCCCATGAAGAGCGGACCCTACGTCATACGCCTGCGCATCCCGGCAAACACGAAGATCCCCCCGCACTATCACGGCGAGGTTGAAAACGTCACCATCATCTCCGGCGCGCTTTGGGTCGGCCTCGGGGATAAATTCGACGAAACGAACCTCAAAGAACTAGGGCCCGGCACGTTCGTCTCGCTGCCGGCGAACGTCCACCATTACGCGATGACCAAGGCCGAGACCATCGTCCAGATCCACGGCATGGGGCCCTCGAGCATGTCGGCCGTCGGAAACATGTAGCCGAGCCGCGCGCCTCGAACAGCACGGGAGACGAGTCTCACGCTCGTCTTCCTGTCTTTTTCGGGAGGTCGTTTTCGTGCAAGCGCACCAGCCGCCGCTCACCATGACGGCACTCATCTACGTCGCCGCTATCGCGCTTCTGGTATGGCGCATGGCACGTCCCCAGCGCATGAGCGTGCTGCGGCTGTGGATTATGCCGGTCTTCCTTCTCGCGATTACCGGGTTCAGCATTTGGGCGAGCGTCTACAGCAGCACGCTGCTCGGCCAAGCGCCCCCGCCCGCCTTCGAACTCGGCGGCGTGGTCCTCATCGGAGCTGCTCTGGGCATTCCCCTGGGCTTCTTGCGCGGGCGCCATAGTGAGGTAAAGCCGACGGACCGCCGCGGCGTCATGTACGTGCACAGCTCCCCGCTCATCGTCGGGATTTGGATCGTGGCCTTCGCTCTGCGGGCCATCCTGCGCGCCTATCTGCCGCACGCGCAGGGCGCGGCGGCGCTCGGAGGCGACGGACTCCTGGCTTTTGCCATGGCCGCGCTCATCACGTCCTATTACGCGATCTACAAGAAATATCAGACGGCGCTGCAACAAGCGCCGGCGACCTAAAGTAGCAGTCTTCGCGAGGAGGGGCAATGCAACAAGTACAACCGCAGCGCCGGTCGTCATACGCTATCTGGATCGCGCTGGCAATCGGCGCCATCGTCGTGATCTCGATGATTTCGTCGTACAACTCGCTCGTGGGCCTGAGCCAAGCGGTGGACGCGCAATGGGGACAGGTGCAGAACGTCTATCAGCGCCGTGCGGACCTCGTGCCGAATCTCGTCGCGACCGTCAAAGGCGCCGCGAACTTCGAGAAGAGCACGTAC
>Ga0070714_100002688_pt1 | contig 13097 bp, 8 predicted proteins | sample LARL83metaG_FD_65450 | JGI IMG/M metagenome (GOLD analysis project Ga0070714, IMG submission 65450) | Corn, switchgrass and miscanthus rhizosphere microbial communities from Kellogg Biological Station, Michigan, USA - LAR L8-3 metaG | ecosystem: Host-associated > Plants > Roots > Rhizosphere ... | reverse complement strand
CGGATCCGTTCCATTTGCACCGACCGGGATAATAATATCTGGGTTGCGACGGACGAGGGCCTGAACCGGTGGAACAATGGCGTGAAGGATTCGTTCACCACCGCGAGCGGCCTGCCGCACAATTCGGTGCGCGGCATTTACGCCGATCACGGCGGCAAATTATGGATCGGTACCGACGGCGGGATGAGTTTTTACAGTGATGGAAAATTTTATTCCTATGACACGCTGGCCGGCCTGGCGGACCGGGTGGTCAGCGCGATTTATGGGGATCGCCGCGGCAATCTTTGGGTGGGAACGTTCGGCGGACTCAACCGGTTCCAGGAAGGGCGGTTTTTGAATGAGCTTAACAGCGAAGGATTGCCGTATGACAAGATCAACGCCTTTTTCGAGGACCGCGAGGGAAACTTGTGGGTTGGTTCCAATGAAGGCCTGGTTCGTTTCACGCCGAAACGATTTTTCGCCTATACCAAACGCCAGGGCCTTTCGCACAACAACGTGGTGTCGGTGCTGGAAGACCGCGCGCGCAACGTGTGGGTGGGCACCTGGGGCGGCGGCCTGGATAAATTGCGCGGGGAAGTTATCACGCCGTTCCATTTCCCAAATGATTATGTTTTGTCGCTTTGCGAGGCGTATGACGGCATGTGGATTGGCGCGGATTTTGATCGCGGCCTGGCCAAATACAAGAACGGCGAGTTCACGTATTACACATGGAAGGACGGCCTGATCAAGGCCGGCTTGAAGGTGTTGCACGAGGACCGGTTTCTTAACCTTTGGATTGGGACCAGCAAAGGTCTGGATTGTTTTCGGAACGGGAAATTCACCGCTTACACTACCAAGGACGGCTTGGCCGGGAATGAGGTGCGCGCGATTTGCGAGGATGCCCAGGGGAATCTTTGGTTTGGAACCGACGGCGGCTTGAGTCTGTGGAAGAACGGCTCGTTCGTGAATTTTACCACCAAAGACGGCTTGCCGGATAATTCCATCTCGGCGCTTTACGGCGACAACGAGCGCAACTTGTGGATTGGCACGATGTCGGGAGGGTTGAGCCGGAAATTTGGCGGACGGTTTACAAGTTACAACTCGAAGCGCGGGCTGTTCAGCGACGAAATTTTTGAAATCGTGGAAGACGATTACGGCTGGATGTGGATGAGCTGTTCGAAGGGAATTTTTCGCGTGCGCAAAAAGGACTTCGACGCGCTCGATCAGCATCTCCGGGATTCCATTGTCAGCATCGCTTACGGCAAAGCGGACGGAATGGAAAGCGCGCAATGCAATGGCGTGGCCAAACCCGGAGCGTGGAAATCGCGCGAAGGCAGGCTTTGGTTTGCCACCACCAAAGGATTGGTGGCGGTGAATCCGAAAATTGAAATCCACGACGCGCCGCCGCCGGTGTTTATCGAGGAGGTGATCGCGGACGGCAAATCGATCCTGTCCGGCGGGCTCGGCGTGGAACGGCACTTCACCGCGTTTCAGTCGCATACTGGAAGCGCCCTCAATGGAGAAATCAGAATTCCGCCCGGGCGCGGGGAGTTGGAGTTTCATTACACGGCGCTCAATTTTCAAACTCCGGAAAAAAGCCGGTTTAAATACCGCCTGGAGAAGGTGGATCAGGAATGGGTCGAAGCCGGCAACCGCCGGAGCGTGCATTATAACAACATTCATCCAGGGCATTACAGCTTCCAGGTTATCGCCTGCAACAGCGACGGCGTGTGGAATGAAAAAGGCGCTTTGCTTTCCATTGTCGTGCTGCCGCATTTCTGGCAGACGCCCTGGTTTTATGCGGCGATTACGTTGATCGCGGTCGGCGGAGTGTACAGCGCGGCGCGTTACCTGACCAAGATGAGGATGCAACGGAAACTGGAATTGCTTAAACAGCAGAACGCGATCGAACGGGAACGCGGGCGCATCGCCAAGGATATTCATGATGATCTCGGCTCCAACCTGACGCGCATCATGATGCTCGGCGAGCGCGCTCACGATGATTTAAACAACCCCCGTGAGCTCGATACTCACGTTAAAAAAATCGTGGATTGCGCGCGGGACACGGTCCAAACGCTGGACGAGATCGTGTGGGCCGTGAACCCGGAGAACGACACTCTTGACGGGTTGGTGGCCTACATCAACCTGTACATCAGCCAGTTTTTTGAAAGCACCAGCATCATTTGCCGTCTGGAAATGCCAATCGAGATTTCCGGCATCCGCCTGGCGGCGGAAATCCGGCATGATCTTTTTTTGACGGTGAAAGAGGCGTTGAACAACATTCTCAAACATTCCGGGGCGACCGAGGTGCGCGTGCGCATCTCCGAGGATGGCGCGTCGGTGAAAATCGTCATCGAAGACAACGGGCGGGGCTTCGGCGACGGGAACCATAATTCCGTCCGCAAAGGACACGGGATGGAGAACATGCGCCGGCGTTCCGAAAGTTTCGGCGGACAGATATCGGTGGCGAGCGTTCCCACCAAAGGAACGCGGCTGACCATCATTGTCCCGCTGCAAACGCGCGATGATCGGAACTGATGCATATGATTATATGGTTACTTCGCGACGGCCGGAGAGTTAAACTAACCCCGTGTTAGACGTGCCTGCAAAAATCATTCAAGTGGCGCTGGTGGAGGACGACGACGAGATTCGCGCCAATCTCACCCACCGGCTGGCGCGCAGCGACACCTTTCGCCTGTTACGCAGCTATTCCGACGCGGAATCCGCCCTGGCCGATTTGCCCAAATACGAGCCGGACGTGGTGCTGATGGATATCAATTTGCCGGGCATGGACGGGGTGGAATGTGTGCGGCGGTTAAAAGCCATCATGCCCAAGGTGCACGTGATCATGCTGACGGTTTATGAAGACGGCAACCGGCTGTTCAATTCATTGATCGCGGGCGCCAGCGGATATTTGCTGAAACGTTCACCGCCGGCCAAGCTGCTCGCGGCGATTCAGGAAGTTTACGAAGGCGGCGCTCCGATGACGCCGGAGATTGCGAGACGCCTCGTGCAGCATTTTCGGCAGATTTCCGAGCCGCAGTCCGATCTCCCGAAACTCACGCCGCGCGAGCGGGATATTCTCAACCAGCTGGCACAAGGGTATCGCTACAAGGAAATCGTGGAAAATCTCGGCGTCAGCATCGGCACGCTGCACAGCTACATTTCCAGGATTTACGAAAAGCTCCAGGTCCATTCCCGCACCGAGGCGGTTGTGAAGTATTTGAAAAAATGAGTGGAGCGCAGCGGCCGTAGTCTATTCGCCGTCTTTCCAAAATAACGGGGCCAGATACAGGCCGCCTTGGCCCCAGCCGGCGCGGCTGACATACCATTTCCCGTCGTTATCGCGCACGACTTCGGCGGCGTGGGCGGCAAGATGCCCGACCTTATCGGCGATGTCCCAGTGGAAGGGATCGTGGCTCAGAAAAACATCCGTGCCGTCGTAACCGCCGCGCGGACCGATGAAGAGGTAGAAATTTTTCCCGCGCTGCACGACGAAAGGCGATTCCGTCCCGCCGGCGCCGGTTCCAATGGACGGATCGGTGAAGGCGATGGCCCGGTTCGTCCAGGTCAATAAATCGTCGCTCGTGACGAACGCGACAACGTGATTGCCTTTTATCGGATTGCTGGTCGCCGTGTAATACATCACCCATTTCCCGCGCACGCGCAGCACAAAGGGATCGCGGGCGTCGTAGCCGTCCACCACCATTGGATCTTTTGGCGAGCGCGTCCAGGTTTTCAAATCCGGGGAAGTGGCGAGGTGAATTTTATATTTCGTGTGGTCGCGGTCGCCCGCGCAATAAAACAGATAATACAGGTTATCGTGGAAAACCGTGGTGGGGGCCCAGAGATGAACCTCGTTCCAGGGTGGATTGGTCACGACGTCGAGCGCAAACGGCTGCTTGTCCCAGGGTTGTTGCAATAAAGTCCGGGCGGTAGCGTGGGCGAAATGAATCTCCTCCATTGGGCGGGCCGGTTCCTGGCGCGTGATGCCGAACATGTGCCAGACGCCGTCTTTTGCCTGAATGAAGCAATGGTCATTGATATACCACGGCTCCTTTTCGCCGACGCTGGGATCGTAGATTTTTACGAAGCTGCCGCATTCGACCAGGGTTTTCGGCGGGGAATCCCCGGCAAACGCAGATCCCGCGAGGAGGATAAGCAAACTGGCCGCGGCAAATTTCATTTCAATTCTTCCCCGCCCCCGGCGACGTTTTCTTTGTCAAAGCGCCGCGTGCCGAGAATGATTTCCGGGGGGACCTTTTCGCCATGCAGAATTTTCAGCGCGGTGTCAATCGCCTCCGCGCCGCCGGTCGGGTATTGAAAGGTGGTATCGAGAATTCCCTGCTGGACGTAAGCGACGCCTTCCTGCGGCAGCGCGTCGATGCCGACAAATTTCATTTGTTTTTCCCGGCCGGCGGCTTTGGCGGCGAGGTAAGCACCGTGCGCGCCGGGGTCGTTGTGCGCGTAAACGAGATCGATTTTGTCGAAGCGCGACAGGGCGGATTCCATTTCATTGCGCGCGTTCGGCTCCAGCCATTTCATATCGGCGCTAAAGACGATTTTGATGTCAGAGCCGGCGATGCCTTCGAGGAACCCGCTGTGGCGGTCCTGGCCGGGCGTGGAAGTTTGCAGTCCCATCAGTTCGACGACGTTTCCTTTGCCGCCGAGGGTTTTGACGATCCATTGGCCGGCGGCTTTGCCGATCTTCTTGTTGTCCGCGCCGATGAAGCAGGTGTATTTGTCGCCCAGAAGGCGGCGGTCCAGCACGAGGACGGGAATCCCGGCGTCCATGGCTTTGGCGACCGGCTCGGTCAAGGGCTGCGCTTCCTTGGGACTGATGATGAGCAGGTCCACTTTCTGGCTGACGAATTCCTCCACCTGCGCGCGCTGTTGCAAGGTGTCATTCTGCGCGTCTTTGTAGATGACTTTGAGTTCCGGATGTTTGGCGGCCGCGGCTTGAATGTCTGCGTTCATTTGCACGCGCCAGGGCTCGCCCAGGTTGCATTGGGACATGCCGATGACGAATTGTTTGGTCGCGGCCGCGCCGTCGGCGGATTTTTTGCATCCGGCCAAAAGGAGCACGGCGGAGAGCAAGAGGGTCATCCACCGGCCGAGAGCGGCGCCGGGTTTGCCTGCAGGGAGTTGTTTATTATTCACAGAGGTTACGTTCGATTTCGTCTTTGAGTTAAAACGGCCGCCACGATGATGACGCCGGTGAGCATCAGGCGCCCCGATTCGGCGATGGCATTGATGCTTAAGATCTTGTCCAGGTAGCCGATGGTCAAAACGCCGAGCAACGTGAGGGCGATGCCGCCGCGTCCGCCCATCAGGCTGGTGCCGCCGATGACGACCATGGCGATGGCGATCAACTCGTAGCCGACGCCGGCTTCCGGGTCGCCTTGTTGTTCCTGGGCGGCCTGACAGATGCCGGCGACGCCGGCGAACATCCCGCATAAAACATAGGCGGCGGTTTTGGCCGCCACCACCGGGACTCCGGTCAGGCGCGAAGCCTCTTCATTTCCGCCGATGGCATAGAGATAACGACCCCAACGATGCTTAGATATCAAGACCCACGCGAGCGCGAAGCAAGCGAGAAAGATGAGCGTGACCATCGAAATATTCCCGCCGAAGATTCGGTTGTCGACCCAGCGGAACAATGGCGGCACATCCATGTAGCGGTAGGTGCCGTCGGGATTCATCACGGCGGTGGAAACCTTCATTCCGCCGGAAGCGTATTTGGCCAATCCGCGCGCCAGCACCATCATGGAAAGCGTGGCGATGAAAGGTTGCACGCTGAACCGGGCGGTGATGAGGCCGGACACGCCGCCGCAGGCGGCGCCAATCAGGAGGCAGATGGGCACGACCAGCCAGCCGGACCAGCTCCACTGGATCGCCATCTGGGCGCAACAGACGGCGGTCAAAGCCAGGACGCTGCCCACGGACAAATCGATGCCGCCGCAAATGATCACGAGGGTCATGCCGCAGGCGAGAATTCCGTAAACCGACGCCTGCCGCAGCGCGTCGCGATGGGTGCCGATTTTAAAAAACGCGCCGTCGCCGTTGAAAATGATTCCGACGGCCAGCACCATCACGAGGGCCAGAAAGGCGCGGCCGGTGGGGCTCAGGATGGCCTGGAGCAGTGGATTTTTTTTCGCCGCTGGGGAATTCTGAGCCACCGGTTTGGACACGCAGGGATCGGCGTAGAGGTTGGAACTCATGCAAATTAAAACGAGTCCCGCGGGCACGACGAAACGGCCGGTTTTTCTAAAGGCGCCATGGCTGACAATTTTAGGGTGTAGATTTCGGATAGACTATTCATAGAAACCTATGGTTGAAGTCACACGGGCTCTGCCTGATGATTTGGGCTCGGATTCCCGGAAAGTCGAAACCATGAAAAATCTTTTACATTTCTTTGTCATTCTCTGCGCGTCGGTTGGATTCAATGGGAGCGTGGAGGCTCAAGATGTGCCGTTTAACGGGCTGAATATGGGGCTGGGAAATTTGTCGCGGCTTTCATCGGCTCAGACGCGGTCCATCAGCCCGGAGAATTTCACCGGCGAAAAGGGCAAGGGCGGGATGTCTACCAACGGCCCCGCCGCCAGAGGCGCGGCGCGCGAGCTTGGCCAAGGCTGGAAAGTGTCTCCCTTGGTGCACATCGCCGGTCATTCCACTTTCACGCTGGCGCAAATCGACGGGCCGGGCGCAATTCAGCAAATCTGGATGACCCCGTCGCCGATCGACAAAACGCGCTGGTTCATCCTGCGAATTTATTGGGACGACGAAGCCGATCCCTCCGTGGAATGTCCGCTCGGCGATTTCTTCGCGTGCGGCTGGGGGCGATATTGCCAAATCAGTTCGCTGCCGGTGTGCGTGAATCCGGGCAGCGCGTTCAACAGTTACTGGGAAATGCCGTTTCACAAAAAATGCAAAATCACCCTGGAAAACCTCGACGACGCCGGCATGACCATCTATTACCAGATTAATTACACGCTCACCCAGGTGCCGGCAGACGCGGCGTATTTTCATGCGCAATTCCGCCGCGAAAATCCGCTCAAGACCAAAGGGCTTTACACCATCCTCGACGGTGTCGAAGGCAAGGGCCAGTACGTCGGCACTTACCTGGCGTGGGGCGTTCACAACACCGGCTGGTGGGGCGAGGGTGAAATCAAATTCTACATGGATGGCGACACGGACTTCCCGACCATCTGCGGAACCGGCACGGAGGATTATTTCTGCGGCTCCTATGATTTTGACACTAAGGGGCCGGAGGGCCCGTCGCACTACACGGAATTTTCGACGCCTTACACCGGGCTGGCGCAGGTCATCCGGCCGGACGGGCATTACGATTCGCAAACGCGGTTTGGGTTGTATCGCTGGCATATCCGCGACCCGATTCGATTCGACAAGGACTTGAAAGTCACGATCCAGGCTTTGGGCTGGCAATCCGGCGGACGTTACCTGCAACTGCGGGACGACATTGCGTCGGTGGCGTTCTGGTATCAGACGTTGCCGCACAAGAAATTCCCGCCGCTGCCGAGCCGGGACGAATTGGAATTGCATTGAACCGTCCTTGTTCGATTCAAAACATTATTTCTTCAAACGCACGAGTTTTTGGCAGTCTTTACCGGGCCATCGCGTTCCTGGCCTTGGCGGCGTGTTGTTTGATTAAAGCTGGCGCGGCGGAAATTCCGGACACAATTTTGCCCGCCGGCGTCGGGGTGAACATCCATTTGATTCGCGGGCACGAGAACGAACTGGATCTGATCAAGGACGCGGGATTCAAATTCATTCGCATGGACTTTTTCTGGAGTTCCATCGAAAAGAAAAAGGGCGAATATGACTGGTCGGCTTACGATGAATTGACGGATCATCTGGAGGAGCGGGGAATCCGGCCTTACTACATTTTGGATTATTCGAATCCGTTGTATGAAGAAACGGTCACCAGCCCGAACCCGTTGTTTGGGAAAATAGAAAGGGACACCGCTTCGCCGCAGCATGCCGAGAGCATCGCGGCATTTGCCCGATGGGCGGCGGCAGCGGCGAAACATTTCCGCGGGCGCCATGTGATCTGGGAAATCTGGAATGAGCCGAATGGCGGTTTTTGGAAACCAAAAGCCGATGTGAATCAATATATCGCCCTGGCGCTGGCGACGGGCCGGGCGATTCGGGCGGCGGATCCGCAGGCCACGATTGTCGGGCCGGCAACTTCGGGGTTTCCGCGGGATTTTTTGGAGGGCTTTTTGAAATCGGGCGCGCTGGAATTTCTCGATGCCGTCAGTGTGCATCCGTATCGTTCGCCGAAACAGCCGCCGGAAGGCGCGGCCCGCGATTATCAGCATTTGCGGGAGCTCATCGAGCGTTATGCGCCCAATGAGGCGAAGAAAGAAATTCCGATCATCAGCGGGGAATGGGGTTATTCGTCGAACACGAAAGGAGTTTCATTGGAAACGCAGGCGGCTTTCATCGTGCGGCAACAACTTTCAAACTTGTCCTGCGGCGTGCCGATCTCGATTTGGTATGACTGGAAAAACGACGGCCCGGACCCCAATGAAAACGAGCATAATTTCGGCACGGTCACACCGGACGTGAATCCCAAACCGGCTTACGTGGCGATTCAAACCCTCACCCGTGAGTTGGCCGGCTATCGCGTTGGCAGCCGCTATGAGTTGGGAAACTCCAATGATTTTATCCTGATCCTGACGAACGCGCTGCGGGAAACCAAGCTGGCGGCGTGGACGCTCGCCGCGCCGCATCCAGCCACGCTGGATTTGCAGTCGGCATCGGCGAAAGAATTGACCGTTATCAATGGCGACGGCCGGAAGAGCAAGATCGAAATCAACGGCAACGGAATCGTCCTTCAGTTGGACAGCCGGCCCCAATATGTCGAATTGGGTTCGGCGCATTTGAAATAATATTTTTTCGCGGTTTGGTTACGTTGCAAAGATATCCCGCTTATGAGAAATGGAATCGTTCTCTTCCTTTGGCTGGTAATGATCCAGGCCCTGTGCGCGCGGGAATTTCACGTGTCGATCAATGGAGACGATCACAATCAGGGCACAGCGGCTAAACCGTTCCGGACAATTTCAGCGGCGGCCCAGGTGGCTGGGCCAGGCGATATCATCACGGTGCATGGAGGTGTTTATCGCGAACGAATCAGTCCGCCGCGGGGCGGTCGGTCGGACCGGAAGCGCATTGTGTATCAGGCGGCGCCGGGCGAGAGGGTTGAGATTAAAGGGTCGGAAGTGGTCACGAACTGGGTGCGGGTTCAGGATGATACCTGGAAGGTGACGATCCCGAATTCGTTCTTCGGCAGCTTCAATCCTTATCGCGATGTCATCCATGGCGACTGGTTTAGTCCGAAGGGCCGCACGCATCACACGGGCGCGGTGTATCTCAATGGCGAATGGCTGACGGAGGCGGCCAAGGAAGACAACGTCCTGCAACCTGCGGGAGCCAATCCGCTTTGGTTCGGCCAGGTAGACAACGATTCGACGACCATCCTCGCGCAATTCAAAGGAGTGAATCCGAACGAGCAATTGACCGAAATCAACGTGCGGCAGACGGTTTTCTATCCGGAAAAGACGGGAATTAATTACATCACCGTGCGCGGTTTTGCGATGAGCGACGCAGCCACGCCATGGGCGCCGCCGACGGCGGAACAAGTCGGTGTGATTGGCACGCATTGGAGCAAGGGCTGGATCATCGAGAGCAACGTGGTCAGTTACTCCACTTGTTCGGGCATCGCGCTCGGCAAATATGGCGATCAATGGGACAACACGTCGGCCAATACCGCCGAGGGTTACGTCAAAACCATTGAGCGCGCACTGACGAACGGATGGTCGAAGGAAAACATCGGCCACCATATTGTGCGCAACAACACCATCGCGCATTGCGAACAGGCGGGCATCGTGGGCAGCCTCGGCGCAGCGTTCAGCACGATTACCGGCAATACCATTCATGACATTCATATGCGCCGACTGTTTTCCGGCGCAGAAATGGCGGGCATCAAGTTTCATGGCGCGATTGACGTGACGATCAGCCGAAACCATATCTATCGAACGCGCCTGGGGCTTTGGCTGGACTGGATGGCGCAGGGCGCGAGAGTGTCCGCAAATCTTTTTCACGATAATGACGAGGATGCGTTTGTGGAAGTGGACCACGGGCCATTTTTGATGGACAACAATCTTTTCCTTTCGCCGGCGTCGCTGAGGGATTGCTCGCAGGGCGGCGCTTATGTTCACAATCTCTATGGCGGGACGCTGAGCGTGTTTCATTTCGATGCGCGCCAGACGCCGTTTCTCAAGCCGCATTCCACCGCGGTCGCCGGCCTTCATGACAACCCGCGCGGCGATGATCGTTACTATAATAATCTGTTCGCAGGCCGCGCGGATTTGAGCCAATACAATGATTCGCAAATGCCGGTGTGGATGGCGGGAAACATTTTTCTCAAAGGCGCCAAGCCGTGCCGGTGTGAAACCAACGCGCTTGCCGAGCCGGAATTTAATCCAGAGCTCAAGCTGAGCAACGAGGCGGATGGTCTTTATCTCGAGATGAAGTACAACCCGGCTTGGAACACGGAGCAAACCCGGCAATTCGTGACGACCAGGCTGCTGGGGCGCGCAGCGATACCGAATGCGCGCTTTGAAAATGCGGATGGCGGCCAGATTCGAATCGACACGGATTATTTCGGCCGGCGAAGGAAGAAATCGAATCCAACCGCGGGACCTTTCGAACGTCCGGAACAAAGTGATCTCAAATTGAAAGTGTGGGGCGCGATTTCCAACTGATTTTTAGTGGCTGTCAGGTTACTTCGGGCTGAATGAGGGCAGAATAAAGCAATAGGCGGTGTATTTAATTTCGCTCCAGGCCAGTTCGGGCAGGGGTTGACCCGGGAATAGCGGCCGGTTTACGGGAGTGAAATGAATTCGTACTCGGATCGCCGATTTGCCTTCCGTCAGCTTGCGCGGGATGAGAAATTCGTCATCGCGAAAACAGCGGTTGGAAGTCTCGATAATGTGTTGGGTCGGGCCCAATTCGTCCTTGGGATTGGAATAGACGCAGGTGTTCGCGCCGGCCAGGTACCAAATGCCGGATTTGTGCCAAACCGGCGATCGGCGATTGGTGTCGGCGATAAAAACCTCCGCGCGCTGGTTGGGAAAGCGATAGTCAAGTTTTCGTCGCAGGAGCACGCCAAGATTTCGCGGATCCAGCCGGAGGGTGAACTCCGATGAGCCGGTGGTTTTTCGCCCCTGATCGGTTTCCGCCGGATAGATTTCCCGCCCGTTCAAGGTGTCCACGCCCCATTCGTAACGCGAGGTGATTTGATACGGCGCAGAAGCTGCGGGTGAATCATAGGCGTGCGCCGATTCGCTTTTGGTATTGCCGATTTGCAGTTCGTCGGTCTGCGCCAGCGACGCTGCCGGCAGGCCATACCAATAGGTCACGGTCTGATAATGTTCGGTGGATTGGTTGTCGCCGCCGTGTTCCAGCCGGATAACGGCGTTGCGTCCGAAGGGCATCAAGTCGGCGAGCAGGAATCGATAGGCTGATTCAATTTTGTCCTCGTCATTTTTGGCTTCCTTCTCGTTGCGCGCGCCGGTCGGATGGCCCGCGAAAGAAAGCGTCATATTTTTTCCGCCCCAATAATCGCCGCCACCGCCCCATTCCTCGGTGCCAGTGCCGTAAGCCTGCGGCGTGAGGCTGTCATCGAAAAAGAATCGCGGGTCGCCTTCGAGAGTATTGAGGTTCGCGCGCTCCGAAAAAATCCACGAGTTGCCAATGAATTGCCCGGACCAATCGGTGCTGCCTTCGATTTGGCGCGTGTCCAGCAGAACCAGGTCCTGGCCGGGTTCAGGGGTGGGAAAATCGCGATAGGTCGCGTGAAAATATCCGACCCGATTGGCCGGACCTTTATACGGCATCGCGCGCAAGGACCAGTGGATATCGCTAAGAGGTTGATCACCGCCGACCAGTTCGAGACGCGCTGATTTAAAAAAAGGCATGGGAAAATAACATCCCAGAAACATTTTCTGATCGTCGAAGCGGACGTGCACAGGGAAGGCTTTCACCAGGAACTCGCGAGTGTCCCGGTTATAAAAAGTGCCCGTGCCGTGAAACAAAGCCATTGGCGCATTGACGGAAGGTTCGGGGCGATCATCCCACGTGATGCGAAGCCAGACGTGGCCAAAGGCGATGGCTTGATCCTTCGGAATGGAGAATTCGACGGCGCGGAGGATTGCCGGTCCGTTGGTTAAATTTGCTAAAACAACGATTTGGTTGGTCGCAAGGTTGAGCGTTCCATTTAGCTCCTTAATTTTAAAGTGGCGGGCCTCGGATGAATCTGGTCGTGGAACTAAATCTTCTCCGGACTGGTCAATCAATTTTAGAACATCCTCCGGCGGCGCAACGTTTGTGTTCCAGGAACGGATTCGTTGGGACAACGGAATGCCGTCGACGAATTGATCGTAGATATAGTAACCGGTGCCGTAATGGGTCCGGGAATAGGCCATTTGAAAAGAATGTTCAAACGAAACGGGCACCCAAATTAAATCAGCGCCCTTCGTGAGGGACCAGGTCCAGGTCAGGGGATTGGGAAAAGCTTTCTCCGGCAGAAAGACTGAATCAGCGACGGGATGGTTGGGATCGTCGGTGCTGGTTTCTTTGATGATGTAATCGTGTCCATCCACAACGTAATGCCAGGGGCTGCCGTGCCAATGATTGTATCGGGCGAAATAGAGAATGCCCGCGCCCTCCACGTCCAGCGGGACGTTAAAATCATCGGCAAGCTGGTAAAGGAAATGGCTGGCGTCGGCGCCTTCGTTGCCGCCGCGGCGATCGTAGGTGCTGCGCATGTACGCGCGCACGCCGATGCGCTGCTGCGGCCACAAATCCCATTGGCGATAGGCGTCGAATCCGACGGGGGTGACCGGCAGGTCTTCGGCAAAGCAAAGCGCGCCGATGAAAACAAAAATCCAAATCGGCAAAACCCTTGCGAAAAAATAGGCGGCGGTCTTTGCCATGCCGTCAATTGGGCGTCGCGGCGATTTTCAGCGGCGTTTTGAGGCGGATATCGTCGGACGCGGCGCCGATCAGCAGTTCGTAGCTTCCGGGTTCGA
>Ga0070714_100002687_pt1 | contig 13106 bp, 5 predicted proteins | sample LARL83metaG_FD_65450 | JGI IMG/M metagenome (GOLD analysis project Ga0070714, IMG submission 65450) | Corn, switchgrass and miscanthus rhizosphere microbial communities from Kellogg Biological Station, Michigan, USA - LAR L8-3 metaG | ecosystem: Host-associated > Plants > Roots > Rhizosphere ... | reverse complement strand
GCGGCGTCCCGCCAGAGGATCGCGGCGCACCCTTCGGGCGGGATGACGCTGTAGATCGCGTACTCCTGCATAAGCACCCGGTCGCCGACGGCGATGCCGAGCGCCCCGCCGCTGCCGCCTTCGCCGCTGACGATGACGACGATCGGCGTGTCGAGGAGCATCATGTCGCGCAGGTTCACGGCAATCGCTTCGGCGACGCCGCGCTCCTCCGACTCGATGCCGGGATACGCCGCCGGCGTATCGACGAAGACGATCACGGGGCGGCGGAACTTTTCCGCCAGGCGCATCGCCCGAAGCGCTTTCCGGTACCCCTCGGGCCTCGCGTATCCGAAATTCCGGTAGATCTTGTCCTTGGTATCGCCGCCTTTCACGTGCCCCACCACGAGAACGGGCTGGCCTTTGTAGTCGGCGAAGCCGGTCATGATGGCGTGGTCGTCGGCAAACCGGCGGTCGCCGTGGATCTCGACGAAGTTCGTGAACAGCAGCTTGATGAAGTCCTCGAGGCCCGGCCGGCTCGGATGCCGGGCGACCAGCACGCGCTGCCACGGAGTGAGCGCGCGATACAGCTCGCGCCGCACCGATTCGATGCGCCGCCGCAGCGACTCGAGCTCGCGATCGCGCGCGTCGGTGCGCGGCAATTGCGTGAGCGCCTCGATCTCCTTCAGCAGGACCGCGATCGGCTCCTCGAATTCCAGCGTTTCAGGCGCCATACCGTCTCACCGCCGTCGGTCGCAACGCGATCATCTCAGCGACACCGCTCCGACGCCGACAATCTGCTCCACTTCCTCGACGAGCGCAGGCGACGGCTTCACACGAATCTGGGACGAGACGTCGGCCTTCACGCGCAGCGTTCGCGAATCGGATGGCAGCTCGATCTCGAACGACACGCGGCGGTCGCCGCGATGCCGCGAGAACACCTCGCCGAGCTGCTCGAAGACGCCGCGATGGGCTGGCATCTGGACGCGAATGGCCACCTCGCGCGCGATGCGCTCGCGCACGGTCTCGAGCCGCACGATCTCGGTCGCGAGGACCCGCGCCGTTTCGTCGTCGCGCTCGAGCTTGCCGCGGACGAGCACCAGCGTGCCGCTTTCGATGAGCGATGCGCTGCGCTGATACGTTTCGGGGAACACGATCACTTCGACGCCCCCTTGCGCATCTTCGAGCGTGAAGACGGCCATGCGGTCGCCTTTCCTGGTCTTCAGCTGCCGGCAGGCGGCGACGATGCCGCCGATGCTCGTGTCGGGCTCGAGCGGCTTGCGGCCGCCGGGCCCCCAGGCGTCGGGCTGGGCCGCCGGCATCGGCGCGTCAGCCAGCTCGGTCGTCGTGCGCGCGCCGAATTCCCTGAGGTCCGCCGCATAACGATCGGCCGGATGGCCGCTCCAGTAGAGGCCGAGCGTCTCTTTCTCGAACGCGAGCTGCTCCGCTTCGGTCCACGCCGTCGCGTTCGGCAACTGCAGGCCGGCCGTGCCATTCGTAGCGGCCTCCGCCGGCTCCGCGTCGCCGAACAGCTGCGCCTGCCCTTCGTCGCGGTCGCGCTGCATGCGCGCCCCGTGCTCGCAGACGGCATCGACGGCCGCGACGAGCCGCGGCCTGAGCGCCAGCGTAGGCAGCTCGGCCAGCGCGGGATCCGACTGCGCCAGCGAATCGAAGGCGCCCGCCTTGATCAGGCTCTCGAACACGCGTTTGTTCACCAGGCGCAGGTCCACGTCCTCGCAGAGGGCATGGAGCGACTGGACTCTGCCGCGTTTCTTTCGGACATCGAGCAGCGATTCGATCGCGCCCTCGCCGACATTCTTGATCGCGGCGAGCCCGAATCGGACGCCGTTGCCGGGTTCGACGGTGAATCGCAGCTGGCTCTCGTTGACGTCCGGCGGCAGGACCGGCACACCGCGGTCGCGGCATTCGCCGAGGTAGAGTGCGAGCTTGTCGGTGTTCTGCGACTCGATCGTGAGGAGCGCCGCGGCGAAATGCCACGGATAGTTCGCCTTGAGATAGGCGGTCTGATACGCGAGAAACGCGTAGGCCGTCGAGTGCGACTTGTTGAACCCGTACCCCGCGAAGTGTTCCATCAGATCGAACAGATGGCCCGCCTTCTTCTCGGCGTGTCCGTTCTTCAGCGCGCCCTGGACGAACTTGCCCCGCATCTTCGCCATGACCTCGGCGTTCTTCTTGCCCATGGCCTTGCGCAGCAGGTCGGCCTCGCCGAGCGTGAAGCCGGCGACGACGTTCGAGATGCGCATCACCTGTTCCTGGTAGGCGATGACGCCGTAGGTTTCGGCGAGCACGGGCTCGAGCTCGGGCAGCTCGTAGGCGATTTCGGTCTTGCCCTGCTTGCGCGCGATGAAGTCGTCGACCATGCCGCTGCGAAGCGGCCCGGGGCGATAGAGCGCGTTGAGCGCGATGAGGTCCTCGAGGCGCTGCGGCTTCGACTTGCGCAGAATATCGCGCATGCCGCTCGACTCGAACTGGAAGATGCCGTAGGTCTGTCCTTCCTGGAAGATCTGATACGTCTTCGCATCGTCGAGTGGAACGTGATCGATGTCGAGCGTTTCGCCGGTCGTGCGCTTGATCTCCGCGATCGCGTCGCAGATGAGCGTCAGCGTCGAGAGCCCCAGAAAGTCCATCTTCAAGAGGCCGACGCGCTCGATCTCCTTCATCGACCATTGCGTGACGATTTCGTCGTGCGCCCCTTTGTAGAGCGGCGCATATTCGGTGATCGCCTTGGGCGCGATCACGACCCCTGCGGCGTGCACCGACGCGTGCCGCGTCATGCCTTCGAGCCGCTTGGCGACGGCCAGGAGCTCCTTCACCTTCGGGTCGCTCTGCTCCATCAGGCGCAGCGGCTCGCTCTCTTCGAGCGCCTTGTCGAGGGTCATGTCGAGCGCCGCCGGAATCTGCTTGGCGACCTTGTCGACATCGGCGAACGGCATCTCGAGCACGCGGCCCACGTCGCGGACCACCGCCTTGGCCTTCATCGTGCCGAAGGTGATGATCTGCGCGACGTTCTCGCGGCCGTACTTGCGCGTGACGTAGTCGATCACCTCGCCGCGCCGGCGCTCGCAGAAATCGATGTCGATATCCGGCAGCGACACGCGCTCGGGGTTCAAGAAGCGCTCGAAGATGAGATCGAAGTCGAGCGGATCGACGTCGGTGATCCGCATGCAGTAGGCCACGAGGCTGCCCGCCGCCGATCCGCGCCCGGGACCCACGGGAATGCCCTGCTCGCGGGCGTATCTGATGAAGTCCCACACGATCAGGAAGTACCCGGGGTACTCCATCTTCTTGATCATGTCGAGCTCGTACGAGAGCCGCCGCTCGTACTCGTCGATCGTGTGCCGCAGCGCGCCGACCGAGGCCAGCTGCTGCAGGCGTGGAAGCCGCGCCTTGAACCCCTCGCGAGCGACGTGCTCGAAATAGCCGTCGAGCGTGAACCCCGGAGGGACGTCGAAATTCGGCAGGTAGTTCCGGCCTTCCGCCAGCTTGACGTTGCAGCGTTCGGAAATGCGCACGGTGTTCGCCACGGCGTCCGGAAAATCCTTGAAGACGTCCGCCATCTCGGCCGGCGTCTTCAGAAAGAACTGCCGCGCGTCGTAGCGCAGGCGCTTCGGATCGCTGAAGGCCTTGCCCGTGCCGATGCACAGCAACACGTCGTGCGGGTGCGCGTCGGCCTCGCGCAGGTAATGCACGTCGTTGGTGCACACCATCTTCAGCCCGAGATCGCGCGCGATGGCCGGGATGCCCGAGTTGACGACGCGCTGCTCCTCGATGCCGTGCCACTGCATCTCGAGAAAGAAATTGTCGGCGCCGAGGATGTCGCGATACGCCGCCGCCGCCTCGCGCGCCTTCTTCTCCTGCTGGTGCGAGAGCCCTTCCGCAACTTCGCCTTTCAAGCACGAACTGAGGCCAATGAGCCCCTTCGAGTGCTGCGCGAGCAGCGCCTTGTCGATCCGCGGCTTGTAGTAGAAGCCCTCGGTGTAGCCGGAGGACACGAGCTTGATGAGATTGTGGTACCCCTCGATCGTCTCGGCGAGCAAGACGAGATGATTCTGCGTGGCGCCCGGATTGCCGCTTTTCTCGAGCCGGCTGCCCGGAGCGACATACACCTCGCATCCGAGGATTGGATTCAGCCCGCGCGCGCGCGCGTGGTCGTGAAAGATGACCGACGAGAACATGTTCCCGTGCTCGGTCACCGCAATGGCCGGCATCTTCAGCTTGACGGCCTGATCGAGCAGTTCGTCGATCCGGCACGCGCCGTCGAGCAACGAAAACTCGGTGTGAAGATGAAGGTGAACGAAATCAGACATCAATTCAATTCAATTCATTCCCACTCAATCGTGGACGGCGGCTTCGAGCTGATGTCGTACACCACCCGGTTGATGCCGCGCACGTCGTTGACGATACGCGACGAGATCCGCGCCAGGAGATCGTGCGGCAGCCGCGCCCAGTCGGCCGTCATTCCGTCGCGGCTCTCCACGGCGCGAATCGCAACGGTGTACTCGTACGTCCGCTCGTCGCCCATCACGCCGACACTCTGCACCGGCAGCAGCACCGCAAAGCTCTGCCACAACTTGCCATACCAGCCGGCGCGCCTCACTTCATCGGCGACCACGGCGTCGGCGCGCCGCAGCAGCGCCAGCCGGGGCCCCGTGACTTCGCCGAGAATTCTGACGGCCAGACCTGGTCCGGGAAACGGCTGACGGCCGACGAATTCCTCGTCGAGTCCGAGCTTCCGGCCGACTTCCCGCACTTCGTCCTTGAACAGTTCTCGGAGCGGCTCCACGAGCTTCATCCGCATCCGCTCCGGGAGTCCGCCGACGTTGTGATGACTCTTGATCAGCGACGACTGCCCCACGATCGCCACCGACTCGATGACGTCCGGATAGAGCGTGCCCTGCGCGAGAAAGTCGACCTCGCCGAGCTTCACCGCTTCCGCCTCGAACACTTCGATGAACACCCCGCCGATAATCTTGCGCTTCTTCTCCGGATCGCTGACGCCGGCGAGCCGGTCGAGAAACAGCGTCGAGGCATCGACGAACCGCAGCGGCAGGTTCAGGCGCTCGAAGCGCTTACGAATCTGGTTCGCCTCGTCCAGCCGCAGGACTCCGTTGTCGACGAAGATGCAGGTCAGACGATCGCCGACCGCGCGGTGTACCAGCAGGGCCGCAACCGTCGAATCGACGCCGCCCGACAGCGCGCACACCACGCGGCCGCCGCCCACTTGCGCGCGCACGCGCGCCGTCGATTCGTCCACAAACGACGCCATCGTCCAGTCGCCCGTGCAGCCGCAGATGCTGAACGCGAAGTTGCGGAGGATGTCGAGGCCGCGCTCGGTGTGCACGACCTCGGGGTGGAACAGAATGGCGTAAAGGCGCCGCGACGCGTGGACCATCCCCGCGACCGGCGCGTTCTCGCTCGTGGCGACCACCGCAAAACCGTCGGGCGGCGCCGCGACGTAATCGCCGTGGCTCGCCCACACGCGGAGCGCGGATGGCAGCCCGGAGAAGAGCGGCGCGGCCGGACCGCGCACGTCGACCGCCACCGTCGCGTGCCCGAATTCGCGCTGCGCGGCCGGCTCGACGCTCCCGCCGAGCACGTGCGCCATCAACTGCATGCCGTAACAAATCCCGAGCACCGGTGGACCGAGCGCGAACACCGCCGGATCGCACGTGGGTGCGCCCGCATCGGCGACGCTCTTCGGCCCGCCAGACAGAATGATGCCGACGGGCGCTCTGGCTCGGATTTTTTCGGCCGGTGTGTCCGGTGGCCAGATTTCCGAATAGACCGACAGCTCACGCAGCCGGCGCGCGATGAGCTGCGTATACTGCGAGCCGAAATCCAGAACGATGATGGTTTGATGGGCCACTGAACGGGAAAGCTAAAACGCTATTATAGCGGTGTGCGCACACGCACAACCACAAGATCTTGTAGTGCAGTTGCCCTCATCGCGGTCGGCTTCCTCGCGTTGGGCAAGAAGCCCGCGCCGGCGCCGCCCTCCCTCTTTCCGGTGCAACCGCTCTGGACCCTCGCTCTCAACAGTCAAATCACCGTCCCGCCCGCGTTTGACGGGTCGATCGGCTACTTCGCCATCGACGGCGACCGCATCGTCGCTTACGACATGTTGCCCGGCAGGGAACGCTGGATCATCGACGCGAAACCGGCCATCGAGCTGACCGCGAGCGACGGTCTCCTGTTCGTCGTCGAAGGCGGCGCCCTGAAGGCGCGGCGCTCCGACGATGGCGCGGTGGCGTGGCAGGTTCCGATCCGTGGCGAGTTCGCCGTACCGCCGGTCGTGGACAACGGCTGGCTGATCGTGGCGACGACGACGCCGGAAATCATCGCGCTGCGCGCATCGGACGGGGCGGAGATCTGGCGGAAGGCGGTCGGCCGCCAGGCCCACGCGCGCCCGGCTCTCGCGGCGGACCGCGTTTACATCCCGACCGACGACGGGCACATCGTCGCGTTGCGGGTCGACGACGGCGCCGTCGTCTGGGACCGGCTCCTGAACGCCGCGGCAAACGATATCCTCGCGTTCGACGAGCGTCTGTACGTCGGCTCGAACGACAACAACCTGTACTGCCTGCTCGCGAAGGATGGATCGATCGACTGGAAATGGCCGACGGGCGGCGACGTGGTCGGCGCGCCGGCCGCCGACGAGCACAACGTCTACTTCGTGTCTCTCGACAACGTGCTGCGCGCGCTCGATCTGAAATCCGGCGGTCAGCGCTGGAAGGTGTCGTTGCCGATTCGGCCGACTCGCGGGCTCCTGCGCGTCGGCAACGTGCTCGTCGTCACCGGACTGTCGGCGAAAGTGGCGGCGTACAACACCGCGGACGGCAAGCCCGCCGGCGACGTCCCGGCTCGCGGCGACCTGGCCGCGCCGCCTCGCATCGTGGAGGGCGGCCCCGCAGGGACGCCGATCGTGATCGTCGTCACGAGCGACATCGCGAAAGGCGCGCTCGTGACCGCGTTCACGAAATCGCACGAGCCGCCGATCGTGCCGATGGCGCCGCTCCCGAACATCATCCCGGTGCCGGTGCCGAAGTCGTAGCGGCGGTGTGTTCGCGCACGGCAACGGCCAGGCGCCGAATGCCTTCCTCGATGCGCTGGTGTGACGGCGCCGAAAACGAGAGCCGCGCGAAGCCGCTTCGGCGGCCGTCCACGAAGAACGCGCTCCCGGCGACGTACACGACGCCGTGGCCGACCGCCTTCTCGAGCATCGCGTCGGTATCGATCGCGTCGCCGAAGAACGCCCACAGGAAGAAGCCGCCGCGGGGCTCGGGCCAGGTGACGAGACCGTTCATCTCGCGCTCGAGCGCCGCTTCCATCACGCGGCGCTTCGCCTGGTAGTACTCGCGGAGCATCGGCACGCGCGCGGCGAGCACGCCCCGCTTCCACACGTCGTAGACGATCCGCTGGTCGAGGCCGCCCGTGCAGAGATCGGCGGCCTGCTTCGCGACTTCGATCTTCGCGACGAGCGGCTCGGCGGCGGCGATCCAGGCGACGCGAAACCCCGGCGCGACGGTTTTCGAGAAGCTGCTCAAGTACACCACGCGGCCTTCGGTGTCGTCGACCTTGATCGGCCGCGTGTCGGATGCGCTCGCCGCATCGGTGAAGTGCAGCGCGCCGTAAGGATCGTCCTCGACGATCAGGACGTCGCGCGTCGAGGCCCACTGCAGCAGGCGCACTCGCTTCTCGAGGCTGACGAGCAGCCCGGTGGGATTCTGGAAATTGGGCACGACGTACAGAAAGGCGATGCGGCGCCCGGCGGCCCGCTCCGCAAGCAGGGTGCGGTCGAGATCCTCGAGATCGATGCCGTCGCGATCCTGGCGGACGCCGACGAGCCGTGCCTGCGTGTTGCGGAAGGCCGTGATCGCGCCCGTGTAAGTCGGGAGCTCCACGAGGACGACGTCGCCCGGATCGACGAACACGCGGGCGCACAGATCGAGCGCCTGCTGCGAACCGGTCGTGACGATCACCTGCTCCGGCGTCGCGCGAATGCCCCGCCCGGCCAATATCTCGGGCAGCGCCTCGACGAGCGGTCGATACCCGCGAGTCGGGCCGTATTGCAGCACGGTCGCGTCCGAGCCGTCGAGCACCGACTGCGCGATGTCGCGGAATTCGGCCCAGGCGAACACGTCGGGCGCCGGAAATCCCGGCGCGAACGAAATGATGTCCGCGCCACGGGCGCCGAGGGCGCCCATCTTGCGGATCGCCGACTCCTGCATCGTGCCGGCCGCGCGCGAAAAGAATCGTGTGGCGTTGTTCATGATTTGCCGCGGCTCGGCCCCCACTCCCAGCCGTCGAGCGCTCCCCTGTTCTCGGACGTTTCGTGCTGCAGAGACGACGCGCGCGTCTGGAGGTGACGCGTATACAACGTGATGTAGGCACCGAGCGCGGTCAGCCCCAGATACTCGAAGACGAGCCCCCGCAGGAGCAGCGCGCCGATCTGGAGCGGAAACACGGCGAGACCGACCAACGGCACGAAGGCGATCAGCCCGACGCCGGACCACGCGAGCGCCGACGCGAACATCGCCGCGACGAGGAGCCCGAGGACGACGAGGAAGACGCCGACCAGCTCTCGAAACTCGTCGTGGATGAACCTGGCGATGGCGCGCGCCGCGACGCCGAGCGGCAGGTCCTCGATCGCCATCGCGACCTGCATCAGCAAGTACAAGAGGTTGACGATCGTGATCCAGACGACGAGCGCGATCGCGGCGGCGGCCGCGATGAGCGTCCAGCCGATCACGAGGACCCGATCGCCGGCCGCGCGGTAGCCATAGTAGACGAACGCGAGATACGCGCCGCCCGATGCGGCGTAGATGATCATCAGGGCCGCGCCGAGCGCGAGGTACCGGCGGAACAGCCGGGTGCAGCCGGCGGTGAAGCGCCCGAGCGAAAAGCGCGCCGCCGAGTGGAGGTGCTGATATGTGATCGCTTCGTGCTCGATCGGACCGGCCGCCGCGTTGCCGGCGATGAGCACGTCCATCGTGCCGCCCTTCACCGCAAACATCAGCACCGATCCGCCCAGCAGCACCAGCGTGAAGGCGGCGATGAACGCGACGAGCGCGACCGGCTCCGACAGGAGCGCGCTCGCGACGGTCGTGAAAATGTCACGCAGGCTCCCCTGCAGCAGCTCTGCGAGATCCGCGCCGAGCACCACGGCAATCAGCACCGCGGCCCCGACGACGGGCACGGCCAGCAGCACCTGGAACGTCGTCTCGGCGACGAACTGGATGGCGACAGACTGCCAGTTGGCTGCCGCGAGGAGCGCGCCGCGCTTCAGGAGGTGCTTCAGGTCCAAAACGGTTCTACTGATTGTATTCTGGAAGAACCCTGAAGCCTGACTCGCTCGCACCAGGACCTGCGCGATCCCCGCGTCTGGTCCGCTGGGGCCTCGCCGCGGCGCTCGCGGCGGGCATCGGCGGATGGGGACTGGAGCGCGCGCGTTTCGGCGCGGACGACCAGGCCTCGGTGGCGCGCGTCGAGGCCGAGCTGCGCCAGCGGATCGACGACAGCGCCGGGGCAATCCGCCTCCTCGCTGAACGGGTCGCCGCGGAACGGAACGCGATCGCGCAGGCGCCTCGCGATCCGACGGCCGCCAAACGTCTCTTCGACGTCGTGAACGCGGCCGTGTCGGCAGACGACACGGACCGCACGGCCATATCCGTCTACGACAACACCGCCAACCCTATCGCCTGGGCCGGCGTCGTCACCGAGTTGCCGCGCGATCGCCTGGCGGGCGGCGCGGTGCTCTTCGTCGCGCCCGGCACCCTCGGCCCACGCCTGGTCCGATTGCAGCCCGTCGTCGATCGAGCCCAGCCATCGGGCGCACGAATCGGGACGGTGGTCGTCGAGGAGTCTCTCGGCACCGCGGACGCGATTCAGGCATCGGGCGACACCTTTACCCTCTCGACATCCGTCGTGCCCGTCGCGCTCTCGGCGCGGATCCCCGCGGGACCTCCGCGGCCTTACACGTTCGTCCTGCCGTCGCCGGGCGGCGGTGTGCTGGCGCAGGCCGAGGTCGCGCCGGCGCAGCTGCACGAAACCCGTGCCCGCTGGCGTCATGCGCGCTGGGCGGCCGTCGTCGCGATTCTCGCCGTGACGATGTTGTTGTCGCTGGCGCCGCTGGTGGAACTGCGACGCCGCACGCGCGACCGCCGGTCGTTTCTCGTCGCGAGTGCCGCCGTGGCGGGGACGCTCGTCGTCGCGCGGGTCGTCCTCTGGTTCGCAGTCGGCCTGATTCGGCCCGAGCATGCGCTGACCACGCCGCTGGACCTCCTGCTCTCCGCGTTGACGCTCGTCGCCCTCGTCTGGCTTGGCGTCGATCTGATCGAGAAGCGGCGCCACCTCCGCCCCCGGCCGCCCGTCTTGGTGCCGGGGTCGGGGTCGACGCGAATCGCCATCGCGTACGCCGCCGCCGGCGCGGCGGCCCTTGGCTGGTTATGGACGTACGAGCGCGCGCTCGCGTCGCTCGTCGCGCATTCCACGTTCGACCTGCTGCATTTCTCGCTCCATCCGTTGAGCCCGCCGCGTCTGGCCATGTCCTTCAGCCTCGTGCTCCTGCATGCGACCGCGATCTGGACCGCGGCGGCCATCATCCGGGCGCCGAGCCTGCTGTGGCGCGCGACGCGATCGCTGTCGACGTCGCTCGCAGGTCCGGCCTGCTTCGCCGGCGCGGTCGCCGCCGCTGCGGCGCTTCGCGCGATGTCGCCCTCGGTGCCGCTCGCCGCACTCTCTGTCGCGCTCCTCGGCGCGGCCGCCTGCGCCGCGGCGGTCGTTCTGCTCCGCGCCCCGGCCCGGCACGCATCCCAGGCGGCGCGGTTCGCGGCGCTGTTCGTGGCGCTCGTCGCGCCGGCTATCGTGATGTATCCGTCGCTCGTCTCGTTCGCCACGAGCGCGAAAGAGCGGCTCATCGCCGGCGAATTCGGTCCCCAGGCCGCGAGCCAGCGCGAGGCCTTGAAGGAACGGCTGCTGCTCGCGCTCGAACAGATCGACTCGATGCCGTCCCTGTCGGAATTGATCGTGGGCTCTCCGGACAGCGACGTCGAAACGCCCTCGACCGATCGCGCGTTCCGCGTGTGGCAGAGCACGGACCTCGCCACCTACCGCCTGAAGTCGGCGGTCGAGCTGTACGGTCCGCGCGGATCGCTGGTGAGCCGATTCGCGCTGCGGCTGCCCGACTACACGACGGCGACCCACGCCGCCGCCGGATGCGCGTGGGACATCGTCGAAGAGCCGTCGCCTTTCGGAGCGGGCGTCCGGCACGTGCTCCGCGCGAGCCGCGGCGTCTGCGCGGGCCGCCGCCCGATCGGCTCGATCGTCGTGCGCGTGCTGCTCGACTACCAGACGCTGCCGTTCCTGGGATCGCCAAGCCCGTATCCGGAGCTGCTGCGGCCGGACCGAGAAGAGTCGGTCGAAGGCGCGGCGGCGCGCGACGTCGAGTTCGTGGTGTATGGCTGGAGCGGCGCGCCGCTCTCCGCGTCCGGCACGAGCGTGTGGACGCTTCCCGACGATGTGTTCGATCGCCTGATCGCGTCGCGCGAGCCGTTCTGGGCGACGATTCCCCGCGAGGACCAGCCGTTCCGCGTGTACTTCATGAGCGACCGCGTCGGTGTGTACGCCCTCGGCTATCCGATGATCACGCCGTTCGGCCACCTGGTGAATCTGGCGGAGCTGGTCGCGCTGGCCGGCACGTTGTTCGTGCTGCTGATCGGCGGCGCGACGCTCTTCAACGCGCTCACCTCGTCCACCCCCGCCAGCGGCCGCGCGCTGCTCCGCGAGATCCGATCGAGCTTCTATCAGAAACTGTTTCTCGCCTACGTGGCCGGCGCGGTGGTGCCGGTCGTGATTCTGGCGGTCGCGACGCAGCGGTACGTCGCGAATCAGCTCCGCGCAGGCATCGAAGACGCGGCGGCGAAGACCGCGACCGTCGCGCAGCGCCTGGTCGAGGATTACGCCACGCTTCAGCAGCGCGGCACCGCGACGCTCCAATCGCTGGACGACCAGGCGATGGAGCTCGTGGGACGCGCGATCGACCAGGACGTGAACCTGTTCGACGGGACGCGGCTCCAGGCCACGAGCGAGCGCGACCTCTTCGCCTCGCACCTGCTGCCGACGCGCACGCCCGGCGACGTGTACGAGCACATCGCGCTCGATCGCCTTCCAACGTACGTCGGCGTCGAACGCGTCGGGTACCTCCTCGCGTCGGCGCCCGTCCGCGCGGGAAGCCGCGAGGGCATCGTCACCGTGCCGCTGACGCTCCGGCAGCAGGAGATCGAGCGTCAGATCGACGAGCTCAATCGACGGGTGCTGTTCGGCGCGGTGCTCTTCAGCCTGCTGGGCGCGGCGCTCGGCTACTGGATGGCGGAGCGCATCGCGGATCCCGTGAACCGGCTGACGCGCGCGACGCGCCGCATCGCCCGCGGCGACCTCGACGCGCGGATCGCGGGCACGTCGTCGGACGAGCTGCGGCGCCTGGTCGAGGATTTCAACCAGATGGCGGCCGACCTGAAACGGCAGCGCGTCGAGCTCGAGCGCACGCAGCGCCTCGAGGCCTGGGCGGACATGGCGCGCCAGGTGGCGCACGACATCAAGAATCCGCTGACGCCCATCCAGCTGTCCGCCGAGCACGCGCAGCGCGTGAACGCGGACCGCGGCCGGCCGCTGTCGCCGATCCTGGACGAGTGCGTCACCGCGATCCTGTCGCAGGTGAAGCTGCTCCGTCAGATCTCGGCGGAGTTCTCGAGCTTCGCCAGCTCGCCGACGCCGCGGCCGGAGCCGACGCGGCTGGCCGACCTCCTCGAAGAGGTCGTCGAGCCGTACCGCGCGGGCCTGGCGGGACGCGTGACGATCGCGGTCGCGGCGCCGTCCGCCTTGCCGCTCGCGTTCATCGACCGCACGCTGTTTGCGCGCGCCCTGACGAACGTCATCGAGAACGCGCTGCACGCGATGCCGGGCGGCGGCGAGCTCCGGGTGTCGTGCCGGGAGCAACCGGCCCCCGCTCACGTCCTCGTCGTCGAGGTCTCGGACACCGGGCTGGGGATGGACGCCGCGGCGCGCGCGCGGATCTTCGAGCCCTACTTCTCGACGAAGACGACGGGCACCGG
>Ga0070714_100002686_pt1 | contig 13107 bp, 10 predicted proteins | sample LARL83metaG_FD_65450 | JGI IMG/M metagenome (GOLD analysis project Ga0070714, IMG submission 65450) | Corn, switchgrass and miscanthus rhizosphere microbial communities from Kellogg Biological Station, Michigan, USA - LAR L8-3 metaG | ecosystem: Host-associated > Plants > Roots > Rhizosphere ... | reverse complement strand
TCCGAACACCCCGCATCATCCGGTGGTTCCTATTCATCACGGGGGCGCGAATGCCGTCACTGTTTCCTGGCTGGCACCGACAGACAACACCAATGGCACGGCCCTGACCAATCTCAGGGGCTACAAGCTTTATTACGGCGAAGCGCCCAGGGACTACTCGAGCACGATCAAGGTGTCCAACCCCGGACTCACGACCTACCTCATCGAGAACCTGTCGCCCGGCCGGTATTACTTCGCGGTGACGGCTTACAACTCGCTCGGAGAAGAGAGCGATTTCTCGCCCGAGATATCCACCATCGTGGACTAGTGCCACTGGCAGGCGCGCTTACTGCGGCCATCGGCGCCGGTGCGTCCTCATTTTGTAAAGCCGCCGTCAGCCGGCGAGCGTCGGCTGCTTCATGAGCTGCTGCGCTCGCGGGCCGGCGGCGCGGGCTGCAGGCCCGTGATGAATCGATGCTAGACTGATGCCAGAACACGGCGGAACCGTGCCCTTCCACGTTCACACACACCTGGCGCCTGAACATAGCTTCCCATGAAGATCGGTATCGTCGGCTGCGGCACCATTTCGGGTCATCACTTGCGCGCGGTCTCGGATTACCCGGGGTCCGAAATCGTCGGCCTCGTCGACTCAGACGGAGCGCGCGCACGAGCGCAGGCTGAGCGTTTCGCCGTACCCCACACCTTCGATAAGCTCGCGCCGCTACTCGCGCTCGAGCCCGACGTCGTTCACGTACTGACACCCCCGGACTCGCACGCCCGCCTGGTGATCGAAGCTCTCGAGGCTGGGAGTCACGTTTACGTCGAGAAGCCGATGGCGGTCACGGTGCGGGACTGTGAGGCGATGATCAGAACCGCCGCTCGCGCCAATCGTCAGTTGTGTGTCGGCCATTGCTGGCACTACATTCCAGTGATTGCACGTGCACAAAGTCTCATAGCCTCGGGCGCTGCCGGCGAGATCCTGCAGGTCGCCGCGTCATTCAACTATGACGTGCTGCGCAATCCGACATTCGGCACGGCGCATTGGTCGAATGAGCTCCCTGGCGGGCTCGCCGAGGATCTCGCGGTGCACCTCGCCTCTGTGCTGATCTGGTTGCTCGGCGCACCGCGGCGCACGAGCGCGATAAGCCGCTCAACGGGGCAGGTGCCCGGGGCGAAATGCGAGGATGTGCGCGCACTGCTCGAGGGCGAACGCGGACTTGGAACTCTCTCGGTATCCCTTCGTGGTCGCCCCGACACCATTCTGATCGATATCTGGTGCACCCGCATGCTGCTGAGGGTGAACGTCTCCAGCATGTCGCTGATGATCTACCGGCAGCTTTCGGTGCCGCAGAAACTCGCGCGCGGCCTGACGAACCTCGACCTGGCCGCCCAGCTCGTGAGCGGAACCGTCAGTGCTGCGTGGAACCTGCTGCGCAAGAAGGTTGATGGTTCTTATGGGATCGCGCCGTGCATCCACGCCTTCTACGCCGCACTCGCGGCGGGCGCGCCTGCCCCCATCGATCCGCGCGAGGGTGTGCAAGCCGTAGAAGTGCTGCGCGAGTTGTGGCCGGTTGCAGACCTGCCCGCGGGGCTCGCAGCATCCGGTTGACCATCGACGCGCGCGCGAGGCGTGGCGCGCGCTCATTTGCGATAAAAATCGTACGTGTGGCGGTATGGAGTTTCGGTGAGGTAGCGCCAAGTCCCCAGCGGTGGGAATGTAAACTGCCGAAACAGGCGCAGGCTGGAAACATCGGCCAGGGGCACCGGTGTGCGCGCGGGAATGTCGTCCCACCCCAAGATGAAATAACCGTCCGTGCGCAGCCGCGTATGGCAAGCGGCAAAGGCTTGCTCGCATTGGGTGAGTGAATCGAGCCCGAAACCGTACACGCCGTTGCAGATGATGAGGTCGAAATACTCCTCGGCAAACTGAGCTGGCAGCTCCTCGAGTGGCGCTACCAGGTGTCGCCGCCCCGCGAACTTGCGCGCGCTCGCTGCCGAATCGATGGTCCAGAACTCCTGGGTCGAAAAGAAGGCGGTCTCGTAGTGCTTGGTATACCAGTCGCAACCGACGAACAGCACCGAACGGAGATCGGGAAGTGCGGTGAAATGCGGGAATATGATGCGCTCGAGGACACGCCTGTCCTCGGTATCCATCGGCACGGGAAGCCCGAGCATGTAGCGTACGACGCGAACCGCGAAGCGCCAGTCAGTAGCGAAGCGAACCAGGCGCGTACGGTCGGACGCCGCCGTGCCGAGGCGTGCATTGCCCCGATAGATCTCCTGTTCGCGTCCTGAAGAAGGGTGAGACATTTGGGGAGAAGGGTTGCCAACTACGACGAGACGCCGGTCTGCGCCGCCGCGAGCCGCCGCGTCCGTTGGGCGGCGGCTGCGGCCTCGAGCATCATGTCGGCGAGCCGGGCGCCTTGTGCAAGTGAGTGGTTCGCGTGTGCAAAGGCGAACGCCCGCTCGGCGATCGCTTGCCGCCGCTCGGCAGATCGCGCGAGCTGATCAATTGTCGTGCGCAGTCCTTCGAAGCTGCCGGCGCAGATCCCTATGCCGAGTTTCTCCATCCCCTCCTCATCCGGGTCCACCGCTATGGTGGCAACCACAGCCCCCTGGGCCCACGCCTGGATGAATGTGTTGGGGAATCCCTCGCAACTACTCGTGTTGACGTGTATCGCCGCCTGAGCCATGCGCTGGTTTACGGCTTCGATCGGCAGTTCACCGAGGTATTCGAGATTCGGAGTGCGGGCAATACGCTCCATCATCGGACCATACCTGCGCCCGAACTTCGCAGGACGCCCTGCCATCGTGAACTTGAGATCGCCTCGGCCGATGAATGATTCCGCGAGTTGGACGAACAGCTCCGGTCTTTTGACCTCCTTGATGTTTGCGACCCAGAACACTTCCACCGGACGCTCTGCTTTCTGCGGCAAGACTGCCGGTAAAGGCTGAAAATTCCGCACGATCGCAGCACTCTCGCAACCAAATCGCTCGCGCAGCACCCGGCTCTGGCGCGCGGTCTGGGCGATGACGTGACTGGCATGCCGCAACCCCCAGATGCCAGCTATGGACTCGGCAACGTCAAACGGCAGGTTGGCGGAGAGCCTCTCGGAGGCCCAGCGCCGGATCAGATCAAGGTCACTTGCGATCTGGAAGAAGAACGGGATGCCTGCCTGCCTGGCATAGACGGCGCACACCGCCGTATAGCTCTGGCGCATCTGCTGGTAGACGACGTCCGGTTGCAAGGCGTGCAGTGTGCTCCACAATCCGCTGGTGTCGAACAGTGCCGCACGTCTGCGGATTCCGGCCCAGGTACCAATACTGCGAACGCCGTACGGAACGTTGTAGGTGGTCGCTGCGTCGGGTGCGACGTCACGCGCGAGATAGGTCACCTCTACTCCGGGGCGCCGCGCGAACTCCTCGGCGAGGAGGTGTCCTTGATATTGCGCGCCGCCCATGAGGACCTTCGGGTGGTTCTGGACGACTATGCATACCTTTGTCATTCGGGGTAGGTCACTCTACGGTCGTTGCCGGTGTCCCGACTGGCGCGGTAGTTCGAGACTGAAAGCAGCTCCAGGTACTTGGCCTCGAGCTCATCAGCGATCCTGCCGTAGGTGCGGTGAGCCAGCACCCACTGTCGTCCGCGCTCGCCCATACGGTCGCGCTCTGCCGCAGTCCGTGCCGCGAGCCACGCGACACCGCGCGCAAAATAGCGAGCACCCCAAGGCACGCATACACCGGCACGGCTGTCCGCGAGGACGCGCCGCTGTTCCGGATGTGTGTTTGCAACCACGGGCAACCCCAGCGCGAGATATTCAACCAGCTTGGTCGGTGATGTCGAGCGCAGCACCGGTGTGGGAAAGAACGGCGACAAGCCGACATCAGCGCTACGCATCCTCGCCAGCGCCACTTCCCTGGGCAGAAAGCCGGTGATTTCCAAGTGCTCCCGCACACCCAGCTGCGTGGCGCGGTGCTCCAGCCTGCCGCGGTCTTCCAGCTCCTCGCTGTCGCCGCCGACCATGAGCAGCCGTACCGATAGTCCCGCCTGCAGCAGAGTGGCGAGCATGTCGACCAGCATCTCGAGCCGCCGCTGCGCGTTCAGGGTGCCGAGGTAGGCCAGCGTCAGGGTCGAGGCGCGCGGGCCGTGCTCGGCCCGGGCGGCGGTACGCGGCGCTTGCACGTCCGACGCCGCGATGCCCATGGGTACCGGTGTAAGTTTGCGCGGATCGATGCCATGAGCGGCTATGTCACGCCGCATCTGCTCGCTCTGCACGAAGGCGTGATCACAATGCGGCAGTATCCAGCGATACAACAGCCAGCCGAACAGCACGCCGCGAACGAAGGAGATCAGTGGATACCGCGCCGTTCGCTGCCGCACGCGCAGCAGTTCCGATTCCGGCACCGGGAAAGACAACCAGTAGAAGAACTTCAGACCGCGCCTGTGGGCTATGAGACTCAATGCGGCGGCGATGAGAAACTTGTCGCGAACCTGCACGGCATCGTAATCGTGCGCCTGCACGCGGCCGAGCGCGCGAAAGTCATGCCACACTGCCAGGCAGTGTCTGCGCAAACGATGCAGGAATGTACCTCCTGAATCGGTCGGCTCCACCCACACCGTCCGACCGTGCCAGCTGCGCGGCCCGGTGGTTTCGCTATCGAGTGCAGCTTGCATCACGAAGTCGATCTGATGTCCACGGGCGAGCAGTTCGCGGCCGAATAGCACCTCCAGATCGGACCTGAACGCGGGAAAGGTATCACGTACGAACACCAGCATACGGATACTAGGGCTGCCCATGAGGTTAGCGGCCGTCATATCAGGCATGCCCAAGCTGCCGCAGTACGCCGAGCCTGTGCAGCAGGCGTGCCTCGCGGCCGTGAAACACTTGTGCCAGCAGCTCGCGATCCGAGCGCGACAGCGCCGGAGTACGCACATAGATGAGTGCGGCGAGTCCGCACACGACCACACCACAGGCCATGGCAACCAGCGGCGGGGCCGCAAACGCCCGCTTGAGCTCCAGGCACAGGAGGATCGCCGTACCCCATACCAATGCGGCGTAGGTCACAACTGCCGAAAAGTTGAGCCAGCGCGCTTCACTGCGCACTTGCCACCAAACGAACAGATTTCTCAACAAGTGATAGGTTCCGGTCGCGATTGCAGCGCCAAGCAAACCGAGAGCGGGAACGAGCAACAACATGCAGCAGATCTGATAGATGCCAAAGAGCTGGCTCTTCAAAATGAGCGACGCGCGTTCCTGATATTGCGCCACATTGGTTACCGGGATCGCGATGACGTTGTTGGTGGTCCCGAACGCGATGATGACCGGCATGAGCCACGATACCTCGAGAAATTTGCCACCCAATAGCAACCCCACGATCTCCGCGTGATACACGGTAGCGTAGGCGAGAATCGGCAACTGCGCGGCCAGGCTGCAATTCAACAGTAACGTGAAGTACCTGGGTATGCGCTCCGCTGCCTGCTCGGGACGGGTCGCGAAAAAAAGCGGCTGCACCACGTTCTCGAACAACTTCATCGGTGTCAGGTTTGACACCATGGCATTGAGTCGCGTGTAGAACGCGTAAGCGCCGACAGCCAGCGGATTGAGAAGCGCGGCGATGAAGAAGTTGTCGGTCTCCACGTACAACATGATAGAGCCGGCGTCGTTGAAGTTGTTGTACAGCGCGTAGCGCAGCAGGCGTCTGCGCTCCGTGGCGGGCAAGCGCGGAGCTGCTCGGGTGCGAGCGCCGACGGCGACGTAGTGATAAGCGGTGCGCATGAACCAGTAGGCCAGTCCGTAAGCGACCGTATCGACGAGAATCGCCCTGCGCAGGGTGAGCGCATGTAGCAGCGCCAGGCTCGCGTAAGCGATCAGCTTGGTCACCGCCACCAGCACGGTCGAACCCACTCCGTAACGATGCAGCATGTGGGAGGCGAGTGCGAATTGCAGGACGCGCCCCTGGAAATACAGCAGCACGAGCAGGCAGAAGAGCGCGAAGTCTGCCCGGTACGGACCCAGTCCAAAGATCGGAGCGACGACGTTCCAGGCCGCGAGAAATAACGCCAGTATCAGTGCATTGGAGAGGAAACGCGCGATCATCACTATCTGCAGCAGGCGCGCAGCGACTGGCGCATCGCCGGCGCGCAGGTACTCCGGTTGAAAGCGCCGCAGCGTCTGCTCCAGACCGAGCGACACAACGGTGCTTATTACCGGAATCACTGCATAGAGAAGGCTGTAGGTAGCGAACGATTGCTCGGGTAGCGAGCGCACCAGCACGATATATCCGACCGTTGTAGCGACCTGTGAGATCGCCCGGTAGCCGATGGTATTGAGAAGCGAGCGGCGCGCTTTTTCTCTGCTGTAGAGCGGCACGGCCCGATGCGCTCAGGCCGCGCCGTGGCCGGCCGCGAGCACGATGCACTCACGGTATGTCGGCCAGGCGAGCTGCTCGATCAGCGCGCGCGCGCGCATCGACAGTGCATCGGCCTTGCCAGCCGGACTGCGGCGTACCTCTTCGGCGCAGGCGGCATCATAAGGGGCCTCCGCAAACTCGAAGATCCGCGGCAACCACTCGCGTGGCGCAGCGGTCAAAAGATCGTAGTCGACGGTAAGCAATTGTTCGGGTCTGAGCATGTGTCGAATAGACAGAATCTGCGCTGCCTTGCCCCGATAGGCGAGACAGGCCTTTTCGATACGTGATGGGCCGAACGGCCACATCAGGTTCGAGCGGCGCTGGCCCGGCGAGTTGGTGCTGAGATCCGCGCAGCCTTCGTACAACTCGTTCAGGGCGAATCGCCCCCAGTTGTGCAGCATCGAATAGACGACAGAGTAGGGGTTGCGTACTACCCAGATGAGGCGCTGGTCCGGCCTGAGCTGGCGATACTCAATGAAACGCTCGTTGAGATAGGTCGTCTGCAGACAGTAGCGCAGGTCATTCGGCAGATCCACGAAACCGGCGAGCGCTAATGCAGCGTCCAGTTCGTCGTCCGCAGTGAGGCACAGGCGAGTGAACCCAGGCGCGCGCGCTATCAGGCGCGTAAGCATCGTGGTTCCGGACCGCTGGCATCCCGCCACGAGGACGCACCTTGGATAACTCGATAGGTTTTTCAGCAGCGGTAGTCCGCGCCTGCGTACGCCGCGGTGGAACCTGCGCCAGCTTCTGTAACGGTCGAGCCATACCCGTTGACTCTGTGGTATTAAGGCCTTCGTGATCGTCCCACGGAGGACGTAATTTTTCTCAATAGCCATAGCTCAAACTGACCGGCCCGCGCGACCGGCCTCAGCGATGCAAGCATACTGGTTTTCACGCTGCAACCGCACGCCGATGCGAAACGGCCACCCGCAAGTGGCTGGCGGCTTTTGTGCTATATTGGCCTTAGAAGAGGTGAAGGCGAGTGACGGTTCTCAGGTCATGCCGATCCCCGATCTGCCGGGCGACATAATAAGGCGAACGGATCGCACCGGCGGAGCCAACAAGCGATCGGATCAAGAGGGACTTGCAAACGTACCGATGCGAATCGAGGATCCGAGCCGCGCCATTGGCCCACCGAGACTCTCGGTCATCGTCCCGGTTTTCGACGAGCAGGACAATATCGATCCGCTCTACGCGTCGATCGTCCGGGCAGTCGAACCGCTGGGCGTTTCCTTTGAGATTGTTCTCGTGGACGATGGCAGCACTGACTCGACCCATGATCGTGCGGTGAACCTGGCACGCGCCGACTCGCGCGTGCGCATTGTCAAGTTCCGGCGCAACTACGGACAGACCGCAGCCATGGCGGCCGGCGTCGAGCATGCCGCCGGGACCATTCTCATTACCATGGACGGTGACCTGCAGAACGATCCGGCCGACATCGAGCGCTTTCTCGCCGAGATCGAGCAGGGCTTCGATATCGTCGTAGGCTGGCGGCACCAGCGCCAGGACAAGCTTCTCTCACGCAGGATTCCTTCGCGCATTGCCAACTGGATCATCGGCAAAGTCACCGGAGTGCCGATCAGAGACAACGGCTGCTCCCTCAAGGCGTATCGCGCCTCCGTCATCAAAGCGATTCCGCTGTACTCTGAAATGCATCGCTTCATACCGGCGATGGCGTCCATAGCGGGTCCGCGCATTGCGGAGATCAAGGTCCGTCACCATGCTCGCCGCTTCGGCAAGTCCAAATACGGTCTATCGCGCATCTACAAGGTCATGCTCGACCTGCTGGTGGTCAAGACGGTCATCAGCTTCACCTCGCGGCCGCTGCTGTGGTTCAGCTTGCTCAGCTTGCCGGCATTTTTCCTCGCGGCGCTGGCGTTCGGCTACACCGCCGTTACGGTGCTGATCCGAGGTGCGCGGTTCCCACTGCCTGTCGCCGGCTCCGGCTTCATATTCAGTGCCGGCGCAATCATGCTGATGTCGAGCGGCGCTATCGGAGAATTGGTCTTCAGGCTCGGTGACGTGCGCGAGCGCGACTTTGCGCGTCTCACGGCCAGAAGCGTCCGCGGAAGGTCCACAGTTCCTGCGTCGCACAGTTAGTCGGAAAAAGGAAAAGTCCATCGAAATCTCAGTAGTCATTCCCGTCGGCGTGCGTCATGCCGATGTGACCGCTCTGTATCAGGACTACCAGGCGGCGGTGGAAGAGCTCGGGCAGCCGTACGAGTTCATCTTCGTGCTGGACGGGAACCATCCTGATGTGTTTGCAACCCTCACGGAGCTGCAACGGCGCGGCGAGCCGATCGAGATCCTCAGGCTCACGAGGGCATTTGGCGAGTCCACTGCGCTGATGGCCGGGTTCGAGCAGGCACGCGGGTCGACCGTGCTGACGCTGCCTGCCTATTTCCAGATACTGGGTGCGGAGATTCCCAAGCTGGTGAACGCTCTGAAATCAGCCGATGTGGCGATCGGCGTGCGCTGGCCGAGAACGGGCAGCCACTTCGAGTCGTGGCGCCGAGCGGGATTTCATCGCGCGCTCCATTGGGTGACCGGACTGAAGTTCAATGATCTGGGTTGCAGCGCCCGTGCGCTCAAGCGCAGCGTGATCGAGGAAGTCTTTCTCTATGGAGATCAATACCGCTTTTTCGCGGTCCTGGCGCAACGCCAGGGTTTTCGGATCGTAGAGGTAACGGTACGGCAGTCCCTGCAGGATCGTACCGAGCGGCATTACCGTCTGCGCGAGTACGCACACCGTGCGCTGGATCTCCTCACCGTACTGTTCCTGGTGCGTTTTACCAAGAAACCGCTGCGGTTCTTCGGAATGATCGGACTATTGCTGGCTGGTGTGGGCGCTCTTCTGCTTCTATATCTGATCGTCGCAAGGCTCGGCTTTGGACAGCCGCTCGCTGAGCGGCCTGCCTTGTTGCTCACTTCGCTGCTCGTTGTGCTTGGATTGCAGTTGTTCGCTATTGGTCTGCTCGGCGAGTTGATCATCTTCACGCACGGACGCGACCTCAAGGATTATCAGATCGAGAGTGTTGTTCAGTTTCCCGCTGACACCCCGAAGCCGGCCACTGCTGATGCCGCGCAAGACCACGTCGCAACAACATGACTCGCAGTCGCCTGCCATAACACGCAGCGCGTCCGCAGCACTTCGGAGCTTGCGGCACGCGCATCCGCTGTGTGCTGCGTTGGCATTGGCCGGGGTGCTCGGGGCGCTGGCGCTGGGCTTGTTTGCACGTTTCAAGGGACTCGGCGCAGCGCCGCTCGCTGTCGACGAGTATTTCCTGGTGCGTTCGACGCAGAACGTGCTGCGCCATGGTTGGCCAGTGTTCGACTGCGGCGGCATCTACAGTCGTGGACTGCTGCAGCAATATCTGAGTGCCTTCCTGAGTCGGATCGGTCTGAGCCTCGATGTAGCATCCCGGCTCATTGCTGCCCTGAGCAGTCTGATCGCTCTGCCGGCGGCCTTCATCCTCGGCTGGCGCGTCCGTGGCAAGCCGCTCGGGTTACTGGTGCTCGCCGTATTGGCCCTTTCCGTGTGGGAGGTGGAGATGGCGCGATTTGCCAGGATGTACGCGCCGTTTCAGGCAGTGTTCCTTTGGTATCTCGTCTGTTTCCTGCGGCGGACCGTGGACAACGATCCGCGCGCCGACTGGCCAATGATCGCATTGACAGTACTCGGAGCCCTGCTGTGGGAGGGTGCCGCATTGCTAGCGCTGGCGAATTTCATGCCAGTTTTCTTGCAACGTCGTTCGCTGTCTCTGTCCAGGCGTGAATGGATCGGTCTGATCAAGCATGCAGCGGTGTTAGCGGCCGTGTACTGGTTCGTCACTGCCGATTTTCGGATGCTGAGCCCGACCCCGGCGCTGCCGCTGGACTACGATCCCTCCGTCAGCGATGGGAATACATCCGATGGCATCCGGACCGCCGCGCTATCCCTGTGGGAAATTACTGGTGAATCTCGGGTCTGGATGGCTGCGTTCATGGTGCCGCTCCTTGCGAGCGCGCTCGCAGTCCTCACCCTCTGGCGTCGGCGCACACCGCCGTTGCTGCTGACTGGGCTCATCGGTGCGCTCACCGCGGCGCTGGCACATCAGTTCCTGTTGACCGCTGCGATACTGATCGCGATGCCGCTGTTCCGGGTCTCCTCGTTGCCGCAGCTCCGGTCGCGCGAAGTGCGCGGTGTCTATGTCGCGATCGGATTCTGGGCACTCTTTTGGCTCAGCCTGCGGTGGGTCACCTGGAGCTCGCCGGGCGGCGGCGACTCATCGAAGGCAGTGCTCACATTCCTGTGGCCGCTGATGAGCTTCCCGGACGTCATCAATCAGCTCATCGTTCCCTGGGGGCGCGCGGTACCACGGCTTGGTATCGGCCTCGTTGTGCTCCTGGGGCTCGGGTTGTTCAACGTGCTGAGGCAGGATGAGTCAGGCGTGTCAAACGAGCGAGCCCTGTATGCCGTGGCGTTCTGTCTCGTGCTCGCGGCTTGCATGGGCGAGGCCCCGCGGCAGGAGACGCGCTACGTTTTCTTCCTGTACCCCGCCGCGGTCGTGCTGGCGCTGGCCAGCATCCAGACTCTGATCGAGGCCGGTCTGGGGCAGGGCGCTGATGCCGCTATCGCGGCGCCGCTGCTTGGCCTCGGAGTATTCATGTTGAGCGAGGACTTTCAGCCGCGACATCTGCTCGAAATCGATCGACCTGCCAGTGTGTTCCGGCTGGACCTCCCCAGACAACGGGCGCATCTGGTGCCGCGCACGGACACTCGTGCGCTGGCGCGCTGGCTGCGCACTTACGCTGACGGCCGCGGAGATGTGGTCATCAATGCGTTTCAAAGCCTCGACTACTACGACAGCAAGGTCGATTTCTTCTACGTCGATCGTACCGATTTCAATTTCGCCTCTTATGCATGCCGTTATGGCACGATCGATCGCTGGAGCAACCGTCCGCTACTGCAGTCGGTTGATGGCATCAAATCGGTGGTATCTACGAGCGCCAAGACTTACCTGGTCACATATTTCGCTCGAGTGGAGCCGCTAGTGGCGCAGCTCAGGCGCTATCAGCCCGTGGTCGCATGGTCTGACGGATCGGTCTCGGTCATCGAACTCGCAGCTGCCGGATCTCGCATCGAGGTCCCTGCGGTAAAGGCCGCCAGCCAGTGAGGCCGCTGCCATGCAGTACCTGACACTCTTGATCATCCTGTCGGTCACTCTGGCACAGTACCTCAGCAGCATTCATCTGGCGCCCGATTCACTCAGGTATCTGCCCGAAGCGCTATCAGCGCTCTGTTGCGCCATCGTCCTGCTCGCCGGGCCTCGAGATCGCTTTCGAGCTGTAGCGCCGCGCTACTGGCTGGCATTCTTTGCGACCGCGACCGTCATCAGCTGCGGAGTGGTTGCCAATCACATGGCGCCCGGGCCGATGTTGGAAGGGTTGCGGTTCTACTTACGTGCGCTGCCCATGTTTTTCCTGCCAGCCGTTTTCGAAGTGAGTGAGTCGCAATTGCGGACGCAGTTGCGACTGCTACTCGCGATCGCACTGCTGCAAGTGCCTCTCAGCGTGTATCAGCGCTACGCGGTCTATTCAATGGGTCATGGGAGCGGCGATGCCGTATACGGCACGCTGATGATCTCCTCGATAATGTCGATTTTCCTGATAGGGGTCATCTGCGTGGCGGCGGCACTGGCGTTACGTGGCCGGCTGAGCAAAGTTGCTTTCGTCTGCATCTTCGTGCTGTTGGTCGTACCCACGACAATCAATGAGACCAAGAGCACAATATTCCTGCTGCCGTTCGGTCTGCTGACGACCCTGCTGGCGGGCTCGCCGCCGCGCAAGCGTCTGCGCGTGGGTGCTTCGGCGGTTTTGTTGCTGACGATTTTCGCGGCCTTGTTTGTGCCCATCTACGACTTCTTTGCGGTGGCCAACAATCGTTATCCGGTCAAGCTCGAGGACTTCTTCAGCGATAAAAAGAAGGTGGTGACGTATCTCGATAAGAACACGGATGTAGGCTCACGTGGCGAAGCCGGCAGAGTCGATGCCATGGTTGCCCCATTCCGGGAGTTCTCCTCCGACCCGGTGCACCTCGTGTTTGGAGTCGGAATCTACAATGCGTCTAACTCTGGCCTCGGGAGCAGTTTCAGCGGAGAGTACTATCCGCTGTTAGGGCGTTACACGATCGAGACCTCTGGGGCAGCGTTCTTGATCGAAATGGGAATTCTCGGCCTCGGCTGCGCCTTGCTGCTCGACTGGCTGATATTCCGCGATGCTGCATTCCTGGCCCGGTACGATACGTCGCTGTTCGGAACTCTCGCATTGGGCTGGCTGGGAATCGTAGTGGTGATAGTGATCGCCACCTTCTACAAGAGCTTGCATTACTTCGAGTCCGTCTCGTACCTGTTCTGGTACTACGCCGGCGTCATTGCCGCCCGCAGAACGCGAATGGAGCTCGGTGCCGAGCCCGCCCCGGTGGCCCGGGTCCGCGCTGCATCTCTGCTGCAGACCGTTCAGCCGCGCTTCCCGCGCAGAAATATTCCCGAGCGCTAGTTAGCTGACGCGCCGATTCGCGCGGCAGATGTCTCGCGGTGGCGCTGTGGGTAGGCGGCAGCGCATCGAGCCTTAGTTGGTATTGCAGTTGCCGTTGTAAACCGTCGGGCAGCTGCCGTGGATGCGGAAACCATGCGCCCGCAACGTATCCAGAATACCCGGATTACCGTTGGCATTCGG
>Ga0070714_100002685_pt1 | contig 13107 bp, 15 predicted proteins | sample LARL83metaG_FD_65450 | JGI IMG/M metagenome (GOLD analysis project Ga0070714, IMG submission 65450) | Corn, switchgrass and miscanthus rhizosphere microbial communities from Kellogg Biological Station, Michigan, USA - LAR L8-3 metaG | ecosystem: Host-associated > Plants > Roots > Rhizosphere ... | reverse complement strand
TCTTTCAACCGATAGGTTGAAAGTTTGTGAGGTCGCCATGACGTCCAACGCGCTGTCACGGATCTTCGCCGCGCTGGCCGATCCGACCCGGCGTGACATGGTGGCTCGGCTTGCGGCGGGTGACGCCACCGTCAACCAGTTGGCCGAGCCCTATCAGCTGACGCTGCAGGCGATCTACAAGCACCTCAAGGTGCTCGAGGACGCAGGTGTCGTGAGCCGTCCGCCCGGGCCGCAGCCTCGGACGGTGCGGCTGGAAGCAGAGGTCTTCGATCTCATGGACAAGTGGATCGAGCGCTACCGGCGCCAGGCGGAGGAGCGTTACCGCCGCCTCGACGCGGTGCTGGCCCGCATGAACGACGAGCCAGGCAACGAATCTCAGGAACAGAAGGGGAGTGTGGCGTGAACGCCATCGCAGAAACCACGATCGAGGCCGACCCGAAGGTGCCGGTTATCCGGATGAGCCGCGACTTCAACGCGACGCCCGAGCAGCTGTTTCGTGCGCACACCGATCCCGAGCTCTTCGCGCAGTGGATCGGGCCGAGCGGTATGCAGACGCGCGTGGTCGAGTGGGACGCGCGCACCGGCGGCAGCTGGCGGTACGTGTCCACTCGCGACGGTCAGGAGTACGGATTCCGCGGCTGTTTCCACGAGGTCCGGCCGGACCGGATCGTGCAGACGTTCACCTGGGAGGGACAACCGGACGGAGTCGCCCTGGGAACGCTGTGGTTCGAGGACCTGGGCAACGGACGCACCCGCCTGCGCACGCAGTCCCTCACGGATAGCTTCGAGGACCGTGACGCCTGGCTCGCCAGCGGCATGAAGACCGGCGTCGACGAGGGTTACGCCAAGCTGGAGGAGATGCTCGCGAATGGCACTATCTGACCAGCCCGCCCTGCGGCACCGCGAAATCGGCCGTGTCTTCACGGACAAGGTGAACGGCACCCGCTCGTGGGACGTACCCGCTCCGGTTCCCGGCTGGACCGCCCGCGACGTAGTGCGGCACCTCGTCGAGTGGCTGCCGCCGTTCCTGGCCGGCGGCTCCAGCGCGCGACTGCCGGCCGGCCCATCGGTCGGCGACGACCCGGCCGGAGCCTGGCACGCGCATGTCGAGGCCGTACAGGCGCTCCTCGACGACCCGGCGACCGCCGGCCTGACGCTCTCCAACCCGCACATCGGCCAGCTGCCCCTGGACCGCGCGATCGACCAGTTCTACACCACCGACGTGTTCATGCACACCTGGGACCTGGCCCGCGCGACTGGTCAGGACGACCGCCTCGACCCGGACTTCTGTGCCACGCTCCTGTCCGGCATGGAGCCGCTCGAGGATGTCATCCGGTCGTCCGGCCAGTACGGGCCCAGAGTGCCGGTGAAGGACGATGCCGACGCTCAGGCCAAGCTGCTCGGCTTCATCGGCCGCCATCCGCACTGGGCACCCGAGAAACACTGACGCGCGCGCGATGATGAAGGCATCGCGGCCGCGGCTAGGGTCAGCACGGCGCACGCGATGGTGTACACCGAGATGGCCTGCCAGCCGAAATTCGGCAGCATCCACGTGGCCAGCAGCGGCGCCGGGCCGCCGGCGATCAGCGACGCCGTCTGGTAGCCGAGTCCGCTGCCCGCGTAGCCGAGCCGGTCGGGAGGCTCTCGGCGATGTAGGGGGCTTGCGGCCCGTACTGGATGGAGTGCGCGAGCGCGATCAGCAGGATGCCGAGGATGATCAGCCCCGCGTTTCTCGTGTTGATCAGCAGGAACATGGGGAACGCGATCACCGCCATGAGCGCCGGCCTGCTCGCGAAGCCCTACGACGCGACCATCCGGGCCCCGTACTGGGGGTCGCGGTCCGAGCTGATGGAGGGGCCGTGGTCGCACCCTAGGCCGGGTATCTCCTCGAATAGGGCAGAAGTACCATGGTGCGTCATGGCTACGACCAACTCAGAGATCATCGACGCAGCGCTCGCCCGCATCTTGGCTGAGTACATAGACGAGGACAAGGCGATCCAGACGGCGCGCTTCGTGCGGGACCGGCTGACCGCGGGATTGTACGAAGCGTTGCGTGGAGAGGCTTTGTGCAAGTTGGTGACCGAGGATCTCCAACACGTCGCCAGCGACAAGCACCTGCGCATGTTGTGGAGTGACGAACCCCAGGAGGTGAACGGCGCAGAGGAGGACGAGGAGTTCTTCGCCGGTCTCGCCCGCGCAGAGAACCAGGGGATCCGTCGGGTGGAACGGCTCACTGGTGACATCGGCTACATCGGCACTACGCTCGTCGCCGAGCCTGCCGACGCGGCGACGATGATCTCCGCGGCGATGGCACTCGTTGCGAACACCAAAGCGCTCATCCTGGACCTGCGAGACAACCGCGGCGGCTCGACCTACGGCATGGCCTACTGGTGCAGTTACTTCTTCCCGGAAGGGGAGAGTGTGCACCTGACCGATGTCTACCGGCGCACTACCGGGCAGACCCAGCAGTTCTGGACGCTTCCCTACGTGCCCGGCGAACGCTACCTCCGCCGTCCTGTGTACGTGCTAACCGGGCCGGTCACCTTCTCCGGGGCCGAGGACCTCGCCTACAACCTCAAGGTCCGTGGGCGGGCCATGCTCGTCGGCGAGAGCACCCGCGGCGGAGCCCACCCGACCGGGTACTACCCCCTCACCGAACACATCACCGTCACCGTCCCTTACGCCCGATCGATCAACCCGGTCACGGGCGGAGACTGGGAAGGGATTGGGGTCGCCCCAGACCTCGCAGTGCCCGTCGATGAGGCTCTCGACGTCGCCTATGAGCACGCACTCAAGAGGATTACGCCCTCCCCTGCCCGATGAGGCCACCCGCGCGCCTCAACCAGCTTAGCCGCCAGCATTTCACCCTCTGCGATCATGCCCAGGTGCTTGACGCTACGGAAATCACCGTATGCCGAGAGGCTAATACGTAAATCCTCGCACCCGGGCTTTCTGGCTGCTCCTCGGGGAAGGCTTCTTCGGCCTGCTGCTCCAGGCGCCGCAGCGACCTGCGCACCACGATGAACGACACTGCTGTGAGCACTGCGGCGACTGCGTACCCGGCGATGCTGACCGCGTTCCCGACGCTGGACGCGGCGCTGCCCAGCGCGTAGGCGCCGAAGGCGTAAAACCCCGCCCACAACAGGCCGCCAGCCGCGTTCGCCACCAGGAAACCAGGCCAGCGCATCTTGCTGACCCCCGCGAAGAACGCGGCAAACGTCCGCAGCACGGCCACGAACCGGCCGAAGAAGACCACCTTCACCCCGTGCCGGGCATACAGGTACCGTCCGACCTTGAGCTTCGCGCGGTCCAGCCCGACGAAGCGCCCGTAGCGCTCCGCCAGCCGCAAGCCCCCCGTCCGGCCGATCCAGTAGCCGGCGTTATCGCCGATCACCGCCCCGGCGGCCGCCGCGGCCGCCAGCACCGCGACGCTGAGGTGGTGAGTCGTCCCGGCATACAGCGCGGCGGTGATGAGCGCGGTCTCACCAGGCAACGGAATGCCCATGCTCTCCAGGGCGATCAGCGCGAACACCGCGTAATAGCCGTACGACTGCACCAGGTGCGTGATCAAACTCAAGGTCATGATTGCACGCTAGAGAGGGCCACCTGGCAGAACCCTGAGCGGACTAATTCGCCACCGGCTGATGGTCATGAAGCGTGGCGAGGTCGGCGGCGGCGCGGCCGGATGCCCAGCCCTCCGCGTCGGTGACCCGGGTGGCGCGGCCGCGCTTCAGGTTCCCGCCGAACAACCCGTCGACGGTGTCGTCAACGGCCTGCTGCCGGGCGGCCAGGAACGGAACCAGGTCGGTACCCGAACCCACCGCACCGGCACTGTCCCGCTGGGCCGCGGCCAGTTCATCGGCGGCCTCCGCGGTGGCGTGGGCGGTCGCCTCCTCCAGCCGCTCGCCGATCCGGATCGCGTACGCGACAAGAAACGACTGGCGGAACGCCCGCGTGCGGCTCCGGCCAAACTCGTCCTTCTTGCCTCCAGCGCGCAGCATCGCCGTGCCGGCCTGCACAAGCAGCGAGGTAAAAAGGAGTTCGACCGCGTTCAGGTCGGCTGGGAACCCGACCACCGTCATCAGGCCGACATCCTTCGACCAGACCGCCCGGCAGCGGTTGGCCACGGCGATGACGTTCAGCAGGGTACCCTTCGGCTCCTCATAGGGGCCGTCAACGGGAATCCGGCGGCCGGACGGCTCCTCGCGCTCTCCTGACCGCGCGGCGAGCAGCGCGTGGTCGATGCTGTACTTGGCCATGAGTTCCTGCGCCCGAGCCGAGAGTGCCTCGGCTTCCTCCGCGAACTCCGTTGACTCGGCCTTAGCGAGCAGCGCGCGGATCCGGCCGAGCATCCGCTCGTCGGCCGCGCTCGCGGTGCCGTCGCCGGCCGGCGCGCTCGCGGTCTTGGCCGCCCCGGCGCGGCGGGCCGTTCCCGGGAGCGGCAGGAGCACCTCCATGATCGGCACATGGCCGAAGAGGTGCACGACCTCGATCGCCGTCGCGACCGCGGCCCAGAACGTGGGCTCGGTGGTCCGCGCCTTCCACGCCGTCAGGTAGTCGCCGTCGCTTCCCCACCAGTTCGGCCCTTCGTAGGTACCCGGGCCGTAGGAGGTGGCACGCAGCCCGTCTACCTGGCCGGCCCAGCGCGGGTCGACGGCACCGGCGGGATAGCCGCGCGCCTCGTGCGCGATCATGTCCGCGATCATCGCCGCGTGCGCCGCGCTCAGTTCACGGCCGAAGTGCCTGGCCAGTTCGGCAGGCTGCCAGCCGTGGCGCCAGGCGCGGCCGATCAGTGAGCTCATGCTGTCAACCAGAACCCGGCTGACCGTCTGGGCCCACTCCACGGAACGCTCTGCCGCCAGCTGATCCAAGGAGGCGCGGTAGGCTCGCTCGTTCCCTGAGCAGACAGCCTCGATGGCGCCGCCGGCGAGCTCCGCTACCAGTTCCCGCTGCGACGGAACGTGCCCGGACGCCGACCTGCCGGACGCCGGCCTGCCGGACGCCGTGCGGGCGCGCTGGCGAGCCTGCTCCCTCTGCTGCCGCCGTTGCCTGCCCGCCTTGCCCACGGAGAGAGCTTACGATCCCAGCGTGCCCGCCGGCGAATGACCGTCATAACGGGGCGACGGCCAGTGGAGGTATGAGGCCTCGTCGCAGCGGGCGACGGCCGCACTACCAGGGGATGATGCCGTAGCCGCCGCTGTTGTCGGTGGTCCAGACATGGCCCCAGTGAATACCGCTGGGGCCGTCGTCGGGCAAGGTGGCGAGGTACACGCTGGGCTCCGCGCCTTCGGCGGCCGAGCGGAAGCCGCGGTGGTTGTTGAAGTCGGTGGCGGTGAAGCCGGGGTTGGCGGAATTAACCTTGATGGGCGTGTCCCGCAGTTCCTTGGCGTACATGACAGTGATCATGTTGAGCGCGGCCTTCGATGACGGGTACTGGACCGAGGCAGGCATTTGGCCCAGCGGGTGGGCTGGGTCGCCTTCCGCGGTGATGGAACCGACCTCGCTGGACACGTTCACGATCCGGGCGGCGGGCGCGCGGCGCAGCAACGGCAGCAGCGCGTTGGTAACCGCGACCACGCCGAAGACGTTGACCTCGTACACCGCCCGCATGTCCTCCAGCGACGTCTGGCTCGGCGGGAAGCCCTGGCGCGCCACGGTCGCGGTCCCGGCGTTGTTGACGAGGACGTCCAGGCGGCCGTACTCAGCCTCAATCCACTCGGCGGCCTGCGATGAGGACTTCAAGTCGGTCACGTCGAGTTGGACAAAGCGCGCGTCGGCACCGCCGTCGCGCAAGGCCTGCTCCGCCGCGCGTCCCCGTTCGGCGTCCCTGGCACCCACCAGCACGGTCATGTCTAGGGCCCCGAGCTGGCGCGCGGTCTCGAAGCCGATCCCCTTGTTGGCCCCGGTGATGAGGGCGATCTTCGTGGTCATGTTCGCACGCTATGGCGGCCGCTCCGGAACGGGGAGGGCGGGCGAAGCCTGGGACTGGCGGTACCACCCTGCCGACCCGGGTGCGCCGCATACCTGCGGCAAGATGGAAGGGTGACCACGGCGAACCGCGCCGAACTTGCGGCGTTCCTGCGGGCCAGGCGTGAGCGGCTGTCCCCGCGCGGCGCCGGGCTGCCCGAGGTGGGGCGACGGCGGACGCCTGGGTTGCGCCGCCAGGAAGTGGCGCAGCTGGCCGGGATGTCTATCGACTACTACATTCGCCTAGAACAAGGCCGCGGGCCACGACCCTCGCGGCAGGTGCTCTCCGCGCTCGCCCGCGCGCTGATGCTCACCGGCGACGAGCGGGACTACCTGTTCCGGGTGGCGGGCGAGGCCCCGCCGGAGCCGGTCCGCCCCAGCCGCGACATTACGCCCGGTATCAGGCACCTGCTTGACGGCATGCCGGCCACGCCCGCCTACGTCGTCGACGCCGCGTACAACGTCCTGGCCTGGAACCCGCTCGCCGTCCACTTCATCGGCAACCTGGACGGGCAGCGGGACCGGAACATGATTCGCTGGACGTTCCGGCGCTCGCCGACCGATGTCATCTGGACCGACGAGCACTTCCTGCGCTTCACCAGGTCCACGGTCGCCGACCTGCGAGCCGGCTACGCCCGCTACCCAGGGGACCCGGAGATCGAAGCCGTGGTCACCGAGATGCTCGCCCTCTCCCCCCAGTTCGCGGAGATGTGGGCCGAGTACGAGGTGGAGTCGCGCGGCCCGATGCTCAAGCACGTCGACCATCCGGAGATGGGCCCGCTGGACTTCGAGTGCCAGGTCCTGCACATCGCCGAGACCGGCCAGCGCCTCATCGCCTACTGCGCCGCCCCGGGTTCCCCAACGGAATCAGCCTTCATCCACCTGGCTGCGCAAGGGCAGTCGTGGTGAACGACAGCGCGTACCGCTTAGCCGGTGAACGTGTTGTACACGTTGCCCAGCGATCTTTCTCACTGATCTGGCCAATTCCCCAGCGGGGGCGCATGCTGTTCTGCCGCAGCGAACGGAAACCGGGCTACTGACCTGTGGGATCAGGCCCCGTCGCCGAGGCGGTCGCGTGCCCCGCGCAGCGTGATGACCGCAAGCCCGGCGGCGAACACCAGGCCTGCGCACAGCGCACCGCCTAGGTCGTGCGGCGGGCGGCCAGGCCACAGCCACGGCCAGGTCAGGGTCGGCGGGTGCCACCGCGTGTACAGCGCATAGACGCCCGCGACCAGGTAGGCGGTCGGCCCAGTCCACGACAGCCCGCTCCCGGCCACCGCGGCGGACAGCAGGCCGATCCCGGTGATCCCGGCGACGTTGCGAAGCACGTCGAGGGTGCCCTCGGACAGGTGCCCGCCGATGGCCGCGGCGGCCAGCAGGGTACCGGCCGCGGCCGCGGTGAGCACGAACGTCACAGCCAGTCGCAGGAACGGCAGCCACCGGCCAGCCACCCGCTCCGGTTCGCCGAACGGGCTCGCCGTGGTCGCCACGACAGTCACCGCGGCGGCGGCCTCGAAGCACAGCGGCAACTGCAGCGCACCGTAGGCGTCCCAGTTTCCGAGCAGCGCGATTCGCAGCCCGGTGGCGATTGCGGCGAGCGCGATCAGGGCAAACGGGACGCGGCGGCCGACGGCGTACAGCCGCACCAGGCGGATGCCGGTCATGGGATCTGCTCCAGCGTGACCTGGCCGGCCCGCAGCGCGGCGATGTGCCGCACGAGCCAGGCGCGGCGGGCCGAGGCAGGCAGCGCCGCGAACCGCACGGCCGCCGCGTAAGCCGTCGTGCCCGGGGCCACCTCCTGCCGGCCTGAGTCAGGCGCGTCCGTTCCGCGGGCGGCCTTCCCGCTCGGGGAGCTGATGGTGAGCTGGCGCACTCCCGCGGCCGTCAGGACCGCCCGGGCGACCGCGTTCTGTGCCGGGGAGGCAGCCGGCCCGTCGCCGATGACGCCGCGGACGAGGCCTCCCGCATACATGCTTGCTGCCTGGTCCGCCATCTGCGCCGCCGTCATGGCCGGCCCGGGTACCTGGTCGGCGAGAACCACGGGGAACACCCGCGCAGGACCGGCCGATCGGCCAGCGTAGAAGACAGCGACGCCGTTGCCAGGCTCTTGCCTGTAGGTGACGGACTCCTGGACGATCCTGGCCGGCGCGCCCGGCAGCCCGGCGATCTGGTCCAGTACCGGCGCCAGAGCGCCTGCCGTGGCGGGCAGGTACCTGGCGTAGGCGGGGTTGAAGCAGACCGGGATCGCCGTGTGGCTGCACACCGGCGTGTACCGAAGCGGCCGGTCGCTTGCGGCGTCGTGCAGGGCCGGGATGTCGATCATGCCGTGCGGGCCCAGCGTGCCGGTCCCGGCCAGCCCGGCCGCGGTCCCGGCCGCCAGCAGGCCTGCCCCGGTGAGGCCCGCCGCAGCCAAGCGCAGCGGCCGGCCGCCCGCTCCCGCGGGCAACCCCAGGGTGCCGAGCAGCGCTGCGGTGAGCCCGACAAGGAACATCACCTGCGCGATGGGCAGGTCGGGAGCGAACGGGTAGAAGGTCGCCACGCCTGGCTGCGGCGCCATGTCCCAGGGTCCCGTCACGATCGGCGAGACGTTCCAGTAGGACTGGCTGCCGTGGATCAGCTGGGTGCTAAGCGCGAGCACGAAGAACGCGGCGATCGTCGCGAGCGGCGCGGTGAACCGGCTCGGCAGGCAGGTCCCCACGGCAAACCCGAGGGCGGAGAACGCGGCCACGCTCGCGGCGCCCACCGCGACCGGCCACCACAGCGGCCCGCCCCAGCTCGCCTGATGCGCCGTCGCCGCGTACAGCCAGGCGACGCACCCGAAGTACACCACCAAGGCCCAGATCGCGGTGGCGGCCCACGGGACCAGCAGCCGCGCCCACCGCGGCCGCGCCGTGACCGTCAGCTGATCGGTCAGCCGGTGCCGGGCCTCCCGTGATCCCATCCAGGCGGCGGTGCCGGTCACCGAGACGGCGAAGTCGAGCACGGCATTGAGCTGGAGGCTAGCGGCGCGCACGTTCCAGAACGGCGCCATGGCCACGGTCTTGCGGTACGTGGTGAGCCAGAACAGGGCGACCACGACCGGCAGCAGCAGGACCATCGCGTTGTGCCGCAGCTCCACCCGCAGCAGCCTGGTCATGACCGCGCCTCCGCCAGGACGGCGCTGTAGCCGCGCTCGATCGGAGTGTCTCCGGCGTCGTTCCCGTTGCCGCGAGCCGCGAGCGCCTCCGGGGTGCCGTGAAACACGATCTTCCCGTCGTCCATGAGCGCGACCTGCGCGCAGGCGGCGGCGACGTCTTCGACGAGGTGGGTGCTCACCACCACGGTGGCGCGCTGCCCGAGGTCGCGCAGCAGCGCACGGAACGCCAGCCGCTGCTCCGGGTCGAGGCCGGCGGTCGGCTCGTCGAGAAGCAGCAGCTCGGGCTCGTTGACGATGGCCTGCGCGATGCCGGCCCGGCGGAGCATGCCGCCGGACAAGGTTCGCAGCCTGGACCTCCTCCGGTCACCGAGGCCGACCCGGTCGATCGCGGTCGCGACCGCCGCCCGGATCCGAGCCGACGGCACCTCCTTCAGCAGCGCGAAGTACTCGACGTGCTCGGCCACGGTGAACCCCGGGTGGTAGCCGGGGTTCTGCGGCAGGTAGCCGAGCCTGCGCCGGATCTCGCGGCGGGAGCCGTACCTGCCCGGATCGCGGCCGAGCAGGCGCAAGGTGCCCGAGGACGGCGGCATCGCCGTCGCCATCATCCGCAGCAGCGAGGTCTTGCCGGCGCCGTTCGGCCCGAGCAGCCCGAACACCCCTGGGCCGGCCTGGAGATCTACTCCGGCCACCGCGGTGACCGTGCCGAAGCGGCGGGTCAGTGCCTCGGTCTCTACGTTCATCGTGATCCTTCGTCGTACTGGTAGCTGGGGACTGCTCATAGGCTGCCGGGCCGGGGAGCGCCTCGTCGTCACCCCAGGGACCGCGATCCGTGGTGATACCAGCGGGTACTGGCCGGTGCCCGGGGCGACCCCCGTGATACCCGGGTATGCCCACCGTGGCGGGATGGGCCGCGGGCCTCCGCCGCCTAACCTGGGAACATGCAACGGCGTGGACTGCTTCAGGTGCTGGCCGGCTCCGCCCCTGCACCGGCCTGGCGCTGGCGGTCGCGGGCCGGGTACACGGCGCTGGCGGTGGTCACGGTGGCGCTGTGCTGGATCAACATGACCCACGTGCACCCGGCCGCCGGGTACGACGTACAGCCGCCGGCCACCGCGTGGCAGGTGCTGGTCGGATTCGTGGTGGTGCTGCCGCTGCCGCTGGCGGCCAGGTACCCGATGCTGGCCTGGCGGGCCGGCTGGCTCGCCCTGCTGCTCACGCCGCTGCTGCCGGCGGCCTGGTGGGGCGGCTGGCCGTGGGGCCCGCCGCAGATCCTCGCGCTGCTCGGCGCGTTCTGCCTGGCGGGGGTTCGCCTGCAGCGGCCGGCGCTGTGGTGGATGTCTGCTATCACCCTCCTCCCGTGGGCTGCCTGGCTCATCCGCGACGTCCCCGACCTGAACGGCCCGGCCAGCGCCACCATGGTCTTCGTCGCCGCCGCGATCGCGGCCGACAGCGTCGGCTCCCGGCTGCGTGCCCAGCACGCGCTGGCTGCGCAGACCGAGCGCACCGAGGCAGAGCAGGAGCGACGGGCCGTGCTCGAGGAGCGCACCAGGATCGCGCGGGAACTGCACGACGTTGTCGCCCACCACATGTCGCTGATCGCGGTCCAGGCCGAGACCGCGCCGTACCGGCTCAGCGGGCTGCCGGAGAATGCGCTCATGGAATTCGCTTCCATGAGCGAGGTGGCGCGCGAGGCCCTGACGGAGATGCGGCGGCTGCTCGGCGTGCTGCGCCAGGACCAGCTCACCCAGCTCGAGCTCGAGCCACAGCCCGAGCTGGCGGACGTGCCGGCGCTGGTGGACGCCGCCCGCCGGGCAGGCGTGGAAGTCGAGCTGTGGGTGCCGGCAGGATTGAGAATGGTGCCCGCCGGGATCGGGCTATGCGCGTACCGGATCGTGCAGGAGTCACTATCGAACGCCAGCCAGCACGCGCCCGGAGCCGCCGTCACCGTGACGCTGGATCACGACGCCCAGGCGGTTCAGCTCCGGGTGGCCAACGGACCCGGCGGCCCGGCGTCCGCCAGCGGCGAGCGCGGATCCGGGCCCGGGCACGGTCTGACCGGGATGCGCGAACGGGTGGCGCTGCTCGGCGGGTCGCTGTCGGCCGGGCCGACTTCGGCGGGCGGCTTCGTGGTGTCTGCGGTGCTGCCGCTCGCCGAGCCGGTGCTGCCAGCATGAGCGTGACCGGTCCCGGGCCTACCCGCTGCCTGATCGCCGACGATCAGGCGATGGTGCGCGAGGGCTTCGCGGCGGTGCTCGCCGCCCAGCCCGGCCTGCAGGTGGTCGGCCAGGCGGCCGACGGCGCCGACGCGGTGCGCCAGGCGCGGCACCTGGAGCCCGACGTGGTGCTCATGGACGTGCGGATGCCGGTCATGGACGGGCTCCAGGCCACGCGCGAGATCCTCGGCAAGGCCGGGACCGCTGTGCCCCGCGTGCTCATGCTCACCACGTTCGACCTTGACGACTACGTGTACGCGGCGCTGCGCGCCGGGGCCAGCGGTTTCCTGCTGAAGGACGCGACCGCCGCCGAGCTGGTGAGCGCCGTGCGCGTGGTGGCCGCCGGCGATGCCCTGCTCGCTCCATCCGTGACCAGGCGGCTAATCGCGGACTTCGCCCGCCAGCGGGCGCCCGACCAGCCTTTTCCTCCGGCGCTGACCGCGCTCACCCAGCGGGAGACCGAGGTGCTGCGGCTGATCGCCCGCGGCCTGTCCAACGCTGAGATCAGCGACGCCCTCGTCATCGCCGAGCAGACCACGAAGACCTACGTCGGCCGAATCCTGGCCAAGCTGAACCTTCGCGACCGCGCCCAGGCGGTCGTCGTCGCTTACGAGACCGGCCTCGTAACGGCGCGCGGCGGCTAGGCTGACGGACAGCCAAGCCCGGTTCAGTACCGGGCGGTACCCGGAGCTCAGCGCTCGGAGACCACCACCCCGTCCTGTGCCATATTGCCTTTCGTGAGTGACATTGTCGCCCGCGCCTCAGGAAAGCTCCCGATCGCCGCGAGCGCGACTTCCATGTCCTCGGCGGTCTCCCAGTACCAGGTGTCGTCGAAGGTTCCGTCCGGCAGTCGGGTGAGCCGGGTCGCGGCGAGTCCCGGGTGTGCCATGCGGATGGCGTCGATCAGCCTGATCCGGCGGTCCAGCAGATCGCCGAGATCGGCCGGCTCGACACTGTAGCGGTGGATTCTGACGACCGGCATGGTCTGCTCCTTCTACCAGGCGCCGGCAATTTGCCGGGTGGTTGCGTTGAGGCGGTTGAAGAGGTTCGTGACCGCGATCATCAGCACGATCGCGGCGAGCTCGCGCTCATCAAAGTGGTCGGCGGCCGCGTCCCACACCGCGTCCGGCACAGGGTCGGACCGGTCGGCTAGGCGCGTAGCGGCCTCCGCAAGTTCGAGCGCGCCGCGCTCGGCGCCGGTGTAGTACGGGCTGTCGCGCCAGGCGGCGACCAGGCCGATCCGCTCGGCGCTCTCGCCGAGCTTTGCGAGCGTCTTTACGCCGGCGTCGACGCACGGACCGCAGCCGTTGACCTGGCTCACGCGCAAGTGGACTAGTTCGAGCGTCGTCTCCGGGACACCGCTGGCGTGCACCGCCGTGAACAGCTCCTGGATCGGCTTCATCGCCTCGGAGATGACCAAGGCCGGGTTCTTCATACGCGCTTCCACGACGGTTCCTCCCTTGTCGGCCCGCGGTGTCGCGGGCCTCTTGGTTTCCAGGATGAGGTTCCCGATTGGGTAAGTCCAATATATGATTGAGTGGTCTCTCTATAAGAAGGCCTTATGGAACTGCGCCAGCTCGCGTACGTCGTGGCGGTCGCCGAGGAATCGAGCTTCACGAAGGCCGCGGCGCGCGCGCACGTGGCGCAGCCGGCGATCAGCCAGCAGATCGCCCAGCTCGAACGCGAACTCGGGCAACGGCTGTTCGACCGGTCGGACCGACGCGTTCGGCTCACACCGGCCGGCGAGGCCTTCCTGCCCTATGCACGGACGGCGTTGGAGGCGACGGCCGT
>Ga0070714_100002684_pt1 | contig 13108 bp, 11 predicted proteins | sample LARL83metaG_FD_65450 | JGI IMG/M metagenome (GOLD analysis project Ga0070714, IMG submission 65450) | Corn, switchgrass and miscanthus rhizosphere microbial communities from Kellogg Biological Station, Michigan, USA - LAR L8-3 metaG | ecosystem: Host-associated > Plants > Roots > Rhizosphere ... | reverse complement strand
CGGCCAGACGACGCTGAACACGGCGATCGAGTTCGGCAACCGGCTGCTGAACTTCCCGCTCGAGGCGATCGCCGGGCTGACGCTCATCGCGTTCTGGCGGTACTACCGGGCCACCGGCCGGACCCGTAAGGACCTGGTCTGGCTGGCAGCGGTGCCGCCGCTCGGGGTCATCGCCCAGGCCGTGGTGGGAGGCATCGTCGTGCTGACCAAGCTGAACCCGGCGATGGTGGCGGTGCACTTCCTGCTGTCCACCGCGATCCTGCTGACCAGTACGGTGATCCTGCACGCCCGCGCGACCGTACTCGACGAGGCGGCAACCGGTACGCCCGCGCCCCCGCCGGCCCGCACCGACCTGCGGGTTCTCGCCGGGCTGCTGACCGGGGTCACCGCCGTCATGCTCGCCGCGGGCACCGTGGTGACCGGGACAGGGCCGCTCGCCGGCACCACCATCGACTCCCACGGCCACCGCACCACCGTGCCGCGGTTCCACTTCACCCTGCAGTCCGTCACCCAGCTGCACGCCGACATCGGCTGGTTCATCGCCGCGCTCGCCGTGGCCGCAGTGATCGGGCTGCGGTACGCCGGCGGCTCACCGCGGACGATACGGCTCGGCTGGATCGTCCTCGGCGGGCTCGGCCTGCAGGGCGTCATCGGCTACGTCCAGTACTTCAACCACCTGCCGGCCGGCCTCGTCTGGGTGCACGTCTCCTCATCGGTCGTGCTGTGGATCTTCGTGCTGCAGCTGTTCCTATCCACCGGCGCCGGGCTGCCGCGCCCCGCGAGCCCGTCCGCCGGCGGTCATGACACGGGCGAGCACAGGCTCGGCAATTCGGCGGTCGCGCCTCCCCCGGTTAAAACCACAATCTCTTGACGCGCTCCCGCCCTGAAGTGAAGGGCGGGGATTCAGCCCGTGCCGCCTCATGCGGCACCTCTGCGGCTTCCCGCTTCAACGGCCTGCGCCACCGCGAGCGGTGGTCTTACCTGGCCTCCACGGGCGTTTTCGGTCTCGGCGCGTCCCGCCGCGACTCCTAGCTTCCTGATATTCCTCGCGGCGTTGACGTCCCGGTCGTGGACCGTGCTGCACTGCGCGCACTGCCACTCCCGGATGGCGAGCGGCTTCGGTCCGTCCTTGACGCCGCAGCCCGAGCAGGCCTGGCTGGTCGGCTCGAACCGGCCGACGCGCCGGAACTCCCGGCCGTGCAGCTTGGCCTTGTATTCGAGCATGTTGACGAAGGCCGACCAGCCGGCGTCGTGCACCGACTTGGCCAGCTTGGTCCGCGCCAGTCCCCGCACCGCTAGGTCTTCCACGTACACCGCTTGGTTCTCGCGGATGACCTTCGTGGAAAGCTTGTGATGGAAGTCCTTGCGCGCGTCGGTGACCCGTGCGTGCGCCCGCGCGACTTTCACGCGGGCTTTCTCCCTGTTCCTGCTGCCTTTCTGCTTGCGGGACAGGTCCCGCTGTGCCCGCTTGAGTTTCTTCTCCGCACGCCGCAGGAACCTTGGCGCAGAGACTTTCGTGCCGTCGTCGAGCACCGCGAAGTGAGCGAGACCCAGGTCGATCCCGCACTCCCGGCCGGTTTCCGGCAGCGGCTCGGGGTTCACCTCGACCACGAACGAGGCGAAGAACCTCCCGGCCGCGTCCCTGATCACCGTGACCGACGACGGGGCCGAGGGCAGGTCGCGGGACCGGCGGACCTCGATGTCCCCGACCTTCGGCAGCCTCAATCGCCCGTTCTCAAGCAAGCGGAACCGGGCGTTGGCGGTGAACCTGATGGCCTGCCGGGAGTCCTTGCAGGACCGGAACCGGGGCGGCGCGACCTTCCGGCCTTTCCGCTTCCCGGACGCCGAGTCGAAGAAGTTCCGGTACGCCTGGTTCAGGTCCGCCAGCGCCTGCTGCAAGACCACCGAGGACACATCGGCGAGCCACGCCCGTTCCGGTGCCAGCTTCGCTGCCGTGAGCGCGGCCGACATCGCCGCGTCGCTCAGGTAAGGCTCCCCGGCTGCGTACGCGGCCTGTCGTGCGGCCAGCGCGTCGTTGAACACGACCCGCGCGCACCCGAACGCCCGCGCCAGCGCCTCACGCTGAGGCCGCGTCGGGTAGATCCGGTAACCGTATCGGAGCTGCACGTGACAAATGTATTTGGTTTATGGTCATGCAAAGCAATATCAGTGCCGGCAGGCACTGTGTTTTCGTGCTCCACGCGCATTTGGTCTTCGTCACGAAGTACCGGCACCCGGTGTTCGCCGGGAGGCACCTCGAACGGCTCGAGGAGATCATGCGGGACGTGTGCACCGGCTTCGAGACGGAACTGGCCGAGTTCAACGGGGAGAACAACCACGTTCACCTGCTCGTGAACTTCCCGCCCAAGGTCGCCCTGTCCAGGCTGGTCAACTCGCTCAAGGGCGTCTCGTCCCGGCGAATGCGGCAGGAGTTCCCCGACCTACGCCGCCACTACTGGCGGCCGAACCGCCTCTGGTCGGGGTCCTACTTCGCAGGGTCAGTCGGCGGCGCGCCCTTGACGGTGCTGCGCCAGTACATCGAGCAGCAGAACCGGGCCCGTTTAGAGCACGCCCGGGCCTGGCCTCCCTCCCGCGTCCGCTTTCACCACCGGCCTGAAGGCCGGCACACTAGCGGACAACCCGGAAGCACTACCTCATGACGGACGGTCGCAGGCAGGGTCGTCCTGCGGCGGGACGCCGCGATCGCCGGGTCGACGAACATGGCGCCCGAGGAACCTTCGACGGGGCGGTGACCGTGCCGTTCGGCAGGGAGTCGGCCGACGTGGACGGCGACATGCCAGCGCGGTCGACGCGGTGGTGGATGACGACGTGGTGTTCGTCCCGCTGGCGGGCTCCGCGGAGGTTGACCTGGCGTTCACTGTCAAGACCGGGAATCGCTGGGGCCTTGCCGTTGCTAAGGGTAGCCAGGCGCTGCTCCGGGCGCTTGACGACGCGCTGGCCGCGGTCAAGGCCGGCGGGCGGCTGCGCCAGGCCTGGCGGGACTGGCTGCCCTCTCTTGGATACCCCTTCACCGCGTGATCCCGCCCGCAACGGATTGAGAGCTACCCCATGCGTCCCCTGATCGCCGTCATCGGCCGCCGCGCGTCCACGTCAAGCGCGCTGCGGTTCTCGGGCACGATCGCCGCCGAGGCGGTCTGCGACGCCGTGCTGCGGGCCGGCGGCGAGCCGGTCGTGCTGCACGGCGGCGACCGGGCCGCCGTCGCCGACGTTCCCGGCCGGCTGGCCCGGTTCGACGGCGTGTGCCTGCCCGGCGGCGGCGACCTCAACCCGGCGCGGTACGCCCAGCCGGCCGATGCACGCAGCGAGGCGCCCGACCACCGGCAGGACGAGTTCGACCTCGCGGTCATCCGCACCGTGCTCGGCGGTGCTGTCCCCGCGCTGGCGATCTGCCGCGGCCTGCAGGTGCTCAACGTGGCGTGCGGCGGGACGCTGCGCCAGCACGTCGCCGACGGCCCGGTGCCGCACCTGGGCGGCCTGCACGAGGTCACCATCGCGCGCGGCTCGCGGCTTGGCCAGCTCGCCGGGGCGGACACGGTCACCGTGTCCTCGGCCCACCACCAGGCGATCGGTCGGCTCGGTACCGGGCTGCGCGCCGTCGCGTGCGCCCCGGACGGCTGCGTTGAAGCGGTCGAGCACTGCCAGGCCGGCGTGCTCGCCGTGCAGTGGCACCCCGAGGACCAGGCCGCCGCCGGCGGCCACGACCAGGCGCTGTTCGACGACCTGGTGGCGCGGGCCAGGGAAGGCGCGCTGGTCCCGGCTGGCTAACGGGGCCCGGCTCAGTCCGGCGCTTGGGTCGCGGTCAGGGCCGTGACGAGCGCGGCCAGCGGCTGGTCGCCGCGCCCGACCGCCTCGTAGAGGGCGTCAATGTCGGCGTAGCCGAGGCGGCGGGCCGCGCTGAAGGCGGTGCCGTTGTCCTCCAGGTCGCGCAGGTCGCCGGAGGCCTGCAGTTCCCTGGCCACCGCGGCCCGGCCGAGGACGGCGGCGTCCTCGGCGGTGCGGCGCGCGAAGGCCGCCTTGAGGTGCGCCCTGGCCTGGCCGCTGCGCGCGGCGGCCAGCCAGGAGTCAGGCGGGTCGGCATAGGGACCGGTGATCAGGTCGACCACCTGACCGTGCGCCAGCTGGTTCTCCATCGGCTTGCGCATCCCGTTGACCAGGACGCCGACGGCGCTGCCGGCGACGGCCGGGGAGACCGCGTAGGCGAAGTCGACCGCGGTCGAGCCCGCGGGCAGCTTCACCGGGGCGCCGGCCGGGGTGAACACGACGATGCCCGCGCCGCTCAGGTCGGCGCGCAGCCCGTCAAGGAAGTCGCCGGGCGCGGCGAGCGGCTGCCAGGCGAGCAGCCGGTCCAGCCAGTCCAGGTCGGCCCGGCGGGCGAGGTCCGCGCTGACCTTGCCGTCCCGGCCGCCTGCCTCGCGGATCCGCGCCGCCACCCCGTAGGTGGCTACCGCGTCCATCGCGGGCGTCCTGATCAGGACGCCCACTTGCTCGGAGCCGACCATGACAGCGGTGTGCAGGGAACGGTACATGTTGTACTTGGGCATGCTGATGTAGTCGCGGAAACTCTCGCCGACTGGCGGCCAGCAGCCGTGCAGCACGCCGAGCGCCACGTAGCAGGCGGCCTCGGGCCCGTCCACGACGACCACCACGCGGGCCGCGTCGGTGGGCCGCAGCGCCGCCGTGCCGCCGTCACCGCCGCCTGCGCCCGTCATGCCGCCAGCGCCGCCCGGCAGGGAGCGGTGGATGGAGTAGAGGTGCCGCGAGCGGGCCTCTACCTTGGCCCGCAGCCCGGCCGCGGCGAGCTCGGCCCGCATCCCGGTCACCAGCTCGCCGAGCGCGGCCCTGCGGCCCGGCTCGGTCTGCCTGAGCATGCCGAGCACCCGTTCGTGGGCCACGGGCGCGAGGGTGGCGAACGCGAGGTCCTCCATCTCGCGCTGGTACTCGTAGAGCCCGAGGCGCTGGGCGAACGGCACCAGCAGCTCCATGGACGCGCGGGCGATCCGCTCGCGCTTCTCCCGCTTGGCGTGATGGCCGAGGGTGCGCAGGTTATGCACCCGGTCGGCGATCTTGATGACGAGGACGCGCAGGTCGATCGAGGCGGCGAGGATCATCTTGCGGAACGTCTCCGCCTCGGCGTGGTCGCCCCACTTCGACCCGTCGAGCTTGGTGACCCCGTCGACGAGGACCGCTACCTCCGCGCCGAACTCCGCCTTCACCTCGCCGATCGTCAGGCCGGTGTCCTCCACCGTGTCATGCAGCAGCGCGGCCACCAGCGTGGTGGTGTCCATTCCGATGTCCGCGAGCAGGATCGCCACCGCGAGCGGGTGGGTGATGTAGGGCGCGCCCGACTTGCGTACCTGGCCCTCGTGCCAGCGGGCGGCGACGTCGTACGCATGCCGCAGCAGCCCCGCGTCGGCACCGGGGAAGACCCGTCGATGGGCGGCGATGAGCGGCCGCACCGCGTCCGCCGTGTCGGCCTCGGGCGCGGCGCCGGCCGCGAACGCGGCGACTCGCCGGGCTACACCCACCTCTGCACGTCCCATCATCGCGATCGGTTGTAACCGTCTGCGACAGACAGTAGCTGCTCGCCGCCCGGGGCGCGGACAGGACCCGTGACGCCAGTGGTGAATCGTGACCATGTTGATCCTGCGTGACGGAATTTGCCCAGCGAACTTTGGCACGACAACCCCGCATGACTACGGGAGCGCCGCCCAGCGTGATCGGCTAAGTTCCGGCGCATGGGACTTTTCGACTTCCTCGGCGCCCGGAACGCCTACGACGACGTCTACGGCGGCCGGCGGCCGCATCATGAGATGACCCACGAGCTCCTGGCGGGCGCGGCGGGCTTCGAGGCCATGCGGATGTACGAGCACCACCGGGAGCGTGAGGGCATCGTCGAGCACCACGAGCTCGGCAAGGAGCTGCTCGCCGGGTTCGCGGCGGCGGAGATCGACAAGCACTTCGAGCAGGGCCGCTTCGGTCACCTCGACCGGCACGAGGCGCGCCGTATGGCCCGCGATCAAGCCGACTTCCTGTGGCAGCAGCAGTACGGCCGGTATTAACCAGGTTGCGTGGGTAGTGTCCGGCTTATGGCGCTTTTCGGGCAGCATCACCATCATCACCGCGACGCCTACGACGCCTTGTACGGGGGCCGTCGCCCGCACCACGAGGTGACCCATGAGCTGATCGCCGCCGCGGTGGGCTTCGAGGCCATGCGGATGTACGAGCACCACCGGGAGCGCGAGGGCATACCGGTGCACCACCGGCTCGCCAAGGAGCTGCTTGCCGCCTTCGTCGCCGCGGAGATCGACAAGCACTTCGACACCGGCCGCTACCGCCACCTGAGCAGGCACGAGGCCCGCCGGATGGCCCGCGAGCAGGCGGAGTACCTATGGCAGCAGCAGTACGGCCGCTGACCGGCGCGCGAGGATCAGCCAGAACGTGCGGCCGCTCCGCCCGGCACCGCCGATGACCCCGCCCGCGGGCCTGTGGGCTAGCTGACGTCGCCGGGTTCCTAGGCGGTCACGGGCTCCGCGGCTACCATCGGCTCCGCGGCTACCATCGGCTCCGCGGCTACCATCGGCTCCGCCGCCACCACGGGCGCGCAACTACGGGCGCCGCCGCCACCACGGGCTCCATCGCTGCCACGGGCGCCGCAGCCACCACGGGCGCCGCAGCCACCACAGGCTCCGCAGCGGCCACGACCTCCGCCGCCACCACAGGCTCCGCAGCGGCCACGACCTCCGCCGCCGCCACCGTGCGGACGGTCGCGGTTAGCTGCTCCAGCGTGGCCCTGACCGAGCCGAGCGGCAGCACCGGGTACCGTCCGACGGCGGCGCCCAGCAGGCCGCCGGCCAGCGTGTCGCCGAACTCCCTGATGAACGCCAGTTGCCCGGGCGGGCTGCAGCCGAAGTTCGCCGCCTCAACGAGCGCGTCGGCCGCGTCCCAGCCCAGCACCGCCATCCGGTAGCACGCGATGACCACCCCGGTGCGGCTCTTGCCTGCCTCGCAGTGCACGTAGGTCAGGCCCGCGCCGGTTACCGACAGCAGGTCGAGGATGTCGACCAGCTGCTCGATGGTCGGCGACTCCATGTCGGTGACGGGGAAATGGCGGGTCGTCAGCACCGCGCCGAGCCCCGCCGCGACGATCGCGGGCGCGTCACCGCCGTCCATCTCGGCACACAGGTTGATCGTGGCCGTGTGCCCGCTGGCGGCCAGCACGGCCAGCTTCGCGGCGTCCGGCCGCTGACCGCGCGACACCTCAGGCGACACCCGGTAGGTGTACGGCGTGACCGGGTAGCGCGACAGGAAGTGCAGCAGCGGCGCCTGCTCGAGCGTGCCGAAGGCGTCGAGCGCGGCGCTCTCGCAGTCGTCCTCGAGGCGCCGCCGCAGGCTGAGGCCCGGCTGGGTCCCCGCGATCTCCGCCGCCTGGTCCCGCACCTCGTCGGGCAGGTCCTCAAGCGCGTGCGCGAACTGCCTTGTGTCGATGTCCACCGGCCGCGCCCTCCGTCCGTTTCCCGGCTTTCGCCGTTCCCTCAGCTTAGAAGCGAAAGCTCGCGCGCACAGTACCGCGGCCCGGGATAAATCAGGGCGGCATTCACCGTAAAAGCGGTAAATGCCGCCCTGATTGCGGAGGTGGCGCGGCGCTGGCGCGACCTGCCCGAGAAGGTCACAGAATGATCCAAAATTGCACGGGATCGATGCCATTTGGCGGTCTATTACGACGACCAATAAGGGGACTGCACCGGTGCGGCGGCCGGGCACATGATCCAGAATTGGACCGCCAATTCCGCATCACGCACGGGTAGTTCCTGATGATCCGCAGGCCTGGGTCATCGGGAAGCCTGACCGCGGCCAGGTCCACCCCCTCGAACGTGACCTGCCGCGACACCGTCCCGGACCGGTCCAGGTCCACGACGTGGTCCGGACCCTCTCGCTGCCCCGACGGCACCCGCTGCCGCAGAAGCCGGCCGGTCAGTCCGCGTCCGGGCTGCGCAAGTCGGTGAGCGCCCGGTTGAGGGTGTCTACGCCGCCGCCACTGCCGCTCATCGCCTCGGCCATCTTCTCGTAATCGTAAGCGTCTTCCGGGTACGCGCGGACGTACTGGTCGATGCGGCGCGCGTCCTCGCCGACCAGGACCCGCCAGGCGCCGGAGCGCACGCCGTCGAGGATGATGTCGGCGGCGCCCGCCGCGGACAGCGGCGCGGTGTCGTAGAAGCCCTGGTTCGCCTCGATGGCGTCCTTCTCCGGCACGCCGAAGGCGATCAGCGAGTTGGCCACGATGTTGGTGGCCACGTGCCCGGGCATGACCAGCACCACGCGGACGTGCGGCGCGTTGATCTTCAGGTCCTCGATGAGCGCCTCGGAGAACCCCCTGACCGCGAACTTGGCGGAGGAGTAGGCGGTGTGCGGTATGCCCGGGCCGAGCGACGCCCAGATGCCATTGAGGCTGCTCGTGTTGACCAGGACGCCCTCGGGGCTCTTCATCAGCAGCGGCAGGAAGACCCGGGCGCAGTGGTACACGCCCCAGAAGTCGACCGCGAACACCCGCTCCCACATCTCCGGCGGATCGGTGATGAAGCTGCCGGCCCCGCCCGTCCCCGCGTTGCTGAACACCAGGTCCACGTGGCCGGCGCCGTGGCTGCCGGCACCGTGCGCGGCCAGGGCCTCGTCGCGGAACCGCGCCACCTGCGCCGCATCCGCCACGTCGCACGCGTGGGCGGTGACCGTGGTGCCGTCGGGCGCGGCCGCGCGGGCGAGTGCCGCCGTCTCTTCCGCCGCCGCCTGGCGCACGTCGCATGCGGCGACGCCGCAGCCCTGCGACGCGAGCTTGACGACGAGTTCCCTGCCCATGCCGGAGCCGCCTCCGGTCACCACGGCCAGTTTTCCAGCGAACGAGTCCATGCGACCGCCTCCATCCCGCCGCAAGCGTAACAACAGCGGCCCCGCACCGGAATGCGTCACTTTGCTGGGCGGCAGGCAAAGGTCAGTCCGCTGACTCCGGCTGCTGCGCCAGCGCCTGGCCTACGGTAGCTTCCGTGGCCGCCTTGCCCATTCCGAGCCCGGTGAGCATGCCTGACCCGGCTTCGAGATCGAGCAGCGCGAGCAAGATGTGCTCGGTGCCCACGTAGTCGTGACCGAGCCGCAGGGCCTCGCGAAAGGTGAGCTCAAGCACCTTCTTCGCCTGCGCGTCGAACGGAATCAGCGGCGGCACCTCGCCGGCCGCGGGCGGCAGCGCGGTCAACACCGTCCGCCGGACCGTGTCGGGCAGGACGCCCTGCGCTTGCATCGCCTGGACGGCGAGACCAGCGGGCTCGCTCAGCAGGCCCAGGATCAGGTGCGGCGGCCCGATCTCAGCGTTGCCCGCGGTGCGGGCCTCGTTCTGGGCGGCGACAACGACGTTCTTGGCCCGCAGGGTGAACCGGCCGAACCCGTCGCCGGCGTCGATCCGTGCCGCCTCGCCGGGTCCCTTCGGCACGAACCGCTTGCGCGCTGCCTGCTTGGTGACACCCATGCTCTTGCCAATGTCGGTCCAGGAGGCGCCCGACCGTCGTGCCTGGTCGACGAAGTGGCCGATCAGGTGGTCGGCGATGTCGCCGAGGTGATCCGCGGCGATGACGGCATTGGAGAGCTGGTCGAGCGGGTCGGCATGCACCTGCGTGATCGCGTTGATCAAATCGTCGAGCCGGACGGTACCGGTCATGCGGACGGGTGTTGTCATGCGACAACTTTAGGTTGTCGATTTGCGGATCGTCAACCTAAAGTTGCCGCACTTCGGCGGGAAGGATGAGGGCGCGCGACCGGCGGCGCACGCGCCCGTTCGGGATATTCCTGCTGGTGCTACTCGGTGCGCAGCGCGGCGGCGGTGCGGGAGCGGGCCGCCCAGGAGGCGGGCGCGAGTGCGCCGGCGACTGCGATGACCAGGCCCGCCAAGGCCAGCCCGATCATCTCCGGCAGCGAGAACACCGAGATCACCGAGGCCGGCAGGTCCGAATTGGCCGCGTGGGCCATCGCCGGAAGCACGTTGTGGTGCAGCAGTATGCCGGCCGGGACCGCGATGACGCCCGCGACGAGGCCGGTGACGGCGACCGAGCAGACCACCATGGTGAGGGTCTGCCGCGGCGTCATCCCGAGAGCCTTGAATACGCCGATGTCGTGGGCGCGCTCACGGATCTGCAGGGCGACCGTGTTCAGTACGCCAAGGCCGGCCACCGCGATGATCAGCAGGGTGAGCATGGCGACCAGGGTGGTGATCGCGACCAGTGCCTTGTCGCCGCCCCGCGCGCCGACCATGTACCCGCCGCCGAGCGCCGAGCCGAGGCTGACCGCGTAGCTGTTCGCGTCGACGCCCGGCTTGAGCGAGACATGGTACTCGCCGGTGCCGGCGGTCGTCGGGTCGAGCGCGGCGAGCGTGGCCGGCGACATGAACACGCTCACGTCGTTGCCAGGCGCGAACGCCTCGCCGACGATCTTCGCGGTGACCTTGTGGCTGCCGTTGACCATCGTGTAGCTGTCGCCGACGGACAGTCCGGTGTCGGTGAGGAACAGCGTGTTGACGTCGAGCTGCGCCGCTCCCGGCGACTGCGAGTACCAGCTGCCCGAGATGAGCTGGTAGTTCGACCAGGCCGGGTTGCCGTCGCCGTACGCGGTGACCTGCACGCCGCCGTTGGCGTTGGTCAGGCCGGGGAGCTCGAGGTTGTCGTACGTCTCGGTCAGGTAGTGCAGCGTGCCCGGCTGGGCGTCGATCGCCGTGACGATGGCCTGCCGCTGGCTCGCGGTCAGCGGTGCCTGGCCGACGACGACGATCTTCTTACCGGCCGGGGGCTTACCTGAAGCGCCCGTTGGCTGGCCGGAATGACCAGGACCGTCGGCGGTGCCGCCCGCGGGCACCGCGTTGACCTGCACCGGCATCCGCGCCCCTTGCGAGATGTCGCTGTAGACCAGGTTCAGCGACGACGCCAGGCCCACGCCGAACGTGACCGCCGCGGCGCCGAACAGCACCGCCACCACGGTGACGAGGGTCCGGCCGGGCCGGGCGGCCGGCGTCGCGAAGCCAAGGGTGACCGGCCGCGGCACGCGGGTCAGCCGGGCGAGCGCCCGCTGGGCGGCGAAGCCGTGCCGCGGCCGCGGCGCCCGGCCGGTGGCGATCGCCTGCACCGCGGACATCGCCCCGGCTCGCGAGGCGGGGCCGACCGCGGCGGCGACGGTGAGCAGCAGGACGGTGAGCGGCACCGCGGCGTCGACCCAGAACGGGACGCCGAGCACGCCGACCTGGTAGACCCGCGCGTTCTGGGCGTAGATGGGCGCGGCGAGCAGGTTGCCGCAGACGACGCCGGCGATCGCGCCGATGACCGCGGGCACCGTGACGAGCAGCACGTAGCAGCCGACGACCTGGCCAGGGGTAAACCCGATGGACTTGAGGACACCGATCCGGCTGGTGCCCGCGACCACCGCCCCGCCGACCACGTTGACGACGATCAGCACCGAGATGACCAGGGCGATCACGCCGAACGCGACGATGAACGGCACCCATGGCGCCACGCTTGACTGCTCAGACTGGCGGACGGAGAGGTAGGAGACCGTGCCGAGCACCGCGTGCTGCGGCAGCGCGGCCTTGACGGCGCCGATGTCGGCGGTGATGTCGCTGGTTGTCGCGCTGGACGTGAAGCGGTACAGGACTTGCGCCTGGAGCGTGCCGCCGCTGGCGGCGATCGCGTTCATCTCGGCGGGCAGCACCCAGGCGTCGGCGGTGTTGGTGACCGAGTTCGCGATCCCGGTGACGGTCAGCACCTGCTTGCCGACGGTGACGGTGGAGCCGACCTGGCCGGGCCCGCTCGCGTTCACCGAGAGCACGACCTGGTTGTCGCTGGCCGGCCAGTGGCCCTGCTGCAGGGTAAGGTCGTCGACCGGGCCGCCGGGCGAGGACCGGCCGACGAAGGTCAGCGGGACGCCGATCGTGCCGTTGACTCCGGGCAGGCTGACCTGCGCGGTGATGCTCTCGCCGTAGAACGGCCCGGCGACGGCGGTGACGCCGTTGACCTGGGTCGCGGCCTTGATCTGCGCGGCCGAGGCGGCGGAGGTGTCGATGGTGACGCCCACGTCCGCGCCGTGCTGTGTGGCGAACGCGTGGTCGAACGGGCTGTGCGCGTCGGCGAGCATGCCGAGGGCGAGGGTGGAGGCGGCGGTGGCGACGAGGACGACCAGGCCGATGATGATGGCCTGGAGCCTGCGGCCGCCGAGGCCGCCGCGCGCGGCGCGGAACACGGCGCTCATGAGGACAGCTCACTGGCGCTCGGGGTCCGCTCATCCGGACGCACTGTACCTACCGATTCGCAGCGGAGCTCGCTCATGTCGCCGCGACCGCCGTGTCGGAGGCGACCCGCCCGTCCGCGATGTGGATGACCCGCCTGGCGTACCGCCTGGCGAGCTCGGGGCTGTGCGTCACGACGACCAGCGTCTGCCCGGCCGCGTTCAGCTCGAGCAGCAGCGCGCCGATCTCGTCCCCGGTGGCGGAGTCCACCGCGCCGGTCGGCTCGTCGGCGAGCAGCAGCGACGGCCGGTTGACCAGCGCCCGGGCGATCGCCACCCGCTGCCGCTCGCCGCCGGACAGCCGGGCCGGGTAAGCGTCGCGGCGGTGCGTGATCCGCAGCGTGTCCAGCAGCTGGTCGGCGCGCAGCCGGGCGTCTTTGGCGCGTGCGCCGGCCAGCTGGGCGGGCAGCAGCACGTTGTCGATCACGGTCATGTCGTCGAGCAGGTTGAAGAACTGGAAGATCATCCCGACCTGCTTGCGGCGGAACCGGGCGGCGCCGGCCTCGCTGAGCATGTCGACCCGTTCGTCACCGACCCGGACCGCGCCGCTGGTGGGGCGGTCCATCCCGGCGATCAGGTTGAGCAGCGTCGACTTTCCGCTGCCGGACGGTCCCATGATGGCGACCGCCTCGCCGGCGTCGATCCGCATGCTCACGTCGTTGACGGCGGCCGCGGCCGCTCCGTCGTAGCGCTTGGTGACGTTCTCTAGCTGAACCAGCGTGTCCATGACGGTGAAGGTAGCCTCGCGTTCGCCCGGCCCGCGTCGGCCGCGGTATTGAAT